>Ga0247825_10001137_pt1 | contig 17354 bp, 13 predicted proteins | sample 13C_Vanillin_Day_FD_194413 | JGI IMG/M metagenome (GOLD analysis project Ga0247825, IMG submission 194413) | Soil microbial communities from agricultural site in Penn Yan, New York, United States - 13C_Vanillin_Day48 | ecosystem: Environmental > Terrestrial > Soil > Agricultural land | place... | reverse complement strand
GCCCTAGCTTGTCCTTCTTCGTCTTGAGATAGGTCCGCGTCGAGTCCGACGCTGGAATTTCGAGCGGCACGACGTCTGAAATCGCCAGGCCGTACCCCTGAAGCCCGACGAACTTCCTCGGGTTGTTGGTCAGGAGTCGCATGGTTTTGATGCCCAAGTCGCCCAGGATCTGCGCGCCAATCCCGTAGTCTCGCTGGTCGGCCTTGAACCCCAGCCGCTCGTTGGCTTCCACCGTGTCGAGTCCCTGGTCCTGCAGCTCGTACGCGCGGATCTTGTTCGCGAGGCCAATGCCCCGCCCTTCCTGGTTCAGATAGAGCAGGACGCCCCGGCCCTCCAGCGCGATGCGATCCAGCGCCGCCTCGAGCTGTGCGCCACAATCACATCGTCCGGAATGGAAGACGTCTCCGGTCAGACACTTCGAGTGCACCCGCACCAGCACGTCCTTGCCGTCGCCAATCTCGCCGCAGACGAGCGCAATGTGCGTTTCGTTGTCGATCTGGTTTTCGTACGCCCAGATTCGGAAGGGTCCGTGCTCGGTCGGAAGCGCGGCCGACGCGACACGCTTGACCAGCCGCTCGGTCCTCATGCGGTACTTGATGAGGTCCGCAATCGTCACCATCAGCAGTCCGTGCTTCTTGGTGAACTTCGTGAGCTCAGGCACCCGCGCCATCGTGCCGTCTTGGTTCATGATTTCGCAGATGACACCCGCCGGGTAGAGCCCAGCGATCCGTGCGAGATCGACGGCTGCCTCCGTCTGGCCGGCACGTACCATTACACCGCCGGTGCGTGCCCTCAGCGGAAACATGTGACCTGGCCGAGCCAAGTCCGACGGCTTCGTCTTTGCGTCAATCGCCGCCAGTACCGTCGCCGCGCGATCCGAGGCGGAAATTCCGGTGCTCACCGAGTGCTTCGCTTCGATCGAGACGCAAAACGCCGTCTTGAAGGGCGTCGTGTTCTGGTTGACCATGAGCGGCAGTTCGAGCTCGTCGAGCCGTTCAGCCGTCATCGGCATGCAGATCAACCCGCGACCGTGTGTGGCCATGAAGTTGATAACGTCGGGCGTGATCTTCTCGGCCGCGATCGTCAGGTCTCCCTCGTTTTCCCGGTCCTCGTCATCCACCACGACCACCATCTCGCCGGCACGAATGGCGGAAACCGCCTCCTCGATCGTGGCGAAGGGCGTACGACGTTTGGCTATCCGAATCTTCGGCTTTTTCGTGCTCTTCGTGGTCATGATGCTGCCAGCGCCACCTGCGCCGCCCTTGCGACGTACTTTCCGACGATGTCGCACTCAAGGTTGACCCGGTCACCCGAGCGCCGTATGTGCACGTTAGTGTGATCCCAGGTGAACGGAACGATCATCACGTCGAATTCGTGGTCACGAAGCGCCGCAATGGTCAGACTGATCCCATCCACGGCGACTGAACCCTTGGGAATCCAGTATGCCGCGAGCGCCTCGTCGAACGAAACAGTCACCCAGTGGCTCTCGCCCTCGTCTCGGACGACCTTCACCAGCCCCGTCCCGTCCACATGACCTTGCACGAAGTGCCCACCGAAACGAGCGTCGGCTCGCATCGCGCGCTCGAGATTGACCAACTGCCCAGCCCGCATCGACCCGAGCGTCGTGACGCGCAACGTTTCTGGGCCGACGTCCGCCAGTACGTGCCCACCCTCAACAGCCGTCACCGTCAGGCATACGCCATCAACCGCCAGGCTGTCACCCGGGCGCATCTCCGCCGCCAGCGTTGTACCAATGCGTAGCCGAACGGCCCCTGCAACCGCGCGCAGCTCTTCGATCTGACCGACGGCTTCAATCAGGCCGGTGAACATAACCCTCAATCAACACATCAGGTCCGAGCGACTGGACCTTCTGCTCGAAGAGTGACGCAGGTGAGAACGGCCGGCCCTCGAGCAGCGCGGGCCCGTGGCCGGCGAATGTGTCGGGCGCCACGTACAACTGGACGTAGTCGACGATCCCAGCATCCCATACCGCCTGGTGAAGCAATGCCCCGCCTTCCACGAGAATGCTTTGCAAGCCTTGGCGCCCCAATGCGCGTGCGGCGTCACCAAGATCCGGGCTTTCCATGGCCAGCAAGGTGGCTCCCGCGGTCTCCAGCGCACGGGCCCGTCGAGCCTCCCGCCGCACGGTCTCAGCCAACGTCACTATTATCACCGGTCCAGCCGAGAGGGTTGAAAACAGCCGCGCCTCCGGCATCGCACGCAGGCGTCGGTCGAATACGACTCGCGTCAGCGGCCGCTCCCGGTAAACCAATCGCGCGGTGAGCAACGGATCGTCCACGACCAGCGTCTCCGAGCCGATGGCGATCGCGTCAACTTGCGCGCGCTGATAATGTGCGTGGCGTTCAGCGGCCGCTGAGGTCACCTGCGTGCGTTCGCCCTTGGCTGCTGCGAGCCGACCGTCAAGGCTCGTGGCGGCCTTGAGGATCACGAACGGTCGTCCCTCTCGGATCGTCGTCACGAACGGCTGATTCAAGCGCGCAGCCTCGCGGCTCCCGATGCCTACCTCGACGGTGATGCCGTGTTCCCGCAGTTTGGCGAAACCGCGTCCATGAACGAGCGGATACGGATCCTCCATGGCCGACACGACTCGAGCGATGCCTGCCTCGATGATGCGATCCGTGCACGGGCCCGTCCGCCCAGTGTGCACGCACGGCTCGAGCGTGCAGTAGAGGGTCGCTCCGCGTGCGCGCGCGCCTGCCTCCTGAAGGGCTCGGACCTCGGCATGCGCCTCCCCCGCCCGTTCGTGACTGCCATCACCGACCACGACCTCGTCGGCATCCACGACGCAGGCGCCGACGACCGGATTGGGCGCAGTGCGCCCCAGGCCGCGTCGCGCATGTGCCATCGCCCGCCGCATCCACCTGGCGTCGTCTACCACGATTCCTGGAAGAGCGCGTCCACGTACTCCCTCGCCGAGAAGGGAATGAGGTCGTCGATCCCCTCACCGACGCCCACGTAACGAATCGGAACCTTGAGGTCGTTCGCGATGGCCACAGCGATGCCGCCCTTCGCGGTGCCGTCGAGCTTCGTCAGTACGATCCCGGTGACGCCTGCCACGCTGGTGAATTCCCGCGCCTGCGCAAGGCCGTTCTGTCCGACCGTCGCATCGAGGACGAGGAGCACCTCGTGCGGCGCGCCCTCGGCCGCGCGCGCCGCGACGCGCCGGATCTTGTCCAGTTCACTCATGAGATTGACACGGTTGTGGAGCCGCCCCGCCGTGTCGATGAGAATCGGATCGCGACCGCGCGCTTTTCCCGCCTGGATCGCATCGAAGACGACGGCGGCAGGATCCGACCCTTCCTTCGCGCGCACGAGATCCACATGTGCACGCTCAGCCCACACCGCGAGCTGCTCGACTGCCGCCGCGCGGAACGTGTCAGCGGCGCACACCAGTGGATCCTTCCCAGACACCTTCAGCGCGTTCGCCAGCTTGCCGACGGTCGTGGTCTTTCCAGTCCCGTTCACGCCGACGATCAAGGTGACCTGCGGGCGATGGCTCGACACGGGCCGCGGCTCGACGGCGTCGAAGATCGCCAGAATCTCCAGCTTGACGAGCGCGCGGAGGCTCTCACCTGCGCGGACACGGGTACGCACGGCGGTGACGATGCGCTCGGTGGCGTCCACGCCGACATCCGCGGACAAGAGCAGTTCTTCGAGTGCTTCTGTCGTGTCGGGGTCGATCTCTCTGGTACGACGCTCCGGTGCGTCGGCCTGCTGGACGATCTGCTCGAAGCGGCCGACGATCTGCTGCTTGGTGCGGTCTAGACCTTCGCGAAGTCGATCAAGGAATCCCAATGCTCACCCATTATCCCGCCTCGGCACGCTGGGGCCGGAGCATCAGTTCGTACAATGCCGTTCGCGCGTCGCTGCGCCCCTCTAGAAGAGCGGCCACCTGAGTCGCGATCGGTAGCTCGACTCCATGACGTTGTCCGAGGGCGAGGGCCGCATCGGTCGTCCGCACCCCTTCCGCGACCATCTTCATGCCGGCGAGTACTTCGTCGACCGATCGGCCTCGCGCGAGCTCGATCCCGACGTGGCGATTTCGACTCAGGGCGCCGGTGCACGTCAACACGAGGTCACCCAGGCCGCTCAGTCCCGAGAGTGTCTCTCGCTGCGCGCCGGCGGCGCATGCAAGACGCGTGATCTCCGCCAGGCCTCGCGTGATCAGTCCCGCCTGCGCGTTGTGCCCGAGCGCAAGACCTTCCGCGACGCCCGCAGCAATGGCGATGATGTTCTTCAGTGCCCCACCGATCTCCACGCCCACCACATCGCTCGTGCCGTACAGCCGGAAGTAGGGCGCCCGGAGATCGGCCTGCACCTGCTCGACGACCGCGAGATGACGTGACGCCACCGACGCCGCGGTCGGCAGCTGACGGGCGAGTTCGGCAGCAAAGCTCGGGCCGGATAGCACCGCAACCGAGACTTCCCGTCCCAGCTCCTGCGAGGCCACCTCCGACATCCTCAAGAGCGTGTCCCGCTCGAGCCCCTTCGTGGCGCTGACCAGGATGGCGTCGCGGCGGATCATCGGCGCGGCGCGCCTGAGAATGTCTCTCGTGCCGTGGGACGGCAGCGCGGCGACAACGAGCTCCGCGTCGCGCAAGGCCTCCGCAAGGTCTGCGGTAATCCGCAGGCTGGGCGGAAACAACACATCCGGGAGGTACACGGCGTTGGCCCGCCGAGTCCGTATGTCGTCGGCAAGTGCCGCGTCGCGCGCCCATAGGCACGTGTCGTGACCGATTCGTGACACGTGCACGGCAAGGGCGGTCCCCCACCCCCCCGCTCCAAGTATCGCTACGTGACGAATACGCGCCTCCCCTACGATCGTTCCCAGACCCGACGTTCGGTTCCCGCCAACAGCCTGCTGAGATTTCCCCGATGACGGTGCACGATGGTGAGCGCTGCAACCAGAGCGCCCACCACGACCGCCGTCGGAGAACCCAGAATGACGACTGCAACGACGAGCGTCAAGGCACCGGTGATCGAACCAACCGACACGTAGTGGGATGACAACACCCCCGCCACGAAGACGGCACCCGCGATGGCAACGGCCAGCGGCTCGAAGACGAGGAACACGCCGGCGGAGGTGGCGACACCCTTACCACCGCGGAACTTCAACCAGATGGGGTACAGATGGCCAACGATGGCCGCGAGTCCGGCGGCCACGGGTGTGATGTAACCACTCGTGAATCGCATCGCCACCAGCACCGCGATGGTGCCCTTCGCCGCATCGAGGACGATGGCCAGGATCGCGCTCGTCACCCCAATAGTGCGGAGCACATTCGCCGCGCCCACATTGCCGCTCCCCGAAAGACGCAGATCGACACCATGGCGTCGAGCGAGCAGAAAAGACAACGGGAGCGAACCCACGAGATAGCCCCATACAACGGCACTCGTCTCTTCCATGACCTTCAGGCTGACGGAGAGCTCGACATTAGCATCCGCCGCACCATGTCGAGGGCGGCTTGTGTCGCCTGGAATTTCACCTGCTCCCGGTCCCCCACGAAGCGGAAGGTCTTGGAGCGCTCCTCCCCTGGTACCACGACGGCAACAGCAACAGTACCGACCGGCTTCTCTGTCGAGCCTCCGCCTGGCCCCGCGATGCCGGTCACGCCGACAGCGACGTCGACGCTGGCGCTGCTCCGAATGCCCTCGGCCATCGCGAGGGCGACCGGCTCGCTCACGGCACCCTCCGCCGCGATCGTCGACTCGGGGACTCCCAGCAGCGATACCTTGGCCTGGTTCGCGTACGCGACGACGGCACGGTCGACATACCGCGAGCTGCCAGCTACATCAGTGAGCCTGGATGCGAGCAGCCCTCCCGTACACGATTCAGCAACCGCGATGCGGAATCCACGTTCGACGAGCAGGTTGCCGACCACCGTTTCGAGCGGGTGGCCGTCAACGCTATACGCATCCAGGCCCAGGACATCGGCCACCTCACGCGCGGCCGCATCCACGACTGCCTGCGCCTCTTCGCGCGACGCCGCACGCGAAGAAATGTGCAGCTCAATTTGCCCGAGAGACGCCAGTATGGTGGCCGACACCGGAATCGTCTGCCGCGCCCACCGCCCATACAGCGGTTGCACCGTCTCCTCTGTCTGAGACTCAGTGCGATTGGTAATACGAATCACGCGTCTCACCAGCGCGAGGCCAGACGAGCGCGGCTCGAGCAGCCGCTCGACGCCCCATGCCAGCACCGCCCTGAGCTCGCGAGGCGGGCCGGGTAGGAGCAGCACCGAGCGACCGCCTTCTTCGAGCCACAGCCCCGGGGCCGTGCCATTCGAATTGTCGATGACGCTGGCTCCGGACGGCACCATCGCCTGTCGGCGATTGATCGCAGGCATCTGGATGCGCCTGGCCGCGAAGCGCGCTTCGATCTGTGCAACGATTCGTTCGTCCTCGACGAGGACCCTCCCCAGGACTTCAGCCACCGCCTCTCTCGTGACGTCATCGTCGGTCGGTCCGAGCCCGCCGCAACACACCAGAAGATCAACTCTCTCGAGCGCGATCCGCACCGCGGCCGCGACCTCTCGTCGATCGTCGCCAACGACTCCTTTGTAGATGACTTCGATCCCGAGCCGCTCGAGTTGCTCGGTGATGACGAGCGAGTTCGTGTCGATCCGGATGGGCGTGAGCAGCTCGCTGCCGACGGCCAGAATCGCCGCGCGATAAATCACGCGAGCCATCCCGGCGCGATGACGATGAGCGCGCGCATGAGGAAATTACCGTATATCGCAGCCATGCCGTCATCGGCCATGATGCCGAGCCCGCCGTGCAACGCCTCGAACCGCCTGGCCGGCCAGGGCTTCACGATGTCGAGGAGACGGAAGACGAAGAAGCCGACAATCGCGCCCGTCACGCTGACCGGTAGAAACGCGAGTGTCACGAGCATGCCGAATACTTCGTCGATGACGACCGGGCCCGGATCGACGCCCCGGAAGTGACGCTCGGCCACCGTCCCACTCCACACGCCGACCGCAAACAACACCGCCATGACAGCGGCCTCGATGCCAGCCGAGCCAGTGCTGCGGACCGCCCAAAAGAGCATGAGCCCGAGCGCCGACCCGAAGGTACCCGGCGCAATCGGTACATACCCCAGGTAGGCGCATGTCGCACAAAGAACCCCGAGGCGATCCATCACGCGGTCGGGAGCGATCAGACGGGAGGCAACGCTACGACGCGAGTATGGGTCAGCCGATCGTGGACCGCGTGACGCCCTGCGCCAAACAACGCCGGCACATAGCCGAGACCCAACGAGATCGCCGACAGCGTCCCGGCGAGCGAGCGGACAGCAGCAGCGGCAGCGTCGAGCGGCCCGTCTTCGTCGGTAACGACACGAATGCGCATGGCCATCTTCCCAATCGTCTGACCGCCGACTGCCGTGAACACGCAAAAGTACGAGAGCTTGACCACCATCAAGAAGACTACGAGCGGGGCAAGCGGCAGTTCGGCCCAACCAGACATCGGCAGTCCAGCCATACGCACGGTGAGATAGACCACCGTGACGTCGATGGCGCTCAGCAACACGTGATCGATGGCTGCCGCCGCGATGCGCTGCCCTCCGCCGCTCGACGCGAGCGGTCCCGACTGCGAGGCGAGACGCGCGGCGGTTCGCGCCCTGACATCTGCGGTCGATTCGACTGGCGTCACGCGCGGCGGGGTTGCGTCAGCAAACTCCAGTACCGGCTCAACCTCGACCGGGCGCGCCCGTTTCGACACGGCCCGGAGCCGCGGCAACTCTGGCGTGCGGCGAACCGCCAATGGTGGACGGGGTGCGGCGGGCAGCTTGATGAGCGGCTCGTCATTGTCGTCCTGGCCCGGCGAAAAGAGCGGGAGCTTCCCCTCCGTGCGGAATCGCGACACTGATGCGGGCGCCCGCTCGACGTCGCGAGCGCCGTCGAAGGTGCCGTCCCATCCCGCGGATGCCGGTGCGGCGTCATCGAGGGGATGGAGAAAGAGATCGGTATCGAACTCGGCGAGCGCGGGGGCGGCAGGACTCAACGAGAAGTCGTAGCCGCAGTTCTTGCACCGATCGCCCGTGTCAAACCCGAGGTAGTCGCACTTGGGGCACTTCATGGGCGGCCATTCGAATCGGGAGAAAAGACGCCAGACATCCCCGCGGCAGTGAAGATGTCGCTTTGGATCTCTGCTCGCAGCCGATCCGCCGTGGCCCGAACGGGATCGGCAACCCGGATCCCGTCGAGCGCGCGCAGTGCATCGCGGAATCGCCCATCGGCTCGGAGCATCCTCGCACGCTCAAGCATGACCTCCGAGGGGCGAACCACGGGCAGGGGCTCTGCAGACGCGGGCTGGGCCACCGGCGCGGAGTCGAACGTCGGCGACTCGAAGAGCCACGTGCCGATCGGCAACCCGCTCACGAGCATGGTGACAGCGACGCACACGGCGACCAACACGACCGTCACCTTCTCACGGCGGTGGTCGGCTTTGGCCTCTTCGCGATGGACAGTGTGCCTGCGCCCAGTCAGTTCGTCTACACGCGGCGCGACACCGGACACGGCGGTACCGACCCGATTCAAGCGCTCGAGGAAGACGTCCGCTCCATCGCTGCCTTGCTCCCGGGCACGGGTGAGCAGGTCACGTGCTTTCTCGACCTCACCGGCGTTGTACGCCGAGACACCATCATGGAGAAACTCCTCGGATCGGCGAAGGCGTTCGGCCATCGCACCGCGGGCGCGCTCGATGTAGGCTCGTGCCCGGTCATGATGGCGCTCGAGAAAAACAACTCGGGTCCACACGTTGATCGCACGCTCGTAGTGACCATCGAAATAGTGATCGAGCCCCGCGAGAAGGAGCTGCTCGATCCGTGCCTCCCGATCGGCATCGTCGGGAGGGTCCGAGGCACGAACCGGTCTGGACGGCGAATCAGACATGTGTGGGTTGGGAAACGCGTCCGATTATCTGGCAAAACTCTTCACGGGTCAACGAATTACAGCCGTTTCCGAGTCGTGAATTGTTGAGTCTTGTTGCTGGTCTGCGGCTCTGAGGCTCTCGCGGTGACGTCGCTATGACCAGAGTCCGTTGCAACGTGTGAACCATGCCGCAATGGAAAGCGACCAATGTGGCGAACATCGCACAGGCATCGACTGCGGTCATCGCGCGGTCAATCAGTGCTGGCGTTAGCTGCCACACGACCCAGCTGCCGGCGAGGCAAACGTCGCCGAACGGCGGCCCGCTGCCCGTTGAAAATCACGTCGAGAATCGACACACACGCTGATCGCGAACTGGTGTGGATGGCCGGCATGGCCAGCGCCATCATGGGCTTCCTGGGTCTAGGGAACCCCGTGTACTACTTCCTCGCACGAAATCGCGTCCCTCAGGACGATGCCAAGACACGCTGACTCCCGTGTCCAACGACTTCCACCTCCCAGTGCGCCCCGGCGTACTTCGCACTTTCCACTTTTCACTTGGTTCAGGGTTACTATGCCGTGCTGAATGACGCGTCTGGCCGTTCCCGCACCTCGTGCTGCGCTCCTCAGACCAACAGCGATCAACACGATCCTTTCCGAAGTCCGCCAGGTGCGGGCCGAAGGCACGCCGGTTGTCTCACTGATGCGGGGCGAGCCGGACTTCCCCACGCCGCCGCAGATCGGCGATGCAGCCATTCATGCCCTGAGGTCCGGCCGCACCACATACCCGGATAACCGCGGCGAGCCTGGGCTTCGCGAGGCGGTCGCGCTGAAACTGAAGCGCGACAACGCTCTCGGGTACGACCCCGCCACGGAGATCCTGATCACAACCGGCGCGACGCTCGGCATTCACACGGCGCTGATGGCGCTTGTGTCCGACGGCGACGGTGTCCTGATCCCCGATCCGGTGTACGACGCGTACCAGTCGCCAATCCTCCTCGCAGGCGGGGTCATACAGCCGGTCCGCGCGTCGATCGTACAAGACCGATTCGTGCTGACGCGAGATGCTCTGGAAGCGGCAGCGACCCCCTCGTCCCGGGTACTGATTCTGAACACGCCGTGGAATCCGGCTGGTACCGTGTTCGGGAGCTCCGAGCTCTGGGAGATTGGCGAGTTTGTCCTTCGTCGCCACATGACCGTTATCAGCGACGAGATCTACGAGGCGGTGGTGTACGACGGTCACCGGCATGTCTCCCCCGCCTCCCTCTCGCCGGAAATGCGCTCGAGCACGGTGCTCGTCAACAGCCTGTCGAAGACGTACGCCATGACCGGCTGGCGCGCCGGCTACTGCGCGGCACCCGCGTCACTCATCTCGGCGATGCTCCTCGTTCTCCAGCAGTCGAGTCGCGGACCGGCGACTTTCATCCAGGACGCCGCAGCCGTCGCACTGACCGGACCCCAAGACGCGGTCGAGGAGATGCGGCGCGAGTACACTGCGCGTCGAGCCCGTGTGCTCTCAGCTCTTGACGGCCTTCCACACGTGCGCGCGTTGCCTCCGGAGGGTGGCTTCTTCGTCATGGTCGACGTCCGGTCGACCGGGATCCCCTCGAACGAGATTCGTCGCCGTCTCCTGCGCGACCACGGCGTCGCTGTCGTCCATGGTTCGGCGTACGGACCCGGAGGTGAAGGCACACTGCGCGTCTCCTTCGCCAGCGGCGGCAGCACCCTTACCGACGGCCTGGAGCGGCTTCGACAGGGCCTCTCCAACCTATGACGGCAACCGCGGAAGAGCCGCGCGCGACGCCGGTTGGGCCCGACGTTCGGGGGATTGACACGGACACGCTTCGCGCCCAGCTCGAACAGCAGATCGACGGTGAAGTCCGGTTCGACAAGGTCTCGCGCGCCTTGTACGCCACCGACGCCAGCGTGTACCACATCGAGCCGATCGGGGTGGTGGTACCGCGCTCGCGCGACGCCCTGATCAGGCTGGTTCGTATCTGTGCGGACCACCGTTGTCCCCTGACCATGCGCGGCGGCGGCACGTCCCAGGCTGGACAGGCCATCGGAGCGGGCCTGATTGCCGACACGTCCAAGTACCTTCACCGCATCCTGGAGCTGAACGTCGCCGAGCGCTGGGTGCGCGTCGAACCGGGCATCGTGCTCGACGAGCTGAATGCGGAACTGCGCCCGCACGGCCTTCGGTTTGCGCCGGATATTTCAACCGCCAGTCGCGCCACCATCGGCGGGATGATGGCGAACAATTCGAGCGGCGCCCGGTCAGTGCTGTACGGCAAGACCATCGATCACGTCCTGGACCAGGAAGTCGTGCTCTCGGACGGCTCGGTCTCGACGTTCGGCCCCCTGACGCCTGAAGAGCTCGAGATCGCGTGCGCGGGCCGGAGTCTCTCGGCGGAGTGTCATCGGGTCGTCCGCACGATCGCCGTGGACCACGCGCTGGAGATCGAACGCCGCTTTCCCACGATCCTTCGGCGTGTGGGCGGCTACAACCTCGATGAGTTCGTTCGGTCCGGGCGCGCCTTCAACATGGCCAAGCTCATGGTCGGCTCCGAGGGCACACTGGGGGTGGTGCTGACCGCGCGACTGAATCTCGTCGCCCTGCCCAAGGCAAAAGCGGTGCTCGCGATCCAGTTTGCCGATCTCCTCGAGTCGCTCGCTGCGACGCCCGTGATCCTCCGGCACCACCCGTCGGCCGTCGAGGTCATGGACAAGTTCATTCTCGACCATACCCGTCAGAGCGTCGCGCTCGACGCGCTCCGCAGCGGATTCATCGAGGGAGACCCGGCATCGCTCCTGTGCGTCGAGTTCTACGCCGATTGCGAGGAGGACCTCCCGCCGCGGCTGGCCGCCGTCGAACGCGACCTACGCGCGCAAGGACTCGGATACCGCTATCACCACATGCTCGACCTGGCCGCGCAAGCCCGCGTGTGGAGCCTGCGCGAGGCGGCTCTCGGCCTGTCGATGGCCATGAAGTCGGACGCGAAGTCACTGTCATTCGTCGAAGACACCGCGGTCGCGCCGGAAAAGCTTCGCGACTACATCGCGCGTTTTCTGTCCCTCGTCAATCGGCACGGCACGTCGGCTGGCATATATGCCCATGCGTCGGTGGGTTGCCTGCACGTGCGCCCGGTCATCAATCTGAAAACCGAAGCCGGCGTGCAGATGTTCGAACGGATCGCCAACGACGTCGCGGATCTCGTCCTCGAGTTCGGAGGCGCGCTCTCGGGCGAGCACGGCGACGGGCTCGTCCGCAGTCCATTCATGCGCAAGATGTTCGGCGCCGAGGTGTACGAGGCGTTTCGAACGATCAAACGCACGTTCGATCCTCACGGCATCCTGAACCCTGGAAAAATCGTCGATGCCGGGCCGCTCACGGCACACCTGCGCTTCGGCGCCGGCTACGTGACGCCGAACCCCTCCACCTACTTCGACTACTCGGACTATGGCGGGATGGGTGGCGCCGTGGACATGTGCAGCGGCCTTGGCGCGTGCCGCAAGAAGCTCGACGGGACAATGTGCCCGTCGTACATGGCCACGCGGGAGGAACGGCATTCCACACGCGGCCGCGCGAACGTGTTGAGGCTCGCCATGGCCGGACGCATCGGCGAATCCGGCCTCGGTGACGAGGGCGTGCATGAGACGCTCGACCTGTGCCTGGAATGCCGTGCCTGTAAAGCCGAGTGCCCTGTCGGCGTTGACATGGCCAGATTCAAGAGCGAGTTCCTCGCCGACTACTGGTCCCGTCATGGCACCGCGCTCGACGCGCGTGTGCTGGGCAACGTCCACACCGTCGCCAAGTGGGGAAGCCGCTTCGCGCCACTCTCGAACTGGCTCGCCGCGTCATCCAAACCGATGACCGAACGCCTGCTCGGCATCGATCGCCGACGCGCTTTGCCGCGCTTCCAGAGACGGCCTCTCTCGCAGCGCGCGCCGATGTTCGACGCCAACTCCCAGGCAGTGCTGTTCAGCGACACTTTCACGAACTACTACGAGCCATCCATCGGGTTGGCGGCGCTCGATGTGCTCGCTGCGGCAGGTATCTCCGTTGGACTCGCGGGAAACGGCTGTTGCGGAAGGCCGCAGATCTCCAAAGGTCTCCTGCAAGACGCCACACGACTCGCAGCCGCAAACGCCGAGCGTCTGTATCCACACGCGGTGGCGGGTCGGCCCATCGTCTTCTGCGAACCAAGCTGTCTTTCCGCTGTTCGCGAAGACGCACCATCGCTCCTGCGCGGGGATGCGAGACGCAAGGCGGAAGCCGTTGCCAACGCGACCGTGCTCTTCGAAGAGTTCGCCGGCACGATCGTGTCTCGTCTGACGCTGTCACCTGGGCCTGCAACGATCTTGCTCCATGGTCACTGCCATCAAAAGTCGATGGGCCTGGTCCCTTCAGCGAAAGACTTACTGTCGAAGATTCCTGGCACGACAGTCATGGCACTCGACGCCGGCTGCTGTGGTATGGCCGGGTCGTGGGGATACGCACGCGCCCACTTCGACATCTCGCGCGCCATCGGTGAGCGCAAGCTGTTTCCCGCTGTCCGATCACGGGCTGCGGGAACCATCGTCGCTGCGGCCGGTACGTCGTGCCGACATCAACTCCGTGACTTCACAGGCGCCGAAGCCGTCCATCCGGCGGTTCTGATCCAGTCTCTTCTGACAAAGGCGCACACCGCATGAATCTCGCGTGGCTCTCCCTCAGCTCGCTGTTGGTCGCCATCATCATCAGCTGTTTCACCCGTCTCAATGTCGGCGTCGTGGCCGTCGCCTTCGCCTGGATCGTGGGTGTCTATTTCGGCTCGATGCGCCTCGACGAGGTGCTGAGCGGCTTCCCGATTCAGCTGTTCCTGACGCTGGCAGGCGTGACCCTCCTCTTCACGCAAGCCCAGTTGAATGGCACCTTGGACAAAATCGCGCATCGGTCCGTCCGCCTGTGCCGCGGAAACACGGGACTGATCCCGGTGTCGTTCTTCGTACTCGGTGCAGCAATCGCCTCGCTTGGTCCCGGAAACATCGCCACGGCCGCGATGCTGGCGCCGATGGCAATGGCTGTCGCCAACCGCGCACGGATCCCCGCGTTCCTCATGGCGATCATGGTGGGCAATGGCGCGCAGTCGGGTGGGCTCTCACCGTTCGCACCGACTGGAATCATCGTCAACGGACTGATGGAGAAGATTGGTCTCGCCGGATACGAGTGGCGCACGTACTGGACCAATCTGGTAGCCCACGCGGCACTCGCCTTTGCCGGCTACCTCCTGCTGGGCGGATGGAAGCTGTTTCGAAACGAGTTCGCCAGCACCGAGGACGCGGTGCCGGACGCTCCCGCATTCGATGCCAAGAACTGGACGACGATCTTCGTGCTGTTCTCCATGATGTCTGCCGTCCTCTTCCTGCAAGCCAACATCGGGATGGCGGCGTTCGCGGGCGCGGCTGTACTCGCCACTCTTCGTGTCGCCGACCACGACCAGGCGATACGGCGGATGCCTTGGGCGCCAATTCTCATGGTGAGCGGAGTGACGGTACTCATCGCGTTGCTCGAAAAGACAGGCGGCCTCGATCTCTTCACGGGGCTCCTCGCGCGAACGGCCACGCGCGACACGGTAACGGGTGCCGTCGCATTCGTGACCGCCATCATTTCCGTGTACAGCAGCACCTCGGGGGTCGTCCTCCCCGCCTTCCTGCCCACGATCCCCGGATTGGTCGCACGTCTCGGCGGAGGCGATCCCCTCGGTATCGCCACATCGATGAACGTCGGAGCACACCTCGTAGACCTGTCGCCGCTCTCGACGACAGGCGCCATGTGCCTCGCCGGCATCACCGACCCGGCGGAAGTCCGTCCGACCTACAACAAGCTGCTCGCGTGGGGACTGTCGATGACCGTGGTGGGATCGCTGCTCTGTTGGATATTCTTCTGATTCCCGCTCGCTCGTGGACCGGCCCGGGAGACACCCGTCAAGAAGCCACAAAGGCACGAAGAATGGGACGGGTTCCGCGCCGCGGACCCACCGCGCGTGACTACTGCAACTTGCGCTGTGCGTCGCGGTACCGCGGGGACTGCGACGGAACGAGCGCATAGCTCGCCTTGGCGCGTTCCGCGTCCTTGACCCGATCCTCGAAGAGCTCTCCAGCGCGCCACGCGGCATCCACACGATTACTTGGGAATCGCGTGGCCAACTCCTGCAGAGATGCGGCGGCACGCTCGTACTGTCTGATGTCCGCATACAGCCGCGACAGAGCATCGAACGCGGCTTCGGCGACTGGCGCCGAGGGGTAACGCTCGACCAAGGTTCGATACGTCACCAGCGACAGTGGTACCGACGCGCTCAACTGCGGATCGTTCACGCGCATGCGGAGTCGATCCTCGATGACAGCGCGGCGCGACAGAGCGCGAGGCGCGAAGGGGCTCTCGGGATGGGTGCTCTCGACCGCTGTGAAGAGTTCGATCGCCGCCCGATCGCGGTCGTTGCGCTTCGATCGTAGGAGTAGTTCGGCGTTCAGAAACGTCCCCTCGGCAGCCGCTGCACTCGACGCGTGCTTCGTGCGCAATTCCACGTATGCTGCCATGGCGTCCTCAGGGCGATTCTGACGCTCCCGAATCGATCCCATGAGGAGATACGCGTCGGCCGCGCTGTCGCGTGAGGCATGTTGGCTCACCAGGGATTCGAGATCCGCATAGGCCTGGTCGTAGAGACGCTGATCAAACTTCGCGCGGGCAATGCGAAGCAGCTCTGCGCCCGGGTCCACGGCCGGCGCCGCCGCTGGCGCTGGTGCCACGACGGCAGCCACCGGTTCGGCGGCACCGCCACGGCGCGGTAGCCCAGCGCGACCGCCAGTGCCGGTGGTCGGGGCCGCACCGGCACCCCGAGCGACAGCGGATGGCACGCCAGCCGGGTCGCTGCCCCGCGCGCCCGAGACTGTGGGCGCCGCAGCTGTGGCCATGCCGGTCGCCGGTGCAGGTGGGACCGATGCAGAAGGGGCTGGGTTGGCGGCCGGCGTCGCCACGCCCGGCGCGGCCCCGGCGACACCTTCAGGCGACAGCGGGGATGTCGCTACCGCAGTAGCCGCTGCCGGCTCGGCGACCGCGGCCGTTGCCTGCGGCGGCGGTTGGGACCGCTGCGTCACGAACACCGCCACGCCGAGCGACAGCACACCAACCGCGGCCATCACGATCGCACCGTGCCGACCGAGAGGACCAGTCTTCGCGGGCTGCACGACTGCCGCCGGCACGACGGCCGAGGGTAAGACTCCCGAAGGCCATGAGGTCCCGCTGGAGGCGGCGGGCACGACCATCGCGGCCGAACGTGTCGTCGACACCGTGCCCGACTCGCGCTCGCGCCGCACCTGTTGCAGATCCTCGCGAATTGCCGCCGCTGCCTGATAGCGGAGGGTTCGATCCTTCTGGAGGCACCGCGCGATCACGCGCTCGAGCGCGGGTGGAACGTTGGCGTTGAGCTCGATCGGTGCCCGTGGCTCTCGGTTCAGAATGGCATCGAAGACCAGCGCCGAGGTGCTGCCGTCGAACGTGCGCTGCCCGGTCGCCATCTCGTACAGCACCAAGCCGAACGAGAACAAGTCCGTGCGGACGTCGAGCTCCTCACCTCGTGCCTGCTCCGGCGACATGTAGGCTACCGTGCCGAGCGCGGTCCCCTGCTTGGTCGTCAGCAGCTGCGTCTCGAGCTGCGTCAGCGATACCTCCGACGACCCGCCACGAGGTTCAGCGTCAACGAGCTTGGCCAGCCCAAAGTCCAGGATCTTCGCCTGGCCTCGAGTGGTGATGTAAATGTTTGCCGGCTTGATGTCGCGATGCAGGACGCCCTGCGCATGCGCCGCATCGAGCGCGTCGGCGAGTTGGATCGCCCAATCCAGCAGGGCGCTGATTGCGAGCGGCCGCCCCCCGATGCGACGGTCAAGTGGATCGCCCTCGAGCAGCTCCATGGCGATGAACTGGGCGCCCTCGTGCTCGTCGATCTCGTAGATCGTACAGATGCCTGGGTGGTTCAGCGCCGACGCGGTTCGAGCCTCGCGCATGAAGCGCTCGACCACTTGTCGGTCGTTGGTGCGATCCGGCGGGAGGAACTTGAGCGCCACGAGGCGCGCGAGCTTGAGGTCTTCGGCCTTGTAGACAACGCCCATGCCGCCGGCGCCGAGCGATCCGACAACTCGATAATGCGAAACAGTCGTGCCGATCATCGTACTGACGTTCAGGATGGACGAGAGACCCGAAGCTTACGAGGGTTCAGGAGTAGGAGTCAATATGCTCCAACGCAGAGCGCCTCCCACGATCTACATGAATGTCTTGAGGTATTACACTTCTGACATTCCTGATGCGAACGAACGTGTCAGCTTGGGTAACCGCGCGCGGCGATCGGCCAGACGTCGACGACACGATCCCCGTCGAGGGCATAAAACGAGTCGTGCAGATTGATCGTCGGATCCGTGTGTGACGGTCTC
>Ga0247825_10001136_pt1 | contig 17355 bp, 16 predicted proteins | sample 13C_Vanillin_Day_FD_194413 | JGI IMG/M metagenome (GOLD analysis project Ga0247825, IMG submission 194413) | Soil microbial communities from agricultural site in Penn Yan, New York, United States - 13C_Vanillin_Day48 | ecosystem: Environmental > Terrestrial > Soil > Agricultural land | place... | reverse complement strand
GCAGCACGCCCGCCGAGTACACATCCGCGCGCCGATCCACGAACTTCTTCCGCGCCTGCTCCGGTGACATGTACGTGAGGTTGCCGATTACGACGCGCGGCGCCGTCTGCTGCTCCTTCAGCGTGGACTGCGAGGCGCCGAAGTCGATGACCTTCACCTCGCCATCGTAGGAGAGGCAGACGTTGGCGGGAGACAAGTCTCGGTGCACCAGCTGCAGCGGCTGGCCCGAGGCGTCCTTCGCATCGTGCGCGTAGGCCAGGCCCTCGCACAGCCGATAGCCAATCTGGAGGATGATGCCCATGGGCATCGTCTGGCCACGCTGGCGCAAGCGGTAGGCCAGGCGGCTGAGCGTCTTGCCCTGCACGTACTCCATGGCGAGGAAGAGCTGCCCCTCCACCTCTCCCATGGCGTAGACGCGGGCGATGTTGGGGTGACGCAGGTGCACCACCACCCGCGACTCGTCCCGGAAGCGGCCGATGAACTGCTTGTTCTCCATCAGCCGCGGCAGCACCTTCTTCACCACGCACGCGCGGCGCGGAGACTCTTCGCACGCGAGGTACACCTCTCCCATCCCGCCGGCGCCGATCTTTCGCGCCAGGGTATAGGGGCCGAAGCGGAAGGGCCCCTCGACGGCTTGGGATTCGGCATTCTTAGCCAAGCGCGCGGAAGGCCTTTCGGGCTGCGGCGAGGATGTGCGCCACCTCTGGCTCGCCGATGGCCAGTGAGACGAACGCCGCCTCGAACTGGCTCGGCGGCAGGTAGACGCCCTCGTGCAGCATGGCGTGGAAGAACTTGGAGAAGCGCGCGGTGTCCGCCTTCTTCGCGCTGGGGTAGTCGTACACCGGGCTGCTCGTGAAGAAGACGGTGAGCATGCTGCCCACGCGGTTGAGGGTGATGGGCACTCCGGCCGCCTTCGCCTCGGCCACCAGCCCCTCTTCGATCATGCCGCTGATCTGCTCCAGCCGCTGATAGGTGCCGGGCGCGGCCAGCGCCTTGAGGCACGCCAAGCCCGCGGCTACCGCCACCGGGTTCCCCGACAGCGTGCCAGACTGGTACACCGGGCCCTCGGGGGCGATCTTCGACATGATGTCGCGCCGGCCGCCGTATGCGCCCAGCGGCATGCCACCGCCCGCCACCTTGGCGAACGTGGAGAGATCCGGCTTCAGCCCGTACAGCTCCTGCGCTCCACCTCGCGCCAGGCGGAAGCCCGTCATCACCTCGTCCAGCACCAGCAGCACGCCGTACTTCTGGCACAGGTCCTGGAGATCCTTGAGGTAGTTGAGCTTGGGGATGAGCACGCCCATGTTGCCCACCACCGGCTCGATGATGGCGCAGGCGATCTCCTTGCCCTTCTCCGCGAAGATGCGCTCCACCGCTCCGAGATCATTGAAGGGCGCGGTGAGCGTGAGCTTCGCCAGCGCGGAGGGCACGCCCGGCGAGTCCGGTAGCCCCAGCGTCTCCACGCCGCTGCCCGCCTTCACGAGGAATGGATCGCCCGCGCCGTGGAAGCAGCCCTCGAACTTGAGGATGTAGTCGCGGCCGGTGAAGCCGCGCGCCAGGCGGATGGCCGCCACGGTGGCCTCGGTGCCGCTGGAGACCAGGCGCACCTTCTCCACGCTGGGGACGGTGGCGCAGATGAGCTCCGCCAGCTCCACCTCGGCCGGGCTCGGTGCGCCATAGGAGGTGCCGCGGCGCGCTGCGTCGATGACGGCCTCGACGATGGGAGGGTAGGCGTGGCCGAGGATGAGCGGCCCCCAGCTGCCCACGAGATCCACATAGCGGTTGCCATCCACGTCCGTCATCCACGCGCCGCTGCCTTCGCGGAAGAAGACGGGATCGCCTCCGACGCCGCGGAAGGCGCGCACGGGCGAGTTCACTCCGCCGGGGATGCGCTCCTGGGCACGGGTAAAGAGAGCCTTGCTCTGGGAGTGGTTCATACCGCGCTGCATACCATACGTACGCCACGCGAGCCGCCCCCTCATGCAGGGAGGGCGATGCTTGACGCCCTGTATGCCCTGCATGGAAGCGAGTCTGGGTGCGTGCCCATGGCGTCCCCATATTGACTCCGCCATGACCGAGGATGCCCAACCTGCCGATCAAGCCCGCCTCCGGCTCTGTGACTTCATCCGGACCCATCTCTCAGTGATTCTCATCCGATGGGAGCACATGGTCCGCAGCCTCCCTGTGGCCAGCCCCCTCTCGGCCCGCCGGCTCATCGACCACATGCCGGAGGTGCTGGAGACCATCGCCGCCTTCACGCAGACCGCGCACACGGGTGAGCGAGCCAGCATGTCGGGGGACCCCGAGACTCATGCGCTCGACCGGCTGGATGAAGGCTTCGATCTGGCAGCCGTGACGACGGAGTACGCCCTGCTCCGGACGTGCGTCTTACGGCTCTACCGCGAGCAGAACGCGGCGGATGTCCCCCTGGAGGAGGTGGAGCGCTTCTGCTCTGCCATCGATGAAGCCATCCGCATCTCCGTGGCCCGGTTCACTCAGGCCCGGGAGCGGACCCTCATTGCGCTGGACCGCATCGCCGAGGCCGCCCTGGCGTCCGAGGACGTTGACAAGTTCCTCCACAAGCTGCTGCGCGTCCTGCTGGAGACCACTGCCTCCATCGACAGTGCCGTCATCTTCCTGCGTGACGGCGAGCACCTCCGGATCCACGCGGCCGAGGGAATCGAGGGGGAGGTGCCCGCGGACGTCTTCAAGGTGGGGGAGGGCTTCGCGGGCAAGGTCGCCGCGGAGCGCAGCCCCCTCGAGCTTCGCGGCAGCAGCCAGGGGCCTCGCGCGCTCTACGGTGTCCCCCTCCTGGATGGAGAGAAGCTCATTGGCGTGGCGGAGGTGAGCTCCCGTACGGCGTTCGAGTTCTCCGCCACCGACAAGCTCCTCATCCGGACCATGGCCCACCGCGCCACGATCCTCATCGGGCGGGCCCAGCTCGCTGCCCAGGAGCGGGCCGCGCGCCGGGAGGCACAGGAAGCCCGGGCGCGCCTGGAGACCATTGTCCAGCAGCTGCCCGCCGGGATCGCCATCGCGGAGGCGCCCTCGGGAAAGCTGCTCATGGGCAACGCGGAGTTCGAGCGCATCTGGGGACATCCTTTCATCCCCGCTGGTGGCATCGCCGAGTACCATCACTATCGCGGCTTCCACCAGGACGGTCGTCCCTACACGCCCGAGGAGTGGCCCATCGCCCGTGCGCTCCTCAAGGGAGAGATCGTCGCGGGGGAGGAGGTCATCATCGAGCGGCGGGATGGCACCCGCCGGCACGCGCTCCATAACGCGGCCCCTCTCCGGAACTCCAAGGGGGCCATCGAGGCCGCGGTGATGACACTCGTGGATATCACCGATCTCAAGCGGGCCCAGGCGGAGGTGCACCGGGCCGAGGACTTCCGCGAGCGTCTCCTGGGCATCGTCAGTCACGATCTGCGCAACCCGCTCAGCGCCATCATCGCCTCTGCCAGCTTCCTGCGAGATGACGAGAGCCTGAGCGACCGGCAGCTGCGCGCCGTCCAGCGCATTGCCAGGAGCGCTGATCGCATGGCGCGGATGATTGGGGATCTGCTGGACTTCACGCGCGGGCGGCGGGGCGGCGGAATCCCCCTCTCGCGCCGCTCCGCCAACCTGCGCCACATCTGCCGGCACGCCCTGGACGAGCTGGAGGCCAGCCACCCCGGGCGGGAGCTGCGGCTGAAGGCGGAGGGCCACTTCCTGGGCGAGTGGGACCCGGACCGGCTGGCCCAGCTGGTGGGCAACCTCGGCAAGAACGCCTTGGACTACAGCCCCGAGGGGACCCCCGTGGAGTTCAGCCTGTACGACGATGGCTGCTCCCTGCGCTTGGAGGTTCATAACGTGGGAGCTCCCATCCCAGCGGATCGGATCCCCCACCTCTTCGAGCCCTTCCGGCGAGGCCCCCAGGATGAGAAACACCCCACCAGCGGGCTGGGGCTGGGGCTCTACATCGTCCAGCAAATTGTCCAATCCCACGGTGGCACCATCGAGGTGCGCTCCACCGTGGCGGATGGGACGACCTTCACCGTGCGGCTCCCTCGGCGCGGGACTGGCGTGTAAGCGCGGCTGGCGAAATTACAGTTCCCCAACATTGCGAAGCTGTAACTCCTTCTGTTCCTCCATGCCCGGGGAGCCACCAACCGTTCGTTTTCCTTCACACTGGGTGTGGCGCATCAATTGCTTGGGATCCAAGAGTGATGATGCTTACCGGAAACAATCTGGCCCTGTTCACCAGCGAGATCGCGCCCACGGCCTGGAAGCAGATCTCCCGTCTTCCTCAGGACGTGTACCTCGCGCTGCTGGCGCGCCTGCGCACCCTGGCGAGCCTGGCCACTGTGGGACGGCACCCTGTGCCCGCACCCATCCGCGGGGCGGACCTGGAGACCTCCTTGTCTTTCTTCCTGGACGACTTCGCCGCTCTCTATGAAGTGGACTTCCAGGGCCGGGTGATCCGGCTGCTGGAGATTGCTCGAAGGCTTCCCACTGACCCTCTCACCGTGCCCGTAGAGAAGACCGAACACCGGGCCGCTGCCCGGTAGGCCCCTGGGCCGCTGCTCCCTCCCTCTTGTTATGCAGCTTCCCGTTCACAGAGTCGCTGGCTCCTACCGAGTCACCTTCTCGCCCGAGGCGTGGAGACTGATCGGCAGCATGCCCTCCTCGATCTTCCAGAGCCTCCAACGGGCGCTGGAGCTCATCGCGGGCTCTCCGCGGCGAGCAGGCGCGGAGCCCCAGCCCACGCTGAGCGCGACCCTGGACGACCTCACGATCATCTACACGCTCAACGACGCGGAGCGGGTCCTCACCGTGGTGAGCATCTTTCGGCTGGACTCCCGACGTTGACGGCCCAGGATCAGGCGCATGATTCGCACCACCCAGCGCCGGACCCTCACGCTGGAGGCGCCCGAGGCTCCTGGACGCCCCGCCCATGTCTCCTCGGCCAGCGGGCTCGTGGCCGTGGGCTCGTGGCTCTACGTCGTCGCGGATGACGCGCTCCACCTCGCCGTCTTCCCGCGCGAGGGAGACGCTCCCGGGCGAAGCGTCCACCTCTTCCCGGGAGAGCTGCCGCTGGAGTCTCAGGCGCGCAAGGCGGCCAAGCCGGACCTGGAGGCGCTCTGCCTGCTGGCGCCCTTCACGGGCTGCCCGCACGGCGCGCTGCTGGCAGTGCCCTCGGGCTCCACGGCGATCCGGCAGCGCGGTGCGCTCCTCCCGCTCACCGCGGAGGGCACGCTGGCGGGGCCGGTGCGTGAGGTGGACTTCACCTCGCTGTATGCGCAGCTCACGCGCGAGCTGGGCCCGCTCAACGTGGAGGGCGCGGCCGTGACGGGCCGTCGGTTGCTGCTGCTCCAGCGCGGCAATGGCGATCAGGGCACGGACGCGCTGGTGGATCTGGACTACGAGCGGCTCGTCCGCGCGCTGGAGGCGGGCCAGGCCATGGGCCCCGAGACGATACGGACCGTGAAGCGCTGGGAGCTGGGGCGAGCGGGCGGAGTACGGCTGTCCTTCACGGATGCCTCACCACTGCCGGACGGGCGCGTCATCTTCACCGCCGCCGCCGAGGACACACGCAACTCCTACGCGGACGGCCCCGTGGCGGGCTCGGCGGTGGGCTTGTTGGCGCCGGATGGCTCGCCGCTGTTCCTGGATGCGGTGGATGCCAAGGTGAAGCTGGAGGGGGTGAGCGCGCGTGTGGAGGGCGGGCGCGTGCACCTGCTGCTGGTCGCGGACGCGGATGAGCCGGACGTGCCCGCGCCCCTGCTGGAGGCAGTGCTGGAGGGCGTGCCAGGCTGAGTCGGTGGAGCTTCGTCAGTCGCCGTGGTCTCGCGCGGCTTCGTCAGCGGTGCCACCCACGGCCTCGATCGAGTTGCGCGGAGGACGGGGCGGCACCTTGGCATAATCGAAGGCGACGGCGCGCTGGCCCACCGCCTCGGGGGTGGTGTTGGTGATGCGCCTGCGCGCGCGGGAGATGTAGTCCTGCACGAGCGTGGGATCGGGGTGCATCTTGAGGGACTCGACCCACAGCTCGATGGCCTTCTCGTTCTCGCCCGCATCGGCGCGGATCTTCCCCATCTCCACCAGGGCGTGCGGGGCCAGCTCCGAGTCCGGGAAGCTGGAGCGCAGGTCCGCGTAGATGCGCGAGGCCTCCTGCCGCCGACCCTCCATCATGTGGACGGCCTGGGCCTGGAGGAAGAGGGCGTCATCCACGTAGGCGCTGGTGGCGAAGCGCTCGGCGAGCTTGCGCGCCTCCAGCTCGCACTGCGCATAGTCGCCCAGCTCGAAGTAGATCTTGGCCACCTGGTAGTGCAGCTCGGCGCCCTGGGGCGGGTTGCGCTGGAGGGCGGCGGTGAGCTGATCAATGGCGCCGCGCAGATCCCTGTAGTGCATGCGCAGCAGCTCCGCGAGGATGATGCGGGCCTCGAGCGCCTCGGGAGACTCGGGGCACTGCTGAATCAGCTCCTTGTAGACGCTGACGGCCTCCTTCACCTTGCGCTGCTCCAGCCAGTACACGTCCGCGGCGCCCTTGAGGGCGCGGGCGCGCAGCACCAGGGCGGGGGCCGAGTCATCCCGGCGCAGCATATCGAAGGCCTTGCGGTACTCGACGAGCGCCTCGTCCGGGTTCTTCTCGAAGACGGCGTCGCGAGCGCGCTGCAGGTGGTCCGCGGCCGTCTCGCGGCAGCCTGCCAGGGCCCCGAGCAGGGTACAGATGACGAGCGCGCGCCTCAATTGCATGCCTCCGGGATGACCTTGTGGCAGACCGTCTGCTCGCACTTGACGCACTCCTGCTGGGGGGAGACGTCGGTGACGCAGACGGAGACGCGGGACGAGCGAGGGCAGTCCTCGGCGGTGGTGCAGCGATAGTTGCCAGCATCGGCGGCCAGGAGAATCTCCTGCCGCGAGCCGCACACCTCGATATCGTTACATCCCAGGAGCCCGGCCGCCATGGCGACGGCGAGCACCCCGTGCCAGAGGGTTTGCACAGGACCCTTCTAGCCGGATTCGGCAGGCTCGTCACGGATCGGAGCGGCTGTCCGCCTGCCTTCCGGCCGAAGCAAGGGAGCCCGCGTGACGCAGCGCATCCGCTCCACCCGGTCCAGATCGCGCGGCCACCCCATCGTCCACCCGGGCATTGGGTGGACCGTGCTGGAGCATTGCAGCCAGGGCTCTGTGCGTCACACATCAAGGGCCGGTGCTACGCTCCTGTATTCACTCCGCACGGTAAGCCCCAGCCCACGTCAGATCCTCTGGACTCTCCATGAAGCCTGCCCGTGCACGGCATGAGCAGTCTCCCGCCTTCCTCGCTGTGGTGCTGGTGCTGAGCGCATGTGCCACGGTTCCCGAGCACTCCTCCTTTGAGCGCTCTCACTGCCAGGGCGCCCGTCCTGGCGGAGCAGCCGCTGACGCGTGTGTGGAGGATGCCAGGAAGCCCTACTGGGACTTCATCCTGCGCAAGGAGCAGGCACTGAAGCAGTCACGTGACTCGGAAAAGGACCGGCGCCGAGAGCATCTGGTGTTGGCGGAGATGACGGTGTGGATGCACGGCCATGACGCAGCCACCCTGGCACGCACTGCGCCAGAGGAGCTGTACTTCCAGTTGAGGGCGGCAAGGCGGCAGCAGGAGCGCGAGGAGAAGGAGCGTGCCGCAGCCGTGGAGCTGAAGCTGGATGAGTTCTTCAACTGGGCCCTACGCCGCTGGGAGGAGAGCTCCATCCGCTTCCGCAGCGTGGGTCGTGAGTACCTGATAACCGAGCACCCACTGCGCCAGCAGACGCAGGATGCGCTGACGGCGGCGGTGCTGGACTGGGCCTTCACGCACACACAGGACCCAGACTTCCTGAGCAAGAGTCCCAGCGAGGTGGCGGTGTACCTCTTGAGGAAGAACAGCGTGCTGCTCACGGCCATCGAGGTGGGGCAGCTGGCTCCGCCCCACCTCGATTACACGCCTGTGCAGGATGAGACGGCTGGTACGCCGGAGGACCTGGCGATAGAGCTGTTGGTGGGCTTCATGCCTCTGGCGGGAGAGGCTGCGGACTTCCAGTCCCTGCTGACCGGACAGAGCGTCACCGGCCGCAAGCTGCGCCGGGAGGAGGAGTTCCTGGCAGCGGTAGGTGTCCTGCTGCCCTTTGTATCCGGGCGCTCCCTGTCAGGTGCGGACCTCATAGAGAGGGCGGCGGTGCTGACTGGCAGGGGCTTGGAGGAGGTGCGGGTGCTTCAGCGGGTGGCCTCACACCTGAGCCCCGAGGATGCACAGGCGATTAACCGGATGCTGCGTGCGGCGGCGAAGGGCGAGCGGATGGTGCAGAGCGATGTGGAGTTGCTCCATCGCATTGCCCAGAAGCTGGAGCGGCCTTTGAGCGAGGCGGCTGACACGCTCCGTCAGGGCGGCAAGGTGCCCTTCCTGGGAGTGCGCAAGGGCGTGGGAGGCATGAAGCTGGTGCCCGGAGAGCCTGCGCACATGGCGCAGTGCTGGGTGGACTACCAGTTCCGCCACCCGGACAAGTACACGCGCTTCACCTATGCGCCGGACGAGGAGTGGAAGCGGCTGTACGAGTCCATCCTCCGCAACAAGGAAGCGGGCACGGCCTTCGAAGCGGACGTGCTGAAGTTGGGCAAGCACGAGAAGAACGTGGCGCTGATGATGCCACCGCCGGGCAGCAGGCTGCCGGGCTTCATCCCGGACGCAGTACCGGGAAGGGCCAGCGAGCTGGTCTGGGGCCGGGCCTACAAGTTCGTCGAGGTGAAGGCGCGCGCCAAGCTGGACCTGAGTGGCAATCTCAAGGCCATGCTCGACTATGTCGATGCTTTCGGTGGGCACATTGATCTCTGGGTTCGCTCTGCGAAGCATCCAGCTGGCCCAACCCGGCTCTCACAACCCCTAAGAGATCGTCTAGAGGAGCTTGTAAGAGAAGGAAAGGCAAGCATCAAGCCTCACCCATAGGAGTTTGATTTTCTCATGCCCGTGAAACATCTCAAAACCCGGTTCAGCCTTGTGCCAGGCCCTCCCGCACTCTCTACGGTACGCGAGTTCTTCCTGCGAGTATTCAAAGAGTATCGCTGGTTCAAACCTGTGCGGTATGGCAGAGCTTCCCTGGATGGGAAGCTGGATCCAGAGCGGCCCGAGATTGATGAGCTTGTGTCTTTCTATGAGGAGCACCAGAACATCACCGTGACAGCAAGAACAGATCGGGACTATTTCATGATCTACCCTTCCAAGGGTGGCTCCGAGTTCCCTTATATTGGTTGCATCTCCTGGGGAACCTCTGTGAAGGAAGCAGATAAGCTCCGCTGGCGAGCCGCGCACCAACGCCAGGTTCACGAGGTGATGGCGTTAATGAACTCGCCCGTAGCGCAGACAGGTGCAGCAGATGACTTTGATCGCAAGGAGTGGCGCATCGTCCCTTCGCCAGACGGGATTGGCCAGGTGCAGCAATTCACCGTGCGCGACTACAGCGAGGGGCTCGCGGGCCTCTATTGGCGCAACTTCCTTGGCGTGCCCTTCCTCCGGCTCTTCGGCGACCGTCTCGACGCCCTTCCCACCGAGTGCCGGCAGGAGCTCAGCGACGAGCTTGTCCTCGTGCAGCCCTATGTGCTCCCCACCCAGGCTGGTACCCCTGAAGGGGACGCACGTGAGCGCCAGCTCATCTCCCTGCTCGGCCCCGCGTGCTTCTACGACCACCAGCGCCACGTGAAGCCCTCACGCCGTCCCGAGCTCGGGCCACCGCTGCACTGAGGCAGCGCCGCGCGCTCAGTTCTGGCTGCTCTTCGCTGTTTTGCCGGAGGTCAACACCATGGCATCCACCGCAGCCACATGGCGGCGCCGCCTGAGCTTGCGCGCCTTCTCCTCCTGCTTCTCGTGATGCGCGAGCATCGCCGCCAGGTTCGCGTCCGCATGCTGGCAGTGAACGGCCGACACCGACTTGTGCCGCACGGCCAGCTCCTGCCACAGGTGCATCCGCGCCTGATTGCCCAACAGCCGCTCCTCCACGGTGTCGAGCGCCGCGTCCATCTTCTCGCCCTCGGCCTCCAGCGCCGCCAGCCGAGCCTCGGCGTCCGGCGGCGGCCGGGCGCATCCCGCCATGAGCGCCAGCGCCACCACGCTCAGAGCCAATCCCCTCGTCCCCACCATCGCCTACCTCTTCTCCGTGCTGTCAGAGTGGCTGCGCACGCAAGCCAAGGTAGGAAGCACCTCGATCCCCGACAACCCTGGAGCAACCAGTCAAGCAGGGTCAGGTTTTCAGCACCCAACGTTTCGCGGTGGGCGCCAGGCAGCCAGGCGGCATCAGGCCTTCTGCCGATGACGAAGAATGAACTCGCACACCTCGCGCGCCGCGCCGAACCCCGCCGGCTTCTGCGCCACGTAGTGCACCTGCGCCCGCACCTCGTCCGGGGCCTCGGGCGGCGCCGCGGAGAACCCCACCGCCTTCAGCAGCGGCAGGTCCACCACCTCGTCTCCCATGTAGCCACACCGGTCCGCCGGCACCTTCAACAGCTCCAGCAGCTTCTCGAAGTGCGCCACCTTGTCCTGGCTGCCGAAGTGCACGTGCCTCAGCCCCAGCGACTGCATCCGCATCTGCGCCGACAGGCTGTCTCCGCCGGAGATGGCCGCCACCTCGATGCCCGCTTCCTGCAGCCGCTTGATGCCCATGCCGTCCCGCACGCTGTACATCTGCGTCCAGCCGGAGTTGGGCACCCAGAAGATGCGCCCGTCGGTCAGCGTCCCGTCGATGTCGAAGATCATCACCGAGAGGTGACGCGCCCGGGCCTTGAGTGACTCGAGATCCTGGTTCATCCGCCGCCGCCTACTTCGGCACGGCCTTCAGCGTGGCCTTGCCGTCCTTGATGACGACCTTGAACTCCACCGACTTGGCGTTGTGCTGCTTGAGCAGCTCCGGCACCTGCTTGCGCAGGTTGGCCGCCACCGACTCATAGCTCATCTTCGAGGTGTCCTCCTGGTTGCGGCGCTTGGCGGTGACATAGGCGTCGTAGACGGCCTTGAGCTTGTCGTCGCTGAGCTGACCGCTGGCCGGAGCCCCGGACGGCCTGGGTGGCGAAGAGGGCGAGGTGGCTGGCTTCGCCACGGCAGGAGTCCCTGGCTTGGAGCCCGCCGACGAGGCCGTCCCCGGACGCGATGCCGCGGAGGGAGGAGGACGCGAGGGCTTCTGCGCCGCCGGGGCCGCGGGCGTGAGCGGCTCATCCGTGAGGCTCTCCAGCGCCGCGGCAATGCCGGAGGTGCTCTGCGCAGGCGCGCCGAATGCGGGCACTCCGCGACCGGGCGGAATCGTCGTGCCTCGCGAGGGTGTGCCGCCGGGAGGAACCGTGGCCGTTCCCTTCGACGGAGTACCTCCCGGAGGAATCGTGGCCGTGCCCTTCGACGGCGTGGCACCCGGAGGAACCGTGGCCGCTCCCTTCGATGGAGCACCGCTCGGAGGAATCGTGGCTGAGCCCTTCGACGGCGTGGCGCCCGGAGGAATCGTGGCCGTGCCCTTCGACGGCGTGGCGCCCGGAGGAACCACTGCCGAGCCTCGCGCGGGTGTCGCCACTGGGGGCACCACCGAGGGAACAGACGGCAAGGGTGCCACCGAGGGCGAGCCCCGGAAGGGCGTGCTTCCCGAAGCGGCAACGGGCGCAACCGTGGGCGCAACCGTGGGTGCCACCGCGGGCACACTCGGCGCCGCCGAGGGGACGGGCCGGAACGGCACGGACGCCGGCTCGGGCTCCACCGGTCGAGGAATGAACCGGGACTGCGAGGCTGCGGCCGACGGCTTCGGCTCGTTGGGGATGATGTCGGCGATCTCCTCGACGAGCTCGTCGATCTCCTCCGTGATGTCGTAGGCGTCCTTGCCCTTCTCTCCGCTGGCGCCCGGCTTCTGCGTGCGGCGCTTGGCCTTGAAGAGATCGCGCTTGTACGTGCCCGCTTCGATCTCCTGCAGGGTGCGCATCCACAGCCGCTCGTAGGTGAGGAACTTGTTGTGGAGCGAGGAGATGCGGAACTTCGCCGCGGTGTTGCGCACCAGCCCGGACTTCAGCCGGATCAGCCGCTTCTTGAAGTCCTCATGGGCGCGCGAGGGCGGCAGGCGCTCGTTGCCAAGGAAGTATTGCTCGTAGGCCACCCGGAGCACCGCCAGCTCTTCCTCGAGCTCTGCCGTCTCCTCGAACGCCTTCTCGCTGGTGGACTTCTTCTGCGAAGGGTCATCCACGGCCAAGGCCTTCACGTTGAGTGAAGACTTATTGGCGGCGAGTGAGCCCTTGGCGGCGGATGTAGGCTTTCCAAGCTCCGGCGGCATGCAACCTCAGAGTGTCCCCAAGATGCGCCCTGGGATCAACCTCAAGCCGGGCTGGGAGTAGGTCCCAGGCCTGCCTCCCCGCCCAGCCGGCGGGTGCGCTGGTACATGAGGGTCGCGCCGAATGTAAACATGCACAGCGAGATGAACTGGCTGGTGGAGATGTTGTACCACGCCTCCAGCGGCACCCACTGCGCCAGGGAGGGCGCGCTGCCGGCCAGCAGGCCATGCAGGGTGCCGCGCTCGGCGTCCCCGCGGAACAGCTCCACCGTGGAGCGCAGCACCGCGTAGGCCATCAGCCACAGGGAGAAGATCTGCCCGTGGAAGCGCCGGTAGCGGCGCAGGTAGAGCAGGCCCACGAAGAGGAGCGTCTGCCCCATGGACTCGAAGAGCTGGGTGGGGTGCACTGGCAGGGTGGTGCCGTGCTGCGTCACCCACTCGGAGATGCGCACCGCGCCGGGGGCTGCCTGGTGGACCACCTCGCCCGTGGCCTCGATGACGTAGCGCGCATCGGTGGCCTGGGAGCTGTAGGCCGTGCTGCCCGTGCCGGTGAGCCGGCCGAAGAGGTCCCGGGCCATCCCAGCGCCCGGGAAGCGCACGGCCAGGGGCGCATGGCTCCCCGCAGGGCCGCCCCAGCAGCAGCCCGCGGAGAAGCAGCCCAGCCGCCCCAACGCCTGCCCCAGCGATACGGTGGGGATGGCCAGATCCGCCAGCCGCAGGAAGTCCATGCCGTTGACGCGCGCGAAGGCATACGCCGCCCCCGCCGCGCCGATGAGGCCGCCGTAGAAGACGAGGCCTCCGCCCAGCGAGAAGATGCTCCCCAGGTCCTTCGCGTAGTCCTTCCAGTTGACGATGATGAAGAGGACGCGGCTGCCCACCAGCCCTCCCACGAGCACCCAGAAGCCCAGGTCCAGCACCTGCTCACGGCGGCGCGGGCCCTCGGTGTCCACGAAGCCCTTGCCGTCCACCCACTCCAGCTTGCGCCACTCCTCCCGAGCCAGCCGCGCCGCCACGCTCGCCGCGCAGAAGAAGCCGGTGGCCAGCAGCACACCGTAGGTGTGCACCGGGATGCCCTCGCCCTTGCCACCCGGGAAGGCGCTGGCCGGCAGCGCGTACATGAGCCCGAACCACGCCAGCGCCGCGCCGCCGCCGCCGTAGAGGAGCGCGCGCTGCACCCGGTCCGCCAGCTTCACCTCGGCCCGCGAGCCCTTCGCCGTCACCGCGCCCTGCGTGCCGCGCCAGCCGTTGAAGGCGATGAAGCCCACGACTCCCAGCGCCACGGCGTACAGGAGCAGCTGCGACCAGAGAGACTCGAAGGTGAGGTGGATGAGGACAGGGAGCATGGGCCTTGCCAGGGAGGAACTGCCGCGCCCAGCCTACCTGCTCGCGCGGCCGGACCAAGCCTGGAACACGAGGCGAGCCCTCCTGGCTGCTCCCCGAGGAGACACTCGGGCGGGAGCGCGGCCTCCTAGGCCGGCTTCTCCTTCCGCACGAAGGCGTCGAGGATGAGCATGCCCACGCCCACGCAGATGGCCATGTCCGCCACGTTGAACGAGGGCCAGTAGGCCTGGTCCATCCAGTGCGCCTGGATGAAGTCCACGACGAAGCCGCGGGCCACCCGGTCAACGTAGTTGCCCAGCGCGCCCCCGAGCACCAGGGACAGGCCCCACAGCGCCCACTTCTCCGCGGGGTCCGTCCCGGAGAGCTTGGTGAAGTAGTAGCCGATGAGGATCACCGCGCCGAGGCTGACGACGTGGAACAAGGGCCCGCGCACGTTCGGCGGGAGGTTGCGGAACATGCCCCAGGCAGCGCCCGGGTTCTCCTCATAGCGCAGGCGCAGGAAGCGCTCGGAGATCTCCACCGAGCGCTTGGACTGGAAGTGGCGGCCATCCCTCCCCAGGGGAGGCGGCTCGCCATACATGGCCTTCAGGCGCTCGCCACCCGTTTGCAGGCCATCGAAGCGCGAGGTGAGGCTGCCCACGGCTTCGTACTTGGTCCACTGGTCGAGCGCGATGGCGCTCACCGTCACGACGAGGAGGATGATGTATTTGCGCGGCACGGGGGCGGCTTACACCACAACGCCCCCACCCGTCACGGATTGGGGCTCTCGGCGAGCGTCGGGGCGGCGGGCTCGGTCCGGCGCATGCGCAGCGAGTCCACCAGCATCAAGGCCACGCCGACACAGATGGCGGCGTCCGCCACATTGAAGGTGGGCCAGCGCATGCCGGGCTGGTTGCGCCAGTGCCAGTCGATGAAGTCGATGACGTAGCCGCGGATCAGCCGGTCCACGAAGTTGCCCAGCGCGCCACCCGCCACGAGCGCCAGGGCGACGCGCACCATGCGCTGGCCGGGCTCCAGCCGCAGGTACATGGTCAAGATGAAGGCCAGGGCCGCCAGGCTCACCACGTGGAAGAAGACGCGGCGCACCCCGTCCGGCAGGTTGGCGAACAGGCCCCAGGCAGCGCCGGGGTTCTCCACGTAGCGGAAGTGCCAGTAGTCCTCGATGAAGCGGTAGGGCCGGGTGGCGCGGTAGCGGCCGCCCGCAGCCGGCGGGTGGTTGTCCAGGTTCTGCTCGGAGAAGTAGCCCTCCACCCGGGCCAGCAGCCCTGTGCGCCCGTCCAGAGCGTCCGTAAGGTTCGCCACCGCCAGGTATTTGGTCACCTGATCGGCAGCCAGGATGCTGAGGGCCACGAGGACGAGGAGGCGCAGGTTCTTCATCTCACCCCGTTCCTAACCCGCTCCCCCGAGCCCTGACAACCCAAGGCGAACCCCCAGCCCCTACGCCCGCCTGCCTTGATTTCCCGCCAGCGCTGCTTTCGGGCATGGTGCGGCCATGGCGCCTGTTGACCCCCCCGTGGAAAAGCCCACCTCGACCGACACTGTCCCCCCTCAGACTCGGCCTCCGATGAAGGAGCGGCTCAAGACGCTCATGACGGAGTACGGGTTCCTGGCCATTGCCGTCTACCTGAGCACCTCGGTGCTGAGCATGACGGTGTTCACGATCGCCATCCTGTCGCTGGATCTGAAGACGCTGGGCGAGCGGTTTGGCGTCGAGCTCGAGGGCACCAGCGGTGTGCTGGGAACACTCGGGGCGGCGTGGGTGTTGACCAAGGTCATCCAGGTGCCGCGCATCCTCGTCACGCTCGCGCTCACCCCGCTGATTGCGCGCATCCCCTTCGTGGCCCGGCTCCTCCAGCGCCTCGAGGAGCCGGCCAAGGAGTGATCAGAAGGGGGTGCCATCCGCCCGCATGCCTGGCGAGGATGAGCGGGTGGACACGCTCGTGTGCAGGACGAAGGCATTGCCGCTGGTGCCGTCGATGCTCCGGTTGGCCGACACGCCTTCCACGATGAGCGACGAGCTGAAGGCGGCTGTGTCCACCACTGCCGCCCCTGCGCTCCTCACCGTGACGGTGTCCCCACTGTTGGACAGGCCGAGCGCCCCTGTCGACGCGACCACCGCGTTAGGCAGGCCCCCTGGGATACCGGCGGCTCCACCGAAGACCACGATCGCCCGACCCGCCTCCAGCATCGTGCCGCTGGCGAAGGTGTGACGCACCTGTACGGCGTCCGAGATCGTCCACCCAGAGAGATCCACCGCCGCCGTGCCGGGATTCACCAGCTCCACGAACTCGGCGGCCACGCCCGGGCTCTGCGGCTCGTCAATGAGCACCTCGTTGATGAACGCGGTTCCCGAACCGCCGCCAGAGGGAGTGATGGTGAAGGCCGCGTTGCTCGTGTCATTGAGAGCGGAGTTGGAAGCGTCGCTCACCCGCACTCTGGCGTTGCTGGTGGGGCTGCTCGGCACCGTCCAGGCGTAGCTGCCCGCGGAGGCCGACGTGCTCGAGGTGATCGTCGTCCAGCTGGAGCCGTCCAGCGTGTACTCCAGCTTCACGTTCGTGATGCCCGAGGACGTCCAGGTGATGTTGCGGACGCTGCCTCCCGTCCAGCTCTCGCCGCCATTGGGCGAGTTCACCGTGACACTCGCGGTAGCGATGCCCCCGGGGATGAGGAAGTCCTTGATGACGGCCATGTGCTGCATGTTGGTGGCGCCGCTGTCGCTGAACTGTGCGGGAGCGATCTCCGAGAGGGGCGAGTACACGCGCGTGTCCACCACCAGGCCCGCGGGGAAGGTGCTGCCGCCAATCACCGTGGCCACCTGGTACTGGCGCAGATCGCCATCCACCAGCACGTGATCGTAGGGCTTGGCGCGGCTCGCGTTGGTGTTGGTATTGCCATTGTGGTCCGCTGGGTATGGGCTCGCCGTGCTCACCACCTGGGAGAAGGTGCTGAAGCAGGACTCGGAGCGGTTGTCCGTGTTGAGGTCACCGCCGATGGCCAGGTAGTCGCCCTCCGGGATGTTGGCGCGGATGAGGTTGACCAAGTTGGTGGCCTGCGTGTTGCGCACGCCGCTGCCGCTGGTGAGCAGGTGCACGCTCACCACCCAGAGATCCTTGGGTCCTGGCACGTCGATGCGCGCCCATGCGAAGTCACGGTCACCCACCTGAGTGTCATCCCACTCGCCCGAGGAGATGATGGGCCAGCGGCTGATCACCCCATTGGGGATGCCCGCGCCCGACTCACGGAAGTACGAGAAGCTCGGGCCGAAGGTGGTGTCGACGAACTGCCGGATGGCGGTGGGCGAGTTGTCCCCGTACTTGAACTCCTGGATCATCACCACGTCTGGCTGCGTGCCCTGGAAGATGCGGATGCCGTGCCCAAGGTCATAGCTCTGGTTGTTGCCGCTGGTGGTGTTAGCCGCCATGAGGCGGATGAGCGTGGGCGATGGAGTGCCGCCATCTGTGCCGCCATCTGTGCCGCCGTCCGAGCTCGTCCCGCCATCCGAGCCGGCATCGCTGGGGAAGCCTGCATCCGTACCGGCATCCACGACCGGACCGGCATCCACTTCGGGACCTGGGCCCGCATCCACTGGAGTGCCCGCATCCACTTCTGGCCATGGGCCAGCGTCCACCTCTGGGCCTGCGTCAACGCTCGTACCCGCGTCGGCGCTGGTCCCCGCATCCGTGCCGGGCTCGGGGCCTGTCCCCGCATCCACCCCACCGCCTCCATC
>Ga0247825_10001135_pt1 | contig 17366 bp, 14 predicted proteins | sample 13C_Vanillin_Day_FD_194413 | JGI IMG/M metagenome (GOLD analysis project Ga0247825, IMG submission 194413) | Soil microbial communities from agricultural site in Penn Yan, New York, United States - 13C_Vanillin_Day48 | ecosystem: Environmental > Terrestrial > Soil > Agricultural land | place... | reverse complement strand
TGCATTGGTGCTGGTGCTCGCCCAGGCCTTGTCGAGCGTCTACGCGCAGCGCTCCTTTCCTCCGGAGGTCGAGGCGTTCATCGGCGAGATGGTGCAGAAGCACCAGTTCGATCCGGCGGTGCTGCGGACGGTCCTGGCCAGGGCGCAGCCGCAGCCTTCCATCGTTCGCGCGATTTCCGCGCCGTCTACCGCGCGCCCGTGGCACGAGTTCCGCAGCCGCAACGTCGACCCGGCGCGCATTCGCGGTGGCGTCGCATTCTGGCGCGAGCACCAGGCGATGCTCGCGAGCGCCAGCCGGGAGTATGGTGTGCCGGAGGAAATCATCGTCGCCACCCTCGGCATCGAAACGCTGTACGGCCGCAACACCGGCAAGTTCCGCGTTCTGGATGCGCTCACGACGCTAGCTTTCAACTATCCGCCGCGCGCCGAATTGTTCCGCTCCGAGCTGGAGGCATACCTGCTTCTCGTCCGGGAAGCGGCCTTCGACCCGGGAAAAACGCGCGGGTCCTATGCGGGCGCGATCGGCATCCCGCAGTTCCTGCCCAGCAGTTATCGCCGCTATGCGGTGGATTTCGACGGCGACGGCAAGCGCGACCTCGGCAGCGTGGCCGATGCCGTCGGCAGCGTGGCCAACTACTACCGCGCTCACGGATGGCACAGCGGGGGCACGGTCATTGTTCCCGTGGAGGAAGGCGGTGGCGAAGCGGATGCGCTGGTCGAGCTGGGGATCCGGCCGCAGCTCAAGGTGGCCGAGCTGAAGCTCCGGGGCGTGCGTCCGGCTGCGCCGGTGGAGGAGGGCGCCCTCGCCGCGCTCATCACCGCGGAAACGGAATCCGGCCGAAAATACTGGCTTGGCCTGAACAATTTCTACGTGATCACGCGCTACAACCGCAGCGTCAACTATGCGCTGGCAGTGCACGAGCTCGCGGCTGAGCTGCGTGCCGCGATGGTGAGAGCCGGAAGCTAGGCAGGCGCTTGCGCGGGCTCGTGGCGGAAGGCCACCACGTGATCGATCTCGAGCCGAATGCCGATCTTCTCGCCGACGGCGTGGTTGTGGTGGCTGGGCACGAGTGACATGACGCGGCCACCGCCGGGAAGGCGGAGCGTGTAAAGGAACTCCGCGCCGCGGAAGGCCTTGTGCAGCACTTGCGCCTGCAGTGGGCTGGCATCGTCGTGGAGAATATCGTCCGGGCGCAGCAGCACGTCCACCCGTGTGCCGTCCGGCCATTCGACGGGCACGTTGCCCTGTAATACGCCCAGCTCGAGCCGAATTCGACGCTCCGGCAGCACCGTGCCGGGCAGAAACGCGCCCTGGCCGACGAAATCGGCGACGAAACGGGTGGCCGGCCGGTGATAGAGATCGTAGGGCGTGCCCCATTGCTCGATGCGGCCCTGCTGCATGATGCCGATCTCGTCGGCGATGGCGAACGCGTCGTGCTGGTCGTGCGTCACGAGTATGGCCGTGATCCCCTGCTGCTTGAGGATTTCACGAACCTCGAGACCCAGCCGCTCGCGCAGGTCCACGTCGAGATTTGAAAAAGGCTCATCGAGCAGCAGCAACTCGGGCTGCGGGGCCATCGCGCGGGCAAGCGCGACGCGCTGCTGCTGACCTCCGGAGAGCTCGTGCGGGTAGCTCGCCGCGGAGCCCTTCATGCCGATCATGTCCAGCGTCTGCCCTATGCGCCGCGCGCGTATGGTGGAATCCAGCCCGTGCAGCCCGAATCCCACGTTCTCGGCCACGGTCAGATGAGGAAAGAGGGCATAGTCCTGGAACACCATGCCGACGTGACGTTTTTCGGGAGGCACGGTTCGGGCGGGCGCGCTGACTTCATGGCCATTGATGGCGATGCGTCCTGCCGAAATGCGCTCGAAGCCGGCAATGCACCTGAGCGCCGTCGTTTTCCCGCAGCCGCTCGGTCCCAACACGCAACCGATCTGTCCGCGCTCCAGCCTGAGCGAGAAATCGGTCAGCACCCGGTGCCCGTTGTACCCGTGCTGCACGCCGGAAACGTCAAGTAGGGGCGTCGTCATGACCGCATTATAAGGGTAACAAGAAGCATTCTCATCCGCCTGCTACAATAGCTTTTTAATTCAGGTTTCTACGACCTGGATGGCACAGACTGCCCTAGACAGGCTCCTTCATCCCCGGCGACTGCATCCGCAATGGGACGCCCTCTCGCTGGGGGCAGGAGTGGCCGCCGGCGTTCTGGCCATTCCGGTGCTGGTCGTCTTGGGAAGTGTTTTCCTGCCGGCAGGGGAAACGTGGGCGCACCTCACGGCCACGGTCCTGCCCGAGTATGTCGTCAACACGCTGTGGCTCCTGCTGGGCGTGGGACTCGGCGTCATCACGATCGGCGTTGCGAGCGCCTGGCTGACCACCTTATGCCGCTTTCCCGGCCATGGGTTCTTCGAGTGGGCGCTGATACTGCCGCTGGCGGTTCCGGCTTACGTCATGGCGTATGCCTACACGGATTTTCTTCAATTCGCGGGGCCGGTGCAGAGCTGGCTGCGGGCGACCTTCGGCTGGGGCGCGCGCGAGTACTGGTTTCCGGAGGTGCGCTCACTGGGCGGAGCCACGGTCATTTTTTCGTTTGTGTTTTATCCGTATGTCTACCTGCTCGCGCGCGCCGCGTTTCTCGAGCAGGCCGCTGGAACGATCGAGGTGGGCCGCAGCCTCGGGTACGGTCCCTGGCGCAGTTTTTTCAGGGTTGCCCTGCCCCTCGCCCGGCCGGGCATCGCGGCCGGCGCCGCGTTGGCGTTAATGGAGACGCTTGCGGATTTCGGCACCGTGTCGTATTTCGCGCTGCCGACCTTCACGACGGGTATCTACCGTGCCTGGCTGTCGCTCGGCGATCGCGTCGCCGCCGCACAGCTTGCCGCGGCGCTGCTGGGGTTCGTCTCGTTGGTGATCGTGGCCGAGCGCCTAAGCCGGCGCGGCGCGCGATTTCACGACCGGTCGACGCGCCGACCGGTGACACCGACCCGTCTCAGGGGCCTGCCCGCCGCCGCGGCAATGCTGGCGTGCACCGTCCCGATACTCGTCGGTTTCCTGCTCCCCGCCGCAATTCTTATAGACCTGTCCCTGTCCTCGGGCGACTGGCATCTGGGCGGACGTTATTTCAGGCTGGTGTGGAACAGCGTGCTGCTCGCTACGATCACGGCGGCCTGCTCGGTGGCGCTCGCCGTGCTGATCGCCTATGCCGCGCGCCGCGGCGGCAACCTGGTCAGCTCCGCGGCGCATCGGCTGGCGTCCATGGGCTATGCCGTTCCGGGCGCGGTCATCGCGGTCGGCATACTGATTCCGGTCACAAGGCTGGACCACGCACTGTCCGGGTGGCTGGAGTCCTGGTTCGGCATCTCCACCGGGCTGCTGCTGACCGGCGGCATTGCCGCGCTGATATACGCCTACCTGGTGCGTTTCATCGCCGTCGCCCTGCAGAGCGTGGAGGCAGGACTGTCGAAGATCACGCCCAGCATGGACGACGCCGCGCGCGGACTGGGGGCAGGCCCGCGCAGGATCCTGATGCGCGTTCACGTGCCCCTGCTCGCGCCGAGCCTGGTCGTCGCCTCGCTGATGGTCTTCGTGGACGTCATGAAGGAGCTGCCGGCAACGTTCATGATGCGCCCCTTTAATTTCGACACGCTCGCCGTGCACGCCTACAACCTCGCTGCCGACGAGCGGTTGAGCGAGCTGGCGGCTCCGGCGCTGACCATCGTCGCGGCCGGCATGGTGCCGCTCATCGTGCTGTCGCGCTCGCTGGTGCGCGCACGGATTGCCGCCGAGCGGCGGTAGGGGAGTCGCCGCGGCGCGCGCCTATTTGAAGCCCGAGCGATCGGCGACCTTCTGCGCGACCGGCTGGTTTTTTCCCACTGCGCCCAGGTTGAGCGAGTCGGTCCTGAACTTGCCCAGGCTCGCCAGCGCGGCATTGTCTACCTGCACCGACTGTACCGCCGGCCACTCGTTGTTCCCGTTGGCGAAATACTTCTGCGCCTCGTCGCTCGCCAGATACTCCAGGAACCGGATAGCCGCCTGGCGGTGAGGGGCGTGCTTGAGCACGCCCGCCCCGGAAACGTTGACGTGCGTCCCGCGATTCTTCTGGTTCGGAAACACGATCCCGACCTTTTCGGCGGCGGCGCGCTCATCGGGCTTCTTGGACTTGAGCAGCCGCACGTAGTAATAAGTGTTGCTGATCGCCAGATCGCACTCGCCGGCGGCCACTCCACGCAACTGGTCCGTGTCGCCGCCCTTGGGCGCGCGCGCCAGGTTCCCGGCGACTGCCTTGGCCCATTGCTCGGTCCGGGATTCGCCAAGATGGCTGACCAGCGAACTGATGAGCGAGAGGTTATAGACGTGCCCGGCCGAGCGCGTGCAGATCCTGCCTTTCCAGCGAGGATCGGCGAGGTCCTCGTAGTCGGCAATCTCGCCCGGCTTCACGCGCTCCTTGCTGTAGGCGATGACGCGGGCGCGCGCGGAAAATCCGAACCAGAGGCCGTCGGGATGGCGGTAACTCGCGGGGATGCGCGTTTCGAGCACCTTGGACCGGATCGGCTGGAAGAGTCCCATCTGCTCGGCGCGCCACAAGCGGCCCGCATCCACCGTGATCAGCACATCCGCGGGACTCTTTGCCCCCTCATTGCGGATGCGCTCGATGAGCGGATCCTCGCCGCCTTCGATGCGGTTGATCTTGATGCCGGTCTGCTTCGTGAAATTGGCATAGAGCGCTTCGTCGGTCTCGTAGTGGCGCGAAGAATAAATGTTGAGGACGCTGTCCTGCGCCTGAACCGGAAGAAGAAACGTCGCCAGCAGCGCAGCCACTGCCGCGTATCGAGTAAAGAACTTCAAAGCAAGGCTCCTCTCTCGGGGTGAATTCCGCGCAAGAATCTTAACAAGAACCGTTCTCATTAACAATACTAATGAGAAGTATTCCTATTGCAATTAGATAAAACGCCATGCATACAATGAATTAGTAAGACAGGCCGGAACGCGCAGCGTAAACTACGCGAATGACGCGGTCTGGCACTCGTTGGTTGGCTCGAACCTGGCAAGCAGGCGCGATCGCTTTGCTTTCGTCATGCCTGCAGTTCGCCGCCTGGGCACAGGCGCAGCTGGAGGTGATTCCACTCCGGTATCGGGCGGCGCAGGAGGTGATTCCTGTTATCCAGCCGATGCTGGCGCCGGGCGGCAGCGTCAGCGGCTATCAGGGCCAGCTTGTGGTGCGCACGACCCCCGCCAATCTGGAAGAGATCAAGCGCATCCTGGCCAGCATCGACACCGCGCCGCGCCAGCTGCTCATTACCGTCAGGCAGGACGCGGATATGGGCGGCAGCGAGAGCGCCGCCGAACTTTCGGGAAGCGTCGGCGGGGGGCAGGGCCGGGTGACGATCCCCGACAGCCGCAGCCGGCGGGGCGGGAGCGTGGTCCTGCAAGAAGGGGACGACCACCTGCGCGCACGCGTGGTCGAATCGAGCACGAGCGAAACCGATCGCAATACGCAGTCCGTCAGGGTGCTGGAAGGCCGTGAAGCGTTCGTGCAGCTGGGGCAATCCGTCCCGGTGCGCGAGCGGCAGGTGCGGCGTACCATCGTGGGTGGCCAGGTCGTAGAGCAGGTGATCGGGGGCACGCAGTATCGCGACGTCACGACAGGATTCACCGTGCTACCCCGGATCGCGGGCGAGCGCGTCACCCTGGACATCAGCCCGCAGCGCGAGACGCTGTCCGGCCATGCTCGCGGCGGAATCAACGTGCAAAGCGTGGTGACCACGGTGTCGGGCCGCCTCGGCGAATGGATGGAAATCGGCGCGCTCGCGCACGATGCGAGCGGCCAGCAAACCGTGCTGCTCGGCCGCAGTGCAACGGCGAGCCGCGACAGCCGGCGGGTGATGGTGCGAGTGGAGGAAGTCCGTTAACCTCCAAGCCGTTTTTTCGGAGTCAGGGCCGCTCGCGCGGGTCGTGGGCAATTTCCGCCAGCGGCCGTTTCAGGTCGAGATGGCGCGCGCGGTCGCGGAAGCCATCGATGCCAAAGGCATGCTCGTGGCCGAGGCCGGCACCGGCACCGGCAAGACCGTGGCTTACCTCGTGCCGGCGCTGCTCTCGGGCGGGAAGGTCATCATCTCCACGGGCACGAAGACCCTGCAGGATCAGCTCTTCGACCGCGACATTCCCACCGTGCGGAAAGCGCTCAACGTGCCGGTGTCGGTTGCGCTGCTGAAGGGGCGCGCCAATTACGTCTGCCATTATCACCTCGAGAGAGCCCTGGAAAGTGCGCGGTTGCCTGCGCGAGAGGAGGCCGGGTATCTTGCCGCGATAGCGAGTTTCGCCCGCGTTTCCACCACTGGAGACAAGGCCGATTGCTCAACCGTCCCGGAAAACGCGGCAGCCTGGCTCCACGCGACCTCGACCCGGGAGAACTGCCTCGGCTCGTCGTGTCCGCACTACGACGCGTGCTTTCTCATGGAGGCTCGCCGCAAGGCGCTCGAGGCCGACGTGGTGGTGGTGAACCACCATTTATTTTTTGCGGATATGGCGCTGCGGGAGGAGGGCGTTGCGGAGCTCCTGCCCGCGTGCAATACCGTTATCTTCGACGAGGCGCACCAGTTGCCGGAAACGGCGACGCTCTTTTTCAGCGACAGTCTCTCGACCACCCAGCTGGTCGGGCTCGCGCGGGACACCCGCGTGGAGGCGGCAGCGGCGGCCCGGGATTATGCGGCGCTTCCCGAGGCCAGCCACGCCCTCGAGAAGGCGGCGCGCGACCTGCGTTTGGCTTTCCGGCAGGAGAACGGGCGCGTGCCCGCACGGCTGCTGGCGGAGGATCCGGGCTTTGAGCAGGCTTTGCGGGACGCGCTAGGGGCGCTCGACCGGCTCTCCGGCGAGTTGAAGGGGCAGGCCGAGCGCAGCGAGGGTCTCGCGCGCTGCGCGCAACGCGCGCTGACGCTGGCGGAAGGGCTCGAGCGGTGGCGCAGCGGGGTTGACGACGATCGAGTGAAATGGGCGGAGGTCTTTTCCCAGTCGCTGCATCTCAACTCGACGCCGCTGTCGATCGCGGGGATCTTCGGCAGCCGCATCGCGGATCACCCGCGCGCGTGGATTTTCACCTCGGCGACGCTGTCGGTGAACCGGGACTTCCGGCACTACTGCGGGCAAATGGGGCTCGGCAATGCGCGCACGTGCAACTGGGACAGTCCGTACGACTTCGCGAGCCAGGCGTTGCTCTACGTCCCGGAGCGGCTGCCGGAGCCCAATACGTCCGAGCATACCGCGGCGGTAGTCGAGGCGGCGCTGCCGCTGATCGAGGCGGCAAGAGGCGGCGCTTTCCTGCTGTTCACGAGCCTGCGGGCGATGCGCATCGCTCACGAACTGCTCCAGCGCGCCTTCGAGGAGCGGCAATGGCCTTATCCGCTGCTCATCCAGGGGGAGGGCTCGCGGTCCGAGATGCTGGAGCGTTTTCGCAGCGTGGGCAATGCCGTTCTCGTCGCAAGCCACTCCTTCTGGGAAGGCGTGGACGTGCGCGGCGAGGCGCTTTCGCTGGTGGTGATCGACAAGCTCCCGTTTGCCGCGCCCGACGATCCGGTGCTCGCCGCGCGCATCGAGCGGATGAACCGCGAAGGGCGCAGCGCATTCACCGAGTACCAGCTGCCCGAAGCCGTCATCACGTTGAAGCAGGGCGCCGGCCGGCTCATCCGGGACGAAACCGATCGGGGCGTGCTGATGATCTGCGACACGCGGCTGATCACGCGCGGGTACGGCAAGCGGATCGTGGCGAGCCTGCCGCCGATGAAGCGCACGCGCCATGCGAAGGAAGCCGCCGCTTTCCTCAGTCGCTCAGCCAGCCCCCAGCCCAGCGCCATCCCAGCCACAGCACCACCAGCCACGCGGCGGCGATAAGCGCGATCACCAGCGCGGTGGCGGCGCGATTGCGCGGCCTCTCCCGGCCTTCCTGCAGCCAGGATGCCGCCTGCGCCCGACATTCCTCCATCACTTCCCGGGGCACCAGCCGGATCGTGAGCCAGAGACCGGCGGGCACGAGCAGCAGGTCGTCGAGGTAGCCGAGCACCGGGATGAAATCGGGAATGAGGTCGATGGGGCTGAACGCGTAGGCGACTACCAGAACCGCGAGCGCCTTGGCCAGGAAGGGCGTGCGCGGATGACGGGCGCAGAACCCGAGTGCGATGAGCTCGCTCCTCAGTCGCGCCGCCCAGTCGCGGATCCGGTTCAGCCAGTCCCGCTCAGCCAGGCTCACCGGTCAGCTGCCCGTCGTTACCGTGCGGCAGGCTCGGCCCACAGGTCGTGGTCGCCAGCGCGGGTAATGCGCACGCGGGCAAATTCCCCTGCGCGCAACCCTTTTGCGGGCGCCACGCGGACCACGCCATCGATTTCCGGGGCATCGGCGCTCGAGCGCGAGACGGCGCCGTCGGGATGGATTTCGTCGACCAGCACCGTCATCGTCTGGCCCACTTTGCGCTGGAGCCGGGCGGCACTGATTCTTTCCTGGAGCTTCATCAACCGGGCGCGGCGTTCCTCCTTCACCGCGTCGGGCACGTGCTCCGGCAGCGCATTGGCTGCGGCGCCTTCGACCGGCGAGTACGCGAAGCAGCCGACGCGATCGAGCTGCGCTTCCTCGAGGAAGCGCAGCAATTCCTCGAACTCCGCTTCCGTCTCGCCGGGAAAACCGGCAATGAAAGTGCTGCGAATCGTGATGCCGGGGCACAGCTCGCGCCACCGCCGGATGCGCGCGAGATTGTCCTCCGCGCTGGCAGGGCGCTTCATGAGCTTGAGTATGCGGCGGCTCGCATGCTGGAAGGGCACGTCGAGGTAGGGCAGCAGCCGCCCTTCGGCCATCAGCGGGATCACTTCGTCGACGTGCGGATAGGGGTAGACATAGTGCAGGCGCACCCAGGCGCCGAGCCCGCCCAGCGCGGCAGCGAGCTCCGTCATGCGCGTCCGCAGCGGGCGACCGCCCCAGAAGCCCGTGCGGTACTTGACGTCGACACCATAAGCGCTGGTGTCCTGAGAAATGACCAGCAGCTCCTTGACGCCCGCCTTGACCAGGTTCTCCGCTTCCTGCATGACCGCGCCCACGGGCCGGCTGGCCAGATCGCCCCGCATCGAGGGAATGATGCAGAACGTGCAGCGGTGATTGCAGCCTTCCGCGATCTTCAGGTAAGCATAATGCGCGGGCGTGAGACGAATGCCCTGTGGAGGAACCAGGCTGGTATAGGGATCGTGCGGCTGGGGCAGGTGCCGGTGCACGGCGCGCATCACGTCCTCGGTCGCATGCGGTCCCGTTACGGCGAGCACGCCGGGATGGGTCTTGCGCACGACGTCCCCCTGAGCGCCGAGACAGCCCGTCACGATCACCTTGCCGTTTTCCGCGAGCGCCTCGCCGATCGCGCCGAGCGATTCGTCCACCGCGGCATCGATGAAGCCGCAGGTATTGACGACGACCAGGTCGGCGTTATCGTAGGTCGGGGAGATGAGGTAGCCTTCCGCGCGCAGTTGCGTGAGGATGCGCTCGGAATCCACCAGCGCCTTGGGGCACCCGAGGGAAACGAACCCGACGCGCGGGACGGCCGCGGCACGCGAGCGCCCCGGGCGCTCAGGACTTGCCTTCGCCGCCTTCTTTCTTGTCGTCGTCATGCGCCGGCGACCCCGGTGACCTGGCGTCGCCCGTCTGGCGGGCCCCGCCAGCGGTGAAGTTCGGGAAAGGGAAATTGCCGAAGAGATTGCGCGTCTGCTGCTGCAAGTTCTGCTGCATCTCCATGAACGCGCTGGCGCTTTGCTCGAGGTAGCGCCCCATCAGTCCCTGCATCGCGGGGCCCTGCATCTTGATGAACTCGCTCCACGCGTCGGCGTTGAGCATCGGATTGTCGCCGTACACCTGGCGGGACTGGTCCTGGAGGCGCTTCTGCATCTCGATGAAGGTCTGGATGTTCTTCTCGAGATAATTGCCCATCATGCCCTGCATTGCGTTGCCGTAGAAGCGGATGATCTGCGACAGCATGTCGCTCGAAAACATCGGCGCGCCGGCCGTCTCTTCCTCAAGGATGATCTGCAGCAGGATGCTGCGCGTGAGGTCCTCGCGGGTCTTGGCGTCCTCGACCCGGAACGCCACCTGCTCCAGTACCAGCTTCTTGACGTCCGCAAGCGTGATGTAACTGCTTGTTTCGGTATCGTAAAGCCGGCGGTTGGGATACTTCTTGATGATCCGGGGCTGTTGCGTCATGGGGCGGAGCACTTTACCGGGGTGCGACATTATTTCACCTGCAATTCAAGATTGCAAGGCTAAAGGATTGAAAAATATCGGTAAATGCTGCACCAGACAGCATGGTGCTTTGCACCACGTGCGGCGGCGGTCAAGGAAGGGGCGGACGCCGGCGCCGCCGCAGCGTCCCGCACACTTGGACCATCGGCTACTGCATGTGCTGGCCGCCGTTGATGGCGATGTTCGCGCCCGTGACGAACGCCGCTTCGTCGGAGCACAGGTACGCCACGAGCCCCGCGACTTCCTCCGGCTTGCCCAGCCGGCCGAGGGGAATCTGGGGAATGATTTTCGCGTCAAGCACGCTCTGGGGAACGGCGAGCACCATCTTGGTCGCGATGTAGCCCGGCGAGATGGTGTTGACGGTGACGCCCTTGCGCGCCACTTCCAGGGCAAGTGCCTTGGTGAAGCCGTGCATGCCGGCTTTGGCCGCCGAATAATTGGTCTGACCGAATGCGCCTTTCTGGCCGTTGACGGACGAGATGTTGATGATGCGCCCCCACCCGCGGTCCACCATGCCATCGCACACGGGCTTGGTCATGTTGAACACGCTGTCGAGATTGGTGCGCAGCACCGCATCCCAGTCGACCTTCCCCATGCGCTTGAAGGTCATGTCGCGCGTGATGCCCGCGTTGTTCACGAGCACGTCCACCGGACCGACCTCGGCCTGGATGCGCGCAATGGCAGCCTGGCAGGAATCGTAATCGGCGACGTCAACCTTTTCGGCTCGCATCTCGAAGCCCTTGTCCTTCATGGCCTTGATCCACTCGGCTGACCTCGCATTGCCGGGAGAAAAGGTCGCCACGACGCGGTATCCCATCTGCGCCAGCTTGATGCAGATCGCCTCGCCCAGGCCGCCCATGCCGCCGGTCACCACCGCCACTCTTTGTGCCATGTATCTACTCCTCCAGTGCTTTTCGGGTTCGTCGTTTGCAGTGGGCAGTTGCCGGACCGTCGATCGACAGTCCCCTGCCTACTGGCTCTTTTCTTTAACGTAGCGGCCCGGGGCAGGCTCGATGCCGCGGTAGCGCCGGTTGCCGGGACGCTCCGGAGCCGGCACGTGCGGGCCGCTATGCGCGCCGAGCCAGGCGACCCAATGCGGCCACCAACTGCCGGGCTGCGACGCCGCCTTCGCCAGCCAGTCCTCGGGGCGCTCCGCTCCGTCGGGGTTGGTCCAGAAGTTACGGCGATTCATGGAAGCGGGATTGATGACGCCGGCAACGTGCCCGCTCGCAGACAGCACGAATTCGATTCTACCCCCCAGCAGCCGCGTGGTGGCGTAGGCAGTGCGCCACGGAACGATATGGTCCTCCCGCGTCGCCAGTACGTAGGCGGGCGCTTCGACGGTTCCCAGATCCACCGCCTGGCCGCACATGCGGAGCTTTCCGGGTCTCGCCAGGTTGTTCTCCAGGTACATGTTGCGCACGTAATAGCTGTACATCGTGCCCGGCAGATTGGCGCTGTCGGCATTCCAGTAGAGCAGGTCGAACGGCTCGGGCGTCCGTCCCTTGAGATAGTTGTTCACCACGTAGTGCCAGATCAGGTCGTTGGCGCGCAGGCTGGCGAATGTGATGGCGAGGTCCTTGCCGGGCAGCACGCCGCCGTTCGCGAACTGCGCCTCGCGCTTGCGCACGTAGGGTTCGTCGACGAACACCGACAACTCTCCGGTGTCGCTGAAGTCGAGCATCGTGGCGAGCAGCGTCAGGCTGGCGACCGGTTCCTCGTTCCGCGCCCGCAGGACGGCCAGCGCCGAGGCGAGCAGGGTGCCGCCGACGCAGAAGCCGAGCGCATTGACCTGGGAAACCTCGCATAGGTCCATCGCCACGGCGAGCGCCCTGATGACGCCGTGCTCCAGGTAGTCGTCCCAGGTCGCTCGTCCCATGGCCGGCGGGATGTTCCGCCACGACACCATGAACACGGTGTGCCCCGCTTCGAGGGCAAAGCGCACAAACGAATTTTCCGGACGGAGATCGAGAATGTAGTACTTGTTGATGCAGGGAGGCACCATCACCAGCGGCCGCTCGAACACGGTGGGCGTCGCGGCCTGGTACTGGATGAGCTGCATGAAGTCGTTCTCGTAGATTACCGTCCCCGGGGTGATGGCGAGGTTACGACCGACTTCGAAAGCGCCGTGGCCCCGTGCGACGCTCTCGCCGCCGGTTTGTGCGGCGAGGCGGATCGCCTCGGGGTTGCTCCATGGAAAATTGGCGGGAGACATGGCGTCGACGAACTGGCGCGTGAAGAAGTCCAGTTTGCGGCGCGACGGGGGGTCGAGGCGCGCGGCATCCACAATTTCGCGCATCCACTGTGCCGTCAACAGGTATGACTGGGCGAGATAGTCGAAATACGGCGTTTCCCGCCACTCCGGAGCGCGAAACCGGCGATCCGTCGCATCGGCTTCGGTCGGCGCCGGCCGGGCCGTGCCATGCGGCGTCTGCGTATAAGCCGCCCACAGCTCCAGCCGCTTGCGGTAATAGCGCGACTGGATTTCCAGCCAGCGCTCGGCATCCTGAGATACCCCGGCGGCCAGCGACTGCAGGATGGACTGGAGGTCGAACCCGCCTTCGAGATCGAGCGGCCGCGTGACGTCTTCGATCAGCTTGCGGTTGAGGGCGTCGATTGAAGCTCGGCCCGGTTGAGGTTTCTCGGGGGGACTCATGGGGACTCGCGCTTGTCGGCTTCAGTATAAGGCGCGAACGGCGCAGTGGCTGCGCCCCGGGATAAAGCGTCCCTGCGGATCAGGCGACGGCGTGAGCCAGTTCGCCGACGATCCAGATCGTGAAGACGCCCAGAGCGATTAAGGCGACTTGCTGCACGGTGGCCTGCAACTCGGGCCGCCGGTGCAGCCCGGGAATGAGGTCGGCGACGGCAACGTAAATCATGCTGGCCGTCGCCAGGCCGAGCAGGAGCGGCAGCCATTCCTGCAGCGTCTGCAGCGCAAAATAGGCCGCCACGCCGCCGATGACCATGGCGGCGCTCGACAGCAGGTTGTAAAAAAGCGCGCGCGCCCGGGTGTAGCCCGAATGCAGCAGGATCAGAAAGTCCCCGACTTCCTGCGGCACCTCGTGCGCAACGATCGCGATGGCCGTGACGAAGCCGAGTTCGGTGCTGACCAGGAATGCTGCGGCAATCAGCGCGCCGTCCACGAAGTTGTGGATGGTGTCGCCGATGATGATCATGGTTCCGCTTCGGCCATGGTCGTGCCCGGCGTGCGGAGGATCGTGCGCTTCGCATTGCTCAACGTGGCAATGACGCCACAGCACGAGCTTTTCCAGCACGAAAAAAATCAGGATGCCCGCCAGTATGGTGCCCGCGATCTGCTCCACGTTCGCGGCCATGCGAAAGGCGTGAGGCAGCATTTCCAGGAAGACGGCGCCCAGCAGCGCGCCCACGGCGTAGCTCACCAGGATGGGCACCCAGGATGCCCGCGCGCTGAACGCGACCGCTGCCGCGGCGGCGACCGAAATCACGCCGCCCGCAATAGTGGTCACGACTATCCACGTCAATGTCATGAGAGGTCGCGGCGGGGCTGGATTCGCGGAGAGCGCGGATTATACGTGAATCGAAGCGCCGGCTTCGCCTGGCCGCCGCCTTCGCGGCGACGGCCAGCGGCTCCGGTCACTCGTCGCGCCAGATGACCGCCGCCATGCGTCCGGTTGTGCGGTCGCGGCGATAGGAAAAAAAGCGCTCGGGTTCGGAGTAGGTGCAGTGACTGCCGCCGCCGGCGGTGCGCACACCCGCGCGGGCCAGCTGCTGCCGGGCGAGCTGGGGCAGATCGGCCAGCCATTTTCCGGGGCCGCGCGGCGCAAAGGCCGCCTCGCTCTCGGCGTGGCGGGCGAGAAATGCCTCGCGCACGTCCGCGCCGACCTCGAAGGCGGTAGCGCCAATGCCGGGGCCGAGCCAGGCAAGCAAATCGGCGGCCGGTCCCGGCAGCCGTCGCACCAGGCGATCGAGGACGCCATCGGCGAGGCCGCGCCAGCCGGCGTGAGCGATCGCGCAGAAGGTGCCCGCGCGATCGGTGACCAGGACAGGGATGCAATCAGCCACGAGTACCGCACAGACCGTGCCGGGATCGCGGGCGATCGCAGCGTCGGCCTCGGGGGGCTCGGCCAGCGCGTCTGCCTCGACGACCATGCTGCCGTGCACCTGGCGCAACCAGCGTGGCGCTTGCGGCAGCGCGCCCCGCAGGCGCGCGCGGTTCGCGGCGACCGCGGCGGGGTCGTCGCCCGTACGCAGTCCCAGGTTGAGGCTGGAATAAGGACCGCGGCTGACGCCGCCGGCACGCGTGGTTACAAAAGCGCGCACGTGCGCAGGCGCAGGCCAGTCGGGGACGATCCAGTCCGGATGCGGGGGCTCCATGCGTTATCGGGCTCTTGGGCGGGCGGCACGGGACTCGGGCTTCGGATGCCCTTCCGCGCGCAGCGTCGCGATAAGGGTCTGCATATCGGCGGGTATCTCGGCCTGCCACTCCATCGGGCGGCGCGTGACCGGGTGCAGCAGGCCCAGTCGCTCGGCGTGCAGGGCCTGCCGGGGAAAATCGATAGGGCTCGCGCGCCTGCCGTAAGCGGGATCCCCGACGAGAGGATGGCCGAGCGCGCTCAGGTGAACGCGGATCTGGTGCGTGCGCCCGGTTTCCAGCCGGCATCGCAGCAAGGTGGCGGCGGCGTAGCGCTCGAGTACTTCATAATGCGTGACTGCCTGGCGGCCGCGCGCCGTCACCGCCATCCGCGTGCGCTTGACCGGGTGGCGGCCGATTGGAGCTTCGATTCGGCCGTTGCGTGCGACGCGGCCGTGGACGACCGCCAGGTATTCCCGCTTGACGGTTCGCGCCTGGAGCTGGCGCACGAGATCGGTCTGGGAAAACAATGTCCTCGCCACGGCCAGCAGCCCGCTCGTGTCCTTGTCGAGGCGATGGACGATGCCGGCCCGCGGCAGGGTGGACAGCGCCGGCGCGTGTCCCAGCAGCGCATTGAGCATCGTTCCCTGCCAGTTGCCGCTGCCGGGATGCACCACCAACCCGGCGGGCTTGTTGACGACCAGCAGCGCCTCGTCCTCGAACACGACGGCAAGCGGGATCGATTCCGCACGGTGGGAGGTTGTCTCGGCATCGGGCGCCGGCATGACGACGATCGCCTCTCCCTCGCGGACCTTGCGCTTCGCCGGCGCCGTTTCTCCGTTCAGCGTGACCCGGCCGGCTTTGACCCATTGCGCGAGACGGCTGCGGGAGTACCGGGGCAGAAGGCTTGCCAGCGCCTGATCGAGCCGCATGCCGGCGCAGTTGCCCGGCACGCGCAAGGTCTGCACGGCATCGGATTCCGCTGGGTTATAATTTTCCGTAGATTTCAGAGGTTCCATCGTGCGCATTTTTCATCATAGTGTAGCGCTGTTGCTGATTGCGCTTGTCGCGGGCTGCGGTCTGCTTCCCGACGGCGAGCAGGACGAGACCGCGGGCTGGTCGGCGCAGCGGCTCTACTCGGAGGCCAAGGACAACCTGAACGGCGGCAACTACGAGCAGGCCATCAAGTATTACGGCAAGCTCGAGGCCCGCTATCCTTACGGGCGCTTTGCCCAGCAGGCCCAGCTCGAGCTCGCGTACGCCCATTTCAAGGACAACGAGCCCGCGCAGGCAGTGGCGGCGGCGGACCGTTTCATCAAGCTGCACCCCAACCACCCCAGCGTCGATTACGCCTACTACCTGAGGGGGCTCGCCAACTTCAACGATGATCTGGGATTCGTCGGGTACTTGACCGGGCAGGATCTGACCGAGCGCGATCCCAAGGCGGCGCGCGATGCATTCGAGGCATTCCGGGAGCTGGTGACGCGCTTTCCGGAGAGCCGCTACACGCCGGACGGAATCGCGCGGATGAATTACCTTCTGAATGCGCTGGCGGCACACGAGGTGCACGTGGCGCGCTACTACATGAGGCGCAGCGCGTACGTGGCGGCCGCCAACCGGGTGCAGTTCGCCCTGAAGACGTATCCGCAGGCGCCCGCGAACGAGGAGGGGCTTGTGATCCTGGTCAACGCCTACAACGCCCTCGGCATGAACGATCTGCGCGACGACGCCCAACGCGTGCTCATGAAGAATTTTCCGAACAGCCCGTACCTCAAGGGTGGCCGGCCGGCCGGCGAGCGGCGCTGGTGGCAGATCTGGAACTGGTGACGGTCGTGACCCGCGGGTAAGGGGTCGCGGACGGAGGTTCCAGCGCGGTTCGTCCGTCGCGCGGAAGTTCCGAGCTTACCCGATTGCCAGGCAGATAATTCCGAGTACCATGGCGCCGGCGGCTGCGAGCCGCTGAGCGGCGTTTTCTTCCGACAGCAGATGGGCGCCCATGAGCGCGGCGACGAGGATGCTCACTTCCCGCGCCGGCGCGACGTAGCTCACCGGCGTAAACACCATCGCGGTCAGCACCAGGATATAGGACAGCGGGCAAAGGAGGGCAATCGCCACGATCTCCTGCTTGGCACGCCTCCAGGTGTCGCGTATGTCGTCCGCCCGGCCCCGCATCATCGGCGTCATGATGACGACGCGTCCCAGGTTCGAGGCCCAGTCCTGCACGAGCGGCGGAATCAGCCAGGCAGCCACGGCGATCTTGTCCACGAGCGTGTAGGACGCGATGGTGCAGCCCGTGAGCAGCGCGAAGCCGACGGCACGGGCGTTTCCGGATTGGCGCAGCTTGCGCGGATCGCCGGTGAGCGTGATGGCTCCACCCCCGATGAGCAGGGCGCCCGTCACGGCGAGAACGGAGGGACTTTCGCCGAGAAACAGCACCGCTGCCACCATCGTGATGAGTGGGCCCGTCCCGCGTGCCAGCGGGTAGACCACCGAGAGATCGCCGCCGCTGCGGTAGCCGCGGTCGAGGAGCAGATAGTAGGCGGTATGCAGGACTGCGCTCGCGATCATCAGCCCGACATGCACCCACCCGAACGCCGGACGCTCGCTCCAGAGAACGAGTGCGGCGAGCGGCGCATAGATCAGCGCCGAGATGACGGCGAAGAGCCAGACGAAGACGACGCCGCCGCCTGATCGTTTCAGCAGGTAGTTCCAGCTGGCATGGACGACTGCGGCGGCGAGGATCAGCGAGAGAGCGAACGCGGTCATGACCGCGT
>Ga0247825_10001134_pt1 | contig 17368 bp, 14 predicted proteins | sample 13C_Vanillin_Day_FD_194413 | JGI IMG/M metagenome (GOLD analysis project Ga0247825, IMG submission 194413) | Soil microbial communities from agricultural site in Penn Yan, New York, United States - 13C_Vanillin_Day48 | ecosystem: Environmental > Terrestrial > Soil > Agricultural land | place... | reverse complement strand
CGGATGCTCATGTTGAGCGCTTCGTCGTTCATGCTTCTTTCTCCTCGAAAGCGGGGTGGGTGACAGGTGGATGCTGGCTGGTCTGCGCCGCTCCGCGCGCCGCGGTCAGGGCTTGGCGGAGCGGCGATAGGATTTGTAGCGGTTGATCAGGCCGTTGGTCGAGGCGTCGTGCCCGGCCGCCGGCGCGGCGGCCTCCAGCTCCGCGAGCACCCGGCCGGCAAGCGTCTTGCCGAGCTCCACGCCCCACTGGTCGAACGCATTGATGTTCCAGATCGAGCTTTCGACGTAGACCTTGTGCTCGTAGAGCGCAAGGAGCGCGCCGAGGGTGCGCGGGCTCAGCCGGTCGCAGAGGATCGATGTGCTCGGCCGGTTGCCGTCGAAGGCGCGGTGGGGGGCGAGCCGCCGGATCTCGGCGTCGGGCACGCCCTCGGACCGCATCGCGGCCGCGGCCTCGTCCTCGGTTTGGCCGCGCATGAGGGCTTCGGTCTGCGCGAAGAAATTGGAGAGCAGCACGTCGTGGTGCGCCGGGAGCCGGTGATGCGGCTCGCAGAACGCGATGAAGTCCGTCGGCACGAGGGAAGTGCCCTGGTGCAGCAGCTGGAAATAGGCGTGCTGACCGTTGGTCCCGGCCGATCCCCAGACCACCGGGCCGGTCGGGTAGTCGACCGTGGTCCCGTCGCGCGCGGTCTGCTTGCCGCAGCTTTCCATTTCGAGCTGTTGCAGGTAGGCGGGCAGCAGGCGCAGCCGCTCGTCGTAGGGCAGCACGGCCCGCGTGGGCGCGCGGAAGAAATCCACGTACCAGATCCCGAGCAGCGCCAGGATGACCGGGAGGTTGCGCTCCAGCGGCGCGCTGGCGAAATGTCCGTCCATCTCGCGCGCTCCGCCGAGGAACTCCTCGAACCGATCCATGCCGATTTCCAGCGCGATCGGCAGGCCGATGGCTGACCACAGCGAATAGCGGCCGCCGACCCAGTCCCAGAATTCGAACGTCCGCTCGGGCGCGACGCCGAATTCCGCGGCGCGCCGCGGCGCGGCCGTCACCGCGCAGAAGTGTCTGCCTGCCGCGGACGCGCCGAGCTTGCCCGCCAGCCAGTCGCGCGCGGTGCGCGCGTTAAGCATGGTTTCCTGAGTCGTAAACGTCTTGGAGGCGACGATGAACATCGTGCGCGCCGGGTCCAGCGGCTCCAGCGCCGCGGCGATGGCGTGACCGTCGACGTTGGAGACGAAATGCGATTTCAGGGGTGGCGTCGCGTACGGCGCGAGCGCTTCGCACGCGAGCGCGGGCCCGAGGTCCGAGCCGCCGATGCCGATATTCACCACGTCGGTGTAGTGCTCCCCGGTGGCGCCGCGGGCTTCTCCGGAACGCAGGCCGTCGCAGAACCGGCGCATCTTCGCGAGGACGCCCCGGACCTCGCCCGTCAGGTCGTGGCCCTCGCGCGGCATCGCCTCGGCCGCGCGCAGGGCGACGTGCAGCGCCGCGCGGTTCTCGGTGAAGTTGACGTGCTCGCCCGCGAGCATCTGGCGGATGCGGGCCTCGAGTTCGCACTCGCGAGCGAGCGCAATGAGCAGCCGGAGCGTCTCCGCGGTCACGCGGTGCTTGGAATAGTCGAGGAACAGCCCGGCCGCCTCGATCGAGAAGCGCTCGAAGCGTGCGGGATCTTCCCTGAAGAGGTTGCGCAGGTGCAGCCCGGAGAGCGCGCGCTGGTGCTGCTCGAGCGCTTTCCAGGCGGCGGACCGGGTGCGGGGAGAGTTCACGGCGGGCTCGATGGCGGGTTGGACTGCGGCTGAGCGGCTTATTCTATACTCAGGCATTCCATGGGCGAGGCACTGAACGCACTGACCCGGGCGCTGGGCGATCTGCGCCAGCCGCGCGTGCTGGCGCTCGGGCTGTTGCCGCCGATCGCCGCCTTCGCGGCGTGGGCGCTGCTCGCGTGGGCGCTCGCCGATGACTGGGCGCGACTGGTGGCGGACTGGATCGCCACGACGTCGTGGCTGACCTGGCTCCGCGACCTGGGCCTGTCGTTCCTCCTGATCTGGGGCAGCGGCATCGCCGCCTTCGCCCTGTTGCTGCCGGTCATGCTGATCACCGCGCTCATCGTGACCGAGATCGTTGCCATGCCGCTCATCGTGCCGCTGGTCGGCCGGCGCCACTTTCCTCAGCTCGCCTTGCGCAAGGGCGGCACCGTCGCCGGCAGCATCGGGAACGCCGTGAAGGCCATCGCCGTGTTCGTGGCCCTGTGGCTGGTGAGCCTGCCGCTGTGGTTCACGGGAATCGGCGCCCTGTTGCTGCCGCCGCTGATCTCCGCCGGCTTCAATCAGCGCATGTTCCGCTACGACGCGCTCGCGGAGCACGCGAGCGCGGAGGAATACCGGGCCGTGATCGCCGCCGCCGGCGGCAGGCTCTTCCTGCTCGGGCTCATGCTTGCCCTGATGTACGCCATCCCGCTGGTGAACCTGGCCGTGCCGGTGCTGAGCGGTCTCGCATTCACGCACTTGTGCCTCGCCGAGCTGGCGAGGCTTCGCCAAGTCGCGGGTCGTGACTCGCGGGTGAAATAAAAGGGCGCCCGAGGCGCCCTCTTATGTAGCTACTACCCGCGACCCGCAATCCGCGGATCACGGCATCAGGAGAGCCGCTCGAAAATCGCGGCGATTCCCTGCCCGCCGCCGATGCACATCGTGACCAGCGCGTATTTCCCTCCGGTGCGCTGCAGCTCGTAAAGCGCCTTGACCGTCAGCACGGCGCCGGTGGCGCCGATCGGATGGCCGAGCCCCACGGCGCCGCCGTTCGGATTGGTCTTTTTCGGGTCGAGCTTGAGATCGCACGAAACCGCCAGCGCCTGCACGGCAAACGCCTCGTTCGATTCAATCACGTCCATCTGCTCGATCTTGAGCCCCGCCTTCTCCAGCGCCTTTTTCGACGCGGGTACCGGCCCGATCCCCATGATCTTCGGATCCACGCCCGCGAGGCCGTAGGACACGAGCCGCGCCATCGGCTTGTGGCCCTTTTTCTCGGCTGCGGCGCGCTCCATCAGCACGACCGCTGCGGCGCCGTCGTTGATGCCGGAGGCGTTGCCCGCGGTCACCGAGCCTTCCTTCTTGAATACCGCGCGGAGCTTGGCCATGCCCTCCATGCTCGCGTCCGAGCGCGGATGCTCGTCCTTGTCGAACAGGGTGGTGCCCTTGCGCGTTTTCAGCTCGATGGGAAGGATTTGCTCCTTGAAATAGCCTTTCTCGATTGCGTTCAGCGCGCGGCGATGGCTTTCGACCGAGAACTCGTCCTGCTGCTCGCGGGAGATTTTCCACTTTTCCGCGATGTTCTCGGCGGTGATGCCCATGTGCACGGTCTCGAACGGGTCGGTCAGGGCGCCGACCATCATGTCCACCACGTTGCCATCGGCCATGCGCTGGCCCCAGCGCAGCGTGGGCATGAGGTACCCGCCCCGGCTCATGGATTCCGCGCCGCCGGCGACGGCGGTGTCCGCATCGTTCAGCACGATCATCTGCGCCGCCGAGACGATGGCCTGCAGCCCGCTGCCGCACAGCCGGTTCACCGTGAGCGCGGTGGACTCGTCGGCGAGGCCGCCCTTGAGCGCAGCGACGCGCGAAAAGTACATGTCTCGCGCTTCCGTGTGAATCACGTTTCCCATGGCGCAGGCGCCGACCTGCTTCGAGTCGATCTTCGCGCGCTTCACTGCTTCCTTGATGACCTGCGCCGCGAGCTCGGTGGGCGCCAAATCCTTAAGCGCACCGCCGTAATCGCCGATCGCCGTCCGCACGCCGGACAGCACTACCACTTCGCGTCCGCTCATCTGTCGCTCCTTTGAATATTTCGATGCCGGATGACGCATCCGGGTTCGCTCGACGCCCCCTTCTCCCCTCGGCAGAGGGGGTGGGGGTGAGTATCGAGCCGCGCAGCAGAGTGGCGTGCGGGTCGATGACTGGCTGAATCCGGAATGATCATCTGAAGAGATGCCCGCGGGCGAGCCGGGCAGGGGAGAGCGAGTTTACGCCCCGGGGCGGATGCTGTGAAGCCGCCCGTCACTCATCAGCCGTCAACGCTTCGGGGGCGCGCCGCGCCGGTAGAGCCGGAAGCGCTCGTCCTTGTCTCCAGGCCGTCCGCCTTCCCAGATTTTCCTCCAGTTGCCGCGCGGAGGGTTTTCGGCCTGGGGATGTCCCTGCACCAGCAGCAGCGTGCAACGTCGCTCGCCGGCGGGCGCCTCTTCGCGGTGGGTGATGATGTCGCCAAAGTAATGCAGCATCGCGCGCTGCGCCTCGCCCAGGTCGCGGCTCGAGATGCAGTCGTACTGCTTCGGCAGGGCCTGTCGCAGAGACACGACCACGGAACGGTAGCTCTTCACGTTGTCGGCCCAGCCGATGAACAGCGTCGCCATCAGCGCCCACATCGTCGTGATGCCGGCGCCCCACACCACCACCGGCCGCATCGGCGAGCGACGGAAGGAGGCGAGCACCGCCAGCCAGAACAGCGAATAGAGAACGCCCAGCGAGAACGGCAGCCAGCGGAATCCGGGATCGTATCCCGGCCGTATCCGGTGCAGATGCTCGTGCAGGCGCGCAGGCACCCCGAGCTCCAGCCCGCTCCAGTAGAACCAGAACACCACGACGAAGAAGGTGAACGTCGTCGCGCTGAACCAGTACCACGCGCTGACCGCGCTGCGCCTCAGCGTCTCCGGCGCGGGTACCGCCAGCAGCGAGAGCGGGATCAGCAGCGGCAGCGCGTACAGCTCGCGTGCGTCCGAGGAGCCCGACAGGGCGATCAGCGTGATCACGAATCCGGTGAGCGGAAGGACAATCACCGGACGCGCCCATCCCGCCGCGCGCGCCCCCCACAGCGTCCAGAAGGCGAGCAGCCACACCGGGAACGCGTACCACGGAAGGATTTTCAGGTAGTAGAGGGTGCCCGCGCGCGCGCCCCCCGCGGGTCCCAGGTACTGATAAATGCTTTCCTTCCACAGCCAGGCATCGAACAGCTGTGGCGCGCGCTGGTGCAGAAGCAGCGGCCAGATGATCAGCCACGGCGTCGCCGCAGCCAGCGCGATCGCCATCGCCCTCGCGTAGCCGCGGCTGCGCCAGTCGCGCCCGACCACCGGCAGGACCAGCGCCATGACCGCGAGCACCATGGGGGCGAGCAGGCCATTGGCCAGGAAGCCGATGCCGGCGCCGGTGCCGATCCAGAACCCGCCCAGCCCGGGACGGCGCAGCAGAGCGGCAAAGCCGTAATAGGCCATGGCGAAGCCGGCGAGCAGCGCGATATCGGTCAGCAACAGGTGTGCGCGCAGCACGAAGCCGAAGCAGCCGAGCAGCAGCAGCGCCGAGACCGCGCCGTAGCGCACGCCGTAGAGCTCGCGACCCGCTACTGCAATGAAGCCGAAGACGACGGCCATCCACATCCCCGTCGCGAGCCGCGCGGCGTCGTGCAGGGGAAGTGCGAACGAGAACACCTTGGTCACGGCGGCCGCCGTGAGGTAGTACAGCGGCGGCTTTTCGACGAACGGCTCACCGGCCAGCGACGGGACTACCCACGAACCCCCGCGCAGGATTTCGTAGACGACGCCGAAGGTGTGCGCCTCGTCGGGTTTCCACGGGTCGTGGCCGATGAGGCCCGGCAGTATCCAGGCCGCGCAAAGCAGTGCAACGAGCAGGGCACGCTGGGAGATCATTCCTGAACCGCTTGAAGCTCGTTACGCATTCTTATTGGGCGTGATTATCGCATCAGCTCGAGAGGGAGGGCGGGAGGAATGAGCGCCATGCGAGTGGCGCCGCATTCTTTTTCTTCGCTTTCCCGGTTTCCCGGCCGCTCTCGCGGCTTCTCGAATTGTACCGGTAAAGGGCGCGGCGCACGGTTGTGGTGCGCACCGCACAAATAGCGTGCGGGAGAAAAGTTGAAAGGGCGCACGCCCGTGCCGCTACCCGCTGCGCGCGGCGGGAGTTAGTCCATTGGAATCAGGTTCTTGATTCCGCGCGGGACATGGCGCATCAGCGGCTGGTATGCATCGTGCAATAGCCGGGCGTGACGACAACCGGGAGGCCATGATGTCCGCATTCAAGGATCCGTTCAATTCCGAAATCGCCCTGGGCGCCGGCTGCGGCTGCGGCCAGCACCGGGATGAGGCCGCGCACGATGCGGCCCTTGCGCGCAAGGGGAACGATACCGAGGCGCTGTGCTCGAGCGTCGTGGACCAGGCGGTCGTGCGCGCGCTGTTCCCGAACGACGCGACGCGGCGACGCTTTCTGCGCGCCGTCGGCGCCGGCACCGCGCTCGCCGCAATATCGCACTTCTTCCCGCTCGGCGCCGCCCGCGAGGCGTTTGCGCAGGGCCAGGGCCAGATCGAGAAGCCGAATCTCAAGGTCGGCTTCATCCCCATCACGTGCGCGACGCCGATCATCATGTCCCAGCCCATGGGCTTCTTCGGGCGCGCCGGCCTCAATGTCGATGTCGTGAAGACGGCCGGCTGGGCGGTGATCCGGGACAAGACGCTCAATAAGGAATACGACGCAGCGCACATGCTCTCGCCCATGCCGCTCGCGATCACCCTCGGCGTGGGCTCGCGTCCCATTCCCTACACCATGCCGGCGGTGGAAAACATCAACGGCCAGGCCATCACGCTCGCGGTGAAGCACAAGGACAAGCGCGACCCGAAGAGCTGGAAAGGCTTCAAGTTCGCCGTGCCGTTCGATTACTCGATGCACAACTACCTGCTGCGCTACTACGTGGCCGAGCACGGGCTCGACCCGGACCGCGACATCCAGATCCGGGCGGTGCCGCCCCCGGAGATGGTGGCGAACCTGCGGGCGGACAACATCGACGGCTTCCTCGCGCCGGACCCGGTCAACCAGCGCGCGGTCTACGACGGCGTCGGCTTCATCCACACGCTGACCAAGGACATCTGGGAGGGGCATCCATGCTGCGCCTTCGCCGCGAGCAAGGAGTTCGTGACGCAGTATCCGAATACCTACCGGGCGCTGATGAAAGCGATCATGGAGGCAACCGCGTTTGCCACGAAGCCCGAGAACCGCAAGCAGATCGCGGCGGCGATCGCGCCGGCAAACTACCTGAACCAGCCGGTTACGGTGGTGGAGCAGGTGCTCACCGGCACCTTCGCCGACGGGCTGGGCAACGTAAAGAAAGTGCCCAACCGCATCGATTTCGATCCGTTCCCGTGGCACTCGTTCGCCGTCTGGATACTCACCCAGATGAAGCGCTGGGGGCAGCTCAAGGGCGACGTCGACTACGCCAGGGTGGCGCGCGAGGTCTTCCTCGCGACCGATGCGGCGCGGCTCATGAAGGAGGCCGGGCTCAAGCCGCCGGCGACTGCCAGCAAGAAGATCGTGGTGATGGGGAAGGAATTCGACCCGTCCAAGCCCGACGCCTATATCGCCAGCTTCCCCATCAAGCGGACGGCGTGATGGGCAGGCCGTCAGTAACTGATCATCAGTCGTCACGGGGTGCCGCATGAAAGGCCTCCAGGTCTGGGGCGCGCCGCTCCTCTCGCTCGTACTGCTGCTCGCTTTCATGGCGGTCTGGCACGCTGCCACGCGTCCGGACGGCGGCGCGCAGGTCGTGGACGCCGAGTACGCCAAGCTGGTCGGCGCTGAAGCGGCCACGGGGCAGAAGTCAGCGTTTCCCACGCCCGCCGACGTCGGGCGCAAGATCTGGGGGCATCTCACCGACCCGTTCTACGACAAGGGCCCCAACGACAAGGGCATCGGCATCCAGCTCGCGTACTCGATCGCGCGCGTGCTCGCGGGCTACCTGCTCGCGGCGGTCGTGGCGATACCGATCGGGTTCGTCATCGGCATGTCGCCGCTGCTCTACCGGGCATTCGATCCCTTTATCCAGGTGCTCAAGCCGATCTCGCCGCTCGCGTGGATGCCGCTGGCGCTGTTCACGCTGCAGGACAGCGGCGTCTCGGCGATCTTCGTGATCTTCATCTGCTCGATCTGGCCGATGCTGATCAATACGGCGTTCGGCGTCGCCGCGGTGCGGCGCGAATGGCTCAACGTGGCGAAGACGCTCGAGGTCGGGCCGGTGCGCAAGGCCATCCGCGTGATCCTGCCGGCCGCCGCACCCACGATCATGACCGGGATGCGAATCTCGATCGGCATCGCGTGGCTGGTGATCGTGGCCGCCGAAATGCTGGTGGGCGGCACCGGCATCGGCTATTTCGTCTGGAACGAATGGAACAACCTCTCGATCGCCAACATCATCAGCGGCATCCTGGCGATCGGCCTCGTCGGCATGGTTCTCGACCTGTCGCTTGCACGGCTGGCGAAGCTCGTCACTTTTCCCGAATAGCCCGTGCATGGTGAACAGTGAGAAGTGAGCGGGTCGAAGCGGGCGCTCCTGGCGAGACCAGCGAAACTTCATCCACCACTTACCCTTCATCACTCGCGCATCTCAGACCATGAGCGACCCGCTGATCAGGATCGAAGGCCTCGCCAAGCGCTTTACCGGACGCGGCGGCGCGGAGTCGACGGTATTCGAGAACATCCATTTCACGGTGGAGCAGGGCGAGTTCGTCTGCCTGATCGGGCACTCCGGTTGCGGCAAGACCACGATCCTGAATGTCCTGGCCGGGCTCGAGCCGGCGTCGGACGGCTACATCTTCGTCGGCGGGCGCGAAATCCGCGGGCCGAGCCTGGATCGCGCAGTGATTTTCCAGAGCCACGCCCTGATGCCCTGGTTGTCGGTGGTGGGCAATATCGCCTTCGCGGTGAGCTCGCGCTGGCCCGAGTGGGACCGCGCGCGGGTCCGCAGCCACTGCCAGAAGTATATCGACCTGGTGAACCTCACCGGCGCCGAGAGCAAGCGGCCGGCGGAGCTCTCGGGCGGCATGAAGCAGCGGGTGGGTATCGCGCGCGCGCTCGCGATCCAGCCGAAGATGCTGCTGATGGACGAGCCGTTCTCGGCGCTCGACGCGCTCACCCGCGGCATGCTCCAGGAGGAAGTGCTGCGCATCTGCGCCGAAACGCGCCAGACGGTTTTCATGATCACCCACGACGTGGACGAGGCCATTTTGCTGGCCGATCGGATCGTGCTCATGACCAACGGGCCGCGCGCGCAAATCGCGGAGATCGTCGGCAACACCCTGCCGCGCGCGCGCACGCAGGTTACGCTGCACAAGGAGCGCAACTATTACCCCATTCGCAATCACCTCGTGGATTTCCTGGTGAGCCGGTCGCGGCAGTTCGATGCGCAGCGCCCGGCCGATTACGACCCGCGGAATCCGCCGGTGGTGTATCCGCGGCAGGACGATCCCCCGCCGGCGGCGTCGATCGCCGCCGGCCGCGGCGGCGAGAAGGCCGTCGTCGTGAACCTGAGACCTTAGCCACAAAGGAGAGAGAGATGAAGAAATCCGATGCACCCGAAGCGCTGCTCGCCGCGGCGAGCGTCGAGAAGCCCATGACCCGCGCCGACGTCACCGAGCTCGTGGTGATGCGGCGGCTGCAGAAAGGCCTGACCTGGACGAAGATCGCCAAGGCGGTGGGCGCCAGCAAGGAGTGGACGACGGCTGCGCTGCTCGGCCAGATGCAGATGACGAAGGAGCAGGCGGAATCCGCGGGCAAGCTGCTGGGCCTGCCGGGCTACGCGGTGCTGCTGCTCCAGCAGGTTCCCTACAAGGGCTCGCTGCCGACCGCCGTGCCCACCGATCCCCTGATCTACCGTTTTTACGAGCTCGTGAACGTGTACGGCACCACGTTCAAGGAGCTGATCCACGAAGAGTTCGGCGACGGCATCATGAGCGCGATCGACTTCAAGATGGACCTCACGCGCGAGCCCGATCCCAAGGGCGACCGGGTCAAGATCACCATGAGCGGGAAGTATCTGCAGTACAAGACTTACTAGTCTTTAGATCCGGGCGCCGGGAGCCGGCGCCGTTTAACGGCGCGGGATCGAACGGACGGTGCAGCCGTTCACCCGCGCCGCTTTGCGGCCGGAATGCTGCAGTGCACGATCAGGACGGCATTGCGTACCCCGAGACTTTGGGATTAGGGTAAGCGGCGCCCCCGAGTCCGCCATTCACTGAAGGGAGTCCCCCATGACGAACGACCGCAGAAAATTCCTGAAGGGCGGCGCCGTCGCCGCCACCGGCGCCGCGATCGCCGGCTTCCCGATGATTGCGCGCGCGCAGCAGAAGTTCAACTGGAAGATGACCAGCGCCTACGGCAAGGGCGCGCCGTTCTACATGGACGGGCCCGGCAGCGCGACCGATCTTGCGAAGCGCATCGAGGCGATGTCGGGCGGCCGCATCCGCATCACGGTCTACGGCGCGGGCGAGCTCATCCCGGCGCTCGAGGGCTTCGATGCCGTGCGCAGCGGAACCGTCGAGATGAACCACGCCAACAGCTACTTCTGGACCGGCAAGACGTTCGCCGCCCAGTACTTCACCGCGGTGCCCTTCGGTCTGAACTTCCAGGGCATGAACGGCTGGCTCTACGACGGGGGCGGCATCCAGCTCTGGCACGAGGTCTACAAGCCGTTCAACATGGTCGCCTTCCCGTGCGGCAATACCGGCGTGCAGATGACGGGATGGTTCAAGAAGGAGATCAATTCGGTCAAGGATTTCAACGGGCTCAAGATGCGGATTCCCGGTCTTGCCGGCAAGGTCTACGCCACGCTGGGCGTGGACGTGAAGCTGCTGCCCGGCGGGGAGATCTTCCCGGCGCTCGAGCGCGGCGTGATCGACGCGGCCGAGTTCGTCGGGCCCTACCAGGATCGCCGCCTCGGGCTGCAGAAGGCCGCCAAGTACTACTACACCACGGGCTGGCACGAGACGGCCACGGTCTCCGAACTCGCCATCAACAAGGCGGCGTGGGACAAGCTGCCGAAAGACCTGCAGGCGATCGTGGAAAACGCCTGTGCGGCCTGCAACGTGATCAGCGAAGCCTGGTGCCAGCGCACCAACGCCGAGGCGATGGAGGACCTGGTGAAGAAGCAGGGCGTGATCGCGCGGCCTTTGCCGGACGACGTCATCAAGGCGCTGCGCACGGCCACGCAGAAGGTCCTCGCGGAAGGGATCGCCAAGGATCCGACCACGAAGAAGGTGCACCAGTCGTATTTCGCCTTCAAGGCCAAGTACGACGCGTGGGCGGGCTATAGCGAGGCGGTCTACCACAGCAAGATCCGCGGTGCCTGACCCGCAGCAGCACGGCGGCGCGTCCGCGGCGGCGGGCGTGCGCGCCGGCATCGAGGACTTCGTCGACGCCGTCGGCCGGGCGACGGCGTGGCTTTCGCTCGTGATCGTCGTGCTCATGGCGATCAACGTCATCCTGCGCTACCTGTTCAGCTACGGCACGGTCTGGTCGCAGGAGCTGGAATGGCACCTGCTGGTGCCGCTGACCCTGTTCGGCATGTCCTATGCGCTGCGTCACGGCGACCACGTGCGCGTGGACATCGTCTACGGACGCTTCTCCGATCGCACGAAAGCGATGGTCGATCTCGCCTCGGCGCTGCTTACGGCGGTCATCTCCATCCTGGTGATCTGGTTTTCGCTCCATTACGTGCAGCAGGCCTGGGTCATCGACGAGGGCTCGCCCGATCCCGGCGGCATTCCGCACCGGTACATCATCAAGGCCCTCATCCCGGTCGGCTTCGCGCTGTTGTTCGCGCAGGCCGTCGCGTCCGCCATCGGCTGCATCGAGAAGCTGAGACGCCCATGACGGAGGTGCTCGCGATCCTCATGCTGGTGGCGTTTTTCGTGCTGCTGATGGCGGGCGTGCCGGTCGCGATCACGCTCGCCACGACCGGCTTCGTCTTCGGGATACTCGGCTTCGGCACCACGCTCTTCAACCTGCTGCCCGCCCGCATCTACGGCGTGGTGGCGAACTACCAGTGGCTGGCGATACCGCTGTTCGTGTTCATGGGCGTGATGCTGGAGAAGTCGCGGCTCGCCGAGGACCTGCTCGATGTCGTCGGGCATCTCGCCGGGGGGCTCAAGGGCGGCATGGCGCTCGGCATCATCGGTGTCGGCGTGCTGATGGGCGCGACCACCGGCATCGTCGGCGCCACCGTCATCACGCTCGGCCTGCTCACGCTGCCCACGCTGCTGCGCCGCGGCTACCACCCCGGCGTCGCCTGCGGTGCGATCTGCGCGTCCGGCACGCTCGGCCAGATCATACCGCCGAGCCTCATCCTGATCCTGTTATCGGACATCCTCCAGCTCTCGGTGGGCACGCTGTTCGCCGCCGCCGTGATTCCGGGGTTGATGCTCGCCGCGCTCTACTGCGCCTATATCGTCGTGCTGGGCATGGTCAAGCCGGAGTGGGTCCCGGCCGTGCCCAAGGCCGAGCGCGACGCGATGCCGCGCGGGGAGCTGTGGCTGCGGTTTTTCAAGGTGGTGTTGCCGCCGCTCGCGCTGGTGCTGTCGGTGCTGGGCTCCATCATCGGCGGCATCGCCGCGCCGACCGAAGCCGCGTCCATGGGCGCGCTCGGATCCATACTCGTCACGGCCATTGCCGGGCGCCTGTCGATGAAAGTGCTGGTCGAGACCCTGCAGGCCACGACCAAGATCACCGCCATGGTGATGTTCATCCTGATCTGTGCGCAGGTGTTCTCCCTTGCCTTTCGCGGCTTGCGGGGCGAGGACCTGATCCACGATCTCTTCGAGTTTCTGCCCGGCGGCGTGGCGGCGGATATCTGGTTTCTCATGCTGCTCATCTTCGTCCTCGGCTTCTTCATCGAGTGGATCGAGATCAGCTACATTGCCGTGCCGCTGTTCCTGCCGGTGTTCGTGAGCCAGAACGTGGACCTGGTGTGGCTCGCCATGCTGATTTGCGTCAACCTCCAGACGTCATTCCTGACGCCTCCTTTCGGCTGGGCGCTGTTTTTCCTGCGCGGGGTCGCGCCGCCGGAAATCACCACGCGCCACATCTACATGGGCGTGATCCCGTTCATCGTCTTGCAGGTAATGGGGGTGGTGCTGATCTTCTTCTATCCCCAGCTCGCGCTCTGGCTGCCGAAGGCCATCGGCTGGTAAGACGCGGCGAGCGGGCCGTCCACGGCCCGCCGATCACCGCTGCTTGAGCAGCCGCTCGATTTCCGCCGCGGAATCGGGCGCCGCGTCGCCCGGCTGATCGGCGGGGATCTCGATCCGGGTCGGCTCGACGGGAGCCGATTTCGGGATGAAATCCGTCACCAGCCCGGGCCAGAAGATGATGATGGCGACCAGGATGAGCTGCATGACGACCCAGGGCACCGCGCCCCAGTAGATGTCCGAGCTCCTCACTTCCTTCGGTGCGACGCCACGCAGGTAGAACAGCGCGAAGCCGAACGGCGGATGCATGAAGGAGGTCTGCAGGTTGGCCCCGATCAGCACGCCAAACCACACCAGGTCGATTCCGAGCTTCGCCGCGACCGGCGCCAGCAGCGGGATCACGATGAATGCGATCTCGAAGAAATCCAGGAAGAACGCGAGCACGAAGATGAACAGGTTGACGGCGAGCAGGAAGCCCATCTGCCCGCCCGGCAGCGAGGTGAGCATGTGCTCGACCCACAGGTCCCCGTCCATGCCGCGAAACACCAGTCCGAAGACCGTCGCGCCGATGAGAATGAAGATGACCATGGCGGTGATGCGCATCGTCGAGCCCATGCCCTGCCACAGCAGGGCGCGCGTGAGCCGCCGCTGTGCCACCGCGAGCGCGAGCGCGCCGACCGCCCCCATGGCGCCGCCCTCTGTCGGGGTCGCGATCCCGAGCAGGATCGTCCCCAGGACCAGGAAAATCAGCACCAGCGAGGGAACGACGCCCCACAGTATCTTGCGCGCCAGCGGCCAGCCGCGCAGCGTGCGCGCCGCAGCCGGCAGTGCCGGCACGTACTCGGGGCGGAACAGCGATACCAGGAATATGAAGAGCGCAAACAGCAGGACTTGCACGATGGAAGGGCCGATCGCGCCCGCGTATAGGTCACCGACCGAAAGACCGAGCTGATCGGCGAGCACGATGAGCACGAGGGCCGGCGGGATGAGCTGGGCGATCGTTCCCGAGGCGGCGATGACGCCGGTGGCGATCCGCATGTTGTAGCCGTAGCGCATCATCACCGGGAGCGAGATCAGCCCCATCGCAATGACCGATGCCGCGACGGTGCCGGTGGTCGCCCCCAGGATGGCGCCCACGGCGATGACGGAGTAGGCGAGGCCGCCGCGCACGGGACCGAACAGCTGCCCCATGCCTTCGAGGAGGTCCTCGGCCAGCCCGCAGCGCTCGAGGATGGCCCCCATGAAGGTGAAAAACGGAATCGCGAGCAGCAGGTCGTTCGACAGGATGCCGAAGACCCGGTCGGGCAGCGCCTGCAGCAGGCTCATCTGGAAATAGCCCAGCTCGATTCCGATGAAGCCGAAGAACAGGCCGACGGCCGCGAGCGAGAACGCGACCGGGTAGCCGATCAGCATGAAGACGATCAGCCCGCCGAACATCAGCGGTCCCATGATTTCGCGCGAGATCACTGCAGGGGTCTTTCGTAGCGCGCGTCGACCTGGGCACGGCCTGCCAGCGCCGCGGCGCGCTTGATGATCTCGGAAATGCCCTGCAGCGTCAGCAGCAGGAAGCCGGCGGGAATCAGGAGCTTGACCGGCCAGCGCAGCAGACCGCCGGCGTTGCCCGAGACCTCCCCGATGTCGTACGAGTTCATGAACAGCGGCCACGACAGCCAGCCGATGATGACGGTCATCGGCAGCAGGAACAGGACTCCGCCCAGAAGGTCGAGCCACAGCCGGGCGCGCTCGCCGTAGCGGCTGTAGAGCACGTCGACGCGCACGTGCTCGTTGCGCCTGAGCGTGCAGGCGGCGCCGAGCATCACCATGCCGGCAAACAGGTACCACTGGACCTCGAGCCACGCGTTCGAGCTCGCGCTGAAGCCGTAGCGCATCAGAGCGTTGCCGGCGCTGATGACGCAGGCCGCGAGCACGAACCAGGTGGCGACAACGCCGATTTTCTCGTTGAGCGCGTCGACCAGCCGGGAAAATTTCAGCAGCATGTCCATGAAGGCACCGCGTTCGCGGCCGCATGCGAGTGACATCCGCATGATACTGAGGCAGGCGAGCGGCGCGCAATTGTGTGTGCGCGCCGGTGCCCTTCGCGGCAAAAGCGGTTACACTCGCCTGAGGTTATTTTCGGCACATGTCCATCCGTTCCATCAGCGGCACGCGCGGCATCGCGGTCGCGCCGCACGCGCTCGCGGCACAGTCGGCGGTCGACGTTCTGCGCGAAGGCGGCAATGCGCTCGAGGCGATGATCGCCGCCGCCGCCACGATCGCCGTGGCCTATCCGCACATGAATTCCATCGGCGGCGACTCGTTCTGGCTGGTGCACGTTCCGCGACGCTCGCCGCGCGGCATCGACGCGTGCGGAGCGGCGGCGCGGGCGGCTGGCATCGACTGGTACGCCGCGCGCGGCGTCTCGCAGGCCATTCCCTTTCGCGGCGGCGTTGCGGCCAATACGGTTGCCGGCACGATATCGGGCTGGGAGGCCGCTTTCCGGCTGTCGCGCAAGTGGCGAGGCCGGCTGCCGCTCAAACGCCTGCTCGCCGACGCCATCCACTACGCCGAGCGTGGCGTCGCGGTCACGGCGAGCCAGGCGACGGCTACCGCGGCCAAGCGCGCCGAGCTGGACACGCAGCCGGGCTTCCGCGACACGTTCCTGCCGGGCAATGCCGTGCCGGCCTCCGGGACCGTGTTCCGGCAGCCGCGTCTCGCCGCCACTTTGCAGCGGCTCGCCCGCGCGGGGCTGCAGGACTTCTATCGCGGCCGCATCGCGAAGTCCGCGGCCCGGGATCTTGCCGCCGTCGGCAGCCCGCTTACGTTTAACGACCTGAAGCGTCACCGCGCGCGGATCGTGCACCCGCTCATGCTCCGGCATTCGCTCGGCACCGTCTACAACATGCCGCCGCCCACGCAGGGACTGGTGTCGCTGTTGATCCTCGGCATGCTCGACCAGCTCGATGTCCGCGCCGCCGGGCCGGCCAGCGCCGATTACGTCCACCTCGCGGTGGAAGCGACCAAGCGCGCTTTCGCCGTGCGCGACCATTGCCTGACCGACCCGGCCTACATGAAGGTCGACGCGCAATCGCTGCTCGCGCCGGGAAAGATCCGGGAGCTTGCGGCCAACGTCGATCGCGGGCGCGCCGTGCGATGGGGTGCAGGCAAGGGGCCGGGCGACACGGTCTGGCTGGGCGTGGTGGATGGGGCGGGGCGCGCGGTGTCCATGATCCAGAGCATCTACCACGAGTTCGGCAGCGGCGTGGTGCTGGAGGAGACCGGCATCAACTGGCAGAACCGCGGCTGCAGCTTCTCGCTCGACCCGGCCGCGCTCAACAGCCTCAGGCCGGGGCGCAAGCCGTTTCACACGCTCAATCCCGCGCTGGCCGTCCTCAACGACGGCCGCACGGTGGTCTACGGCACGATGGGCGGCGACGGACAGCCGCAAACCCAGAGCGCGGTCTTCTCGCGCATTGCCGTGTTCGGCATGGACCCGCAGCAGGCCGTGAGCGCGCCGCGCTGGCTGCTCGGGCGCACGTGGGGACAGACCAGCGACTCGCTGAAGCTCGAGTCGCGCTTCAGCACGGGCATCGTCGCCGACCTTGCGCGCCGCGGCCACGAGATGGAGGTGCTGGGCGAGTTCGACGAGACGATGGGGCATGCGGGCGCCATTGTGCGCCATGCGAACGGCGTGCTGGAGGGCGGCGCGGACCCGCGGAGCGACGGGGCAGTCGCGGCTTATTGAGTCCTACGACGGATCGCAAAAGGACGCGGAGGGCGCGAAGGAAACATAGATAAGAGCAAGGACGGCCAAGACAACGCAAAGTGCGGCTACAGGGACGCCCTTGGTGGTGTGCCATCCCGGATATGTCCGACAGCCAGTGTCCGAAAACGGCGTCGTTAGCTGACGCTGCCGCTCGAAGCTAGCTTCGAAAAAATCGCCAGGCTCGTCCCGGTGTTTTCATATTGGAGTCAATTCTTCCGATCATGCCCGCGATTTCTCACTTGGCGTTGTCTTCGCGTCCTGGGTTAATTATTTTCCCTTCGCGGCCTTTGAGTCCTTTGCGACTCGTAGTACAGGTCTTTGCGACCATCGCGTCCTTGGCGACCCGTCCTAAACCGTCTGACTAGATCGCCTCGGCGACCGCTTTCCCGAGATCCGCCGTGCCGGCCTTGCCGCCGAGGTCAGGGGTCTTGGGGCCTTCCTGCAGCACGGTCTCGATCGCCTTCACGATAGCCGCGCCCGCCTCGTGGCAGCCGAGGTGGTCGAGCATCATCGCGCCGGCCCAGATCATGCCGACCGGGTTGGCGATCTTCCTGCCGTAGATATCCGGCGCGGAGCCGTGCACGGGCTCGAACAGCGAGGGAAATTTGCGCTC
>Ga0247825_10001133_pt1 | contig 17374 bp, 12 predicted proteins | sample 13C_Vanillin_Day_FD_194413 | JGI IMG/M metagenome (GOLD analysis project Ga0247825, IMG submission 194413) | Soil microbial communities from agricultural site in Penn Yan, New York, United States - 13C_Vanillin_Day48 | ecosystem: Environmental > Terrestrial > Soil > Agricultural land | place... | reverse complement strand
GCGCGAAGGCGGCCGAGCAACGCCTCGCCACAGCCGACAAGGCGCGGACCGAGCTCGAGACCCGAGCGTTGGATCGGCATCGAGCTGCCGAGCAGGCTGCGCGAACTGCTGCCGAATCGCGGGATGTCGAACAACAGCGCGCCGCAAGGGCGACTGCCGATGCCAGGGAGGCAGAACAAGCCGCTCGGGCGGCTGTTGAAACGCGCGTCGCGGAAGAACAACGTGCCGCGAAGGCCGCGGCCGATGCGAAGGCTGCCGAGCAGGCCACGCGAGCGGCGGTTGAAAAACGGGTCGCCGAGGAGCAACGTGCTGCGAAGGCCGCTGCGGATGCAGACGCTGCCGAGCGCGCCGCACAGGCAGCCGTTGACACGCGAAAGACGGAGGAGAAACGGACGGCACAGGCCGTTGCCGACGCCAAGGCGGCTGAGGAACGCCTCGCAACTGCCGACAAGGCTCGGGCCGAGCTCGAAACCAGAGCGTTGGACCGGGATCGAGCCGCCGACCAAGCCGCGCGCGCGGCTGCCGAAGCACGAGTCGCCGAAGAACAGCGCGCGGCGAAGGCCGCGGCGGCAGCAGAGGCTGCCGAGCGAGCCGCACAGGCAGCTGTCGAAACACGAAAGGCGGAGGAGAAGCGGGCGGCACAAGCCGTGGCCGACGCCAAGGCGGCCGAAGAACGCCTCGCGGCTGCCGACAGGGCGCGAGCCGACGTCGAAACCAGAGCGTTCGATCGGCATCGAGCGGTCGAACAGGCCGCGCGAGGCGCTAGCGAAGCGCGGGATGTCGAACAGCAGCGGGCCATACAGGCCGCTGCCGATGCGAAGGCGGCCGGGCAGGCCGCGCGAGCGGCTGCCGAAGCTCGGGTCGCCGAAGAACAGCGCGCGGCAAAGGCCATTGCCGATGCGAAGGCTGCGGAGCGGGCCGTGCGCGCGGCGACCGAAGCGCGAATCTTCGAAGAGCAGCTCGCCGCGAAGGCCGTTGCCGAGGCGAAGGCCGCAGAGGAACGTCTGGCGGCCGCACGGGCGGCGTGGGCGGCTTCCGAAACGATGTCCGTCAACGAGCAAAGTGCGGCCAGACATGCCGCGCAGGTTGCGGCGGAAGCGCGAGCTGCCGAAGAGCAGCGCGCCGCAAAGGCCGCAGCGGACCTGAAGGCCGCCGAGCGGGCCGTTTCCTCGGCGGCCGAAGCGCGAATCTTCGAAGAGCAGCTCGCCGCGAAGGCCGTTGCCGAGGCGAAGGCCGCCGAGGAACGCCGCGCCGTCGCCGAAGCCGCTGCAGAAGCCGCTGCCGCCGAGGCGAAAGCCGCCGATCAGCAGCGCACCATCGAGCAGGCTGCCCAGGCTGCGAAAGCGCAGCGACTCGCCGAAGAACAGCGGGCGCGAAAGGCGGCGGCCGCGGCGAAGGCGGCGGAAGAGAAACCCCAGAGCAAAGGGCGAAACACTGAACCACGCCGGGGGACGCCGCAGACGCCTCGCGTCGGCGACGCCCGCGCCGACGCACGGCGCGCGGCAGCGGAGGCTGCCCTCGCGGGATGGGATAGCCGGGCGTCGTAGCAACCTTGCACCGACGATCGTTAGACTGGATCCGTGATTCGATCCGTCGCGGTGCTGGGCGCTGGCGTGATGGGTGCGCAGATTGCCGCACACTTTGCCAACGCCGGTGTGCCCTCCCTGCTGCTCGATCTGACGTCCGAAGCCGCGGCGCAGGGGCTGCAGCGCGCCCGCACGCTCAAACCCGACCCTTTTTTCACCCCCGATACGTGGAAGCTGATCACTACCGGCAGCTTTGACGACGGGCTGAGCCGCCTTCGCGAGGCCGACTGGATCCTCGAGGCCGTGGTCGAACGGCTGGACGTGAAGCGTGCGCTCCTCGAGAAAGTCGACGCTGCACGGCGGCCAGGGGCGATCGTCAGCTCGAACACGTCCGGCATTCCCATTGCCGCGCTCGCCGAAGGTCGCAGCGACGACTTCCGCCGCCATTGGCTCGGCACGCACTTCTTCAACCCGCCGCGCTACCTGCGACTGCTCGAGATCATCCCGACGCCCGAGACCCAGCAGCCGGTGATCGACACCGTCACGCGGTTCGCCGATCACCGCCTCGGCAAAGGTGTGGTAATCGCCAAGGATTCCCCGAACTTCATCGGCAACCACATCGGGCTCTACGGCGTCACGCAGCTGCTTGCCAAGGTCGCTGCCGGCGAATTCACGATCGAAGAGATCGACGCCGTGACCGGCCCGGCGATCGGCCGGCCGGGCAGCGCCACGTTCCGGACCCTCGACCTTGCCGGCGTAGACATCCTCAGCCATGTCATCGAGAACCTGCACGAGCGTCTCGACGATGCGCATGCACGAGCGGTGTTTGCGCTGCCGCCGTTCGTGAAGCAGATGGTCGAGCGCGGAATGAGCGGCGAGAAAGCCGGTCACGGCTTCTATAAACGGGTCAAGAACGCCGCCGGCGAATCCGAAATCCTGACGCTCGATCCCACGACCCTCGACTACCGTCCTCGCCAGACGCCGAAGCTCACCTCCGTGGAAGCCGGCAAGTCGATTGCGGATGTCGGCGAACGCATACGCACGCTGTTCAACGCCAGGGACAAGGCCGGTCAGCTGCTTCGCGACACGCTGGCTCCGGCGCTCGTCTACACCGCAAACGTGACCCCGGCGATCGCACACTCGCCGGACGACGTGGACCGCGTGATGCGATGGGGGTTCGGCTGGGAGCTCGGCCCCTTCGAGATCGCCGATGCGATCGGCATCCAGCAGGTTCTCGATGCAGCAGAGGTCGCGGCTCCAGACGTGGCGAAGAGCGGTGTTCCCGAAATCTGGCAGGAGACCCTCGCCGGTGGCTGGAATCGCCTGCGTCATGGCGACGTCGCGCCGGCCGCGCCCGATCTCCAGATTCTGCGTTCGGCGAGAGAGCGATCGGCGGTCGTGAGAAAGAACGCGGGCGCTTCCCTGCTGGACCTTGGCGACGGCGTCCTCGCCGTCGAGTTCCACTCCAAGATGAACGCCATCGGCGGCGACACGATCCAGATGCTGCAGGAAGGCGTCCGCGAAGCCTCGAAAAACTTCGCCGCGCTCGTCGTCGGCAACGACGCGACGCATTTCTCGGCCGGCGCGAACCTCATGCTGGTGCTCCTCGAGGCGCAGGAGGAGAACTGGGATGAGATCGACCTGATGGTCCGTGCGTTCCAGCAATCGACGATGGCGCTGCGCTATGCCGACGTGCCGGTCGTCGTGGCGCCTGCCGGTCTGGCGCTTGGCGGCGGCTGCGAAATCATCCTGCATGCGGACCGCGTGCAGGCCGCTGCAGAGACATACATGGGGCTGGTCGAAGTCGGTGTCGGCCTCATTCCAGCCGGCGGCGGCACCAAGGAGATGGTCGTGCGCGCGGCCGAGGCGCGAACCGGCAGCGACCTGCTTCCCGTCGTCCAGCGCGCGTTCGAGACGATCGCGTTTGCGAAGACGTCCACCAGCGCGCCGGACGCGCACCGGCTGGGCTATCTTCGGCCAACGGACGCCTACACCATGAATCGCGAGCGGCTGCTGTCGGACGCCAAAACGCGGGCGCTGCAGCGCGTTCGAGAGGGCTACCAGCCACCCGTGCCAGGAAGCGCCATTCCTGTTGGCGGCGACACCGTCGCCGCACCGCTGAAGCTCGGCGTGCATCTGGCGCACCGCGCGGGGCGAATCAGCGATCACGATGCGCTGATCGGACGGAAGCTGGCCACGATCATGGCGGGCGGTTCGTTGCCACATGCGACGACCGTCACCGAGCAGCACCTCCTCGACCTCGAACGCGAAGCGTTTCTCAGCCTCGTTGCGGAGCGTAAGACGCAGGAACGCATCGCGCATACGCTCAAGACCGGAAAACCTTTGAGGAACTGATGCGCATCGTGGACGCCGGCTCCGGCGCGCCCGTCGTCATCATTCCCGGGATTCAAGGCCGCTGGGAGTGGATGAGTCCGGCGGTGGAGAGGCTGGCGGCGCGGTGCCGCGTCGTGACCTTCTCGCTGGCGGACGAACCGACGTGTGGCGGCCGATTCGAGAGCTCTCATGGATTCGACTGCTACGTCGAACAGGTGACCGAGGCAATGAACTCCGCCGGGCTGGCGGCGGCCACCGTTGTCGGAGTCTCCTACGGTGGTCTTATCGCCGCGGCTTTTGCAGCCCGGCACGCCGAGCGCGTCACTGGTCTCGTCCTCGTTTCGGCCATCCCGCCACAATGGACTCCGGACTCGCGCGTCCGTTTCTTTCTGCGGGCGCCAACGCTGCTGTCCCCGCTGTTCGTTCTCGGCTCGCTGCGGCTTTACAGGGAGATCGCGGCGGCCACTCCGGGCGTCCTACCAGGTATGCGTGCGGCCGGGCGACACGGGCTCAATGCGTTGACGCATATGTTCTCGCCGGCGAGGATGGCCCGCCGCGTGCACGCACTGGAATCCGTGCAGCTCGACCGTGAACTCGAACCGCTGCAGGTGCCGACGCTTGTCATGACCGGCGAGCCGGCGCTCGACCGGGTCGTACCGGTGCGTCTGACCGAGGAGTACGCACGGATCTGGCCGCATGCCGAGCGCTTCACGATCGCGCATACCGGACACCTCGGGCTGATTACGCGCCCCGACGTGTTCGCCGATACCGTGGCCAAATTCGCTGGCGGTCACGCGCAACCATCAATGGAGAAGAAGGTTGGGTGAAGTCGTTCGTGAAATCCAGGGGCCAGCCGGCCCCCTGGAAGTGCTGATCGACGAGCCCGCGGGCCAGCCGCGGGCCGCGGTCGTCTTTGCGCACCCGCTCCCGACCGAGGGCGGGACGATGCACACCAAGGTGGTGTTTCAGGGCGCAAAGGCGCTCACGCGGATCGGGTGTGCCGTGCTCCGCTTCAACTTCCGCGGTGTCGGGCGCAGCGCGGGTACGTGGGACGAAGGGCGCGGCGAACAGGATGATTACCGTGCTGCTCTCGACTATTTCGCCGGCCGCCACTCCGGCCTCGAACTGTGGGCCGCCGGTTTTTCGTTCGGTTCGCACATCGCGCTGACCTGCGGTGCCGAGGATGACCGCGTGTGCACGCTGATCGGCATCGCACCGCCGGTCAACCGCTACGACTACGACGCCGTGAAGCGGTCCACGAAACCAAAGTTCATCATCCATGGCGAGGCCGACGAGCTCATTCCGCTGCGCGCCGTGCGCGAGTTCTACGCCCAGCTGCAGGAGCCGAAGGAGCTCGTCGAGATCGACCGTGCCAATCACCTGTTCGAAGGGCAGGCCAGCGAAGTGGGCGATGCCCTCGAAGATCTTCTGGAAGACTTCACATGCAGGACGCAGTAATCGTTTCGGCGGCGCGAACGGCGATCGGGAAGGCGCCCGGGGGCACGCTGCGGACCGTCCGCCCGGACGACATGGCGGCGGCGGTCATCAAGGAGTCGCTGCGCCGCGCGCCCGGCGTGGACGCCCGGGAGATCAGCGACGTGATCATCGGCTGCGCCATGCCGGAGGCCGAACAGGGACTCAACGTCGCGCGCATCGCCAGCCTTCGCGCAGGAATTCCGGTCGATGCGGCGGCGGTCACGATCAACCGCTTCTGCTCGTCGGGGCTCCAGTCGATCGCGTTTGCCGCCGAGCGCATCATGTGCGGCTTCGCGGATGCGATCGTCGCCGGCGGCACCGAGTCGATGAGCATGGTGCCGATGGGCGGCAACAAGGTGTCGCCGAATCCGTCGCTCGTTGACAGTTATCCGGACGTCTACCTGAGTACCGGGCTGGTGGCGGAGAACCACGCGCGCGAGGCGGGGATCTCCCGCGACGAACAGGATGCCTTCGCGCTCCGCAGCCACGAACGCGCGCTGGCGGCCATCGATGCCGGCCGGTTCGCCGACGAAATCACGCCGTTGACATTCAAAGTCGCCGTTTCATCCGAGGCACCCCTGACCCTTCGACAGGCTCAGGGTCACCCCGAGCCGGGTCGAGGGGTGAAAGGGGCGCCCTACGGTGGCAATATCGAGATTCGCGACGTCACGTTCGCGCAGGACGAAGGGCCGCGCCGCGACACGTCGGCATCGGCGCTCGCGAAACTCAGGCCGGCATTCCACGCCACCGGCACGGTCACCGCCGGAAACACGTCGCAGACCAGCGACGGCGCCGCGGCGGTCCTCGTCACCTCGGCGGATTTTGCGAAGGCGCGTGGGTTGAAACCGCTGGCACGGTTCGTCTCGTTCGCGACAGCAGGTGTGGAACCCGAACGCTTCGGCATCGGTCCGGTGCCGGCGATCCGGAAGGCGCTGAAGACCTCCGGTCTGACGCTGAACGACATGGATCTGGTGGAGTTGAACGAAGCCTTCGCGGCCCAGGTACTCGCCTGCCTGCGCGAGCTGCCGATCGATGCCGACCGGCTGAACGTCAACGGCGGGGCGATCGCGCTCGGCCATCCGCTCGGGTGCACCGGCGCCAAGCTGACCACCACGCTGCTGTATGAAATGCAGCGGCGTCGCGCGCGTTATGGCCTGGTCACGATGTGCGTCGGCGGCGGCATGGGCGCCGCGGGAATTTTCGAACGAATGTAGGAGGCACCGCTGAAGCGGTGCCCTACGTGACAAATGAAGCGAACGTAGGGCGCCCCTTCAGGGGTGGCCAGGACAAACGTAGGGCGCCCCTTCAGGGGTGGCCAGGACAAACGTAGGGCGCCCCTTCAGGGGTGCCCCGTGGACATGACGATGACGACATCAACACAGCTGCGCAAGGGCGGGTCGTGGCTTCTCGAGGAGGCGGCACCCGGCGAGGTCTTCACGCCGGAGAAGCTGACCGACGAGCACCAGATGATGGCGCAGACCGCGCAGGAGTTCGTCGACAACGAGCTGCTGCCTGCGGTCGATCGCCTGGAAGCAAAAGACTGGGACCTGGCCAGATCGCTGATGCGCCGCGCGGCGGACCTCGGCCTCTTCGGCATCGCGGTGCCCGAAGAGTACGGCGGCCTCGATCTCGACAAGGCCTCGTCGCTGGTCGTCGTCGAACGGCTTGCGCGGGCGGCCTCGTTCGCGACGACATTCGGCGGCCAGGCGAACCTGTGCATCCTGCCGCTGGTCATGTTCGGCACCGACGACCAGAAGGCCCGCTACCTGCCGAAGCTCGTGGCCGGCGAGATCATCGGCGCCTATGCGCTCAGTGAATCCGGGTCGGGCTCCGACGCGCTTGCCGCCAGGACGCGCGCCACCAGACAGCCCGACGGGAGCTGGCGGCTGAACGGCGAAAAGATGTGGATCACGAACGGCGGCTTCGCCGACCTGATCGTCGTCTTTGCCAAAGTGGACGGCGAGCAGTTCACGGCGTTCCTTGTCGAGCGGGGGTTCCCGGGAGTCAGCTCCGGCAAAGAAGAGCACAAGATGGGCCTGCACGGCTCGTCGACGACGCCGATCATTCTTCAGGATGCGCAGGTGCCGGCCGGGAACGTGCTCGGTGAAGTCGGGAAGGGACACAAGGTCGCACTGAATACCTTGAACTACGGCCGTTTCAGCCTCGGCGCGATGTGCGGGGGCGGCTGCCGCGGTCTCATCACCGATGCGGTGAAGTACGCGAACACGCGGCGCCAGTTCGGTCAGCCAATCGCGACGTTTGGAGCGATTAAACACAAGCTGGGCGAGATGATCGCCAGGACCTACGCCGTGGAGAGCCTCTCGTACCGGACCGCGGGTCTCATCGACGAGGCGCTGGCGGGCTCACATCGCGGTACCGACCTGGCGCGCGTGTTCGAGGAGTACGCCATCGAGGCGTCGATCGCCAAAGTCATCGGCACCGAAGTGCTCGATTACGTGCTCGACGAAAACGTGCAGATTCACGGTGGCAATGGCTTCGTGAAGGACTACACCGCCGAGCGCTACTACCGCGACGCGAGGGTCAACCGGATCTTCGAGGGCACCAACGAGATCAATCGCCTGCTGATTCCCGGCATGCTCGTCCGCCGTGCCCTGAAGGGTGAGCTGGCGCTCATTCCTGCCGCGAAACAGCTCCAGGACGAGCTCCTCACTCCATCGCTGCCGTCGGCGTCCCTCGGCGACGGCCTACCGCTGGCGGACGAGGCGAGAACCATCGCGGCGTTCAAGAAGGTCGTGCTCATGGTACTGGGCACCGCAATGCAGACATACGGTGAAAAGCTGACCGACGAACAGGAGGTCCTGAGTTACATCGCGGATATCGTCTCGGAGACCTTCGCGGCGGAGAGCGCCGTCCTGAGGGCGCAGCAGGCGGCTACCAATTCCGACCGTAGTGTCCCCGCCTCCGCCGAGGCTACGGCGAGGCCTCGCCGGAGCGCTTCGCGCGAAGGCGGGCGCCTTCAGGCGGACCCCGACCAGGCCGCGCTCCATGAGAAGGCGGCCCGCGTTTTTGTGAACGACGCCGCACAGCGGCTCGAGGCCTCGGCGCGCAGCGCGCTGGCCGGCATGTCCGAAGGTGACACACTGCGGACGCTGCTCGCTGCCCTTCGGCGCGTCCTCAAGGTGGCGCCGATCAACACGATTGCGCTGCGCCGGGATCTCGCCGACGCTGCCATTCGAAAGGGAGGGTATATCCTGTAGTCAGTGACCTTCAGGATGGGTCCGCCTAAAGGCGGACGCTACGCCGTTTTCGGGCTTCTTCTTCTTGCCGCGATCGGCGCCGGCGGCTGTACGTCGAGTCCCGGCCCGGAAGACGACAGCGCGTATTTGAACCAGATCATCGAGTGGCGCGCCGAGCGTGACAAAACGTGGAGCGAGACAACCGATCCGATCCCGGCCGATAAGCGCAGCGAATTCCTTCCGCTCCCCTACTACCCGCCGAACACCGCGTATGCCGTGCCGGCAGAGCTCAAACTGTCCGACACGAGGCCGGTCGTCGAGCTGCCGACGTCAACAGGCGAGCTTCGCCGGATGCAGATCGTCGGCACCCTGGAATTCACGCTCAACGGTCAGAAGCTGAGTCTGGGCGCGCTCTCGCCCGCCGGCGAACCAATCCGGTCGCTGTTCGTGCCTTTCGCGGACCTCACCACGGGTACAGAGACCTACAAGGCAGGTCGATATCTGGACATCGAGCCGACGGCAACCGGCATCTACACGATCGACTTCAACTACGCCTACAACCCGACCTGCGCCTACAACAACGCCTACTCGTGCCCGTATCCGCCACCCTCGAACCGGCTGAAGATTCCCGTGCACGCCGGAGAAAAAGCGCCCGCGGACAAGGCGCCTAAATCATGAGCGGGGCGCTGCAGGCGATCGTCTTCGACTTCGACGGCGTCATCGCCAACAGCGAACCGTTGCATCTACGCGCCTTTCAGCGCTCCTTCGGCGATCTCGGTCTGGCGCTCAGCGCGGACGAGTACTACTCGGCATATCTGGGCTACGACGACGTCGGCGTTTTCGCGGCAGTGGCGCGCGACCGTGGCCTCGCCTTGAGCCCGCCGCAGGTCGATGCGCTTGTCGTGCGGAAGGGCGAGTACGTGCAGGAGTTGCTTCGCGCCGGAGAGGTGCTGTTTCCCGGCGCCGCCGCATTCATTCAGCAGGCCGCGGCGGCGGTGCCCGTGGCGATCGCGTCGGGCGCCCAGCGCCATGAAATCGAGGAGATTCTCGACGCGACCGGGTTGCGCGGCTTCTTTGCCGTCATCGTCGCGGCTGGCGAGACGGCCCAGGGCAAGCCGTTTCCCGACCCGTACGCACGCGCGTTCCAGCTGCTCGACGCGGCCAACGGCGGGCTGTCGAAGAACCGCTGTGTGGCGATCGAGGACTCCCGTTGGGGTCTCGAGTCGGCGCGGGCGGCCGGCTTGCGGTGCGTCGGCGTGACGACCAGCTACCCGGCGTCCGAACTGCCCGCCGCGGAGCTGGTGGCCGATGGGCTGCGCGACTTGACGATCCCGATGCTCGACGAACTGGTCGAGAACCGAGGTCCGGCTAAAGCCGGACACTACGACGGTATGAGCAACGCCGGTGCATAAGGATCTCGCGCACGCGCTGACGGCTGCGGCCAATGCGGCCGGAACGAGCCTCGCGCCCGCCGCGTTGCTCATCGCCCGTATCGAATATCCGCGGCTCGACGTCGAGGCGTATCTGGCGAAGCTGGACGCAATGGGCGAGCTCGCGCGTCAGGCCGTGCAGCGCCGTCTCGAGCGCACCGCGGACAACTCGCGGCTGGCCTGCATCAAGGCAGTCAACGAATACCTCTTCGAGGAGCTGCATTTCGTCGGCAACCGCGAGAAATACGAGGACCCGCGCAACAGCTGCCTGAACGAGGTGCTCGACCGCCGCACCGGCATCCCGATCACCCTCTGCGTGGTCTACATGGAGGTGGCGCGCCGCGCCGGCCTGCACATCGACGGCGTGAATTTTCCAGGGCACTTCCTCGTGCGCTGCCCCGAGGTCGGCAGCCGCGGCAGCAGCGGCCTCATCATCGATCCGTTCCACGGCGGCGCCCTGCTCTCCGAGCACGACTGCCGTCTGCTGCTGCAGCGTCAGGTCGGCAGCGAGGTCGCCTTCAGCAAGTCGCTGCTGGCCCCGACCACCCGGCTGCAGATCCTCGTGCGGATGCTGATCAATCTGAAGCGGATCTACGTCCATATGCGCTCGTTCCCGCAGGCCCGGGACGTGACCGAACTGCTGCTGGCCATGACGCCCTCGGCCCTCAGCGAGCTTCGCGATCGGGGCCTCCTCGCCTATCATCTGAACGACGTTACGGGCGCTCTCCGCGATCTACAGACGTATTTGAAGCTTTCGAGCCTCGGCGAGCTGGACAAAGAGTCTCGCGAGGAGCAGGAACAAATCTGGGAACACGTGAAAACCCTTCGACGTCGTGTCGCCTCGCTCAATTGAAGGTGACCTTTCAACGGCCCGTTCTTTGCTGTCACCGAGCCGAGGAGGAACGATGGTCCGAATACTGCTAATCGCTGCGGTGCTCGTCGCCGCCCTGGAGGGGACCAGCGCAGCCTCCCAAAAGCCTGATGATCCGCAGCCCGCGGCCCCCACGAAGGCGGGCGACCCGTCCGGCGTCTATCTCTGCGAGGGCACCAATCCGGACGGACATCGCTATCGAGGGATTGTGCAGATAGCAGCCGTTCGTAACACCTACCTCGTGCGGTGGACCCTGGCCGACGATGTTGAGGTGATGGGCGTCGGCATCCTGCAGGACGGTCATCTGTCCGTGAGCTACTTCGGCGGCACGCCCGCCGTCGTCGTTTACAAAATTGGCACGGACAAGCTGGTTGGCGAGTGGACGATGGGCGGGACCGAGGGACGGGTCTACGCGGAGACGCTGACTCGTGTGCCGGAGGGCAGCCTGCCAAAGCCGCAGCCGCAACAGCAGCGGCCGCCGCGGCAACGGCGCGCGGAGCCGGTTCCCGGGAATATTTCGCTCTAGGCTCTCGTAGGGGCCGACCTTAAGGTCGGCCCCTACAATCCTACTGAAGCGGTGCCCTACGTGTTGGCGATCTCCTGATAGAGATACGCCGACGCGATGATGCCGTTGTGAAAGTTGCCGAGATCGAGCTTCTCATCGGGGGCATGCGCGTTCTCGTCCGGCAGGCCCACCCCGAAGAGCACGCTCGGGAGGCCCAACTCGCGCTCGAACGTCGCGACCACCGGGATCGATCCGCCTTCCCTCACGAAGACCGGTGATTTCCCGAAGCCCTGTTCGATTGCCCGTCCAGCGGCACGCACGAACTTGTTGTCGAACTCGGTCATCCACGGCTTGCCGCCGTGCATGCGCGTGATTTTCACTTCGACCGTCTTCGGCGCGATCTTGCGCACGTAGGCCTCGAAGAGGTCGCCGATTTTCTGCGGGTCCTGATTCGGCACCAGACGCATGCTGACCTTGGCCATGGCCGTCGCCGGCAGCACGGTCTTGGCGCCCTCGCCGGTAAACCCTGAGTGCAGCCCATTCACGTCGAGCGTGGGGCGTGCCCACACGCGCTCGAGCGTGGTGTATCCCGATTCACCGAACAGCTTCGGAGCGCCCAGGTCCTTCCGGTACCTGGTCTCGTTGAATGGCAGCTTCTTCCATTCCGCGCGCTCTTCATCGCTGAGCGGCCGGACGTCGTCGTAGAAGCCCGGAATCTTGATGCGGCCGCCGCGATCCTTCATCTGCGCCAGAATCTGCGCCAGCACGATCGCCGGATTGGCGACGGCGCCGCCGAAGACACCTGAATGCAGATCGCTCTTGCTGCCGCGGACGTCGATCTGGAAGTAGGCCAGGCCGCGCAGCGAGTAGCAGATCGACGGCACGCCGCGATCGAACATCGTCGTATCCGAAATCACGAGCACGTCGGCCTTGAGGTCGTCCCTGTGAGCACGGACGAAGTCGTCGAGATGAACGCTGCCGACCTCCTCTTCGCCTTCGATGAAGAACCTGATATTGACCGGCAGGCTGCCGCCCTGTTTCAGGTACGCCTCGATGGCCTTGATGTGCATGAAGACCTGGCCCTTGTCGTCGGCGGCGCCGCGCGCGTAGATCTCGCCGTCGCGCACCGTCGCTTCGAATGGCGGGCTGGTCCACAGGTTGACCGGATCGACCGGCTGCACGTCGTAGTGCCCGTAAAACAGGATCGTCGGCTTGCCCGGCGCATTGAGCCAGTCGCCGTAAACGACCGGGTTGCCGGGCGTGTCGATGAGGCGGACGTTGTTCATGCCCGCGGTGCGCAAGGCATCGGCGGTCCATTCGGCAGCTCTGCGAACGTCGCCGGAATGCTCCGGCAGCGCGCTGATGCTGGGGATGGCGAGGTACTGCTTCAGTTCGTCGACGTAGCGGTCGCGGTGAACGTTGATGTAATCAACAACGGCGTTCATGCGTCAATCATAGTCCACGCGTCGGCAGCAAACCGGGCGCGTCCTTCCTGCTGCAGCTTCAGCAGATGAGCCGTCACGCTCTCCTGTGCAAGAGGAACGAGCGACTCCTTGAGGTCCTTGTAGACGTGCGCGACGATCGCGTCCGGCGTCTGCTGACCCGCACGCAGTGCCGCAACCACCTGTTCCTCCCGCTCGAGGCGGTGCGCGATGTACTCACGAAGCACGCGCACCGGATCGTCGATGATCGGCCCGTGCGCCGGCAGCATTCGGGCCGGGTTCAACGCCAGAATCCGCTCGAGGGAATCGAGATAGGCCGACAGGTTTCCTCCGAGCCGGGCGGGAATCCACACCGACGTTCCCTTGATCGCAAGATCGCCGCAGAAGACGGTTCGTGACGACTCGTGCCAGAAGCAGATATGGTCCGGCGAATGTCCGGGCGTATGCAGGGCGACGAGTTCAGTGTCGCCAGCGCGAATGACGTCGCCATGGCCGATCGGCGTCCATTCGACAGGCCATTTCACGTCCCGCTCGCTCCACGGGAACTTCCGGAACCGTGTGACGCCAAACCGCTCCCTGAGCGCCACGGCCCCCGATGCGTGATCGATGTGCCCGTGTGTGACCAATACCTGCTGGAGATCCGCTCCTGCCAGCGCGGTGCCGACTTCCGCGAGGTGAGCGCCCTCTCCCGTGCCGGCGTCAATCAAGGTCGGGATGCTGCCGGGGACGAGCCACGTCCAGTTGCCGTCGCCGGTGATCGGCCCCGGGTTGAACGCGAAGATCGGAATCGGGTTCAAAAGAACACCTTCAACCGAGCATAGAAGAAATCGCGACGGGTCAGCCGGCCGATGACGTCGAGCGACGAGCCGGCGAACACGCCCGCGGAGCCCTCGAGCCATACGTTGTCGCGCACCGAGACCGCACCGATCACGCGCATGAAGGCAGTCGATTCAGCGGGATCGTAAACGGCGAACAGCCGGAGCGTCCGCGTTTCCCTCGCGAACGAGCGGTCGCCGGCGAGAACCAGCGACACGTCCGTGCGTTCCACTTCTTCGTCGCCGGCAAACGATTGCGCCGCGGGATCCGATTCGTCAACGTCGCTGCGCGACCACAACACGTTCGCCGCAATCCGGTAGTCGCCCGCGCGCCGGTCGATGCCGATTCCACCGTTGATCGATCGGCCCGGAACACCGCCCAGAGCCCTGAGCGACTGCAGCTCGTCTTCCACAAATGCTGCCACTTCACCCCGGATGCCCCAGAGACCCCGAACGGTTTCGAAGTCCCCGCCAATCATGGTGAAACGCGGAAACGACTCACGAATAACGAACGACTGTGGCTCCGTTCCCGCCGCCAGTGTCGAGCCGCCTTCGCGCTCCGCGCTCCGGCGCCCAAGGATCGGGAATGCGCGCCGCCCGCGGTAGGCGGAGACGCTCCAGTCCACACGGGCAGTCGTCGTCGTGAGCCGCAGCCCACCCTGCAGGCTTTCGCTTCCGCTGGGCTCGTCTCTCACCCGCTCGTAGGGCGTCCCTTCCGCCTTCGCGTAAAGCTCCGGCGGACCGCCGTAGCCTTGGCGGAGGCGGTCAGGGATGCCCATTGCTCGGGTCAGATTGAATGGAGACGAAGGCTCGTCCAACTGGTCGAACCGGCCACGGCGGAAATGCGGGACCACGACTGCCTCGAGCGTTGTCGACCGCGGCAGGAATGTCCTCGCGCGGACAAGACCCACAGGGAGTCGCGCCTCGCTGCGCCCCTCCATCAGAAAGCGCGACAGATCGATCGGATTGACGACGTCGGTCGGCTGAAATTCGTCGAGACGGCCCCACACGAGGCGCGCCGCTCCCGCACGCAGGTCGAAGTGCCGCGTGACGATATCGACGAATAGATCCGCAGGGCGAGCGATGGCGTCGGCAGTGAGACCGCGTGGGCCGACGTGGAGTCCGGCTTCAGCCGGATAGCCGCGATCAGCGATCAGGCCGTCCACATAACCCGAGATAGTGAATCGCAGGTGCGTTCCCAGTTCGTCGTGCCGTTCCGCAAACAGACGAACGCGCGTTTCAACGACAGACTGCCTCCCTGCCGCTTCGTCGATGTCCGGGAGCGCATCGACGATGACCGACACGTGACCGTCGACCTGCGCCCGTGCCGGAAGGGCAACAAGAAGAACCAGAATCGCGGCCGCGAACGATTGACGTAGGGCACCCCTTCCAGGGGTGCCGAGCGCGCCCCTTTCAGGGGCGCCATCCCTCGTCACGCGGCGGATCCGAGCCGCGCTACGGCTGGAGCACCAAACACGCGAGGGAAGAGCGTGATCACCGCGGGCACGACCAGCACTTCCGCGAGAAACGCCACGACCATCGTGAGGGCGAGGAGGCCTCCGAACCATGCCGTCGGCTTGTACGCCGAGACGACCATGATTCCGTAGCCGAGGCTGTTGATGATTGCCGTCGTCAACGATGCCCGCCCTTCGTGCATGGTCGCCAATTCGATCGCGGCCCCGGTGCCGCGCCCGGCCGCGGTCTCGCGGCGGAATCGCCCGATGAAGTGAATCGTGTCGTCGTCGACGATGCCCAGCGCCACGCTGGCCACCATCACCGTCGCCACGTTCAGCGAGATCCCCAGCCATCCCATCAACCCGAGCACGGCACAGACCGGCAGCGCGTTGGCGATGATCGCGAGGACGCCGAAGCGGGCTGAGCGGAACACGAGAAAGATGACGGCGAACACCGTGAGAAACGCCGTCGCAAAGCTGCTCAACTGGGAGGCGACGATGTAGTGATCCAGACTCGCGAAGAGGCGGCCCGAGCCGGTGACCGTTGGAGTGATTCCGCTGCCCGCAAACACGGCCACCGCTTCCTCCTCGGCGCGGTTGATCTGTTCGAAGACCAGATCCGAGCTCATCGACGCCAGCCGCACCGATATCTGCGCCCGCGAGTAGTCGCTGGCCACCACACGCTCGAGCTCGCGGCGCCCTTCGTCCGACAGGCCGAACACGAAGAGCTCCTGCGCGATCGCATCGGCGCTCGCCGGAATGACCTCGTCCGATTCGGCGCCGCCGTTCAACTCACGATTGACGCGCTTCACATAGTCGGCGACCGACACCACCTTGCGAACGAACGGCAACTGCTGCAGCCGGACGCGCAGCTCCTCCATCCTCCGCAATGTGTCGGGGGTCTTCATCGACTCCGGCTCGCCTTCGAGCAGGATGTTGAAGCTGTAGATGCCCGACAGTTGCCTGTCGATGACGTCGGCTGACCGGTGCAGCGGGTGATCCTGAGCGAAGAAGTTGATGTGGTTCGTATCGACCCGCAGCCAGCGCAGACCGAACAGGCCTACCGCCATCAACACGCTCGTGACGAGGACCACGCGCTTCGCGTGACGCATCGAAAAGTGCGCAACACGCTGCATCGGCCCGAGGAAGTACCGCTCCTGCGGAGCCATCGCCGCGGATGGCTTGAGCATCGTGAGCAGCGTCGGAACCAGCACGAGCGACATGACGAAATCGACCATCACGCCGACCGCCGCGCCGACTCCAAAAGCGCGGACCGCGACAACGTTGCTGGTCGCCAGCGACGCCAGGCCGAGGGCCGTCGTCGCACTGGCGCCGAGCAGCGGTGCGAATAAATGCCGGACCGCCGACTTGAAGGCGCGCTCCTTGCTGCCGGTTGCGCGCAGCTCCTCGGTGAAGTGCTGCACGATGTGCACATCGTCCGCGATGGCGAGGATCATCACCAGCGGCGGCAGCATGCTGGCGAGGACGTTGTACGAGAACCCCATGAGCACATACAGGCCCATGGTCCAGACGAAGCTGACGACCACCGCGCCCATCACCAGCAGCGTGAGCCGCCACGAGCGGAACATGAAGAACAGCGCGCCGACGGTGAGGAGCAGGATCGGCGGCGTCAGGTTTCGCAGATTCGACTGCGTGACCTTGTTGTAGGTCTCGCTGATCTCGAGGCTGCCGTTGTAGTGCGCCTCCATGCCCTGCGGGAGCCGCGTGTCGATCAGCCGGTGAATGCGGTCGATCACGTCCCCGCGCACGTCGTCTATGCGGTCTTCGTCGAATGTGACGATGATGGCGGTGACGGTCCCGTCTTCCGAGACCAGATCGCCCCGAAGCAGCCGGTCGGCGAGAACGCGTTCGCGGACGCGGGTCGCCGCCTTCTGGTCGATGAGCTCGTCGAGCAGCGGCTGAACCTCGATGCCGCCCTCGTCATCGGCGCGTCCACGGTAGGGGCCGACCTTAAGGTCGGCCCCTACATCCGGAATGCTGGTAACGATGTTGGCGGTCGAGAGACTGTGAACGCGATCGACGGTATCAACGCGGTCGATGTCGTCCGTGACCTGGCGGACGAACGCGAGGTTCTCCGGCGTGAACAGCCGCGGAGAGCGCAGTGCGATCAACAGCGTGCGCTGCCCGCCGAATTCCTGGCGGAACCGCTCGTAGGTGCGATAGATGGGATCGTCGCGCGAGATCCACATACTGATGTCGTTGTCGATCGCCGTGACGTTCGTCAGCGGCAGCATCGCGACGAAGCCGAGGAGGATTGCCGCGCTGAGCGGAATGCGGAAGCGGTAGATCAGCTCGGCGATGCG
>Ga0247825_10001132_pt1 | contig 17383 bp, 11 predicted proteins | sample 13C_Vanillin_Day_FD_194413 | JGI IMG/M metagenome (GOLD analysis project Ga0247825, IMG submission 194413) | Soil microbial communities from agricultural site in Penn Yan, New York, United States - 13C_Vanillin_Day48 | ecosystem: Environmental > Terrestrial > Soil > Agricultural land | place... | reverse complement strand
ACGTGAAGGCGTTTTTCGAGATCCTCAGGAACGCCGCGGAGGCGTTCCGGTAGACAGTTTCTAAGAGCCGCCCCACGCCTGTATAATCAGGTTTTCCCTGTTTACGAAGAATTCCATGCTGTATTACGTCGCGGTCGGTATCTACGCCATCGTCTGTCTGACGCTGATCCTGGTGGTGCTGCTCCAACAGGGCAAGGGCGGCGGCATTGCCAACGCGTTTGGCGGCGGCGCGAGCCAGGCAGCATTCGGCGCGCGGAGCGGAGCGACCGTGCTGTCGCGCGCGACGACCGTGTGCGCGGTGCTGTTCGTCATCGGCGCGTTGTATCTCGGCATTGCCGGTCAGCGTGGTCCCAGCTCGGTGCTCGGCGGACGCGCACCCGCAGCGCCGCGGTCGAATACGCCAGCGGCGCCCGCGCCGGCGGCACCCGCACCAACGCAGCCGGCACCGGCACCGACAACGCCGGCAAAGTAATCGAACTCTCGTCGGCACCGGCGTGCCGGTCGTCCGATCTCGTAGGGCACCCATTTATGGGTGCCGTGCCCTCCTCGCGGAAGTGGCGGAATTGGCAGACGCACCAGCTTGAGGGGCTGGCGGTAGCAATACCGTGGGGGTTCGAGTCCCCCCTTCCGCACCACCTTTAGAATCAACTATTTACGACGATCATTGGCCGCCCAAAATGGCGGCCTTGTTGTCCTGTGAGGCCGACCACAGTCGGCGCATCGCTCGTCACATCCTCGCACAACGACCGCGATCCTTCTTCTCGTATTTGCCTCGCCTGTCTGAGTCGAAAGATTCTGCGTCTTGCCGAAGCCGGACGCTACCGATCTCCATTCAGCGGACCAAACGCCGGTGGCGGCGAACGATGACGGGTCGCCGCCGTGTAGGCCGCCGCGATCTTCACCAGCATCGGCTCGGCATACGGCCGTCCGGTGAAGTCGATGCCGACCGGCAGCCGCGCCGGCGTCGGGCCGACCAGGCGCGTACCGTCGGGCGACGAGGCGTCGGGCACGCGGTCGTACACCTTGGTCGTGAATCCGGCGGGCACGGTGATGCCGGGGAAGCCCTGGCGGCCGAACACCGTCCAGTGATAGCCGCCGCGGTCGTTCTTCGTCGGTTCCTCCGGTGCGCCGATCTTCTGCGGCGGGATGTTGGTCGTCGGATAGGTCAGCGCGTCGAGATCGAGGCCCGCCATGCAGGCGAGCACCACCTGCTGGAACCCGTGCCGCTGCAGCATGCGGTCGGCCATGTCGAGTTGAAGCACCGGTGCGTTGGCGCCGGACCCCGCGCGAGACTGGGCACGTCTCGCCTCGAAGAAGCCCTGGAACCGGTCGTCCGCGATCGGCTTCGTTGCCGCCGACAGCTGTGCCGGGGTCTTAATGGCCGCGTCGCTGCGTTTTCGCAGGTAGAGCGCGCGCCGGTACTGGCTTTCGCCGATGGCCGACGTTTCGGCGAGGTTCCGGATCGTCAGCATATCGGGAACCAGCGTCGGGTCGAGCGTCATGTCGACCAGCGTGGCGATGTGGTCGCCGGCGGGGCGGCCGGCTGCATCGACGGGGAACAACTCCGGCAGCTGCCTCGTGAGCAGCACGTTCAACGCCTCTGGCGCGTACCTGCGGATGCACTCCTGGAACAGCGCGCCGGTCGGTCCGGGGTCCACAATCGTCGCGCCGAGCGCGCGCAGGTCGCCGAGCGCGCGATCGACGACGTCGATCGTCTCCTCGTCGCTGGCCGTGAACAGCGTCTTGTTCATGAACTCGCGAACGACGCCGATGCGGACGCCGTCGAGCCGACCCGGCTTCGCGAAGGTCTCGTAGCGCTCGGCGGGGGTTCGGCCCGAGGTGAACGCGGTCATCGGGTCGCGGGCGTCGTAACCGGCGATGACGCTCAGGATCCGCGCCGCATCCTCCACCGTCCGGCAGATCGGACCGGTGCGCATGTTGATGCCAGTGCCGCTCATCCCCTCGCGGCTCACCAGCTCCTGCGTCGGCGCGATGCCGACGACGTTGGTGGCGCGCGCCGGGCCGCGGATCGAGATGCCGGTCTCCTCGCCGATCGCGCACGTGACCAGGTTGGCGGACACCGACGCGCCGGCGCCGGCACTCGAGACGCCCGGGCTCCGCTCGGTGTCGTAGGGGTTGCACGTCGTCCCGCCGTACGCGGTGCGCGGCTGCGGGCTCCCCATGTTGGCCTTCGCCAGGACGATCGCGCCGGCCTCGCGCAGCTTCTTCACGAACGTGGAGTCCGTCGGCGGCCGATCGTTGGCATAGGCGACGTCGGCGCCAGCGCTGGTGTGCAGGTCGGCCGTGTCGTACTGATCCTTCACCGCGATGGCCACGCCATGGAGCGGGCCCACGAGCCGCCCGGTCTCCTTGAAGTGCCGATCCTGCGCCGCCGCCACTTCCAGCGCGTCCGGAAGCGTTGCGTCGTCGTCGACCATGTCGGTGATGCTGCGGGCGGCGCGTTCGCTGAATCCCCATCGCTTCCGCGCCGCCGGTCGGAGATTCAACGTGACGAGCGCGTTGATCTGGCCGGCGTTCGGTTTGGTCGAGATCACGCCCAACAGCCCGTTCGGCTGATCGACGCAGGTGCCGTTGTAGGCCTTGATGCGTTCGAGATAGAGGGTGACGACCGCCGTGCTCGTGATGCGGCCGCTGGCGATCGCCGATTGGATGTCGGCGATCGTGGCTTCATGGATGCTGAACGGCGGCGTCGCCTGCCGCGCCTGCGTCAACGCCGCGAAAGCGCCTACGCCCAGGAGAAGAGCGATCAAGCATCGGAATCGGAACCCGCGGGTCATCGTCACGGCTCCTCCTCGACTAAAACGACAACCGGAACGCCAGCTGCCCGGTTCGCGGCTGACTGGCCGCGGAACTCGGACTGCCGAAGTTCGCGGACGTTTCGAGCGTGGTGTAGTTGAACCGCTTGTAGTTGTAGACGTTGAAGACCTCGGCGATCCCGGTGAGCGTGACGCCGCCGAAGCGGACGTCCTTGGACACCCGGAAATCCAGCTTCTGGAACGGGTCGTTCCAGAAGTTGTTGCGCGGAATGATGCTCAGGTCGGAGCGGATGCGCGTGGTGCCCAGCCCGAGCGGATCCACGTTCGTGCTCGTGGTCGACGAGGGATTCGGCGACCCGTAGCTGAAGAAGCCGGAGACCGTGAAGCCGTACGGGAGATTCCAGACGCCGTTCAGCCGTACGGTGTGCCGTTGGAAGTCGCTCGCCGTCGCCCAGTCGACCATGATGTCGAACGGGTTCACCTGCGTCGCGCCGTAGCCGGCGCTGCCGATGCCGGTGTCGTGCTTGTAGAGCATCAGTGTGTACGTGGCACCGAACTGGAAGCGGTCCTGATAGCGGCGGTTCACGCCGGTGGTCAGCGCGAGGTAGTCGGACCGGCCGTGGCTCTCGCGCAGGCTGATGACGCCGTAGTCGGGATTCGGCCGGCCGTAGACGTTCGGATTCCGCGGCAGGCCGGTAGCCGGGTCGTAGAACAGGTTCGGATCCCGCTGCGAGTCCTCGTTGTAGCCCTTGTAGTGCACGAGGTCCGCCTCGATCCCGAGTACCGGCGAGAGCTGCTTCTGGAAGCCGATCATGCTCTGCCAGGTGTGCGGCAGGCGGAAGTCGTGGGCGATCGTGTAGATCGCCTGCGGCTGCATCGGCACGCGGCCGGAGAGCACGTCGTCGGCCGTGACGCCGCGCGTCGGATCGAGCACCCAGCCGGGGCGCCCGTCGTTGGTGTAGGTGTTGGCGATGACGCGCTGGCCGTTCCACAGCTGCACGTCGACCGGCTGGTTCGCCGTCGCGACGCCGAAGTACATGCCGCTGCCGCCGCGGATGACGAACTCGTTGGATCCGGTCACGTTCCACGCGAACCCCACCCGGGGAGCGATGTTGTCGAGATCGCGGATGTCGTTGCGCAACCCGAAGTCCTCGGTGGTCAGCCCGCTGTTGACCATGACGGTCGTGGGCATCACGTCGGGAGGCGTCACGTCCCGCCACGACACGTCGTAGCGGGCACCGAGGTTGAGGGTCAGCCGCGGATGCACGCGCCAGGTGTCGCCAATCCAGCCGGCGAGCATCGGCCGCGGGGTGTCATAGTTGAAATTGTTCGAGTAGTTGATCGTGTAGCGCGTGCCGAGCGCATCCAGACCGGTGAGATCCCAGGTCGAGGGGTCGAGCGCGTCCGGGAACCGGCGCGCGATGTCGGCCGGCAGCGACCGGAACTGCATCACGCCGCGCGAGCCCTTGTACCACCACCCCTCTTCACCACCGGCCCGGGCCTCCATCCCGATCTTGAAGGAGTGGGCGCCGGGGCTCCACGTCAGGTCGTAGCGCCCGGTGAGGAAGGTCTCGATCCACTTCTGCGGATGGTTGCTGGGAATGCCGATCGTCAGCCCGGGGAAGCTGTACTGCGGCGTCGTCGGCACGCCGTCGGAGGCGACGACCAGGATATTGTAGCGGAAGTAATTGAGCTTGAACTCCTGCAGCATCCCGGAGCCGACGCGCGACAAAGACGCGGTGGCGTAGCTCGAGTCGTAGAGGCGATCGACTTCCCGCGTCGGGTGACCGCCCGGGTTGTTCGATTCGTCGTCCCAGTATCCCGTGCGGACCGTCAAGTGATGGCGCGAGTTCAGCTGAAGATCGAAGCGTCCGAGGTACTTCTGAATCTCGCGCATCTGCGGCTGCTCGAACCGTTGATTGTTGAGTGGCGCGACGGAGTAGACGACCGTGTTCGGCTCCTCTTCGTACTCGGCCGACGTGAAGAAGTGCATGCGGTTGCGCAGGAGCGGCCCGCCGAAGGTGCCGCCGATCTGGCGGTTCGAGTACGGCAGCACGCGATTGGCGAACGCATCCTTCCCGTTGAACCGGTCGTTGCGGAAGAACCCGAAGACGCTGCCGTCGAAGTTGTTGGTGCCGGCCCGCGTGATCGCCTGCACCTGGATGCCGGCGGAGCGTCCCATCGTGACGTCGAACAGGTTGGTGATGACCTGGAACTCGGCGATGGCGTCCCGGCTGATGCCGGTCTGGCCGAAGCCGGAATTGCTGGCGGTCTGCGTGATGTCCTGGCCATCGAGGTTCAGCGCGAACGACGCGTCGCGGCTGACGCCGGGCCGGCTCGTGATCTCGTTCGCTGTGATGCCCTTGATCATCGCCGTCAGCTGCTGCCAGTTGCGGCCGGCGATCGGCAGCTCCTCCATCTGGCGGCGATCCACGTTGCCCGCGGCGCGCGCCTGCGTGAGATCGACCAGCGGGGCGTCGCCGCTCACGGTCAGCGTCTCTTCGAGCGTCGCCAGCTTCAGCGCGAAGGCGATCGTCGCGTTCTGCCCGACGAGCAGCTCGATGTCCGAGAGTACGTGGCTGGCGAACCCGGCGAGCTGCGCCTCGAGCTTGTAGACCCCCGCGGACAGACCGACGAGCCGATACTCGCCTTTCGCGCCGGTGACGTCCGTGAATTGCCGGCCCGTGGCCACCGCCGTCGCGGTAACCGTGACGCCGGGCAGCGCCGCCTTCGTCTCGTCGACGATGGCCCCGGTGATGGTGACGTCCTGCGCCGACGCCGCGCGTGCCAACAGCAACAACCACACGGCGGCGATCAACCATACCGACCGTAACGAAATCTGGCGTCCCATGCAGCCTCCTTCGTGCAACGCGTGATGAGTGGAGAGAACGCGTCGACGTGGCGCGGACGTACTGAGAGCGTGGCCGGCGCATCGGGGCGTCACGGGAACATCGGGGTCCGTCTGACGTGCGAGTCGTACGTAGTGTCCGGCTTCAGCCGGACCAGCATGGACGCAGCGCGATCGCCGCAGTCCGGCCGGACGCTACGTACAACTGGCGAACGGCCTAGCGGCTGCCGGCGACCGGCAGGCTGCCGAACTCCGGCGGCCGCGTGCGATGCCTGGTCGTTTGCTCGAACGCGGCCGCAATGCGCACGAGCAGCGGTTCGTTGAACGGACGCGCGGCGAAATCCACCCCGACCGGCAGCCGCGCCGCGACCGGGCCGACGAGCTTCGTGCCGTCGGGAGACGACGGGTCGGGTACCCGGTCGTAGACCTCGGTCGTGAATCCGCCGGGGACGCTGATCGCCGGGAAGCCGTTCTGCCCCAGTACCGTCCAGTGCGCCTGATTGCGGCCGTTCACCGCAGGCTCCTCCGGTGACTGAATCTTCTGCGGCGGAATGTTATTGGTCGGATAGACCAGCGCGTCCAGGTTCAGGTCCGCCATGCACGACAGGACGACCTGCTGGAATGCCCAGCGCTGCAGCATCCGGTCGGCCATGTCGAGCTCCTTCGGCGCCTCACCCGTCGCGGGGCGCGGCGCGCCGTAGGGCGTGCTCGTGCTGACGTTCGGGCTCGACGCCGTGAACAGCGGGTCGACGATCGGCCTCGTCGCGTTCGCGACATCGGCGGCGGACTTCAGCGCGGCGTCGTTGCGCCCGCGTACGTAGAGCTCCCGCCAGTACGGGCTGTCGCCAATGGCCTGCGCCCCGGGCAGCTGACGGATCGAGATCGAGAGCGGCACGCGCTCGGGATGCTGCGTCAGCTCGACCAGCTTCGCGAGGTGATCGGCGGTCGGCCGGCCCGCCGCGTCGACCGGGAAGAGCTCCGGGTGGAGCGCTGTGAACAGCTTTCCGAACGCCTGGGGCACGTACTTCTGGAAGCAGGTCGTGAACAGCGCGCCGCCGGCGCCGGGGTCGACAATCGTGGCGCCGGTGCGGCGGAGGTCGGTCACGGCGCGGTCGACGACGCCGATGACAGCTTCGTCGCGTTTCGTGAACAACCGCACATCCATGTACTCGCGGACGACGCCAATCCGTATCCCTTCGAGCTGCCCGCCCTTCGCGTAGGTCTCGAGCGGCTGCGCGGGCAGCCGCCCGACGCTGAACGCGGTGAACGGATCTTTCGCGTCGTACCCGATCACCGCGCCCAGCACTCGGGCGGCGTCCTCGACGGTGCGGCAGATCGGGCCCTGGCGCACGTTGACGCCGGGGCCGCTCATGCCCGCGCGGCTGATCAGCTCCTGCGTGGGCGACAGGCCGACGACATTGCTCGACGATGAGGGAATGCGGATCGACGTGCCCGTTTCCTCACCGACCGAGCAGGTCACCATGCTAGCGGCGACACTGACCGCCGAGCCGGAGCTGGAGCCGCGTGGCGTACGTTCGGTGTCGTAGGCGTTGCAGACGGTGCCGCCGAACGCGCTGCGCGAGGCGAATCCGCCGCGGTTGGCCTTCGCCAGAATGATCGCGCCTGCGGCGCGGAGCCGCTCGACCACCGTCGAGTCCCGCGGCGGCCGATCGTTCGCGTACGCCACGTCGGCGCCATTGGTCGTCCGCATGTCGAACGTGTCGAACTGGTCCTTGATCGAGACGACGACCCCATGGAGCGGGCCGGCGAGCCGGCCCGTGCGCGCGAACTCGCGGTCCAGCGCAGCCGCGGTCTCGAGGGCGTCCGGCATCGCCGGGTTGGTATCTCCCGCGTCGGTCATGCTGCGCGCCTTGTGGTCATCGAAGCCCCAGGCCTTGCGCGCCACTGGCCGGAGGTTGAGCGTGCCGAGCGCGTTGAGCTGACCGACGTGGGCGATTGGCGTGATCCGGCCGAGCAGCCCTTCGGGCTGGTTCACGCAGGTGCCGTTGAACGCCTTGATGCGTGCGAGATAGCGCTGCACGATCTGGCTCGTGGTGACCTGTCTGGTCAGGATCGCCTGCTGAATGCCGGCGATCGTGGCTTCTTCGATGGCGAATGAACTGTCCGCGCCCTGCGCGCGGAGAGGCTGGCCCGACTCCGGCGCGGCGAGACACGCCGCGAGGACGGCACCCGCCGTGATCTGCCGCAAACGTCTGCCGGCGCGCTTCATGGTCTGACTCCGTTATCTGATCGAACCCGCCAGTGCGAGACTGTCGACGCGAGACGAGGAATGCGCAGGCGGGGAGCAATCGCTGTGCCGTGCGCCGCTGCAGCAGTGGCGTGGCGGCGGGCAGCCGCAAGTGCGGCGCTGTCAGCAGGCTACGCGCGATGAGCGGCGCGCCGGCGCCGGGCGTGGCGGGTGAACAACTTCGTCGCTCCCGCGCGGACGCCTACAGCGATGTCTGAAATCGGCATTCGCCGCTACCAGACGCGTTTGATGCGCTACTTCCTGAACACGGGATCGGCGAGACGAGCGGCAGCGACTCGTCCGGTGCCAGCGCCGCGAGCAGGCGATCGAACGGGTCGCGGTGATGGAAGGGGAGCGTGGCGACGCGCGAATCTCGGCTGCAGTCTCGGGGTTGATGTTCGGGTTGGCGCCTTAGCCAGCAGAGAACGAATCGTCTTACTTCGCCGGTGCGGTCGCGTTGGGCGGCGCGGGAACTACTCGATATTGATCGACAACCGCAGGGCGCTGACCTTCCAGAGAGAGCCCGGCAGCGAGCATCAGTTTGGTGACTGCGGCGATTGTCGGCGGGTCAGGCCGCAGCTCAACACCTCGGTAGCCCTCCGCGATATAGAGTGGCGTCCGGCCGGATTTGTTGGGTTTGCTCCAGACTTTGGGATCCGCGCCACGGTTCGCCAACAGATTCACCACGCGCGGATAGTTGTTGGCCGCCGCGCCGTGCATCGCCGTGTCTCCGTTGCTGTCTACGCCATTCACGTCGGCGCCGCGATCGAGCAGCATCGCCACGGCTTCCAGTGCTTCGTTTTCCTCGCCGGCTTCCTCGTGCGCCTCTCTGGTTCCAACGCCTGCGGCCGCCATGAACGGTGTCGTGTTGTTGACGTTCGGCAGCACAGGATCCGCCCCCAGTTCCATGAGCAGTCGCATGAGCGGCACATCCGACCGATCGGCGGCAAACAGCAGCGGCGTGGCCCCTGAGGTCGCGATTTGTGAGGATGTCGCGGGTATCCGCGGCGATCCTGGCGGCAGGCGGTCATTGACATTCGCGCCGCGTTTGACGATTTCCCGCACAAATTCAAGGCTCGAGAGTCGGCCAGCGCCGACCGGAGCCGCACCATCGCTTCCATCGCTCGAATCCGGTTTCCGCACACCGGGCAGCAGGTGCAATGGAGTGAATCCCGTTCGTCGATCGTTCGGATCCGCGCCTGCGTCGATCAACGCAATCGCCAGCTCGAAGTGCGCGTTCTGGACCGCGAGCAGCAGCGGGCTCGTACGTCCGCCAGTCGCCGGGCGAGGTCCTGCCTCGTCCTGGGGGCGCTGCATCATCGCGTTGGCATCGGCGCCGGCGGCGAGAAACGCGCGCACTGTATCCAGGCGGCCTTCGCGCACCGCAAAGAAGAAGGGCGTGAACCCGGAGTCGGTCTTTGCGTTCGTGTCGGCGCCCGCCGCAATCAGCGCACGGACGATGGTTGTGTGCCCTTCTGCCGCGGCCCACATCAACGCCGTCTGACCGAGTCGTTCCCGCGCATTGGGATTCGCGCGGCGGCCGAGCAGCATCTGCACCGCCTCCGCATTGCCGGAGCGCGACGCCAGCATGAGCATCGTTTCTCCACCCTTGAGCGTCAGGTTGATGTCGGCGCCGGCCTCCACCAACATCTTCACCATCGCGGCGCTGCCGTTCTTGCACGCCTGCGCCAGCGATGACATGCCATAGCGGTTCACGCTGTTGACGTCGGCTCCCGCTTTCAGGAGCACGGCGGCTGTTTCCGTATCGTCGTGATAGGCAGCCCAGTGCAGCGCGGTCGTGCCGTCGGGCTGCGCCGCGTTCACTCCGGAGCCCGACACCAGAAGCGTGCGGACACCCGCCTGATCGCGTTTCTCCATCGCATCGGCCAGCGGCGACGAGGTCGCTGCCATGGCGGAAGCCGTCAGGCCGAAACCCAGCACCACGAGTGCACGAATGGTTCGCCACTTCATACGCGGCTCCCTATACAGCAAAGAGATCCTCGACCTGCCCGGTGCTATCCATGAACGAATCCAAATGCACTCCCGCCCGATCGAGCAGCGTGAGATGGAGGTTGGCCAGGTTCGTTCCCTTCTCGTAGCGGATGTGCCGGCCGCCCTTCACACCCGCCACTGCGCCGCCGGCGACGAGAATCGGGAGGTTTTCGTGATCGTGAGTACTCGAATTCCCGATGCCGCTCCCGTACAGATACAGGGAGTGGTCGAGGAGCGAGCCGTCACCATCCGGCGTGGCTTTCATTCTCTGCAGAAAATCCGAGAACAGCGACACATGAAACGTGTTGATCTTGGCGATTTGCACCAGCTTCTCCGGATTGCCGCCGTGGTGGCTCGTCGGGTGATGCGGGTCTGGCACTCCGATCTCGGGATACGTGCGGTTGTTCTGCTCGCGCGTGAACTGGAACGTGACCACGCGGGTGACGTCTGCCTGGAACGCCAGAATCTGCAGGTCGTACATGATCTTCGCGTGGTCGGCAAATGCGGCGGGCACGCCGACAGGTCTCTCGACGTCGGGCATCGTATTGTCTGCGGCGGCCTTCTCGCCCCGCTCGATCTCGTGTTCCACCTGACGAACGCTCTCGAGGTACTGGTCCAACCGTGCGCGGTCGGGGGCGCCCACCCGTTGCTGGAGTCTGGCAATATTCCCCGTGAATGCATCGAGAAGGCTGGCCCGATCGCGCAATGCCGCACGGCGCGTTGCCGCGTTCCCGCCTTCTCCAAAGAGCCGTTCGAAGACCACACGAGGATGCGCCTCAGACGGAAGCGGCGTTGTCGGCGACGACCACGAGAGGCAATTCTGATAGACGCACGCGTACCCGTTGTTGCAGACGCCGGCCAGCGGGGTCAGATCCATCGCGAGTTGCAGTGAGGCCAGCTGCGTATCCCGGCCGATTTCCTTCGCGGCGATCTGGTCGACGGTGATACCCAGATAGTAGTCGGAGCTCTCAGTGTGTTTCGCGGGCGCCGCACTCAGGAACGACGCGTTGGACGTGTCGTGCGTGCCAGGATAGGCGTTCTGCAGGCGCATGTTGGTGAGCACCGTCACGTGATCCTTGACAGGCTCGAGCGGCGCCAAGATGGGAGAAAGCTCACCGAGTTTTCCCTGACCGAGAGGAGTCCAGCGAGCCTGATCGCAGCCCATGGGGATGAACACGAAACCGAGCCGCCTCACCGGTTTCGCGGCCGTTTGCGCCCACGCCGTGGCCGCCGGAATCATGGCGTCGAGTAACGGCAATGCGAGCGCAGCCCCTCCACTCTTCAGCAACGTCCGCCGGGGAATCGCTCTTTTCGTGAGAAACATCTCCGCTCACCCTTTCTCAACCTATTTGCCGCTTGCTATCTTGCCGGGTGCACGATCTTCCTTCACTTCAACGCGCCGCATCTGAAACGGAGTGCTCTTCACGATCCCGAGAATCAGCGACGAGAAACGGTACCCATCTTTCTCGGCATTCTTCACAATCCTGCGCACCGCAGGCGCATCGTAGTACTCCACGCCTCGGCCGAGAGCAAATGTCATCAGGTTTTCCGTCAAAGCCGTGACAAACCGGTCCGGTCGCGCCAGGAGTGCGTGTTCCAGTCCCTCGACGCCGCGAAATTCACCGCCACCACCCGGCACAGAGCCCGACGCGTCGACGGCTTTTCCATCGACCTCGACGTCGCGCCATTGCCCGATGGCGTCGAAGTTTTCGAGCGCGAAGCCAACCGGGTCAATCGAGCGGTGACAGCTCGCGCACACGGCGTTATCGCGATGAACAGCCAGACGCTGTCGCATCGAAAGGTTCGCGGACATCTTGCTCTCGTCGAGTGCGGGCACATCCGGAGGCGGAGACGGCGGTGGAGCACCGAGCAGGTTGCGAAGCACCAGGACCCCGCGAAGCACGGGCGACGTCCGCGTCGCGTACGACGTGACGGACAGCACGCTGCCCTGCCGCAGCAGCCCTCCGCGTTTGCTTTCGGGAGTGAGCGTCACGCGCCGGAACCGGCTGCCGTAGACGCCAGGAATCCCGTAGTGCTTGGCGAGTCGCTCATTGAGGAACGTGTAGTCCGAACGGATAAACGTCAGGACGCTGCGATCCTCCCGCACGACGCTGTCGAAGAACATCTCGGTTTCCTGGCGCAGCGCCTGGCGCAGATTGTCGTCGAAATCGCGGAACAGGTTCGCGTTCGGCGATACGGCGTCGATATTGCGCAGCCGCAGCCACTGCCCCGCGAAATTCGTCGCGAGGTTGCGGGAGCGGCGGTCATCGAGCAGCCTCCGCACTTGCTTCTCGAGCTCCGCAGGCTGGCTCATTTTGCCGCGAATCGCCGCATCGAGCAGTTCATCGCTGGGGATGCTGCTCCACAGAAAGAACGACAATCGCGAAGCCAGTTCGAGACCGCTTATCCGGTAGACGCCACCTGCCGGCATCCTCCTGGGGTCGCTCTCCACGCGGAGCAGGAACTCAGGACTGGCCAGGATCGCGCTCAGCGCCGCCGTGATTCCAGCATCGAAATCGCCATTGGCGCGGGCTCTTCGATAGAAAACCATCGGGTCTTCCACGTCGGCCTTCGCAACCGGTCGGCGGTACGCGCGGCGCATCACCGCCGACAGGATGGAAGCCGCGCACTGTGCGTCCTCGGCGGCCTGTCCCGTTGGCTTGCAAATGAACAACCGGCGGCGGCTCGGCGTATCGCCGGCGCCACGCGGCCCATACGGTCCCGTAATCGATAGCTGGTCGACGGCCGGCACGCTCCGCGGATGCCGCCTGTCGTTGAAACGCGATTCCGTTGGCTGCCGCAGCGTGTCGATCAGCGACGAACCTTCTTGCACGAAGGTGACACTCACGGTATGCGGACCCGCGGTTATGGGGAGACGCACCTTCAGATCCCTGTCGGCCCTCGTGTCGTCGCCATTCGCGGTTCTCTGAACGGTGAACGTCTTGACCGGCTCCCGGTCGATGAGCACCAGCAAGTGGTGCGTCCGGCGCTCGCGCAAACCGCTGACGACGCCTTCCAGATTGCGCGACAGCATGATCTGGACGTCGTAGTCGCCATCCTGAGCGAACGTATGCAGGGTTGAGACCCCGCCTCGCGTGCCCATCGGCATTCCCGGAAGCTGATCTTCCTGTGTGAGATCGGCGGCGACGCTGACCGTGTCGCTCTGCACGGACGACGGCGCGCTCCCCATCGCCAGCCGGCTGATTTTCTGCGCCGCACTGATGTAGCGATTCAACAGCGTCGGCGAAAGGTCGCCGACCGTGACGTTATCGAAGCCGTGGCCGCTCTCATCGGCCGGCAGAAGCGAGGCGGTGTCGATATCGAGGGCCAGCAAGTCCCGGATCGCGTTTTGATACTCGGTTCGATTCAGGCGCCGCAGCGTTTCCGTGCGCCCTGGATTCGGTCTTGCGGCCGACGCCGCGTCAAGCGATGTTTCGAGGAATGTCAACAGCGTCAGGCGCTCGGCCTCCGACGGCTGCGCCATGTTCGCAGGCGGCATGACCCCCGTACGCACCTTGCGGACAACCTTCTCCCACAGTTCAGGGTACGCGCCAGGCTTCGACAGGTCGGCCTGAACCAGGTTGAGGCCGGCAGTTTTCAGTTTTTCGTTATGGCACGCTGCGCAGTAGCGATCGAGAACCTGACGTTGCGGCGAAGGCGGAGGTCCCGCTGGTGCTTGCGCAGATAACCCCGGGGGGACGAACGTCAGTGTCGCGACGATTCCGGCGAGAGCTACGCCGAGCACTGCAGAGGTCGACACCGGCTGCGTCATCTACTGCCTCCTCCGGCCTGGAGATCCTACTCCTGTCCGGCCTACGGAGACATTCAGATCAGGCGGAGGCGGTCGCGGGCAGTTCAAAACGACGCAGCAGCTCAGAGCCGGGCCTACGGCCCGAGTCCGCAGAGGGTCAGCGGCAGTCTCACGGTCGGCTGTGTGCGAATGTGTGGCGAAAAAAGTCGTCGCTGGCGCGCGCCGCAGTTCAGTGCTGCTCAGGAACCGTCAGCAGGATGCGCAGCAGATCGCGTCAGCACAGCGTTTTTGACAGCTTGAGGGGCTGGCGGTAGCAATACCGTGGGGGTTCGAGTCCCCCCTTCCGCACCACTCGATTCGCCTCCGCTGTCACGCCAAGCTGCCCGTTGACCTTGTGTACTCGGAACACCACGACTCACTGTTCGAGGCGCGGAAACGCGAGCGGCAGATCGAACGCTGGAGCGCGCAGAAGAATTGCGCGATCGAAATGACGTGACCTCTGGCGACACTACGAGTGCCTTCCGATGACGGCACGTTGAGCGTCCTTGACATCCGCGAAGCGGGGTGGTACAGCCTTCGGCAGCGGAGGTGTCCGAATGCGTATTCGGCTGAAAGACGTCGCGGCGCTCGCCGCAGTCGTCCTCGCCGCACCCTGGTTGGCCCCAGGTCGGCTCGGCAGTCAGACACCCTCCGCCACACTGTTCCCGGCCTATAAGGCTCCTCGCACGGCGGATGGCCGACCCAACCTCAATGGGATTTGGCAATCCTTCACGACGGCAAACTGGGACATCCTTGCTCATGCCGCGCAACCGGGTCCTCATCCCGAGCTGATGGGGGCGTGGGGCGCCGGTCCGGGCGGGCAGAGCATCGTCGACGGGAACGAGATCCCCTACCAGCCGTGGGCGGCGGCAAAAAAAGAGGAGAACTTCAAGACCCGCATGGTCGTGAAGGTCACCAACGATCCGCGTCGTTTCGAGACCGGCGAACCGGAGCTGCAGTGCTACCGGCCCGGCGTGCCGCGCGCCAACTACATGCCCTATCCGTTCCAGATCTTTCAGACGTCGACGCAGATCCTGATCGTGTATGAGTACAAGGGTGCGATCCGCACCATCTACATGAACAGTAAAGACGAGGCCCCGAGTGACACCTGGATGGGATGGTCCAGGGGCCGCTGGGAGGGCGACACGCTGGTCGTCGACGTGACAGCCTTTGAAAGCTACACATGGTTCGACCGGGCCGGGAACTTCCACAGCGAGGCTCTTCACGTCGTCGAACGCTATACGCCGGTCAGTCCGTACCACCTCCAGTACGAAGCGACCATCGAGGATCCCAAAGTCTTCACGCGGCCCTGGAAAATGAGCTTCCCTATCTATCGCCGCGTGGAGCCGAACGTTCAACTGATCGAGTTCAACTGCGTGCCGTTTGTCCAGGAGATGATGTACGCGCCGCTCGGGCTGTACAAGCCTCGCAGCAAATAGACAGGAAGGATTGGGGAGGTTTCAGATGCGTCATCGAGCTCTCGGACCTTTGGGTGCTGTGACCCTGATGATCGTGTTCGTGCTCGGCGCGCCGGTCGGTCTCGGTGGTCAGGCTCCGTCCGCCACGGCTCCTTCCGGCACAAGAGTGTTCGACGAGACCGCCACGAATCCCGCTGCGGCGATCAAAGCGGCTGCTGAGGAGGCCAAGGCCGCCGCGGCCGCGAAGAATTGGAAAGCTCCCCGCACGGCATGGGGCGATCCGGATATTCAGGGCTACTACTTCAATCACAGCAGCTACACGCCGCTCGAACGCCCCGCCGCGCTCGGAGACAAGGCGTTCTATACCGAGGAGGAAGCCCTTGCCGCGTTTAAGCGGGCCGTCGAGACCGACGCCGAGGTCGATCCGCGCGTGGTCCATTACGACTGGAAGGAATACGGGATGGACGCCTGGCAGATGAGCGGGGTGAAGCCCAACCTCCGCACGTCGCTGATCGTGGATCCGCCCGACGGTCGACTCCCGCCGCTGACGCCGGAAGCGCGAAAGCGCCAGGCTGCGGCTGCCGCCGCAGAAAAAGCGAAAGGCATCGATGTGACGTCGCCGGGGATGTACACGCGCTGCTTTACCGGAAACGGAGGACCGCCGCGAATCCCGGGTGGCGTGACCGCGGAGTCGCAGATCCTGCAGACGCCCGGCTACGTCGTGATGGTCCATCAATCGAATAACGACGTCCGCATCATTCCCCTTGATGGGCGTCCGCACCTTCCCAAGACAGTCGCTCAATGGCTGGGAGACGCACGCGGCCGTTGGGAAGGAACGACGCTCGTCGTGGAGACGACGAATTTCAACGCCGAGCGAAACTGGCGTGGGTCCACCGATGCGATGCATCTGGTCGAGCGCTTCACGCTCGTCGGCCCGAAGACGCTCCGCTATCAGTTCACGGTGACCGATCCCACGACATGGACGAGGCCCTGGTCAATCGACAGTCTCCTGCCGAGGATCGATCCGCCGATCTACGAATTCGCTTGCCACGAGCAGAATTACGGATTGATCAACTGGACGATCGGCTCGCAGCTCCGGGAAAAAGAGGCGGCAGAGCGCAACCAGTCCGCGCAGCCCCTGCGCGACGAGCGCTGAAAGGCAAGACATGCGAAGAACAATGACGTTCGTCGGTGTGGCGGTGATCGGCATCGGTGTCCTTGCGGCCGCAGTCCCGGCGATGGCGCATCACGCATTTGCCGCCGCATTCGACGAGACGAAGCCAATCAACCTGCAAGGCAAGGTCACGAAGGTGGAGCTGGTCAACCCGCATTCGTGGATCTGGCTCGATGTGACCGGCAAAGACGGCAAGGTCGTCAACTGGGGGATCGAAGGAGGTCCACCGAGCAACCTGTTCCGGAACGGCATCACGAAAGCCAGCCTGCCGGTCGGCACCCAGATCAAGCTGTTCGGCTATCAGGCCAAGAGCGGAGAGCCCAAAGGCGTCGGCGTGTTCGTGGAGTATCTCGACGGCCGCAAGGTGTTCATGGGCGGATCTGCCCCAGGGGCCAGCGGTCCAAAGTGATCCTTGCTCCTTGGCTTCTTCGACTGGCTGGCGACCACGCCCGGTAGCATCGCGCTCCACGAGTCCCTTTACGCGTATCGAATCGTCTCCACCGTCCACGTCGTGACGTTGTCCGTGTTCGTCGGAACGGCGGCCATGCTGGACCTCCGTCTGCTGGGAGTGACGCTGCGGAGTGTGCCGGTGTCGGAAGTGGCACGGCGGCTTCGACCGTGGACGGTAGCGGGGTTTGTCCTGATGATCGCATCCGGGGCCCTTCTGTTCTACGCGAACCCGTCACCCAGGTACCAGAACATTTTTTTCCGCGCGAAGATGGCGATGCTGGTGCTGGCCGGGATCAATGCCTGGCTGGTTCATCGCAAGGTGTTCCCCCGGGCGGCCGAGTGGGACAACGATCCTGTACCGCCGCGGAGCGCGAGGAGGGCGGGCGGCCTGGCGCTGGCGCTGTGGGCGGGGATGATCGTGTCGGGGCGGATGATTGCGTACGACTGGTTCGATTGCGGCAGGCAGCCGCAACCCGCCATCATCAATCTGCTGGAGGGTTGCCTGACGGAGCCTCGATAGGAAGCGTTGGGGAGCGGCATGTCTCTGTTGCCTTTCTTCCAGTGGTGTGAGAGCGCCGAGTTCATCGTCGCGATGCGCCGCTCGCTCTGGCTCTTCCCGGTCATCGAGAGCCTTCATCTCATCGGTCTTGCGTTAATCGGCGGCTCCTTATTGGTGGTCGATCTCC
>Ga0247825_10001131_pt1 | contig 17406 bp, 14 predicted proteins | sample 13C_Vanillin_Day_FD_194413 | JGI IMG/M metagenome (GOLD analysis project Ga0247825, IMG submission 194413) | Soil microbial communities from agricultural site in Penn Yan, New York, United States - 13C_Vanillin_Day48 | ecosystem: Environmental > Terrestrial > Soil > Agricultural land | place... | reverse complement strand
CCGATCCGGTCACCACGCCGACACCGACGTGTCGCTGGCCGAGCTGGAAGGCCTGGCCGAAGCGGCCGGCGCCATGGTGGTGTTGACGACGGTGCAGGAGCGGCCGCGCCCCGACCCGGCCACCTTCATCGGACGTGGCAAGGTGCAGAGCCTCGCGGCCGCCTGCGCCGAAGCCGACGTGGACGTGGTGATCTGCGACAACGAGCTTACGCCGGCGCAGTTGCGCCATCTCGCGGACGCGCTCGGGCGCAAGGTGGTGGATCGCACGCAGCTGATCCTGGACATCTTCGCCAAGCGGGCGCGCACGCGCGAGGGCAAGCGGCAAGTCGAGCTGGCGCAGTTGAAGTACCTGCTGCCGCGCCTGGCTGGATCCAGTACGGCCCTGTCGCGTCTCGGCGGCGGTATCGGCACCCGCGGCCCCGGTGAAACGAAGCTCGAGACCGACCGCCGGCGCATCCGCGATCGCATTGCCGGGCTCCAGCGCGAGATCGATCAGGTGCGCCAGCGGCGATCGCAACTCCGGGAACGGCGCGAGAAGCAGTCCGTGCCGACCGTGGCGCTGGTCGGTTACACGAACGCCGGCAAGACGACGCTGTTCAACCGCCTCACCGGCGAGCGCGCGGTCGCGTCGAACGCGCTGTTCGTGACGCTCGATCCGCTGGTGCGGCAGATCCGGCTGCCGGACTCGCGCGAGCTGCTGCTGTCGGACACGGTCGGGTTCATCGACCGGCTGCCGCACGCGCTGGTGGCGGCGTTCCGGGCCACGCTCGAAGAGGTTGTGGAGGCCGATCTCATCCTTCACGTCGTGGACGCGTCGAACCCGGAATGGGGCCGACAGGTGGCCGCCGTCGAGCGCGTGCTCGACGAAGTGGGCGCCGGCCGCGAGGCGCTCGTGCTCGTGTTCAACAAGATCGACGCGCTCGGGCCCGACGAGCGCCGCCGTCTGGCCGAGTCGCACGAGGACGCCGTGTTCATATCGGCCCGCACCGCCGACGGCGTGGACGCGCTGCTCGTCCGCGTCACGGAGGCGCTCGGCCTCGACACCCGCCGGGTGACGGTGTCGTTCGACAGCGAGGACGCCGCCGATCGTCAGCGGATGGCGCGGCTCTATCGCCTCGCGCGCGTGGTGAGCCATGTCATGACCGGGGGCCGGGCCGTGATCGAAGCCGACGTGCCGCGCCGCCTGATGGAGCGCGTGCTGGCGCCGGCCGTTCGGAGCGCGCGATGACCAGCCTGCGCGTTCGCCCCGGCGCGGCCACGTGGGCGGCTGCGCTCGCGCTCTGCCTTTTCGCGGCCTGCGCGCGGCGGGCGCCGGTGGCGCCCGGTGCGCTGGCCTATCCCGAGTACGTGTTTCCGTCGGATCCCGGCGAGTCGCCCGCAGTGTCCGCGCAACTCCAGGAGGTCTGGACGCGGCTGCAGAGCAACGATCTGCGCGCCGCATCACGCGAGGCGCGGGCCGTCGTGCAGCGCGCGCCGGCGTCGGTGGCGGCGTCCACCGTACAGGGCTACGTCTCCCTGGCCGGGCGGCAGGCCGACGCCGCGCTGCGGACCTTCGACGAGTCGCTCGCGCGCCGCCGCGGCTTCGTGCCCGCGCTCGTCGGTCGCGGCTATGCCTTGATCGAGCTGAAGAAAGACGCCGAGGGGCTCGAAGCGCTGCAGGCCGCCGTGGCCGCCGACGGGTCGCTGGTCGAGGTGCAGCGCCGCGTGGAGACGCTTCGCCTCCGCGCGGTGGACACCGCGGTCGACGGTGCCCGGGCCGCCCGGGCCGCCGGCCGCCTCGACGACGCCCGCACCGGCTACACCCGGGCGATTCAGGTTTCGCCCGACAGCGCGTTCCTCTACCGCGAGCGCGCGGCCGTCGAGCGTCAGCAGGGACGTCTGGCTGAGGCGATTGCCGATCTGCGGCGCGCCGTATCGCTGGAGCCGTCGGATGCGGAGGGCCTTGCCGCGCTCGGCAGCGCCCTCGCCGCCGCCGGCGACCTGGCGGAGGCCGAGAAGGTCTATCGTCAGGCCTACGCGCTCGATCCGTCGGATGCCGTGCGCGCGGAGCTGACGCGGGTGACGCAGGCGCGCCGCGACGCGGCAATTCCGGGGCAGGTGCGCGAGATCGAGTCGCGCCGGCAGGTGAGCCGCGGCGACCTGGCCGCGCTCCTCGGCGTGCGCTTCGAGAGCCTGCTGCGCGCGGCTCCCGCCGCGCCGCTCGTCATCACCGATTTGCGCGACGACTGGTCGCGCGCCTGGATCACCACGGTTGCCGGCGCCGGCGTCATGGAGCCGTACGCCAACCACACGTTCCAGCCCGCCGCGCCGGCGCTGCGCGCCGATCTCGCGGCCGCGTCGTGGCGGCTGATCGCGATCGCCGCGCCGGCCCGGCCCGCCGTACGGCCCTATCTCGAAGAGCAGCCGCGGATTGCCGACGTCTCGCGCACCCACCCGCTCTATACGGCCGCGGCCAGCGCCGTGGCTTCTGGCGTGATGCCGCTGCTGGAGGGCGGCCGCTTCGACGCCGCCCGCAGCCTGACCGGCGCCGAGGCGGCGGCCGCCGTCGGCCGCCTGCGCGCGCTGCTGGCCCTCGAGTGAGCCGATGCGGAACCTGACGCTGGCCAACCAGCTCACGATTCTGCGGATCCTGATCGTCCCCCTGTTCGTGATCCTGGTGGTCTACGGCATGCTCGGCGCGGCGCTGCTGTCGTTCATGGTGGCGGGCCTCACCGATGCGCTCGACGGGCTGATCGCACGCCGCGCGGGACAGCGCACGAGCCTGGGCGCCTGGCTCGACCCGATGGCCGACAAGCTGCTGCTCGTCACCACCTTCATCGTGCTGACCGTGCCGACCATTCCGCTGACCAACCACCTGCCGGCGTGGTTGACGATTCTCGTGATCAGCCGCGACGTCGTGATCGTGGTCGTGGTCGCCATCGTCAACCTCGCGGTCGGACCGCGCACGTTCACGCCGTCACTGCTCGGCAAGATCACCACCGCCACCTTCATCCTCACGTCGATCGCGGTGATGTTCTACAACTACCTCGAGGAGCAGTCCGTGGTCGTCACGATCGGCATCTGGCTGTCGGCCGCCCTGACGCTGATCTCGAGCGCCGACTACGTGTTCCGGATGCGCCGGCTGATCGGCGACACCCATTAGTACGGCCGTGGCGGCGTCGGGGCCCGCGGCGCTCACGGATCTGATCGTCGTGGCCGGCCACGCGGTGTGTACGTCGGGCGCGACGCCGGAGACGCACACGACGATCGACAGTGGCTGCTGCAGCCGTTCCAGAAGGGCGAGCCGCGGTTCTACGTCGATCACGTACGGGCCGGTGTCGGGCTCGCCGCCGCGTCCTCCACGGCGCTGCTCGTGTTCTCCGGCGGTCAGACCCGGCGCGAAGCGGGGCCGCGTTCGGAGGCCGATGGCTACCTGGCGCTGGCCGGGCAGCATGGCTGGTGGGGACGGCTGGAGGTGGCGGAGCGGGCGGCGACCGAGGCGTTCGCGCGCGACTCGCTCGAGAACCTGCTGTTCGGCCTCTGCCGCTTCAAGGAGTGCGTCGGCCGGTATCCCGACACGGTGACCGTCGTCTCGTGGGGGTTCAAGGCCGCCCGTTTCGACCTGCACCGAGAGGCGCTGCGATGGCCGGCGTCGCGCTTCACGTTCGTGGGCATTGGCGAGCCCGCTGACGTGGACGGCGCGCGGGCGGGGGAGTCGAAGACGATCGAGCGGTGTCGGCGCGACCCTTATGGCACTGGCGCCGATCTCGGCGGCAAGCGCGCGGAGCGCAACCCCTTCGAGGGCCATGCCCCGTACGAGGTCAGCTGTTCCGACGCAGCCGCGCTGCTCCGGCATCGCGGTCCGGAACTGTTCGACGGCGCGTTGCCATGGTGAGGCGGGGCTGAAGCCGCGCCCTACAGGCCCGCTTCGACCTTCGACTTGAAATACCCGACCGTCCTCGTCAAGCCCTCTTCGAGTCCCACCTTGGGCTCCCAGCCAAGCAGCGTGCGGGCCCGGGTGATGTCCGGTCGCCGCTGCTTCGGATCGTCCACCGGCAACGGGCGGTAGACCAGCTGGCTCTTGGATTTCACCAGGCCGATGATCGTCCGCGCGATCTGCTCGATCGAGACCTCGTGCGGATTGCCGATGTTCACCGGGTCGTTGGTGGACGACGCCATCAGCCGCAGGAGGCCGTCCACCAGATCGGTGACGAAACAGAAGCTCCGGGTCTGCGTGCCGTCGCCGAAGATGGTGACGTCTTCGCCGCGCAACGCCTGCGACATGAACGCCGGCACCGCCCGGCCGTCGTGCAGGCGCATGCGGGGGCCGTAGGTGTTGAAGATGCGGACGATGCGGGTGTCGAGGCCGTGGAAGCGGTGGTAGGCAAGTGTGATGGCCTCGGCAAACCGCTTGGCTTCGTCGTAGACGCCGCGCGGACCGATCGGGTTGACGTTGCCCCAGTACGACTCGGCCTGCGGGTGCACCAGCGGGTCGCCGTAGACCTCGGAGGTGGAGGCGATCAGGAACTTCGCTCCCTTCGCCTTGGCCAGACCCAGCGCGTTGTGCGTGCCGAGCGATCCAACCTTCAGTGTCTGGATCGGCAGCTCGAGGTAGTCCACCGGGCTGGCCGGGCTCGCGAAGTGCAATACGAAATCGACCTGGCCCTCGACGTCGATGTAGCGCGTCACATCGTGGCGGATGAACTCGAAATCGCGGTCGCGGAGGTGGGCGATGTTGGCCATCGCGCCGGTGCGCAGGTTGTCGATGCCGACGACGCTGTCGCCGCGGTCGAGCAGGACCTCGCACAGGTGCGACCCGATGAACCCGGCGGCGCCGGTGACGACGATGCGTGCCATTCGCTCTCTCGTGAGTGCGCCGCGGCTCGCCGCGGCGCGGTTAGACGGCGGGGCTGCGCTGGAACAGGCCCCGGACCAGGGTGAGCCACATGATCTTGATATCGAGCGTCACCGACCAGTTCTCGATGTAGTACAGGTCGAACTCGATCCGCTTCTCGAGCGAGGTGTTGCCGCGCCAGCCGTTCACCTGCGCCCAGCCGGTGATGCCGGCCTTCACCTTGTGGCGCAGCATGTACTGCGGGATACGGTGCTTGAACTGCTCCACGAAGAACGGGCGCTCGGGCCGCGGGCCCACGATCGACATGTCGCCCTTGAGCACGTTCCAGAACTGCGGCAGTTCGTCGAGGTCGAAGCGGCGCAGCCAGCGACCCACCGGCGTCGTTCGCGGATCGTCGTCGCGCGCCCACACCGGGCCCGACGCGTCCTCGGCGTTCTGGTACATCGAGCGGATCTTGTACACGGTGAAGGCGCGGCCGTCGAGCCCCATCCGCTCCTGACGGTAGAAGACCTGGCCCTTCGACGTCCAGCGCACGAGCGCCGCGATGATGGCCAGGGGCACCGCGAGCACGGCCAGGGCCGCCGCCGACAGCACGATGTCGAGGGCGCGCTTGACCCAGGCGTTGAAGCCCTGGAGCGGCACGTCGTTGACGTTGATCACCGGCAGGCCGTCGAGGTCCTCGAGCCGCGCCCGCAGGGCGATGAACTGCAGCAGGTCGGGGACGACCTTGACGTCGATGCACTCGCGGTTGGCGGTGTCCATCAGGTCGAGCAGCTTCGGATGCTCGTCGAGCGCCAGCGCGACGTACAGGTGATCCACCCGCTCGCGCTGGGCGACATCGCCCACCTCCGCCAGCGTGCCGAGCAGCGGCAGGCCGCGGTAGCCGATGTGGTCGCCGCCGGCACGGTCGTCGATGAAGCCCACCACCTGGTAGCCGAGCTCGCGGTGCTGCAGGATGCGGTCGGCGACCAGCCTGCCGAGGTCGCCGGCGCCAGCGATCAGCACGCGCTTGAGACCGATACCGGCGCGCCAGCGCCGCTCCAGCAGTTCGCGCACGAACTCGCGCGACCCGTAGGTGAAGGCGGCGGTGAAGGCGAGGAAGAGCGCCCACACCAGCTGTGACACCTGGTAGGCGCCGGTGCTGCGTGCGGCGTCGGAGGCGAAATACGCCTGCACGTAGAGCGTGGAGACGACGCCGAAAACCACCGCGAGGATGCTGCCGATGAGCACCGCGAAGAAGTCGTCCACGCGCGAGCGGCCGCGGCGCAGGCGGTAGACCCCCTGGATCTGGAAGGCGAGCGGCGTGAGCACGGCGACGAAGGGCAGCACGTGCAGGTACTGCTCGATCGGGGGGTAGCCCTTGGGCACCGGGACGAGGCCGCTTTCGAAGCGAACGCCGTAGGCCAACACGAACGCCCACATTGCGAGCAGGGCGTCGGTGACCACATAGAACGCGACGAGCAGGCGGTTGTAGCGCTTTACCATTGCCGCCCGGCCGGGCCCGCCAGCGTGTCGTCGATCACGGCGCGCAGGCGCTCCGCGTGTTGCGCGCGCGAGAACCCCTCGGCGTGATCCCGGATGCGCGACTCGTCGAACGTCCAGCCCAGGGCGGCCCGCAGCGTATCGGCCAGCGATTCGGCCGTGGGTTCGGGAAAGAGCAGGCCGGTCTGGCCGTCCTTGACCGTCTCCAACGCGCCGCCCCGGGCGAGGGCTACCACCGGGCGGCCGCACGCCTGTGCCTCGAGCGGGGCGATGCCGAAGTCCTCTTCGCCCGGGAGGATGACGACCCGGGCGGCGCGGTACTCGTCGCGCAGCGTCTCGTCGCTGACCCGGCCGAGGAACGTCACGGTGCCGCCTGCCTGCCGCGCCAGCCGCTCGCGGTCCGGCCCGTCGCCGGCGATGCGCAGCGGCAGGCCCGCGATCGCGCACGCGTCGATGGCGCGGTCCACGCGCTTGTACGGCACGAGCGCCGACACGACCAGCGCGGAAGCGGGCGCGGGGGCCGCGGTGCCGGCAGGACTGGGGTGGAAGAACGTGGTGTCGACCGGAGGATACACAACCGTCGAATCACGATTGTAGTATCGACGGATCCGCCCCGCAACATGGCGCGAGTTGGCCACGAAACGATGCACGCGCGGCGCGGTGGCCGCGTCCCATCGGGCCAGGCGCGCCAGCAGCGGGCGATAGCACCATCGGCTCATCCACGGCCCGACCCGCCCCGGTCCGAAGTACTCCTCGAACTGATCCCAGGCGTAGCGCATGGGCGAGTGGCAGTACGAGATGTGGCGGGCCCGTCCCGGCACCACCACCGCCTTGGCGGCGCAGTGGCTCGAGCTGACGACGAGGTCGTAGCCGTCGAGTGCGAACTGTTCGATGGCCACGGGGAAGAGCGGGAGGTAGCTGCGATAGCGCGCGGTGCCGAACGGCAGGCGCTGCACGAACGAGGTGTGGATGCGGTGTCTTTCGATGGTCGCCGACACGCTGCCGCGGCGGTGGACGAGCGTAAACAGGTCGGCGTCGGGAAAGAGCTCGCACAGCACCTCGAGCACCTTCTCGCCGCCGCGCATGCCGGTGAGCCAGTCGTGGACGAGGGCGACTCTCACGGCGTCACGCGTCGCGTCCCGCGACGGTCTCGTAGAGGGCTTTGGTCTGGGCCACCGAGCGCGCCCACGAGAACTCACGCGCCCGCAGCGGACCTTTCCGACGCAACTCGGCGGCGAGCGACGGGTCGGTGAGCACGCGGCGCACGCCGTCGACGATCGACCCGACGTCGTAGGGGTCCACCAGCACCGCCGCACCGCCCGTGACTTCGGGCAGCGACGACGTATTGGAGGTGACCACTGGCGTGCCGCTCGCCATCGCCTCGAGCGGCGGCAGCCCGAAGCCCTCGTAGAGCGAGGGGAACACGAACACCTCGGCGCTGCGGTAGAGCGCGGCCAGCATGTCGTCGGGGATGTAGCCCAGAAAGCGCACGTGCTTGTGCAGCTTGAGCTGGTGCACGGCGCGGCGCAAGGCCGGGAGCTTCGAGATCTGGTCGCCGATGATGAGGAGCTTGAGCTCCTGGAACGGCCCCTGACGGATCTGGCTGAATGCCTCGATGAGGCGCACGAGGTTCTTGTGCGGCTTGATGTTGCCGGCATAGAGCACGAAGCCGTGCTGCAGCTGGTAGCGCTCGCGTACCCGGGCCAGCTCGATGTCGGGCGGCGGCACCAGAAACCGCTCGTCGATCGCGTTGGGCACCACCACGACCTTTTCCGCCGGCACGTTGAAGAAGTGCAGGATGTCGCGCTTCGAGGCCTCCGACACGGTGATGATCCGCTGCGCCCGCCGCGCCGCGGCCCACATCAGCGACCGGGCGTAGGCATAGGCTACGCGGCTCGGCAGGTACTGCGGGAACATCAGGTGGATGCAGTCGTGAATCGTCACCACCGACGCGCACGAGACCGCTGGTGGCAGCACGTAGTGCGGCGCGTGATAGACGTCGGGCCTCTCGCGGCGCAGCACCAGCGGCACGTGGAACTGCTCGCGCACCGAATAGTTCGGCGACGGCTCGAGCACGGCGCGGAAGTTGGGACCGAGCGTTCCCGCCATGTCGAGGTCGGGCTGGTGACACAGCAGAACGTATTCGTTGGTCGTATCGATGCGCGCAAGGTGCCGCAGCAGGTTGCGGATGTAGGTGCCGATGCCGAAGTCGTGGAGCTTGCGGGCATCGATCGCAACGCGCATTGGCTGCCATTATGGCTCAGGGCTCAGGGCTCAGGGCCCAGGGCTCAGGCAAACCACAGGCAGGCTGAAACCTGTCTACGAAAACCTTCGAGAATGACGCTCGTGAGCGTACGGGTGTGGGCGACAGCCGCTCCACGCCCTTGAGCCCTGAGCCTTGAGGCGGAAGCCTAGTCTCGGCGACAGGCCCCGCCTACCGGTCCCACCCGCTCCACTGCAGGCGGTAGCGGCGGCGCAGGTCACGGGCGGTGCCGGGGAAGACACCGCGTTGGCGGGCGAGCTCTGCCGCTTTTTCCACTTCGACGCGAAACGCGTCGGCGCGGGACTTCATCGCGTCGTACCAGCGCGGGCAGTCCACGGTGGACGAGTTGCCCACGCGGACGGCACCAGACGTGTAGACGGCAAACCAGGGCCGATCCCCGGCCGGGGTCGTGGCGGTGACGCAGCTCTGGGCGTAGCGGTCCCACAGCGAATCGAGTTCGGAAGCGGCGCGCGCCGCGGCCTCCAGCAGGCGTCCGTATTCCTGCTCGCCGCGCGCCCGTTGCTGGTCGCCGTCGGACCGGCCGTCGAGCATCTGCGTGAGGCTGCCGAGCGGTGTCTGCGTGTCGGTGACTCGCTCGCCGTTGAGCAACTGCGTCGCGTGGTCGATGGCGACGGCGAATGCCACGCCTTCGGCCTGCTGGCCGGCGCGCAGCGAATTGATGCCGATCACCTGGCCGGCGCGGTTGACCAGCGGTCCGCCGCTGTTGCCGGGATTGATTGCCGCGTCGGTCTGAATCAGCGTGACCGGTCCGGCTTTGCGCACGGCGCTCACGATTCCGCGCGTCACCGTGTTCGACAGGACGCCGAGCGCGGATCCGACGGCGATGACCTCCTCGCCGACACGCGCGCCCGACACAGACCCGAGCGTGAGCACCGCCTGGCTGGCGCTGGTGTTGTAGACCTGGAGCACGGCCAGGTCGCTGCCCGTGGACACGTTGACGACGCGCGCCGTGTAGTTCGCGTCGCCCACCTGCAGCCGGACGCTGCTCTGGCCGCCGACGACGTGGGCGTTGGTCAGCACCTTGTCGCGAGCGATGAAGAACCCGGTACCGCGGTTCTGGCCGGCCAGGATGAGGGCGACCGCGGGCACGACGCGGCTGACGAGATCCTCGAGCTTGGGCGCGTCGGGTTGTTCGATGGTCGGTTCGGGAGCGGGGTCAGGCTCCTCGGCGTCGTCGGCGGTTTCGACCGGCGGCGGTTCCGCGACGGTGGGCACGTGCACGACTGAAGTGGCGCGCGTCGCGGCGCGACTCGCCGGTGCGGGCGGAGGTGCCTTCTGCCACGGATACAGCGACAGCGCGGCGCCGAGCACGAGGCCGACGGCGAGCAGCGGCAGCCCGGCTGCCCAGGGCCTCGAGCCGCTGGCCGCGTCTTCCGCGGGCGCCTCTGCACCCGGCTGCTCGAATCCGCACCTGCAGGCGCGGATACGACCAGGCACGCGGCGATCGCAGGCCGGGCAGTCCCAGCCGCCGCTGTCCGAACGGGCTGTGTCCATGTGCCGAATTGGGCCGTTGCCGGCAGCCGGAGGGGCTGAGCCTGCTCAACGGTCCTGTTTCGACGTATCGGGAAGTCGTCCGCGAACCTTGAGGTACGCCGCGAGAACCGGCGCCCAGGCGGGATGGTGCTTGAGGTAGAAGGCGAGCTGGCTGCGGCGATAGGCCTGTTCCGCGGCGCTCCCGGCTGTGGCGCGTGAGGCGCCGCGCACGTGCACGACCTGCGCCTCGGGGGAGAAGCGGATCAGGCCACCCTGCGCCCGCACGGCCGCGCACAGATCGACATCTTCGGTGTAGAGGAAGTAGCGCTCGTCCAGCAGGCCGGCGCGCTCGAGGCTGGCGCGACGGATGAGAAGACAGGCGCCGCTGACCCAATCGGGAAAACCCGGCTGCCGTGCCCACCGCTCGACTTGCGCCGACACGAACGGCCATCCGCGATCGTGGCCGAGGGTGAGGAACTTCTGGCGCAGTTCCGCGAACGGACCGATCATCGGCCCGAACGAAAGCTCGGCCCGCCCGGCGCGATCCACGATGCGCGGACCAGCGACCGCCACCCCCGCGTGGGCGTCGAGCACCGCGACGAGCGCGTCGAGGGCGCCCGGTTCGGGCACGGTGTCGGGGTTGAGCAGCAGGACCAGGTCGCTGGCCGTGGCCCCGATGCCCACATTGTTCGCGCGCGCGAAGCCGAGATTGCCGCCCGCCTCGATGACGCGCACGTCGGGACGCGCGGCGCGCACGATCGCCGCCGTCCCGTCCGCGGAAGCGTTGTCCACCACCACCGCCTCGTAGGGCGTGACTCGGGCCGCGGCGGGCAGCGCGCCGAGGCAGTCGCGGATCTCGCGCGCCGAGTTGTAGGTGACGATGATGACCGCCAGGCGCGCCACGCCGTCAGCGCCCCGCGGCCGCGAGCAGCACTTGCAGCGTCCGCTGCGCGGCCTCGGGCCAGGAGTAGCGTTCGAGCACCGCGGGCGCCGCGTCGAGGACCCGGGCGCGCGCCGCCGGATCGAACAGCACCGTCTCGAGCGCGGCGTCGACCAGCGCCGGCTCCGGTGACGCCACGTAGACAGCGGCCGGCCCGTAGATCTCGCGCGCCACCTCGGTGTCGAGTACGACGATGGGCACGCCCGCGGCGAGCGCGTCGAGTGGCGTGAGGCCGAAACCTTCGTATTCGGAGAGAAAGGTGAAAGCCGCGGCCGTGCGATAGAGCGCGGCCAGTTCGGCGTCGCTCACGAACGCACAGATGCGGACGCGGCCGTCCGCGCCCGCCGCCTGCACCAGCGCGGCGAGGTCGATGGCGGGCCGGCTGCGGTTGTCGCCCACGATCGTGAGCGAGACGTCCGGCCGCCGGCGCGCCAGCCGCGCGAACCCCTCGATGAGCTCGGGCACGTGGCGGCGCGCGAAGATCGAGCCGACGAAGAGTACCTGTGGATGGGTCGGGTGGAGATCCGGACGTGGCTGCGGGTCGGCAGGGCCGCCCGGTGACGCGATGCCCGCGAGCTCGGTGGCGCCGGAGTACACCACCTCGATCTTGGACGGGTCGATGCCAAAGCAGCGCACGATCTCGCGCTTCGAGAAATCCGACACCGTGAGCACGCGCCGCGCGCGTCGCGCGGCCAGGCGGGTCGTCAGGCGGCGCCGGAAGCCCTCTTTCGCAGCGAACCATTCCGGGTGCGCGGCAAAGGACACGTCGTGGATGGTCACGACCATGGGCGGCCCGGAAAAGAGCGGTCCCGAGTACGCGGGGGCGAAGAGCACGTCGGCACCCGACTGCGCGACCAGCCGGGGCAGCACGCGCTGCTCCCACCAGGGTCCGCGTCCGGGCGCGGTGGCGTCGGTCACGCGGAGCGTGCCGAGCGGCGGTGTGATGATCGATCCGGCGGCGCACAACACGAACTCGTGCGCGCCGGCGCCGGCCATGCCGCCCCAGGCACGCAGGAGCTCGCCGAGGTACCGGCCGACGCCGGTGGGGCGCCCTGCCAGCTCGCGGGCGTCGATGGCGATGCGCATCAGCTGACGGCGCGGACGGGAACCGCGTCGGGTCGGCCCGCCCTGCGCGCCACCGCTTCGTCGTAGATCCGGCCCAGCGCGCGTGCCGACGCTTCCCACGAGAAGGCCCGTGCGCGCACGAGGCCTGCGGCCGCGCGCTCGCGCGCCCACCCGTCGTCGGCGGCAAGCCGGCCGAGGGCGTAGGCCAGGGCATCGGGATCGGCGTTGTTGAAGAGAACGCCCGCGTCGCCGACCACTTCGGGCAGGGCCCCGGCGTTCGCAACGACCACCGGGATCCCGGCCGACATGGCCTCGAGGGCGGGGAGCCCGAACCCTTCGTCGAGCGACGGCAAGACGAGGGTGCGAGCGCCGGCAAAGAGCGCTTCCCGCGCCTCGTCGGCCACGTAGCCGACGTGGCGTACCACGCCGTCGAGCGGCGGCCGGCGGATCCGATCCAGCCAGATGCCGGCGTGGGGGCCCACTCCGCCGGCGATCCGCAGCGGCGGCACCGCTCCGCCGCGCGCCACCAGCCGCTCGTAGGCGTCGAGCAGCACCCCGAGGTTCTTGCGCGGCTCGAGAGTGCCCAGAAACAGCACGTACCCCTCGGCGGGGACGTTCGGCGCCTGGCCGAGCCGCGCCCAGGTTCGGGCTCCCGGCGCGCACAAGTGCACGCGATCGGCATCCACCCCCAGCCGTTCGATGACCTGCTGCCGTGTGTACTGCGAGATGGCAATTACGGCGTCGGCCCGGCGCGCATGCGCCGCCGACAGCGCCGCGTAGTCGCGGCGGATCTCGGCGGTGGTGCGCTCGGGATGCGACAGAAAGAAGAGGTCGTAGACCGTCACGACGCGGGCCGCTCGCGTGGACGGGATGAGCAGCGGGTGAGCGGCGTGGACGACGTCGGCCTCTCCGGCGAGCCATTCGACGGGCGGCCACTCCGCGCGGTGCCAGAGATAGTTCAGCACCGCCACCGGGACGCGGCGGTCGATGACGCGGGCGCGCAGCGCCTCGCCAGTGCCGGGCGCGACCCGATCCGCCCACGAACTGGAGAACACCGCCACGCGGTCGGCAGGGCGCGCCGCGGTGTACGCCCGCACGAGCTCGTGCATATATTCACCGACCCCGGTACGGGCACGAAGCGCCGGGCGGTAGTCCACGAGGACCCGCATCTCAGCCGGTATGATAGCGTCAGGCTTACGAGGCTTCGCCTCGCTCCACCCGGGCTTCGCCTCACGAGGGGGCGCCTGTCTGTCGCGGGCCTGGGTCGTTGCCATGACGGAGAGACATGAGAATCGCGGTCGTAGGAACGGGGTACGTCGGCCTCGTGGCAGGCGTGTGCTTTGCGGAGAGCGGGAACGACGTGGTCTGCGTCGACAAGGACGCGGCCAAGATTCGAGCGCTGTCCAAGGGCAAGGTGCCGATCTATGAGCCCGGGCTCGAGGAATTGCTCCGGCGCAACCACACCGAAGGGCGTCTGACCTTCACGACCGGGCTGGCCAAGGCCGTCCGCGATTCGGCGCTCGTCTTCATCGCCGTCGGCACACCCCAGGGCGAAGACGGCTCAGCCGATCTGCAGCACGTGCTCGGGGTGGCGAAGGACGTCGCCAAGGCGATGAACGGCTACAAGGTCATCGTCAACAAGAGCACCGTGCCGGTCGGGACGGCGGAGCGCGTCCGGGAGGTGATCCGCCGCGAGACCACCCACCCGTTCAGCGTGGTCAGCAACCCCGAATTCCTGAAGCAGGGCGCCGCGATCGACGACTTCATGAAGCCCGATCGCGTCGTCATCGGCGCCGAGGACGATCGGGCGCGGGCGCTGATGCTCGAGGTCTACGGGCCGTTCACCCGCACCGACGCACCGATCATGGTGATGGACTGCGCCAGCGCCGAGCTGGCGAAGTACGCCGCCAATGCGATGCTGGCGACGCGGATCTCGTTCATGAACGAGGTGGCGAACGTGTGCGAAGCCGTCGGCGCCGACGTGGATCAGGTGCGGCGGGCGGTCGGGGCCGACCGGCGGATCGGCACGTCGTTCCTGTTCCCCGGCGTGGGGTACGGTGGGAGCTGCTTTCCCAAGGACGTCAAGGCGATGATGCGGTTTGCGGAGGACGCCGAATACGATTTCCGCATCCTCAAGGCGGTGGAAGCGGTCAACCAGAGTCAGAAGACGCGGCTGACCACGAAGATGAAGAAGCACTTCGGCACCCTCAAGGGCAAGGTCATCGCCGTGTGGGGCCTGGCCTTCAAGCCGAAGACCGACGACATGCGCGAGGCCCCGTCCATCCCCCTGATCGAGTCGCTGCTCCAGGCCGGGGCCACCGTGCAGGTATACGATCCCGAAGCCATGGGCATCGCCAAACGGCTCTTCGGCAACAAGGTCACCTACGCCGATGCCAACTACACCGCCCTCAAAGGCGCCGACGGCCTGGCGATCGTGACCGAGTGGAACGAGTTCCGCCGGCCCGACTTCGAGCGCATGCGCTCGCTGATGAAGACGCCGGTGATCTTCGACGGACGCAACCTCTTCGCGCCGGCCCAGATGCAGCAGAGCGGGTTCACCTACTACTCCATTGGCCGCCGCTGACCCGCGCCAGGTGCTCGTGACCGGCGGCGCCGGTTACGTGGGCAGCCACGCCGCCAAGGCGTTGCGGGCCGCCGGCTATCGCACGACGATCTACGACAACCTCTCGGCCGGGCACCGCGAGGCGGCGCTCGACAGCCCGCTGATCGAAGGCGATATCGGCGACGTGGACGGGGTGCGCCGTGCGCTGCGCGACACGGGCGCCTCCGCCGTCATGCATTTCGCCGCCTGGCTGAACGTCGGCGATTCGGTGCGCGACCCGGCCGGCTACTACCGGAACAACGTCCTCGGCACGCTCGCAACGCTCGAAGCGATGCAGGCCGAGTCGTGCCGCCGGTTCGTGTTCTCGTCCAGCTGCGCGGTCTACGGAGAGCCGGTGGATACGCCCCTTCGCGAGACCCATCCCACCGCACCCATCAATGCCTACGGACAGACCAAGCTGGCGATCGAGCAGGCGCTGCCGCACTACGAACGGGCGTGGGGCCTGCAATCGATCCGACTGCGCTACTTCAACGCCGCCGGAGCCGACCCCGAGGGGGAACTCGGCGAAGATCACGACCCCGAGATCCACGTGATTCCGCGCGCATTCGAGGCGGCCACCGGCGGTCGCGGGTTGCAGATCCTCGGTACCGACTACCCGACGCCGGACGGCACCTGCCTCCGCGACTACGTTCACGTCACCGACCTGGCGTCGGCCCACGTGCTCGCGCTCCGCCATCTCGAGTCGGGCGGCGCGTCGGCGTCGTACAATCTCGGCACCGAGCGTCCGACGTCCGTGCGCGAGATCGTCGCGGCAGTGGAGCGGGTGACGGGGCGTCAGGTCGCCCGGCAGGAGGCGCCCCGGCGCCCCGGCGACCCGGCCGTACTCTACGCGTCGGCGGGCCGGGCCCGGCAGGATCTCGGGTGGCTCCCGGCGCGCCCCGACATCGATACCATCGTCGGCGACGCCTGGCGATGGTTCACGAAGCTGCGGTCGATCTCCGCAGCCACCGCCGGCTGATGTCGCGCCTGCACGGCACTCTGCGCGATCCGCTGCTCTCGGTCGTGATGCCGGTGTTCAACGAGCTGGCCACGGTGGAGGAGGTCATCCGCCGCGTCCTCGCGCTCCCGCTTCGCCTCCAGCTTGTGGTGGTGGACGACTGTTCTACCGACGGCACCCGCGAGCTCCTGGTGATGCTCCAGACCCAGTTCGGATTCGTCCTGCTGCAGCAGCCGCGGAACCAGGGCAAGGGCGCGGCCCTCCGGCGCGGGTTCGAGGCGGTGACCGGCGATCTCGTGGTGATCCAGGACGCCGACCTCGAATATTCGCCCGAGGAGCTGCCGCAGCTCATCGAGCTCATCTGCGACGGTCGCGCCGACGTCGTCTACGGCTCGCGGTTTCTCGGCCGCCACCGCGTCTTCCTCTTCACCCACTATCTGGGCAACCGCGCCCTGACCCTCCTCACCAATGTCCTGTACAACACCATGCTCACGGACATGGAGACCTGCTACAAGGTGATGCGGGCGGAGGTGCTGCGGTCGATGACGCTCGAGTCGAACGGTTTCGGCATCGAGCCCGAGCTCACGGCGAAGATCTTCCGCCGCAAGCTGCGCGTGTACGAAGTGCCGATCTCTTACGACGGGCGCGGCTACGACGAGGGCAAGAAAATCGGCTGGCGCGACGGCGTCGTAGCGGTCTGGGTGCTGCTGAAATACCGGTTCGGAGAGTGACCGCCTTTCTCCGGCTGCTCGAGTTCGCCCGGCCCTACCGCGGGCGACTGGCCGGAGCCGTCGCAGCGATGATCGTCTACGGCATTGCCTCCGCTGGCATTGCCTATCTCATCAAGCCGATCTTCGACGAGGTGCTGCCCACCGGCCGGTCGCTCGGCCGCATTGCCTCGCTGATCCTCGCGCTCTATTTCTGCAAGGGCGTGGGCGCGTATCTCTCGGCGTACCTGATGACCGGTGTCGGGCAGCGCGTGGTGCGCGACCTGCGCAACGTCCTGTTCCGCCACATCCTGCGCCAGTCGGCGGCGTTCTTCTCCAGCCAGACCACGGGCCGGCTGATGTCGCGCATCACCAACGACGTGGCGCAAATCCAGAGCGCGGTGTCGGAGACCGTCGGCGATCTGATGCGCGAGTCGCTGTCGATCGTCGGTTATGCCGGCCTCCTGCTCTACATCGACCCGCGCCTTGCCATCGTGTGCCTCACCGGCGCGCCGATGGTCGTCTACCCGCTGGTCCGGCTCGGGCAGAGCGTCCGCCGGACCACGCGGCGCAGCCAGGAAGCGCTCGAGCACATGTCGCACGTGAGCGCCGAGGCGTTCAGCGGCCACCGCATCGTCAAGGCGTTCGGCGCCGAGGCGCGCGAGGCGTCGAAGTTCGAGGAGGCCGCACGGCATCTCTACCGGACCAACATGCGGGTGACGAGCGCGCTGAGCGTGCTGCCGCCGCTGATGGAGTTCATGGGCGGCCTCGCGTTCGTGGGCGCGCTGTGGTTCGGCAGCCAGGAGATTGCGTCGGGCCGGCTCACTTCAGGCGACTTCGTCACCTTCGTCGCGGCGCTGTTCATGATGTACGCGCCGGCCAAGAAATTGAGCCGGGTCAACGCCAACATCCAGCAGGCGCTCGCCGCCTCGGAGCGCATCTTCGACATCCTCGACACGCACAGCGAGGTCGAAGACCGGCCCGGGGCGCCGCCGGCCGCGCCATTCTGCCGCGCCATCGAGTTCCGCGACGTCCGGTTCACCTACGCTGGCGCCTTCGGC
>Ga0247825_10001130_pt1 | contig 17409 bp, 11 predicted proteins | sample 13C_Vanillin_Day_FD_194413 | JGI IMG/M metagenome (GOLD analysis project Ga0247825, IMG submission 194413) | Soil microbial communities from agricultural site in Penn Yan, New York, United States - 13C_Vanillin_Day48 | ecosystem: Environmental > Terrestrial > Soil > Agricultural land | place... | reverse complement strand
CAGGGCGGGTTCATCGAGGATCTCGCCGCGCGCTATCGCATTCCGCTGGTCAACCTGATCGACGGCGTCGGCGGCAGCGTCGAGTCTCTTTCGCGCCGCGGCCACAGCACCTTTCCCGGCGCCGGCCAGGATGGGTTCGAGCGCTCGGTCGAATTGCTCGGGCTGGTGCCGGTCGTCTCCGCGGTCATGGGCACGGCGGCGGGCGGGCCATCCGGGCGCGCGATGCTCTCGCACTGGACCATTATGGTGAAGGGCACCAGCCAGATCTTCGCGGCCGGTCCGCCGGTGGTGGAGCGCGCGTACGGCAAGAAGGTCACCAAGGAGGAGCTCGGCGGCGCGCAGATGGCGGTCGACGTCGCCGGCACGATCGACAACGCCGCGGACGACGAGGAGGACTGCCTGCGGCAGGTCAGACGCTTTCTGTCGTACCTGCCGACCAACGTGTGGGAGCTGCCGCCGCACACGCCTTGCGACGATCCTGCGGACCGGTGCGAGGAAGCGCTCGCATCCATCGTTCCGCGATCGCCGCGCCAGCCGTACGACATGCGCAAGCTGATCGGCCTGGTCGTGGACCGCGATTCGGTTTTTGAGATCCAGCCGACGTTCGGACGCGCGGTCATCACGTGTTTTGCGCGATTGGACGGGAAAGTAGTCGGCGTGATTGCCAACAACCCGATGTTCGGCGGCATCGTGGACGTGAAGGCAGCGCGCAAGCAGACGCACTTCACGGAATTGTGCGATACCTTCAACATTCCGCTGGTGATGCTGGTCGACGTGCCGGGTTTCCAGATCGGGCTCGAATCGGAAGCGGCGGGGATGTTGCGCATCGGCATGCAGGGGCGCTACCTCGGCATGCAGCTCACGGTGCCGGTCTACACCGTGGTGGTGCGCAAGTGCTACGGGATGGCCGGCGGCAGCACCGTCGACCGCGCCGGGCTCAACTTCAAGATCGCGTGGCCGTCCGCGGAATGGGGCTCGCTGCCGATCGAGGGCGGCGTCAAGGCGGCCTACCGCCGCGAGATCGAGTCGGCGCCCGACCCGGCCCAGCGGGAGCGCGAAATCGAGGAAGAGGTCAAGCGCTACGCCTCGCCATTTCGCACCGCCGAGGCCTTCGCGGTGGAGGACCTGATCGACCCGCGCGAGACGCGCCCGTACCTCTGCCGCTGCCTCGAGGCGGCGTGGCCCGGCATGCGCACGCGGCTCGGACCCAAGGGGCGTGCCGGGGTCCGCCCCTGAACTTTTTGGGGTAAAACAGGACTTGAAGTAAGCGGTCACTCACAAACGCCCAAACGGGGCGTTTTCATAGGGAAATCGCAAGGCCACAGCGACGCTAGAGAGGACGGACATGGCATACGAGGCTTTACTCGCGGAATACGAGGCGCGCAAGGCAAAAGCGCTGGCCGGCGGAGGCGCGGACAAGTATCAGAAGCGCACCGCAGCCGGGGTCTGGAACGCGCGCGAGCGCATCGCCTACCTGGTGGACCCGGGCACATTCCTGGAGTCCGGGCTGTTCGGCGCTTCGGGCGTCTATCCCGAGCAGGCCGACGAGACGCAGACCGACGGCAAGCTCGCGGGCTACGCCAAGATCAACGGCCGCGACGTGTGCATCGTCGTCAATGATTTCACCGTCAAGGGCGCCTCGACCAGCGCGACCAACAGCAAGAAGGTCGCGCACATGAAGCGAGCCTCCATCGAGCGCGGCATGCCGCTCGTCGTGATCGGCGAATCGACCGGCGCGCGGCTGCCCGATGCGATGGGCTCGCGCGGGATGGGGCAGCTCCTGGGCAACGACGTCACGCAATTCCGACGCCTGCGCGAGACGCCCATGTGCGCCGCGGCGTTTGGCCCTTCGTTCGGCTCCTCGACCTGGCTCACCTGCCAGGCGGATTTCTCGGTCATGCAGAAGGGCGCCATCGTCGCGGTCTCGAGCCCGCGTCTCGTGTCCATGGCGCTCGGCGAAAAGGTCTCGCCCGACGATCTCGGCGGCTGGCGGCTGCACGCCGAAGTGACCGGCCTCGTGGACCAGGTGGTCGACAAGGAAGAAGAGGTGTTCGAAGCCATCAAGCGCTTCCTGTCCTACATGCCGAGCCATCACATGGAGGCGCCGCCGGACGCGCCGGTGCCCGCCGGTTCGGGCGCGGACATGGACAAGGTGTTCTCGGTGCTGCCCGAGAGCCGCACGCAGGTCTACGACATGAAGCGCATCATCCGCGCGCTCGTGGACAAGGATACGTTCTTCGAAATCAAGCCGCGCTTCGGCAAGAGCGCGGCGGTGGGGCTCGCGCGCCTGGGCGGCCGGAGCGTGGGCATCGTCGCCAACAATCCGCTGCACCGCGGCGGCGCGCTCGATGCCGACGCCTGCCGCAAGATCGTGGATTTCCTGGTGTTGTGCGACTCATTCAACGTGCCCATCGTGCTGCTGGTGGACACGCCCGGATTCCAGATCGGCACCGAGGCCGAGCGCGCCGGCGCGCCCGGCAAGATCATGAACTTCATGAACGCGATGACCCTCGTCACCGTGCCGCATCTCTCGGTCATCATCCGCAAGAGCTACGGGCGCGCCTACGTGTGCATGGGCGGCGGCCGCCACTCCGACGACGTCGCGGCCTGGCCCACCGCCGAGGTGAGCTTCATGAGCCCGGAATTCGCCACCAAGATCGTGCACGGTGTCGGCGTCGGCGAACCGGGATTCGAGGAGAAGCTCGAAAACATCCGCCAGGGCGCCGACGTCTGGGGGCTCGCGGAGGTCTACGCGGCCCAGGCGGTGATCCGCCCCCAGGACACACGCGACTACCTCATCCGCATGCTTGAGGTCTACCGCCTGCGCATGACCAAGGGCGTGGGGCAGCACCTCATGCGTTCCTGGCCTACGTCCTATTGAAAAGGGGTGATTGGCGGGGCCCCAGTGAGGTGAGAGTGTTCACTCACTGACATACTTTTTCTCACTCCAAACCAAACACTTAGCAACGCGCATCCGATGTTTTCGAAGGTCATCGTCGCCAACCGCGGTGCCGTCGCCGCCCGCGTGCTGCGGGCGCTGAACGCCCTGAATATCCGCTCGGCGGCGGTCTATTCCGAGGCCGATGCCGGCGCCCCGTATCTGGAAATGGCGGGGGAAACCCACGCCATCGGTCCCGCCCCGGCGCGCGAAAGCTATCTCAACGCCGATGCGCTCGTCGAGGTGCTGCGCCGTTCGAAGTCGGACGGGCTGCACCCGGGGTATGGATTTCTGTCCGAGAACCCCGGATTTGCGCAGCGAGTCAACGAAACCGGTGCGCGGTTCATCGGACCGTCGCCGCGCTGGATCGAGGCGATGGGCCACAAGACCCGGGCGCGCGAGCTCGCCGCGCGGCACGGCATGCCGATGTCGGCGGGCTCGGGCGTGCTGCCCGCCGAGAAGGACGCCATGCTGGCCGCGGCGCGCGCCATCGGCTTTCCCGTGCTGGTGAAGCCGGCGGGTGGGGGCGGCGGAATCGGCATGCTGCCTGCCAGGGACGAGGTCGAGCTCGCCGCCGCCGTGGAGCGATCGCGCTCCATGGCCGAGCGCGGCTTCGGCAATGCCGAGGTTTACCTCGAGCGCCTGGTCGAGCGTCCGCGCCACGTCGAGTTCCAGGTGCTGGGCGATCTTCACGGCGCGGTCGCGCACCTTTTCGAGCGCGACTGTTCCACCCAGCGGCGCAACCAGAAGGTGATCGAGGAAGCGCCCGCGCCGGGACTCGCGCGCACCCGCGCCGCGGAAGTGGCTGGGCAGGTCGCCGGCATACTGCGCGCGATGGGCTACGACAACATCGGCACCGTGGAGATGCTGATGGGCGCCGACGGCACTTTCAGTTTCCTGGAGATGAACACGCGCCTGCAGGTCGAGCACGGCGTGACCGAGGAAGTGACCGGGGTGGACCTCGTGCGCGCGCAGATCCGCTCGGCCGCGGGGGAGCGGATCGCGGATATCCTGCCGCCCCGCGTCGAAGTGCAGGGACACGCAATCCAGGCGCGCGTCTACGCCGAGGACCCGAAGAATTTTTTTCCTTCGCCCGGCAAGCTCAAGGTGTTTCGCCCGCCGGAGGCCGACGGCGTGCGCGTGGAGACCGGCTACGCGGAAGGCCGGGATGTCACGCCGCACTACGACCCGATGCTCGCCAAAGTGATCGTGCGGGCCGCGACGCGCGAGCAGGCGATCGATCGACTGGCGGAGGCGCTGGAGGCGTTTGCAATCGAGGGCGTGAAGAACAACATCCCGGCGGTGCTGGCGGTGCTGCGCTCGGAGGCGTTCCGGGCCGGTCACGTGCATACCGGCCTGATGCCCGAGGTGCTGGGGGCGAAGCGCTGACCACCAAGAGTATCCAAATGAATACCAAGACGCTGATAGCCGAGGCGCGTGCTGCCGGACGGCCGGTCCTGACCGAAACCGCGGGCAAGGCGCTGCTGTCGGAGTTCGGCATCGCGGTGCCGCGCTCGCTCGTTATACAGGATGCGGGCGAGGCTGCCGCAGCCTGCGCGAAGCTGCGCCCACCGCTCGTGCTCAAGGTCGTCTCGCCGGACATCGTGCACAAGAGCGATGCCGGCGGCGTGAAGACCGGCTTGCAGGGGCCCGCCGAAGTCGAAGCCGCGGTGCGCGCGATGATGCGCGCGCCCAAGATCCAGGCCGCGCGCGTCGATGGCTTTCTGCTCGAGGAAATGGCGCCCGCAGGACAGGAGATGGTGATCGGCGGCGCGCACGACCCCCAGTTCGGGCCGATGGTGATGGTGGGACTGGGCGGTATCTTCGTGGAAATCCTGGCCGATGTCGCGTTCCGCCTTTGCCCGATCACGCGCCGCGACGCCGAGGCGATGCTCGACGAGCTGAAGGGCGCGCCGCTGCTCGAGGGGGCGCGCGGACGCAAGCCGGTGTCGCGGGAAGCCGTCGTCGAGGCGCTGCTCAAGGTGGGCGGCGAGGGCGGGCTGCTGATGACGCACGGACGCGACATCGCCGAGGCGGATATCAATCCCCTCATCGTCTCGCCGACCGGCGCAATGGCCGTCGACGCGCGGTTTGTGCTGACGAACGACAAGAGTCACGTCGGACGAGAGACGATAGAGGAGGGCTCGACAATGGCGTCTCTCTCCTCTCACGTCTCTCCTTTCTCCCGCGAGACGGGCGAGAGCATCGTCGAGCGCTACCGGCCGCTGTTCCAGCCGAAGACCGTGGCCGTGGTCGGGGCATCCACGAAGGGCGGGGCGCTGCCGAACGTCTTCATTCGCCGCATTCGCGAGTTCGGCTACCAGGGCGAGATCTATCCAATCCATCCCAACGCCGCCGAGATCGACGGGTTGAAGGCCTACCGCAGCCTGGGCGAGACGCCCGATCCGGTGGATTACGCTTACATCGCGATTGCAGCGGCGCAGGTGCCGCCGCTGCTGAAAGAGGCGCGCGGGCGGGTGCGCTTCGCGCAGGTCATTTCCAGCGGGTTCGGCGAGGTCGACGAGGGCCGGGAGCTGCAGGACGAACTGGTGGCCGCGGCGCGCGGCGGCGGGGCGCGGCTCATCGGGCCCAACTGCCTGGGCATCTATACCCCGCGCGGGCGGGTGACGTTCACGGAAATCGGGCCCGAAGAAACCGGTTCCGTGGGGATCGTCTCGCAAAGCGGCGGCCTCGGCACGGACATCATCCGCCGCGGCCTGTCCCGCGGGCTGAAGTTCTCCGGGCTCATCACGGTCGGCAACTGCGCCGACGTCACTCCCAACGAGCTGCTCGAGTTCTACGGCGCCGATCCGCAGACGAGAGTGATCGGGATGTACATCGAAACCGCGCGGGACGGCCGCCGGTTGTTCGAGATCCTGCGCGCGGCCGGCGCGCGCAAGCCGGTGGTCATCCTCAAGGGCGGCCGCACTTCGCAGGGCCGCGCGGCGGCGGTCTCGCACACGGGGTCGCTCGCGGGAGACGACCGCGCCTGGGTGGCGCTGTCGAAGCAAACCGGCTGCGTGCTGGCCGAGACGCTGGACGAATTCATCGACACCCTGCTCGTATTCCAGACGCTCGCGCCGCAGCCCGGCCATCCCGCGCGGCGGGTCGCGCTGTTCGGCAACGGCGGCGGCGCGAGCGTGCTCGCCACCGATTGCTACGCGCGGCTGGGGCTCGACGTGCTGCCGTTCGGGAAGGAAACGGTGGCCTTGTTGGCGGCGCTCAAGCTGCCACCGGGCACGAGCATCACCAATCCGGTGGATTGCCCCGTCGGCACGCTGCAGCAGGAAGACGGGCGCGTGGCGGAGAAGATCCTCGACATCATCTACGGCAGCGGGAAGCCCGATGCGCTGGTGATGCACCTGAACCTTTCCGCTTTCGCGGGACGCACCCGGCCCGAGGTCCTGGACAACCTGGTGCAGGCGGCGCTGCGCGTGCAGGCGCGCTATCCCGGGCAGGCGCATTTCGTGCTGGTCCTGCGCTCCGATGGCGATCCGGCGCTGGAGGAGAGAAAGCGGGCGTTTCGCGCGACAGCGGTCGCGCTGGGCGTGCCGGTCTACGACGAAATGTCGAACGCCGGTCGCGCGCTCGCGGCGCTCGCGGCGCACGAGCGGTTCAGGTCGGGCGGGGGCCGCTGATTGCCGCGCGCGACCCCCTGGCTCAAGGTCCCGGACCGAGCGGGGAGGTATCATTGAAAGGAGGAGAGTCGCGCCCGTTCATGGAAAGCAGAATGCCAGTCGCCGCCGACATAGCCGTTTCTCGCGCGCCCCGCAACGATCTTTCCGATGCGAAGCTGCTGCGATTGATGGCGGCCGCCGCCGCGGCGATTGCGGGCTGGTTCGTATTGCGCCCGTGGCTGCCCGAAGCGTGGCGCATTCCGGGCAGCCCCGCGCTGTATCTCGCCGGCGTCGCCGGCGTGGCGCTCCTGCTGGTGCCGGCGGCGTTCGCGTTCGTGAAGCGCGGCGGGCTCACGCGTGACCCCGTGCGCTGGTTCAATGCGCATGTCGTGTGCTCCACCATCGGCATGGTGCTGATTGCCATACACTCGGGCGGCTACTTGCGGCGGGCGCCCGCGCTCCTGCTGCTTGCGCTGCTGGCTCTCGCCGTCCTGGGTACGTGGGCGCGCGTGCGCGGCTCGCGCCGGATGGCGGCGACGTTCGCTTCGCGTGCGCCCGCCTTTGCCGTCCCCGATGCCGCCACGCGCGAGCGCCTGAAAGCCCTCATTTCGGCCAAACGGAAATTGCTTGCCGACCTCGACCCGCAGGCCAAGGAAGGCACGTTTTCGGTGACGCTGCCGCATTGGTGGCGATCGCCCCGGGCCGCCTGGGCCTACCAGAGGCTCGCGCGGGAGGAAGCGTGGCTGCTCGGCACGCGCCGCACGATCGGCGCGTCCCAGGCCTGGTGGCGGCCCCTGCACATGGCGCTCGCGTGGATATTCGTCCTCGGCGTGGTCATCCACGTCGTGACCGTGACCTTCTTCGCTGGCTACGTCGCGGACGGCGGGCCGATTACCTGGTGGCACCTGACCGCATGGTGACGCAATGAACGCCCCTCACGATATGAAGGACGCCGGCCGGCTCGCGCTGCTGATCGATCTGGAGCGCTGCACGGGATGCAAGAGTTGCGAAGCCGCGTGCAAGCAGGAGCACCGCCTGGGCCCCGGCGAGTACCGCAACAAGGTGGTCTGGGCGACCGGCCTCGAGGAAGCGGGGCTCGCGTTTCTCACGCTCACCTGCCAGCACTGCGAGCGCCCGGCGTGCGTGCGCGCGTGCCCGGTCAACCCCAAGGCGATCGAGAAGGACCCGGTCACGGGCGTCGTGAGCGTCGTGGAATCGCGCTGCACCGGGTGCGGCGAGTGCGTGATCGCCTGCCCCTACAGCGCAATGGGCTACGATCCGCGGGAGCACCACGCGGTGAAGTGCGATCTGTGCGCGGACCGCCGCGCGCAGGGGCAGACCACCGCGTGCGCCAGCGTCTGCCCAACCCGCGCCATCCGCTTCGGGCGGCGCGACGAGTTGCTCGCCGAGGCGGCGGCCGCGGGCCGGGCGCCGCGCGACCACGACCATTTCGCGCTCGGCCCGGCGACGATCTACCTCGAGCGCCTGGCCGCGCAGGCAGACGCCGGCGCGGCGAACGTGCCGGCGCGCGTGCCGCCACAGGATGCCCGGCGGCCCGTGTTCATGGATGCCCCGGCGTCGCAGGCCACGGTCGTGGAATCGAGGGCGGCGTTTCCCTACGGGCTGCCGCGCGAGGCGGCCGCCTCCGACCGGGTGGTCCCGGGCGGCTGCAACATCTGCTTCAACTGCTGCACAGTGAACTTCCACTTCAAGGGCACGGAACTCGTTCGCATCACGGGCAACGACGAGGACCCCTTGCTGCAGGGGCGCGTCTGCCCGAAGTCGCAGCTCACGCTCCAGCTCTATCACAGCGAGCACCGGCTGCTGCATCCGCTGAAGCGCGTCGGCGCGCGGGGCGAGAACCGCTTCGAGCGCATCTCCTGGGACCAGGCGCTCGACGAGATCGCGGAGAAGCTGAAAAAGGTGCGCGACACCCACGGCCCGGAGGCGCTCGCGATGTTCATCGGCACCCGCACGGGCGCGCTCGACGAGCGCGGCTACACGCGGCTTTTCGCGCAGCTGTGGGGCACGCCGAACAAGGACGGCACCGATCCCTTCTGCGGGGCCTCCAAGAGCGCCGCCTTCGAGATGACACAGGGACGCGTCGGCAGCGGCAACAGCTACACGCCCGGCGATCTCGGCTCCGCGAAGCTCTACGTTTACATCGGAGACAACCAGGCGGAGACGCGCCCGGTGTACTTCGGCATGATCAACGACTGGCGCATCCGCAACGGCGCCAAGATGGTCGTCGTTGACCCGCGACTTACCGCCACCGCGGCCAAGGCCGACCGCTGGCTCCCGATCCGGCCGGGCACCGACATGGCCTTTGGCCTGGCATTGTGCCAGCACATCCTCGCGCGCGGGCTCCATGACGCGCGCTTCTGCAACGACTGGATGCTGGGTTTTGCCGAGTGGCGCGACTTCATCCTGGCGCGCGGCTACACGCCGGAGTGGGCCGAGCCCATCACGGGCGTTGCGGCCGCCGAAATCCGCCGGCTCGCGGAGGAAATCGCTGCCGCGGACGGCTGCGTGATCTTTGCCAGCCGCGGCGTCAACCAGCACACCAACGGCACGCAAACCAACCGGGTGCTCATGTTCCTGGCGGCCATGACCGGGAACTGGGGCCGGCGCGGTGGCGCCTACTTCAACATGACGGCGGGCAGCCCGATCCAGGCGAATGCGCCGCAGCACCGCCGCGCGAAGGTGAGCCGCCAGAAGGTGCGCCGCAGCCCCGCCGGCTGGACGGACGCCATGCTGCATGGCAAGCCGTATCCCCTGCGCGCGCTCATCACGTGCAACAACCCTCTCGGACAGTGGCCGGGCCAGGACAAGGTACGCGCGGCGTTCGAGTCGCTCGACCTGCTGGTCCACATCGAGCTCTTCGCGAACGAGACGTCCGCGTACGCGGACTATGTGCTGCCGGCCGCGACCGGCATCGAAAAGGGCGAGATCGGGCGCTCCAACGACGATCGCCGCATCGTCTGGATCGACAAGATGATCGAGCCGCCCGGCGAAGCGAAGGCTGACGGCTGGATCTGGATCGAGCTGGGGAAGCGCTTCGGCTTCGACGACGTGCTGCAAGATCGCTACAAGGACACGCGCGTGTTCTGGGACGAGGCCTGCATCACGAGCGAGCTCGCCCGCGGCTGCACCCAGAAGCGCCTGCACTCGGTGCCGTGGCGCTGGGTGCGCCAGCCGGTGACGAGCGAGGATGCGCCGGAGATCGAGACGCTGTATCTCGAGGGCACGACTGCGCCGGGCGCGCCCGCCGGTCACCGCTTCCCGACGAAGAGCGGCAAGCTCGAGTTCTGGACCGAGGAGCTCGAGGCGAAATTCCGCGTGCTCGGCCTCTCCGCCCTGCCCGAGTTCTATTCCGAGCGCGAGCAGCTGGTCGATCTGCCCTACCTCGAGTTCGAGCACAGTGACGCAGAGGCCGGCGTGATCTCGCCTTTCCTGCAGCCGGACACCGGCATGTCGCGCGCGCGTATCGTCGCGCCCGCCGCGGGGGGGCCGGGCGCGCAACTGCGGGCGCGCGGTTTCGACACCGAGCTGCTCACCGGGCGGCCGTCCGCGGCGCACTTCCACAGCTGGACACACTATTTCTGGCAGGCGCAGGAGATGTGGCCGGATCTTTTCTGCCAGATCCATCCCGACAAGGCCGCCGTCCTCGGCATCGGGGACGGGGAGCGCGTGCGCGTCGAAACCGCCCACGGCGCGATCGACGCGGTGGCGTGGGTGAGTACCGGCATTCGGCCGAGCGCGGTGTTCGTGCCGATCGGCTGGGGCGAGCGCCAGCCGTATCACCCGTGGCGATCGGTGAACTTTCTCACCGACAAGACGCAACGCGATCCCGTCTCGGACCAGACCAACCTGAAAGTGCTGCTTTGCCGCGTGTCGCGCGCGGCAGCCTAGCCGCGCGGCGCGCCGCTCAGGGCAGGCGGGCAGCGAACTGCGAGAGCAGGGCGCGGTCGCGGATACTGATCCTGCGGTAGCGAACCGACAGCGCGCCGCGCTCCGTGAACCGGCCCAGGATGCGCGTGGCGGTCTGGCGCTGCACGCCGGTGATGTCGGCGATTTCCTGGTGGGTGAGGCCGATTGGACGCGCCGCTTCGTCGGTCGCGCCGTGATAGCGCCCCGCGAGGTCGACCAGGAATTTCGCGATTCTCGCCTCGGCATCGTCGGCCGTGAGGTAGACCAGCCGGTTGGCGAGCATGCCCAGGCGTGAGGCCATGATCTGCACGAGCAACTGGGAAACTTCCGGGTGCGCGCCCAGGAATTCGCGGAACTTCGCGCTGGAGATCTCGGCGAGCTCGCTGGGCTCGCAGGCTTCGACGCTCACCAGACGTCCCTTGTGGTGCGGCGCTTCCACCAGGCCGAACACTTCGCCCGGAAAGCCGAACCACAGAATGACCTCGCGCCCATCCGGGGTGAGCTTGTAGGTCTTGATGCGGCCCGCGAGCAGCAGGTAGACCGCATCGCCCGGGTCGCTGACGCGATACACGAAGGCGCCCTTGCCGAACTGCCGCCGGGCGCCACGCGCGAGCAACTCGCCGCGGGCTTCCTCGTCGAGCCTGCCCAGGAAATCGGTTGTTGACACGGTTTGCCCCCTACCGGCCCGGCCGCGTGGCATCGGTATTCCGGCGTTCCAGGCGCTTCTGCCGCGATTGTCACCCAGATGGCAGATTTCCGCAGCCCCCAAAGGCGACACTGGGCGCAAACCGCCGCGGTGGCGGACCCGCACCCGCAAGGAGAACGACGCGCCATGACGGCCATTACCGTCCCGCGCGGGCTCGACGGCGTCATCGTCGACGAGACCCGCGTTTCGCTGCCGGAGAAGGAAACCGACCGGCTCTACTACCGCGGCTATCGCATCGAGGAGCTGGCGGCGCACGCCGACTACGAGGAGGTGGCTTTTCTCGTCGAGCGTGGGGAATTGCCCGGCTCGGCGGAACTCGAGGCCTGGCGCGCGGAGCAACAGGGGGCGCGGGCGCTGCCGCCCCCCCTCGTTTCGGTGCTCGAGCGCGTGCCGAAGGATACGCATCCGCTGGACGTGCTGCGCACCGGGTGCTCGATGCTCGGCAACCTCGAGCCGGAGACGAAGGAGCGGGGCCTCGAGGCAATCGGCAGCCGCCTTTCGGCGTGCCTGCCCTCGATGCTGTTCTACTGGCATCACTTCCATGCGTCGGGAAAGCGCATCGAGACCGCCACGGGTGAGCCCGGGCTGGCGGGGCATATCCTCCACCTTCTGCACGGCAAGGCCCCGTCCGAACTCGCCCGGCGCGCGATCGAGGTCTCGCTCATTACCTACGCGGAACACGACTTCAATGCTTCGACGTTCGCCGCCCGCGTCGCGGCCTCGACGTTGACCGACGCCCACTCGGCGATCGTGGCCGCCATCTGCGCCCTGCGAGGGGCGCTGCACGGCAGCGCCAACGCCGCGGTGCTGCGCTTCCTGCAGCGATTCGATGCGCCGGACGCGGCCGAGGCCGCCGTGCGCGAGATGATCGCGCAGAAGGCGCGGTTCCCGGGGTTCGGCCAGCGCGCCTACTCGAAATCCGACCCGCGCAACGCCATCAACCGGGAGTGGGCGAGGCGGCTGGCGGACGAATCCGGCAACCGCAAACTGTACGACGTCGCCGAGCGCATCGAGAGCGTGCTGTTGCGCGAGCGCGGCATGTTCGCCAACCTCGACTACTACACGGCGCTGATCTACCGCGACTGCGGTCTGCCGGTGGCGTTGTTCCCGCCGATGTTCCTGCTGGCCCGGGTGTGCGGCCTCGTCGCCCACATCGCCGAGCAGCGCGCGAACAACCGGATCATTCATCCGAGCTCGAGCTATGTCGGCCCGGCGCCGCGGCCGTATGTTCCCCTGGCCCGGCGCGCTGCTGCGGGCGCGCGGGGACCCAAATGAAGTTCGAGCGCCAGATCCGGGAGCACGCCGAGCGCGCGGCCCGCGCCAGGGCAATGGGCGGTCCCGCCAAGCTTTCCAGGCGCAAGCAGGACGGCCTTCTCAACGTGCGCGAGCGCATCGATTGCCTGCTCGATCCCGGTAGTTTCCGGGAATCGGGGCTCTTCGGCGTTTCCTATATCCCGGAGATGCGCGAATCCACGCCCTGCGACGGCAAGGTGACCGGCTTCGGCAAGGTCGAGGGACGAAGGGTCGGCGTCGTGGGCTACGACTTCACGGTGAAGGGCTCCTCGTCGAGCTATACCAACAACCGCAAGATGGCGCACGTCAAGGACGTCGGCGGCCGGCGCGGCTTCCCCGTCGTGTTCCTCGGCGAATCGACCGGCGTGCGCATGCCCGACATCATGGGCGAGGGTATGGGCATGAACTTCGAGGGAGCGCGCTTCCTGCGCACGCGCGACGCGCCGTGGGCGGCCGCCGTGCTGGGCAATGCGTTCGGCTCCTCCGCCTGGCACGCGTGCTGCTCGGATTTCTGCGTCATGCGCAAAGGCTCCGTCATGGCGGTGGCGAGCCCCGGGGTGGTGTCGATGTCGCTCGGGCGTGAAGTGACGCCCGAGGAACTGGGCGGCTGGCAGGTGCTCGCCGAGCATTCGGGGTTTGCCGACGCGGTGGTCGATACCGACGAGCAGGCGATAGAGGCGATAAAGCGCTTTCTGTCGTATCTCCCGACCAACAGCCGCATGGCGCCGCCGGTCGCGGCGGTCCCGGAAGGATCGGACGAGGCGGTCAAGGGTATCCTCGACCTCATTCCCGAGTCGCCGACACAGGTCTACGACGTGCGCAAGGTGATCAGGGCCTTCGTCGACCGGGACAGCTTCTTCGAGCTGAAGGAGCGCTTCGGGCGCAGCGTCACGACGGCACTGGCGCGCATCGAGGGGCGCGCAATCGGCGTCATCGCCAACAACCCCTTCTACAAGGGCGGCGCGATGGACGCCGATGCCTGCAGCAAGGCGACCGACTTCATCGTGTTGTGCGACTCCTTCAATGTGCCGCTGATATTCCTCCACGACCAGCCCGGCTTCCTGATCGGACCCGACGCGGAAAAGCAGGGCGTCATCGGCCGCGTGATCAACTGGATGAACGCCGTACTGCAGGTGACGGTGCCGCGCATCAGCATCATCCTGCGCAAGAGCTACGGCCGCGGCTTCATCAACATGGGCGGCGCCGGGATCGCCGATGAGATCGCCGCGTGGTGGACGGCGGAAGTCAGCTTCATGAACCCGCGCACCGCCGTAATGGTGGTGCACGGCGTCAAGGAGGAGGACGATCCCGCGCGTTTCAACGACCTGCTCAGGGACATGGCGCGCAACGGCGGCGCCTACGACCTCGCCGCGGTCTATGGCGTGAAGGAAGTGCTCGACCCCCGCGAGACGCGCGAGTACCTCTCGGAGGCGCTCGACGTGCACACGCTGCGTCTCTCGGGCGGCGTGGGGCAGCACCGGCTCGCCAACTGGCCGACCAGCTATTAGCGTCGGCGGATAGTGGGGACGACATGAAGATCAGCAAGATCGAGGCGATTCCGGTCTGGTTCAAGCCTACCGACGAGTATCACGCGCTGTTCGGCTCCGGCAAGAAGAAAGGCACGATGGTCCACGCGCGCGAAGCCTGGTTTGCGAACATCCAGTACAAGGAGAACGTCTTCGTCAAGATCACCACCGACGATGGAATCGTCGGGTGGGGCGAGGCCTGTGCGCACCCCGTCACCAGCGAAACGCAGGCCGGCATTCTGGCCACTATCGCGCTCTTCGGGCGCATCATCCACGGCAAGAATCCCTTTCACATCGGTGCCATCCACGAGGCGCTCGACAACCTGTTCCTCCAAGCCAACAACGGCGCGCGCAGCGCCATCGACATTGCGCTCTATGACATTATGGGCAAGGCCGCGGGGCAGCCGATCTACAACCTGCTCGGCGGCGCGCACCAGACGCGGTTCGGCAAGCTCGCTACGACGCCGCGCTCTGACCCGAAGCGCATGGCCGACCACGCACGAGCATTGATCAAGCAGGGCTATACGTGCTTCGAGCCCAAGATGACGGGCCACCTGGAATCGCTGGACGCTGACGCGGACCGCCTCGAAGCCATCCTCGAAGCGGTGCCGAAAAACTGCCCGGTGATCGCCGATCCCAACCAGATGTGGGGGACCGCCAAGGACACGATCAACCTGCTGGACCGGCGCTTTCGCGGCGTCGGCAATCTCGCGATCGAGCAGCCCGTCTGGAGCCACGACCTGACCGGGCTCGCATCGATTACACAGGCGGCGACGCACAAGATCGTCGCGGACGAGGCGATTCAGAATCTCGCGACGATGGTTCGCATCGCCTCGGGGCGCTACGCGGACATGGTGAGCCTGAAGCTCGGCAAGTGCGGCGGCTTCTACAAGTCCGTGCAGATGATGCGCATCGCCGAGGCCGCGGGGCTGCCGGTGCGCATCGACTGGACCCAGGGCAGCCACTTGCTCGACACGGCAACGGGGCACCTCCACGCGACCGTGCGCATCGTCGGCTGCGACCCGGGAATGGACTACCAGTTGCGCATCGAGGACCGGCCGGTGAAAGAGGGCGGGGTGACCCTGGACCGCAATGGTCATTTCGTCATGCCGACCGCGCCCGGCCTCGGGCTTACCGTTGACGAGAAGTTGCTGAAGAAGCTCTCGCAGAGACGCTGAATGCAAAGCGAGCGCGGGATTCCCGATCTTTGCCGAACGAGGAGGACACGACAATGACAGCGAAACGGGCAGTGTTTCTCGCCGCCGCGGCGATGCTGTTCCAGCCGGCCCTGGTCGCCGCGCAGGGTTACCCGGTCAAGCCGGTGCGCATCATCGTGCCGTTTCCCGCCGGAGGAGGCACCGACCTCATGGCGCGTACCCTGGGCGACAAGCTCGGCGCCGCGCTGGGACAGTCATTCCTGGTGGACAACCGCTCCGGCGCGGGCGGTGCGCTCGGCACGGATCTCGCCGCGAAGGCCGCTCCCGATGGCTACACGCTTCTCGTCAGTTCCTCGAGCGCGCTGGTCATCGGGCCCAACCTCATGCGAAAGGCGCCCTACGATCCGCTCCGCGACCTCGCGCCGGTAATCCTCATCAGCAGCTCGCCCAACGTGCTGGTGGTTCACCCTTCCGTTCCGGCGAAGAGCGTAAAGGAGCTGATCGCGCTGGCCAAGCGGCGCCCCGGCGCGCTCAACTACGCGTCGAACGGCGCCGGCACACTGAGTCATCTCACGGCCGAGTTGTTCAAGTTGCGAGGCGGCTTCGAGATCGTGCACGTGCCCTACAAGGGGGCGCCCCCTGCCGTGATCGACACCATGGCGGGCAACGTCTCCCTGCTGTTCTCGGCGTATCCGACCGTGTCGGCGCAAGTCAAGAGCGGGCGGCTGCGCGCGCTGGCGGTGACCAGCACGAATCGCGCGTCGATTGCCCCGGACTTGCCGACGGTAGCCGAGACATTACCGGGGTTCGACTCCAGTCAATGGTGGGGGATGTTCGGGCCGGCCGGCATGCCGCCCGCCGTAGTGAGCCGTCTCAACGCCGAAATGCAGAAGGCTCTCTCGATGGCCGACGTGAAGAAGCGCCTGGCGGCAGACGCGGCCGATCCCATCGGCGGCAGCGCGGCCGACTGCTCGCGGTTCCTGCGGGCGGACTTCGAGAAATGGCGCAAGGTCATTCAAGACGCCGGGGTTTCGCCGAACTGAGCACGGCGATTTGATCAAGAACAGGAGGCAACCCGCCGTGGACGATAACCGCAGGCCGTTTTTCATCGTGAGCGCGCCGCGCTCGGGCTCGACGCTGCTCCGGCTCGTGCTCGATGCCCATCCCCGACTGGCGGTGCCTCCGCCGGGGTGGCTCTTCGATTTGGTCTACCCCTACCTGTACAGCTATGGCGACTTGGCGCAGCCCTCGAACCTGCTCGCGCTCGCCGAGGACATCCTGCAGACGCCGACGGTGGGTAAGTGGCCGGTCAAGCCTGCTCCCGCGGCCCTGGCGGCCGCCGCGCGCGTGCCCACGTTCGGCGGTCTGTACGAAGCGCTGCACTGGGAGTACGCGAAGGCAGAGGGCAAGCAGCGCTGGGGAGAAAAAACCCCGCGCAACGCCTTCTGGATGGACGAGATCCGGGCGAACTTCCCCGGTGCGCAGTTCATCCACATCGTGCGCGATGGCCGGGACCAGGCGATCGACATTTCCGACTCGCTGCTCTGGCCCTATGCGGTCTACTCTGGGGCGAATTTGTGGCAGCGATACGTGAATGCCGTGCGGGAGTCCGCCGCGCGCCTGCCGGCGGACGCCTATCTGGAAATCCGCTACGAGGACTTGTGCGCGGAGCCCGAGGCCCACATCCGGCGACTGTGCAAGTTTCTCGGCGAAGACTTCGATTCGCGCATGCTGAAACCCCACGAGACACGCTCAGCGCGGGCCTGGAGCGCCCATCCGCTGCACGCCAAGACCGCCCAGCCGATCTCGACGAAGTTCTGCGAGATGTACAAGGTCCGCCTGCCCGCGGGGGACGTGGCGGCCCTGGAGGCGCTGATCGGCGGGACGCTGCAGCATTTCGGCTATCCGTTGGCAGGCACGCCCCGACCGGCTCCAGCCAGACTCGCGTCGCAGTGGCTCGAGAGCGACACGGTGACCAATCCCGAGAACGTCCCTTACCGCAGGTGGCACGAGGAGCGCCGCAAGGAGCGCCGGTCACGGGGGGTATGGAGCGACTCCGACCGCCCGACCCTCCTGGGCGGGATGAACTGACGGTTCCCGGCCGCGGCCGGTTGCCGGGTCCGGCGCCGTGCCGCGCCCGCCGGCTGGTAAGATCGCGCTGCGATCGGTGCCACGCCATGTACTCGTACGATTTCCGCGCAACCGGCTATTCCTTCCGCCTCTACAGCGGCCGCAATGCCCT
>Ga0247825_10001129_pt1 | contig 17412 bp, 14 predicted proteins | sample 13C_Vanillin_Day_FD_194413 | JGI IMG/M metagenome (GOLD analysis project Ga0247825, IMG submission 194413) | Soil microbial communities from agricultural site in Penn Yan, New York, United States - 13C_Vanillin_Day48 | ecosystem: Environmental > Terrestrial > Soil > Agricultural land | place... | reverse complement strand
AGCAGATCCTTCAGGTCCATGCTGGCCGCGCGCAGCTTGGCCGCCAGGATCTCGCGCCCGCGCTTCCACGTCGTCATCAGCGTGAAGAGCGCGATCGCCAGCACCAGCGGGAACCAGCCCCCCTCCGGGATCTTCACCGAGTTGGCGCTGAAGAACGCCAGCTCCACCCCCAGGAACAGCAGCATGATCGGGAGCGCCACCGCCCGCCGGACGCCCCAGCGCTCGCGCGCCACCACATAGGCCATGCACGTCGTCATCAACATGGCCGAGGCCACCGCGATGCCGTAGGCACCCGCCAGCGCGCTCGAGGAGCGGAAGCCCAGCACCAACAGCACCACGCCCACCAGCAGCAGCCAGTTGAGGCCGGGCAGGTAGATCTGCCCCTTCTCCTCGGCCGAGGTGTGCACCACCTCCATGCGCGGGCAGTACCCCAGCTGCATCGCCTGCCGCGTGTTCGAGAAGGCGCCGGAGATGACCGCCTGGGACGCGATCGTCGCCGCCCCCGCCGCCAGCACCACCAGCGGGTAGAGCGCCCATGACGGCGCGATCATGAAGAAGGGGTTGCGCGCCGCCTCCGGGCTCCTCAGCAGCAGCGCCCCCTGCCCCAGGTAGTTGAGCATCAACGAAGGCAGCACCAGCACGAACCACGCCCAGCGGATGGGCCCCCGGCCGAAGTGGCCCATGTCCGTGTAGAGCGACTCGCCGCCCGTCACCACCAGGAAGACACCTCCCAGCACCAGGAAGCCATGCCCCCCGTTGCGCAGGAAGAAGGAGACTGCCTCCACCGGCGAGAGCGCCCACAGCACCGCGGGGTTGTGCACCAGCTCCTTCACCCCCAGCACCGCCAACGTGATGAACCACACGCACATGAAGGGGCCGAACACGTTGCCGATGCCGCCTGTCCCGTGCCGCTGCACGAGGAAGAGCACCACGAGGATGGCCAGGGTGATGGGCAGGATGTAGGGCTCGAAGATGGGCGTGGCCACGCTCAGGCCCTCCACCGCGCTCAGCACCGAGATGGCGGGGGTGATGACGCCATCTCCGTACAGGAGCGAAGCCCCGAAGATGCCCATCAGGAGCAGCACCGCGCGGGCCCGGTGTGTCGGCTTGCTCCCCCTCGACCGCTGCCCCACCAGCGCCATCAGCGCCAGCACGCCGCCCTCGCCCCGGTTGTCCGCCCGGAGCACGAAGACCAGGTACTTCACCGAGACGGTGATGATCAGCGACCAGAAGATGAGCGACAGCACCCCCAGCACGTTGTCATGCGAGGGGGTGATGCCATGCGGTCCACTGAAGCACTCGCGCAGTGCGTACAGCGGGCTGGTGCCGATGTCCCCGTAGACGACGCCCACAGCCCCAAGGGCCAGCAGTGCCGTGCGCTTCATGGAGCCCTGCCCACTGGAGAGGGAGGCAGGCTCTTGCGTGGTCACGTTCACGGCCACCGCTTTAGCCGAACTCGGGCCGGGAGCAACCGCCTCCAGCACCCTCCCCCTGCACTTTCCACTCTCAGCGGAAGGCGCCGACTCATCGGATCCAAGTGTGCCGGGACCTAGGTCCATGTGCGACTGTCAACGGTTGCACTTCAGGAATTGCGGGGCCTTTGCACATTTCGCTGTTCGCATGTGCGATCAGCCTGGGGGCGGAAAAATCGAGATGGCTTCATTGGGCATCAGCCAGGCACAGCATCATCAAGTGGGTCCTCTGGGGTTGCAGCAACGGCTGGCGCTGCTGGCGGAAGCATCACGGGTGCTCGCGGACGCCAGCCTGGAGCCCCCCGCGGTGCTCGAGCGGCTGTGCACGCTGGTGGTGCCGACGCTGGGGACGGCGTGCGGCCTGCGCCTGCTGTCCGAGGATGGGCAGTGGCTGCATCCGGTGGGCTCGGCGCATGCGGATCCCGACTCGCGGGAGGCGTTCCAGGCCCTGGTCTCCGGGCCGCAACGCGCGGATGAGGGGCTGTCCGCCCTGGTGGTGCGCAAGGGCGAGTCCCTGCTGCTGTCCGCCCTTCCTCCCGAGGTGCTGAAGCGCGCGGTGGCGGCCTCGTTCCGCGCGGCGGCCGAGCGCTTCCCCTTCAGCGATCTGCTCGTCCTGCCGATGCGCGCGCGCGGGCGTGTCCTCGGCACCCTGGCCGTCGCACGGGGGCAGAACGCGCGTCCCTTTGACGACTCGGAGCGGATGCTGCTCCAGGACGTGGCGGACCGGGCCGCGGTGGTGCTGGACGTGGCGCGCGCCTACGCGTCGGAGCGGCGGGCGCGGCTGGAGGCGGAGGTGGCCGCCAACCGCATCCTCCGCATGCAGCGCGCCACCGCCGCGCTGTCCGAGGCGCTGACTCCCGCGGACGTGGCCGGCGTGGTGATGCGCGAGGCCATGGACGCGCTGAACGCCGAACAGGGGCTCGTCACCGTGGCCAGCGAGGATCCCTCCTGGCTGGAGATCCTCGTCAGCCGCAACCTGCCTCCCGCCGCCCTGGAGCGCCTGGCGCGCTTTCCGAGCGACGCGCCCATGCCCAGCGCGGAGGCCTACCGGACGGCGGCGCCCCTATGGCTGGAGACGCCCGAGGTGCTCGTGGCGCGCTACCCCTCGGTGTTCCAGCGGCCAGACGCCACTGCCCAGTCCCTGGCCACCCTCCCGCTGATGTCTCGTGGGCGGGCGCTGGGCGTGCTCTCGCTGATCTTCTCCTCTCCGCGGGCCTTCACCGCGGACGAGCGCGCCTTCCTGCAGGATCTGGCGGGGCAGACAGCCCAGGCGCTGGAGCGGGCCCGGCTCTACGCCGCCGAGCAGCACGCGCGCGCCAACGCCCAGCGCGCCGCGGAGCGCACCACCCGGCTCCAGGCCGTCACCGCCGAGCTGTCCCAGGCGCTCACGGCCGCGCGCGTGGCGGAGATCGTCGTGGACCATGGCGCGGCGGCGGTGGGAGCGCGCAGCGGTGGGCTGTGGCTCATCGAGCCGGGGAACGCCTACGCGCGGCTGGTCCGCACCTTCGGCTACCCACAGGAGGTGGTGGAGCGCTTCCAGCGGCTGCCGCTGGGGATGAGCGCGCCGTTGATGGAGGCGCTGCGCGAGGGCCAGCCCGTGTGGATGGAGACGCCCGAGGCGGCGGCTCAGCGCTACCCGCTGCCCACTCAGCGGCAGGGGCCGACTCCGCCGCCGCTGACGCCCTCCATGGCGTGTCTGCCGCTGAACGCGGAGGGGCGCACGCTGGGGGCGCTGGTGCTGGGCTTCACCGAGCCCCGCCGCTTCGATACGGACGAGCGCGCCTTCCTCGAGCTGCTCGTGCACCCGGCCGCGGAGGCGCTGGCTCGCGCGCGGCTGCTGGAGCAGGAGCAGGCGGCCCAGGCGGCGCTGCGCGAGGCGCACCAGACGCTCTCCACCATCATCCAGGCCTCGCCCGCCGCCATCGTACTGATGGATCCGGATGGCACGGTGCGCATGTGGAACCCCGCCGCCGAGCGCATCTTCGGGTGGACGGAGCAGGAGGCCGTGGGGACCGCGCTGGTGACGGTGCCCGAGGACAGACGTGAGGAGTTCCGGAACAACCTGGCGCGCGCGGCCCGAGGCGAGCCGCTCATGGGCCTGGAGACGCAGCGCGTGCGCAAGGACGGGACGCTCATTGATGTGGCCATGTGGGCCTCGGCGGTGCGCCACGCGAGCGGCCAGGTGCAGTGCGTCTACCTCATCACCGACATCACCGAGCGCAAGCGCGCGGAGGATGCCCAGCGCTTCCTGGCGCGGGCAGGCAGTGAGCTGGCCAGCAGCCTCGATGACGAGGCCACGCTGGAGCGTGTGGCCCGCCTGGCGGTGCCGTCCTGGGCGGACCTCTACTCCATCCACTTGTGGGAGGAAGGGGAGCTGCGGTGCGTGGCCGCCGCGCATGCAGGTGCCAGGCTCGAGAATCCCTCGGGCGAGCGCGAGGCGGACGCGGTGGCCCGCATCATCGCCTCGGCCCAGCCGGAGCTGCGACTCGAGTCCACTCCGCGCCCGTACGCCTCGCTGCGCGTGCCGCTGATGGTGCGTGGCCAGGCGCTGGGAGCGCTGTCGCTCGTCACCACCCGGCGGCTCTATGACTCGCAGGATCTGGCGCTGGCGCAGGAGCTGGCGCGGCAGGCGGCCCTGGCCATCGACAACGCCCGGCTCTACCACGAGGCCCAGCAGGCGGTGCGGCTGCGCGAGGAGTTCCTCTCCATCGCCAGCCACGAGCTGAAGACGCCCATCAGCGCCCTGCAGCTCCAGGTCCAGAGCCTGCTGGCCACGCTCGCCCGCTCTCCCTCGGGCCCCACGCCGGAGCGGCTGCGCCGGAGCCTGGACATCGTGGATCGGCAGGTGCGGCGGCAGACGCAGCTGATCAATGATCTGCTGGACGTGTCACGCATCTCCGCCGGGCGGCTGCAGCTGCGGCCAGAGCTCATGGAGCTGTCCGCGCTGGTGCGCGAGGTGGCCGAGCGCTTCGAGCCCGAGCTGGCGCGCGCGGGCTCGCACCTCAAGCTGCACATGTCCGCGGAGACAGGAGGGCAGTGGGACCGGCTGCGGCTGGATCAGGTGGTGACGAACCTGCTGTCCAACGCGGTGAAGTACGGCCGGGGCAACCCCATCCAGGTGGAGACCGAGACGGTGGGCGGCCAGGTCCGGCTCTGCGTGAAGGACGGGGGCATTGGCATCGCGCCCGAGGACTTGTCGCGCCTCTTCAACCGCTTCGAGCGCGCGGTGTCCGAGCGCAACTACGGCGGCTTCGGCCTGGGCCTATGGATCACCCGGCAGATCGTCGAGGCGATGGGCGGACGCATCCACGTGACGAGCCAGCTGGGCGTGGGCTCGACCTTCATCGTGGAGCTCCCTCGCCAGCGTGGGTGAGGGAGCGCCGAGCGGCTCCTGGCAAGGCAGATACCCGGAGGGCACTCCGTTGCCTGTGCGCGGCGTCGGCTCCACTTTGCACGGAGTATGACTTCCGAACTCAGCCAACTGCCCATGCGCAATGAGGAGGGCGCCATTCACGTCATTGTCGAGTCTCCCCGAGGCTCCACGGTGAAGTTGAAGTACGAGCCACGGCTGCGAGCCTTCACCATCAGCCGGCCGCTGACGCGGGGGCTGCGCTATCCGTTCGACTGGGGCTTCATTCCCAGCACGAGCGGACCCGATGGGGACCCCCTGGACGCCATGGTGTACTGGGACGTGGCGACCTGGCCCGGCGTGGTGCTGCCCTGCCGCATCCTGGGAATGCTCCAGGTGGAGCAGAAGAAGCAGAAGGGCAAGGGCCGGGAACGCAATGACCGCGTGCTGATGGTCCCCGTCTCCGCGGTGCGAGCCGAGCACCTGCGCTCGTATCAGGACCTGTCCAAGCGCGAGCGGCAGGAGCTGGAGCACTTCTTCCTCACCGCGGTGGCCTTCGAGAACAAGGACGCGCGCATCCTTGGGTGGAAGGGGCCTCAGGTGGCCGAGCGGCTGCTCGAGGAGTCCCAAGAGCGCTGAACGCCATGGCTCGCCCAACACCTGTCCGAGGTCTTGCCCCCTTCAGCCGATTGGACGACGCGGCCCGGCGCATCCTCATGTGCCGCCTGGCGGACGTGCGCCACCCGGAGTCCTCGGTCACGGAGGAGGTGTCCGTGGACGGCGTCCATGACATGCGCGTGGCCACCGGGTGGAGCAGCGCACTGAGCCCCCTGGCCGCTCCTCCTCGGCCTTGTCACCCGGCCCGAGCGGCTCAGCCCAGGGACAGCAGCAGGATGGTCGCCTGCTCGGGGGGAGTCAGCTGCTGGAAGACCTCGGGGATGCTCACCTCCGTGTCCCGCTCATAGGCGCGGTCACAGCTGCGGCGGCCCACGTAGGTGCCTTCCGTGTTCTTCAGCCGGTAGGTGCAGTCGTTGATGTACACGGTCAGTTCCGTGGGGCTGTAGCTCAGCTCCACGGGGCGGCCGATGAAGGCTCCCTCGGCCTTGACGGTATTACCCTCGACCTTGATCTTCAGGTTCACCACCCCCTGGCCGATATTCCCCTTGGCCTCGTTCTCCTTGAACTCGATCATCGCCGTGGAGTTGCCTACCCGCCCCCTCAGCTCCTTGGGTGAGTGGTGGAGCTGGATGGCTTGCGAGGTGACATCCTTCCCGGTAAGCCGGATGTTGTAGGAAGCCTGTGGCAGCCGTACGGAGATGGTGGGCTCCTTTGGCTCTGCCAGGGCTACTCCTCCTGCGAGAAGGCCCAGTCCCATCATGAAACGGACGAAGCGTGGAGTTTTCATAGTGGGCAAAAGATAGCCACCGCCCCACTGGGATCTCCATTCCTCAGCTACCCCCCTTGAGGAGGGGGGGTGCGTTGCGCAACTGATTCTTGACAGCTCCATTCAGCCTCTTGTCCGTGCCTGTGGGGACGCTCGGAGCGTTGACAGTGGACTGTCGACGCCGTGGACAGTGGAGCCGATCCAGGGCCGTAAGTCCTTGAAACAAGGCCCGGAATCGGCTGGCAAGCCGCTTGCGATGGCCTCCCCTCGAAAGGAGCGGGAGGCCATGGATGATGCGGCACGCGGCACGGAGCGGGGGGACACGAGGCTGAACCGGCGCAAGGTGCTCCGCTGGGGGCTGATCCACGCGGTGGCCCTTGTGGGCGGCGCACTCTTCTTCTCGTGGAGCGCGGTGGCCGTGGCCGCGGGGCTCCTCGCGGTGACGATGTGCCTGGGCGTCTCGGTGGGCTTCCACCGCGGCCTGATCCACCGTTCCTTCCAGACGTCGCGCGCGGTGGAGGCCGTGCTCGCGGTGCTGGGCTCGCTCGCGGGCCTGGGCGGGATCCTCGGCATGAGCCGCATGCACCACATGCGCGACTACCACCAGAACCAGCCGGACTGCCCACCGTACTTCGGCTACGAGGGCGGCTTCCTCCAGGCCATGGCCTTTGCGCTCTTCTTCGACCACCACGCGATCGATCCCTCCGTGTATCCGCCGGTGGATCCGCGCGTGGCCGGGCGCCCGTTCTTCCACGCACTGGAGCGCGCGGGGCTGTGGCTCCAGGTGCCGCTGGCCGTGGCGCTGTATGCGGTGGGTGGCCCCGCCTTCGTGGCGTGGGGCATCTTCGTCCGGCTGGCCCTCACGCAGGATGGCTTCTGGGCCATCCACTACGTGGGCCATGTCTCGGGCGAGCAGCCCTATGAGCTGCCCGGCGCCGCGGAGCAGGGGCGCAACACGGGCTGGCTCGCGCTGCTGAGCATGGGCGAGTCCTGGCACAACACCCATCACGCATACCCGAGCTCCGCGCAGATGGGCGTTGGATGGCGCCAGCCGGATCCTGGCTTCTGGGCCGTGCGCGCGCTGGAGGCGCTGGGGCTTGTGTGGGATGTGAAGACGGTGGCGGCGCTTCCCCTGCGCAAGGGTGCGAGGCTCACGCCTTCCGCGCGCGTGCGACAGGTGCGCCGCGCTCCTGTGCATCGGCGTGCACATCCCGCCACGGCGCGCTGAGTCACAACACAGAGGGCTTCATGGCTTGGGAGTGGTCTACCGGTTGCAATCCTGCTCTGCTTCGGATCACTCCCCCGAGCCACCATGCGGCCCTTCCTCTTCATCCTGCTGTGCCTTGCTGCCGCCAGCGTCCGAGCACAGCCCTCTGCCTCAGCTCCTCCTCTGGAGCCCATTCCCCCGCCACCGCTCGTCTCCGCACCCGAGGAACCTCCCGCTCTTCCCGAGACACAGGTCGCGCCAACCACGCCACTTCCCGCGTCCCCTGAGGTCGTCAGCACCCCACGGCGGGAGACATCCGAAGCCTCTTCGCTGGTGCCACCGCCTCTGCCTGGCTCCACCAGGCCGGCGCTAACCCCTGGAGAGCGCACGCAGCGCTATCCGGAGCCCGGCCGGTACAGGAGCTACTCGGCGGGCCCAGGTGGATTTGTACTCATCTGCACCGAGCTGGTCAGCGGAGCCGCGGCAGGGGGTGTGCTGGGCGCGGCGCAGGCTCGGGATGGCAGCGTGGCCTCGGGCATCATGCTGGGAGGCCTCTCGTTCGGAGGGGCGGCCGCCCTCTATCAGTACTTCGCCCGCGTGGAGAGCAATGAGGCGTGGCTCACGTCGATCGCGGCGGGCGCGGGCTTCATCACCGGCTTCGGCGTCGCCTCCGAGCAGGGACTGAGCCAGGGCAATCGCGCGCTGCTCACGCTGGCATCCACCCAGCTCTCCATCGTCTCCACGCTGGCCATCACCGCCATGCAGCCGGGTGACGTGAGCGGAGGAGACACCTGGCTCGTGGGCACCACTTCTCTCTACGCCTTCATCTTCACCGGGCTCGTGCAGGGTGCCCGGGGAGACTCCGATATCACTCCCACGCTGGCCGCTCCGGCCCTGGGCCTGATCGGAGGCGCCCTGCTGACCAGATTCCTGGAGCCGCACCCGGGGCAGATGTTCGCGATCACCTCCATCCCGATCGCCGCGGGGTTGGGCATGGCCCGCCTCCTCGAGCGGATCAACCAGCAGTCCCTCTACACCGTCCTGCTCATCACCATGGGGAGCTCGTTCCTCATCACCACCGCCGTCACCATCCTCACCGGCACCCCCGAGCCCCCCGCGCTCTCACGCGCCTCCGGGTTCCAGGCCGTCCCAGTCCCAGTCCTCATTCCAGCGGGCCGCGGCAGTGGCTCGGTCGCGGCGGGCCCTGGCCTCTTCATGCGCTTCTGACACGCAGTCTTGCGAGGGTTTCTTTCCTCGGCCGCACCGATGCAGAGATGATGGACCCATAGGAGTCTCCCCATGCGTGCCACCGCCCTCTTCCTGTGCCTCATCGCCGTTGCCGCGAACGCACAGTCATCCCAAGCTCCCTCCGAAGAATTCCTCACGCCCCCTCCCATCACCTCGGCGCCCCGGGACAATGATCCACGCACCACCGAGGTGCCCACGCGGGTCTCCAATCCCGAGGACGAGTTCCTCCCGCCTCCCCTCATGAACACTCCCGCCGCGGAGCCTTCGCCGCCGCCGCGCGCCGCCGCTCCACCGCCGAGCCAGCCTCCTCCGCAGCCCGCCACGCCTCCCGTGCAGAGCCAGCCCGTGCAGAGCCAGCCCGCGCAGAGCCAGCCCGCGTGGACTCCTCCCCCGCGCCCCACCGCTCCCGTCGAGCCCGTGAAGCCACGCTTCCTGCGCTACAGCCGCTATTCCGCGGGCGCGGGCGGCCCAACGCTCGCGCTCACCGAGGGCATGGTGGGTGTCGTCACAGGCGCGATGCTCGGCTCCGCCTTCGACCTCGCCAGCGATGCGCGGGACAGCGATGGCTACACAGGGGCCATCCTGGGCGGGCTCACGCTCGGCACCGCCGCCACGATCTACCAGTACTTCATCCCCGTGGGACGCCGTGAGTCACTGCTGGCCGCGGGCGCCGCGACGACGGGGCTGATGGCCAGCCTCACCATCGCGAACTCGCGCGACCTCAGTGACAGGGATCGCGCGGCGCTGACCTTCGCCGCCACCCAGGCAGGCGTCGCCGGCGTGCTGCTGGCCACCGCGGGTGGCGAGGACGTGAGCGCCGGAGACACGGGGCTGGTGGGCGCCACCTCGCTCTACGGCTTCGTCCTCACAGGGCTCATCGAGTACATCCACGCCCGGGAGACGGATCAGAGCTACAACTTCGTGCCCGTCCTCCTCGCGCCGGCGGTCGGCATGGCGATCGGGGGGCTGCTCGCCATCCCCATCGAGATGTCCTCCTCGAGTGCCTTCGAGCTCACCATGTACCCGCTCGGCACGGGGCTGGTGGCGCTCCTCATCGGCGCACGGCTCGCGGATGATGTCGTCGTCGCCAAGACGGTGCTCGGCACCGTCGCCGGCACCTTCTTCCTTGTCGCGCTGATCAACGGGCTCTCGGGAGGCGTCATCGAGCCGCCCAAGAAGTCCGCCAGCAACACCAGCACCTTCCAGGCCATGCCCATGCCCGTGGTGATGACAGCGGGGCGGGGCAATGACTCGCTCGCCGCGGGTCCCGGCCTCTTCGTGCGCTTCTAAAGGATCCCCATGCGAGCTCTCCTCCTGCTGACATGCCTCCTCTCCACCGCGGCCGGTGCCGCGCAACCGGGCCAAGCCGGCTCCCAGCCCGAGTCCTCCTCTCCGGACGAGCCTGAGTGGGCCAAACCTCCCCCTGACACTCGCCCCGCCGAGCCCTCTGGCGAGGGCCTCGTGCGCTACAGCCGCTTCTCCGCCGGGCCAGCGGGGCCCTCCATCGCGGTCGCCCAGACGCTCCTCGGCGTGTCGGGCGGAGCGATCCTGGGCAACAGCTTCGACACCGAGGGTAAGACGAACAACCTCTACGCCGGGGCGATGCTCGGCGGGCTCGCGCTAGGCACCACCGGCATCCTCTACCAGTACTACTTCCCCGTGCAGCGCCGCGAGGCACTGCTGGCCACCACGGCCTCCCTGGCGGGGCTCGCGGGCGGTATCGCCTATGCCAACAACCAGGACCTGGGAGACCGGGACCGGGCGCTCCTCGCCATCATCTCCTCTCAGGTGGGGATGTTCACCCCGCTCCTGCTCACCTCCGGCGGCAATGACATCAGCGGCGCGGACTTTGGGCTGATCAGCCTCACGTCCTTCTATGCCACCCTCGTCGTCGGCCTCATCGAGCTCGTCCACGACGCGGATACGCCCGGTGGGTACAACTACGCTCCCATGTTGATGGCGCCCGCCATTGGCATGGCCATCGGCGGTCTGCTCTCCATCCCCTTGGAGCTGAACGGGCTCGCCTTCGCGATCCTCTGGCCCACTCCGCTCGTCCTGGGCGGGATGGCGTTCGGTCTCGCCGCGCCACTCTCCAACAACGCGACCACCGGACGGGTGGGGCTCATCGCCCTGAGCGCCGGCTTTGCCATCTCCGCCATGGCCCTGGCCGTCCTCTACACCCCACCTACCCAGGAGCAGGTCGCCTCCAGCGCCCCGCGGATCGTCCCCATGCCGGTGCTGCTGGCCGCGGGCCGTGACAACCGGGGGCTCGCCGCGGGCCCGGGGTTGTGGGTCCAGTTTTGAGTTGATCTCTGCTACGAGGAGCTTCGTCATGCGATCCATCACCATCCTGATCAGCCTCGTCGCGGTAGTGGCCCACGCCCAGCAGCCCGACGCTCCCACCGCGCAGCCCGATCCCACTCCACCCACTCTCCACCGCTCCGCCGCCTATCGAGGCACTGCCTCCTCCGCCTCCTCCGCCGGAGACACCCACGCCACCGCCCTCCGCCACGAAGCCGCCTGAGCCTGAGCGTGAGCGCACCGTGCGTTACAGCCGCTTCTCCGCGGGTCCGGGAGGGCCGCTGCTCGCCTTCACCGAGGTCATGAGCGGCGTGGTCAGCGGCGCACTGATTGGCGCCAGCTACGACGAGGACAATCCGGGCAATGAGCGGAGAAACAACGCCTACACGGGCGCGGTGGTCGCGGGCCTCACGCTCGGCACGGGCGCCACGCTCTACCAGTACTACAACGCCGTGGAGCGCAACGAGTCCCTCCTGGCGGCGGGCGCGGCGACCTCGGGGTTCATCGCGGGCCTGGCCATCGCGGACCAGGCGGAGATGTCCTCACGCGGCGCCGCGTGGACGAGCCTGGCTGCCACCCAGGCCGGCATCATCACCGTGCTCGCCGTCACGAATGGCGGTGGAGACGTGAGCACCGGGGACGCGGCGCTCGTGGGCATGGTGTCCCTCTATGCCTTCACGCTCACCGGACTCACCCAGGGCATCATGGACGCGTCCGCCAGTGGCGGGACGGAATGGGCGTACACATTCCTCGCTCCCGCGGTGGGCATGGGCCTGGGCGGTCTGCTCACCATGCCGCTGGAGATGGACTCCGCGCGCGTGCTCAAGCTCACGCTGGTGCCGCTCGGCGTGGGTTCGATCATGCTGTCGCTGGGTGCCATCCTCGCCGATGGCACGACCGTGCCTCTCACCGCGCTGGCCGGCATCATCACCTCGTTCGCCCTCACGTTCCTGCTCACGTCGGATCCGGGCATGGAGACGGAGCGGGAGGGCTTGCGCCGCGCGGACTTCCAAGCCATGCCCGTGCCGGTGGTGATGGCGGCGGGCCGTGACAAGAGCTCGCTCGCCGCGGGCCCCGGCCTCCTCGTGCGCTTCTGAGCCTCGCCTGTTGCTTGCGCATCAATGGATTGTAATTCTTGCAGGCCCAGTCTCCGCGTCATCCCCGCTGTTTCCTGACGCGGTTCCGCGATATGGGTCATGCGGTGGAAAACGATTCCAGCAGGCCACGAGCGGCTGGGGCCTCTCCCTCAGCCCCCAGCAAGGTGGAGCTCGAGGCCTCTCTTGGGCTCCAGATCCTCTATGTCGAGGACGATCTCGACATCCAGGAAGCGCTCCAGGAGGTCCTCGAGGCCGCTGGGTATCGCGTCACGGTGGCCTCCACGGCCACGGAGGGACTCTCCCTCCTGCGCGCACAGAAGTTCCACCTCGTCATCACCGACTACAACCTGCCGGACATCAACGGCGGGCGGATGCTCTCTCAGGCCGCTGAAGCGGGGATCCTCAGCTGCGAGTCGCTCATCCTGACGGGCGCCTCCCGGCTCGACGACGTCACCGCCTACCGGGTCATCCGCAAGCCGATTGACGTGGACAAGCTGCTGTCGAAGTTGAGCGAGATCCTCGCTCCCGTCCGCTCTCAAGAGCTTGCCAAGGCCAAGGCATATCTCGAGGTCACCCTGGATCGCCGCAACGACACGGGCACCCAGAATCGAATCGGCTTCACCCTCTACATCAGCGAGGCCTCCCCCTCCTCGCTCAGAGCCCTCAGAAACCTCCAGAAGCTCCTCGACGAGTATGAGCCGTCGCAGATCGATCTCCGGGTCGTCGATCTGTCCAAGGAGCGGCCGGCCTCCTTCGACGAGGACCGCATCACCTTCACGCCCACGCTCGTCAAGCGCAGTCCCGAGCCGCGCGTGTACCTCTTGGGAACGTTGGAGCACATCCAGGCCGTCGCTGATCTGCTCGGTGACGCGAAAGTCGAGCACAAGAAATGACTGGAGTTGTGAAGGTTCCCACGGGCGTCCCCGGGTTGGATCGCCTCACCCACGGAGGACTGCCCAAGGGGCGTACCACGCTCATCACGGGGAAGAGCGGCGCCGCCAAGAGCATCCTCTCTCTGCAGCTGGCGAGCTCCTTTGCCCGCTCGGGCCTCAAGACGGTCCTCTTCGCCATCGAGGAGAAGCCGGCGGTTCTGATCGCGACGGGAGACACCCTGGGCTTCGGCTGCTCGGGGCTGGTGGAGCGGGGCATCCTCCGGTTCGCTGACCTGACGAGGACGCCGGACGTCGCGACCATCGTCACGGGCGACTATGACGTCGGAGGACTGGTCCACCGGGTGCAAGCCGCGGCCAAGGAGTTCGGGGCTCAGGCGCTCGTGCTCGACTCGGCCACCGCGCTGTTCAGCCCAAAGCCTCCCGAGGAGCAGCTGCGCAGTCACTTCTTCCAGCTGATCGGCTCCTTCCGGAAGCACGGGCTGACGGCGGTGGTGACGGCCGAAGCGCCCGATGACTATGGCCCTCGCACCACTCTGGGCGTCGAGGACTACGTCTGCGATGCGGTGCTCGTGTTGAGGAACCTCATCGACAACGAGCGCCGGCGGCGGACCATCGAGGTCCACAAGTACCGGCGCAGCTCCCACCAGAAGGGCGAGTACCCCTGCACCATCACCAGCAAGGGGCTGATGGTCTTCCCCTTGAGCGCGCAGACGTCCCACGAGACCACGGAGACGAGCCGGTTCTCCAGCGGGTTCGAGGGGCTGGACTCGATGATGAACGGTGGCTGGCTCCGGGACTCGATCACCATGGCGCGTGGCCCGGCGGGCAGTGGGAAGACGACGCTGGCGGGCATGTACGCGCGGGCCGGAGCGCTGCGGGGAGAGCGCGTCGCGTACTACGGCTTCGAGGAGACGCGCCCCATGCTGCTGCGCAACTTCGCGAGCGTGGGCCTGCCAATGGATGAGCTCGTGAAGAAGGGCGTGCTCCTCCTGGAGTGCCGGTACCCGGAGTCCACGAGCCCGGAGGATCTGCTGGTCGAGCTGCGCAGGAGCCTGGAGGAGTACAAGCCCTCGCTCATCGTCCTGGACAGCATCTCCTCCGTGGCGCACTCCACCTCGGCGCGAGGGTTCCGCCAGTTCATGGTCGGCTTCTCCTCGCTGGTGCGCGAGCACAGCCGGAGCGCGCTCCTGACCCAGGCCGTCAACGATGTGAAGGAGGACGAGCGCACCGCGCCCTTCCTCTCGACGATCGCGGACGCGATCATCACGCTGGACTATCAGCGGAACGGCAAGCACCTGGACCGGACCATCAGCGTGACGAAGATGCGCGGCTCGGCCCACTCCGATGATGCCTTCCGCCTCAAGGTTCGCCCCGGAGGCCTCGGCATCGAGGAGATCCCGGAGCCGAGCCCCTGAGAGCCGTCAGCCCTCGGTGTTGCGCAGGAAGTCGGCGGTCTGGCTGAAGCGCCCCTCGAGGAAGCGCCGCAGGCCGCCGGTGACTCCGCGCGCATCCAGCGCCTTGTGCATGCAGCGCAGCCAGGCGTCTCTCATGGCGGCATCCACGGGGACATGGCCATGGCGCATGCGCAGGCGCGGGTGGCCGTGACGCTCGGTGTAGTGCTGTGGGCCGCCCAGCCAGCCGATGAGGAAGAGACCGAAGCGCTCGCGCGTGCCAAGGCTCACCTTGCCGTCCGGCTCCAGCGCATGCAGGCGGGCGAGCGTCGGCTCGCTGGCATCCATGGCATCGTAGAAGGCCGCCACGAGGGCCCGCACCGCCTCCTCGCCCCCGAGCCGCTGGAAGGGAGTGTCCTCCAGCGAGGGGACCCAATCGTCCGAGGAAGGTGTCTTGAGCTGAGTGGCCATATCCGTGTTCAACGCCAGCGCTTGGGGCGGGATTTCAGGGAGGTGAGGCCCAGCCTGTCACACAGGGACTCGAAGGGCGCGCGCGGGACACCGGCCCAGGCGAGCTCCGCCAGGGACTCCTTCAGGGGCGCGTCCGTGACAAGGGTGGCGAGCCTTCGATACAGGAGGGCATCCTCGCGGTGCTGGCGCAGCGTGGCCGCCAGCTTGTCCGCGCCGCGCGGGCGCACCGTCCAGGTGGCCGGATCCGCGGGGATTTTCTCCAGGTGGCCATAGGCGGAGAGCAGTGCCGAGGCGCCCTTCTCACCGAAGCCAGGCAGTCCGGGGATTCCGTCCGCATCGTCACCCATGAGCGCGAGCAGATCCGGCACGCTGGCGGGAGGGACTCCGAGCTTCGCGCGGACGCCGTCCTCGTCGAACTCCTTCTCCTGGCGCCGGTCCACCTGCACCACCTTCTTGCCGCGCACGCACTGACCGAGGTCCTTGTCTGGAGTGAGGATCCGCACCTGCTCCACCTTGCTGGCCCAGCGCGCCGCGGCGGTGGCCAGGGCGTCATCGGCCTCATGGTCCTTCATAGACCAGGCGGTGATGCCGAGCGCGCGCACGGCCTCCTCGGCGAGATCGAACTGGGCAAGCAGCTCCGAGGGGACGCCCTCCTCGGTCTTGTAGCCCGCGAAGAGCGCGTTGCGGAACGAGCGGATGGGGTTGTCGAAGGCGACGGCGACATGCGTCACCGCCTCCCGCGGATCGTGCATCAATGCGAGCAGTGAGGACATGAGCCCCACGGTGGCCTTCACATCCTTCCCGCCCGGCGCGGTGTGGCCGGGGCGTGGCGAGAAGTGAGCCCTGAACAACTCATAGGTACCGTCGACGAGGTGCAAGCGCATGCGTGGGGCATGTCTACCGCTCTCGCTTTCTCTCCGCCACCTCCGCGGCTAGCACCCAACGCCGATCGGGCTCGAACTAGGTGGCTTCGAGAGTTCCGCTCCAGGGTCGGGGGCACCGGGAGCGCAGTCACACCCAGGTGCAGGCACAGTCCCACGCCATGGGGCCCACAGGTCGCGGGCCCCTCGTCTCGGTGCGGGAGGACCCGGCAGCCGCCGGGTCCTCCCGCACCGGCCGTCCCGCTCTTCCACGGCCCACAGCCCTTCTTGAGCGCCCTTGTCTTGAGTCGGGCTACTGCTTCCTGGGGGGAGCCCATTGCCGCAGGCTCGATCGAAGAGATCGAGCTGCGCGCCTGCGCAGTCCATGTCGTAGAGCTCCTCGTGGCGGAGCTGCGTCACAAGGCAATGCCCGTAACGCCCACGGGGCTCGACCATGTGCTGTGGTACCGCGGCCAGGGCGAGCGCTATCGCCAGGGTCCACGGCGTCACCGGACACGTACGATCTTCTACTGACCCAAACCTTGCCTCTGAGGTTGTACGCCTGCTGTCCACCCTGCTAGGTTAGGTACACTATGCGCGTCTTCCCGCTCTACCGGTCTGCCCTGCTTGCCGTTCTCGTGTCGTCGGTGGTCATGGCAAAGGACCGCGATGTAGTCGAGCGGATCATCAATCTGTCGGAGCACCCAGCCGAGGCCGCGAATAAGCTCTATGTCGCCGGTCGCGTGGCTACCGTGCTGCGCTTCGAGAAGGAAGTTGATCCAGAGCAGACACGGATGCTCGGCTGGGAAGGGTGGTTTGAGCCCCTTCTGGTAGGCGGCAAGAAGGTGGTCCTTGAGCCACTTCGGGACATTGAGCCTGGGGACCGCTTCATGCTCCTCGTCACGCTCAAGGGCGGCACGGAGCTCCCCTTTGTTATCACATCGGAAGAGCAGCCGCTCGACGGGAGGCGGGAGGCGGATCAACAGGTCAGCGTGTTCCGCAACCTTGAGTCGGCGAGCGCTGTGCAGGCTTCCCTTTACGAGTCCCTGAAGAGAGAGCGGGAACTTCGGGAGAAGGTCGAGCGCTACGAGCAGGAGGATTCCGTTGATCATGCACTCGCGGCGCTCCTCGCGAAAGACGCTCCCCACCAGACGCCTTTCCGTCCGTGGCGCAAGTGGCTCCTACAGGAAGGGGATGTTGAGTTCGTCGTCCACCTCCTCAAGGGCAAGGGGAAAGCAGCGGTCGTCTTCAAGATTACGAACCGCGAGGATCAGCCCTGGAAGATGAAGATGGCACGTCTCTACACAGTATCCGGCTGGAAGGACAAGCCGTTTGCTGTGCGCACGGACCGTGAAGCGATCACCTCAGGTACGACCGGCTACGTCGCCGTCGTTGTTGACAAGGGCGCCTTTCAAGATGGCAGTACAGCAAAGAACCTCCTTCTTGAGATCTACCGGGACGACGGATACCGGCAGTTGTTCGTTGTGCTGGATCCGGCCCTCGTCCGTGACTAAGAGCGACGGTCATGCCTTCGACGCCAGCGCCCCTTCTTCTAGCGATCTTCCTACTCGCCACGTCTGTGAGTTGCCAAGCAACCGGTGGGGTGTCCCTTCGTCCAGACGGGAGCCCAGGGCCGGAGGAATGCTCCGAGGAAGCTCTCAAGACGATGAGGATTCTCCGGATGCGTGTAGGTGACGCAGCGGATGTGGAACTCGATGCGAACCAGATCGACGCGAGGC
>Ga0247825_10001128_pt1 | contig 17412 bp, 12 predicted proteins | sample 13C_Vanillin_Day_FD_194413 | JGI IMG/M metagenome (GOLD analysis project Ga0247825, IMG submission 194413) | Soil microbial communities from agricultural site in Penn Yan, New York, United States - 13C_Vanillin_Day48 | ecosystem: Environmental > Terrestrial > Soil > Agricultural land | place... | reverse complement strand
ATCCGCACCTGCGGGATCTCCTTCGACGCCGCGACTGTCGTGACGAAGTCTCGTCGTGTGAGCTCATCGTTTTCCATGGTCGTGGTCCTCCAGGGGAGAGGAATAATATCCTGAGCTGTGATACCGCGCTTCCTGCATGTCGCCAATGGCAGCAGTACAACGCGAACGATTGCCGAGGCCGGCATTCCGGGATTGCTGTCGATCTGGGCCGATCCCCTTCATGACGGGCCAGTGCCATTTGGTTTGAGCGACGAGGCATTGCTCGACGTGCGCCGGCTCTTCCTTGCCGGACCGCCGGGAAGTCCGAGCGACGACCCGGTGAATGACCTGAGGCTCTGGCGACAGATCATCGAGCGGCATGACGCCTACGACGAGCTTGTCCTCTGGTTCGAGCACGACCTCTTCGATCAGCTGAACCTGATTCAACTTCTGAGCTGGTTACATCGCCGGCTTCCCTCGCCGAAGGTTGTGAGCCTGGTGTGCATCGGGTCGTATCCAGGTCGTCCTGATTTCAAGGGCCTCGGGGAACTGACGACAGCGGAGCTGGCGCCTCTGCTCGACACGCGGCAGCCTGTCACCGAACCGCAGTACGTGTTGGCGCAGCGGGCGTGGAACGCATTTCGTCAGGCGATGCCCGACGCGCTGGACGATTTCAGACGAACCGACACGTCGGCACTGCCGTACCTCGCGCCCGCTCTCCTGCGTTTCCTCCAGGAGTATCCGTGGACAACCGACGGACTCTCTCGCACCGAGCGGCGCCTGTTGCATCTCGCTGACGCAGGAAGCATCACGCTCGCGACGGCCTTTCCCCGGATGCACGAAGACGAGAGCGCCTACTACGTGACCGATACGTCGCTCGTCGAGCTCGTCGAGACGTTGTCACGAACGTCGCCTCCATTGCTCAGGCACAGCGCCGACGGAGCATCACCTGATCGATGGTTTGCCGGCTCGGTGAGCAATACCCCCGCCGGTCGCGCGGTGCTCAGAGGCGACCAGGATCGCGTGTCTTTGTGCGGCGTCGCGGATCGCTGGCTCGGGGGAGTGCAGCTCAGGAACGACGCACCGCTTTGGCGCTGGGATGACGCGCGCCAGCGGATCTCGATCAGCAGCACATGACGCGTTGGCACGTGTCGCCGCTTGTTGCCATCGCGCTCCTTGCGGGAGCGGTTGCGTCGTTGCGCGCCGACCCCTTGCCGTGTCTACGCGAAGTCTCCGGCGTGACGTGGCTTCGCTGGGAGCACGAACAGCCCACGCTGGATCTGTGGTGCGAGACTGTCGGCCCCCCAGTCTTCACCTCCGGTCCCGAGAGAGCGACAGAGATTTCGCGTCTTCTCGTTCTCAGTTGGAACGTGCACGTCGGAGGAGCGGACGTCGAGGAGCTGATGGCGAAGGCTCTCGGTCCGCTTTCAAGTGGCGAGACAGGACTCGTCGTCTTGATGCAGGAGGCCTTTCGGGCGGGCGTCGATGTCCCCGAGCTTCTGCCTCGCGATCTTCGTGTGCCCTCGCCCATTCGCCCACGTCGTCCCGCGCTGGACATCGTCGGACTGGCGGAACGGCTCGGGATGTCGGTTGCCTATGTGCCGTCGATGCGCAATGGCTCTGCGACGGCGCTCGAGTCGCGAGAGGATCGAGGCAACGCCATCCTCTCGACGGAGCCGCTCAGCGACGTCCGCGCGATCGAGTTGCCGTTCGGGAAGCAGCGCCGTGTGGCAGTGGCCGCGACGATCACCCCGCGCGGCTCGACCATGGGCACGATGCGTGTGATCACGACGCACTTCGATACCAACGGCGATCGCGTTGACCAGGCGGAAGCGCTGGCCCAGCGAATGGAGTCGCTGGGCGATCTTCCGCTCCTGCTCGGTGGTGATTTGAACTCGCGTCGCGGATTTAGAGATCGATCGGTCACGGCGATCAGGCGCCAGATTGCGCTCGAGTCGTGTGGCACTCAGCGGACGGTTCGCTGGCCCTGGAGGCTCGACGTGCCGCTGTTCTTCCTGATCGGCCGTGTGGACTTCATGTTCAGCACGCTGGAGGCGGGCGTCGCTCGAACGTGTCAGACGCTATCCCACACCTACGAATCGGATCATCGGCCGATCCTGCTGGATATCTCCGGACGTCAGTGAGCTTCGCGCGTTCGCATTTCGGCGCTGGCCGATACGACCGGTGCCGGCCGGAGCGGCCGCACGATCAGCGTGAGCACGAATCCGATTGCCAGTAGCCCCGCCAGTACCTGCAGCGGCGTGTCGTAGATGTGAATCCGGTCCGCGCCTTCCGGCAGCGCCGCTTTCGCCCGGTTCGACAACTCGGTGATGATCACAGGCCCAGCCACCGCAGCCGCGCTCCACGCCGTGAGCAGCGCGCCGTGAATCGCGCCCACGTTTTCTGGTCCGAAGATGTCCGCGAGAAACGCCGGAATCGTGGCGAACCCGCCGCCGTACATCGTGAAGACGATGAAGAGCGCGATCTGGAAGAGCACCCAGTTGGCTGACGAGGCGAGGGTCGGAATCAGGAGAAACAGAAAGAACTGCGTCACGAAGAACACGAGATAGGTGTTTCGTCGTCCGATGTAGTCGGAGCCGGACGCCCACAGGAACCGGCCGCCTGCGTTGAAGAGACTGATGATCGAGACGACGAGCGCGGCCTGCACCGCCGTGCGATGAAACATGTCCTGCATCATCGGCGACGCCTGGGCGAGGATGCCGATGCCGGCGGTGACGTTGATGAACAGGATGCCCCAGAGCAGATAGAACTGCCGTGTCTGGATGGCGTGATTGCGGGTGACGCTGACGTCCGTGATCATCGCGCTCTTCTTCGTCGGCCCCGTCCAGCCTTCGGGCCGCCAGCCTTCAGGCGGACGACGGAGCAGGCGAGCGCCGGTGAGCATGATCACCAGATACGTGGCGCCGAGCGCCATCACCGTTCTCGCGACGCCGATCCGATCCATGAAGTAGACATTGAGATAGCCGGCGAGAAACGCGCCGCCGCCAAATCCCATGATCGCCATGCCGGTGGCCATGCCACGTCGATCGGGAAACCACTTCACGAGCGTGCTGACTGGCGAGATGTAGCCGAGGCCGCAGCCGATGCCGCCGATGATGCCCATGCCGAGGAAGACGAGGACCGGCTGCGACTGCAGGAGACCGAGACCGCCGACGAGGAGGCCGGTACCGAAGAATAGCGCTGCGGCTGTCGCTGCGACGCGCGGGCCCCGTCGTTCGACCCATGGGCCGCCGAACGCTGCGCTCAGGCCGAGCAGCACGAGCGCAGTGGTGAAGGTCGTGTAGGGCGGGCTGAACCACCACGGCGAGTCAGGAAAGAGCTGTTGGATCGGGCGGTTGAACGTGCTCCACGCGTAGACCGAGCCGATGCAGATGTGGACGAGGACGGCTCCAACCGGGATGCGCCAGCGATGCTCCGACATAGCGCGTTATCCTGCCGTGGATCGCGCCGCGCGCGCAACCCGGGGCGTGTTACGCGGTTGCTGCCGGTGGCGCCTGGCTCTGGGGGGGCTCGATGCCGAATCGCTGTCGTTTGAGATAGAGCCCTTTTCGCGACAGACCGAGCATGGCAGCTGTTTCTTCGATCCGTCCGCCGCACTTCTTGAGCGCGTACTGCATCATCGTCTGCTCGAGATGGCGGACGGCAGCCGCCATTGGTTGATCGAGACGGACGACGACTTCAGTCGGATCGAGCATCCGTTCTGACGCCGGGATCGTGCGACGTGACGCGGCGATTTCCGGCGAAAGATGTTCCGGCATCATGACCGCGCCAGACTCCGTGAGTGCGGCGAGCCGGCGCATCTCATTCGCGAGCTGGCGAATGTTGCCCGGCCAGCGATAGAGCACCAGATACTCGAGCGTCTCTTCGGCGAGTCGCAGATCGCCCTTCGAGTACTCCTGGGCGAACTTCTGCAGGTAGTGATTGGCGAGCGTCGGAATTTCCACGCGCCGTTCACGCAGTGGCGGCAGGTGCAGGGGGACGATGCTGAGACGGTAGAAGAGATCCTCGCGGAAGCGTCCCTGGCTGACCAGGGCGCCGAGGTCGGCGTTGGTGGCAACGATCAGGCGCACGTCGACTTTGCTCGGCTGGGCCTCACCGACTGGATGAATCTCGTTCGATTCGAGGAATCGCAGCAGTTTGGGTTGGACCTCGAGGCTGGTGTCGCCGATCTCGTCGAGGAACAGCGTGCCTCCGGCGGCCGCGCGCACGACGCCCTGAAAGTTGTCAACCGCGCCGGTAAAGGCGCCGCGGCGATGACCGAACAGCTGCGAATCGAGCATATCTTTCGGCGTCGACGTGCAGTTGAACGGCAGGAAGATCGATTGCGCGCGCGTGGAGCAGGCGTGGATTGTCCGGGCGAGGACCTCCTTGCCCGTGCCCGTCTCGCCGGTGATGAGGACCGGGACGTTGGTCGATGCGATGCGGCGCGCCACGCTGAGGATGCTCTGCATCTCCTCGGCGAGGAAGATGGCTCCGCCCTGACTCTCGATGGGATCGGCCGGCCACAGCGCTGCGCGATTCCGCTCCTCCTCGCGCGCGTGTTCGAGTGCAACCGCGGCACGACCGAGGCGAAGGATGTTGCCGAGCAGGATGGCTTTGCCGGGATCTTCTGGAATGCCGCACACAAGCGTGAGTTTCCTTGCTCGGTGCTCACCCAAAAAGAGTGTTCGCGACTCCACTTGACCGGTAAGCTTCGCGCTTGAGTGTGACTCAACAAGTTCCGCAGTCGACAGGTCAAGGCGTTGAATTGCTGCCAGTAACTCTTGTCCGAGCAATTTCGCGTTGTACGCAAGGTCGAACGCCGACGCCACGCAGTCAATCAGAACTCCCGGAAGTTCCGGTGGATTGGCGCTAATCCTTGACGCTGTTGATTCGGACGGCTCTGGGCGCGTAGTCACGCTTACGGCTCGTTCGGTGGCGCGCGCATCAACAGGTCCGTACTTGTTCTTCTGCTCGGCCCAAATACGCGAACTGCGCTCTCGTTGAGCTGAAGCAGACTGCAGATATCCCGTCTGCGCCAAGATCGTTCCACAAGTATGAAAGTACTCAGCTTGATGCTCGTGCAGCGCCGCCCCGCCAAGAAGGCCAGCGTCAAGGATATCTCGTGCGCTTTCCGCTTTGTCGCCTGAACACGCCGAGGCAAGCGCACGGGACATGGTCAGTGCCACTGCAGATGCCGAATCATTTACCTTCGCAAACTCGGCCAGTTCCGCCCGTGCAGTCTCCGCAGCCTCTTTCCACTCCGCACGACGAATCAGTAGCTTTACACGCAATGTTGCGGCCCCACGAACTGTGTAGGCTAGCTGAAGACGGTCTCGTCGAACTGACTCGATCCGTTTTAGGACGTGATCACACTCAGCGAGCCGACCGAGAGCTAGATACATCCGGGCTTGACCCTCGAGAGCCGCCAGTTCGACGTAGATGCTGCCAGGGGAATGGAGAATTCTCTCGAGGAGTGTCGACGCCTTGTCGAAGTTGCCGCTAATTAGGGCAAAGTGTGCGTCGTTTGTGTCCATTACAGCGTTTGAGTTTGTGTGGCCAGTCGTTGCAGCTAGTCGTCTTCCTTCAGCAGCGTGTCGCTCAAATCGCCCCGCGTCACACTCAATAAGAGCGATACAGGACGAGTTAATTGCCACCAGTTGCTCGATCCACGCATTTGGTCGAAGCTGCAAAAGACTTCGGGCAACACGTAGGTGGCGCTCGGCCTCAGAAGTCCTACCTCGCTGCGCTTCCATCGCCGCGACGGAGTCGTGCAGGTATGCAGCGAGATGTGGGTCACCCGCATTTGACACACTCTTCCGAACTTCTGCCAAGAGCGCCGTCAGATTGGGCTCGAGCAGGCCGTCCGCCAGCACTCGAAAAAGGTGTGCTTGAGCCCAGGCGAAAAGTCGATAGTCTCCACTCTCTCTTGCCAGACGCGCTCCTAGCTGAAACTCAGCGCAGGCATCGTCTATGCGCCCTTCCCGCTTCCTCAAGAGCCCAAGGGCTATATGCGATTCAGCCTGCGCCGAAAGTGGAGAGTCTACGTTGCCAATAGAGTTGGCGAATTGGGACGCGAGAGTAAGGCGCCCCGTGTAGACCAGTGCGTGTGCTAGAAGGCTGCGTCCATGCGGGTGGATCTGACGAATATAGTTTGAGGCGGGGCCAAGTGCGCGCGTGATGCTCGCGAATTGGCCGGCCTCGAACAGTTCCCGCGCTTTCTCGAGGTCGAACTCCATAGGTTCTCCCGCGATGTGTGCCCCAAAATAATCGGGCTTTAGATCAAAGCTTCCGACTCTTGTCTTTCCTTTAGCCTGAGTGCGATGCTCGCTGTCGCCTCTTCAAGCGCAGTCACGTGACTCTCCGAAAAACCTTCTTCGCAATCGCAGTACACGGTCAAAACTGCTGACGTCTGTCCCCCGATCTGTATCGGGCAGCTAACAGCGCGACGCAGAGGAGGATCGAATAGCTCTGTTAGGGGACCCAGATCAAGAACGGCGTCTGAATTGACGGCCATCTCACGATTTGCACCCGCCCATCCGGTGATGCGATCTCCGTTGGCAATGACTAGGCCCGTCAACAACTCCGATGGATCTCCCAGCGCTCTAGTGCATCGAAACGAGTCTCGGTCCCGTTGATACTCGTAGATGGCGCACACTCGCGACGGAGTGAGTTGCCTTATATGCGTGAGCGCTCTTCTCATTGCGATATCAATTGAAGGAGCGGCTGTAAGAGACTTGCGCATCTCGGCCAGGGCAGCCCTCGTTGCTTCGGTCGTACGGATCGTTTTTTCGATCGGTGTTTGCAATGACAGTCTGTCGTCAGCAAATACCATAATGCTCTTTGCGAGCTGTCCGGCCCGCACTGCTATGGGAGCAATTTCATCGAATACTTCGACGAACGTGCTGACGACTAACGGATCGTACATGGATCCGCTGCGCTCACTCAGGATTCGAAACGCCTCGTCGTTCTGCAGGCGCGGTCGATACGGTCGGTCGGACGTCAAGGCGTCGAAGCAATCGACGACCGAAAGAATCCTGGCCCCGAGGGGTATGTCAGTTGTAGCGATGCCAGAAGGATAGCCGGACCCGTTCCAGTTTTCGTGATGATGGCGGACGATAGGAACAACGGGATACGGGAATCGAATCGACGACAATAAGTCGGCGCCGATGTCGGCATGTCGCTTCATCTTGTCGAACTCTGCCTCAGTAAGTTTTCCAGGCTTGTTGAGGATGTGTTCCGGGATTGCGAGCTTGCCCATGTCATGAAGAAGGGCCGCTGTCTCGATGGCCTTGAGTTGACGTTCTTCGCTCACTCCAAGACGCTTCGCGAGTTCAACCGCGTAGACCTGCACTCGTCGGATGTGGCCGTGAGTGATCTGATCCTTCGCGTCCACTGCCATCGCGAGCGCTTCGATCGTCGATAGATACAAGTCGTTTACTTGCGAAATGTGTCGTTGGGCATCAGCGAGTCGCGCTAGCGATGTTCGATAGGTTAGATACGTGATGACGAGCAGAGGCAGGATGATGCCGACTGTGTTGAGATCGATCGAGCTGGAATGCGAAACCAGCAGCGCCGCTACGGAAACGCCTCCGAAGTAGTTGAGGCTAAGCCAGGGAAAGTTCTCCCACCACAACCCAACGACCCTGATGTTCTTTTCAAAACTCAACGCGAAAGCTACGAGCCAGCTATTAATCAGGAAATAGAGAGCTGCGAGTGTGAACAGGGGTACGACAAGCTGGGATAGAGGAAGATTCTGGCCTGGTGCCGTGCCAGCCAGCCAGTAATACGCGTTGGAAGCCACCCAGATGGCCAGTGCGACACTGGCTAGGTTGAAGAGCGACCTTAGGATCGAACGGTGCTCTGGCCGCATCCAGAAAGTGGCGACTATCGAGTCGATCGCCACGATGACGGTCGCTACCGACGGACCGAATGCCAGAACCGACGTAAACACGAAGGCGTCGGATACGGAGATCCTGGCGAGGAGACCTGGAATCTTTACTGTGAAGGATCCGGTCAGCAGCGTCAGGGCGGCGAGGACCATCCATTCGCCCCAAACGTCTCTGGAGTAGAGGTCGCGGGCTGAAAGAGCAGCCAATCCTGTCCCGGCGAGAATGACCACGCCAAGATAGAGACGACCGTGCCACGAAGGAGGTGCACCCTTTTTCATCGCCAGCCAGATGAAGCTGCCTAGCGCTATATCGGTCTACTCCCCCCAGATGATTAATCTGCGCATGTTTTCCTCCTGCAAATCTGACCGAATTTGGATGGCTGAGGTTGCGAGATGAATCAGTCGCCCGCTAGAACGCCGCTTCCCCACAGTATGTTGTTGCCCCACAAGATGTTGTCCGCGTTACCCCAGAGGATGTTGTTCGCGTTGCCCCAGAGGATGTTGTTCGCGTTGCCCCAGAGGATGTTCTCCGCGTTGCCCCAGAGGATGTTGTTCGCGTTGCCCCAGAGAATGTTCTCCGCGTTGCCCCAGAGAATGTTCTCCGCGTTACCCCAGAGGATGTTGTCCGCGTTGCCCCAGAGGATGTTGGCCGCGTTACCCCAGAGGATGTTGTCCGCGTTGCCCCAGAGGATGTTCTCCGCGTTACCCCAGAGGATGTTGGCCGCGTTGCCCCAGAGGATGTTCTCCGCGTTACCCCAGAGGATGTTGGCCGCGTTGCCCCAGAGGATGTTCTCCGCATTACCCCAGAGGATGTTGTTGCCACTCGCGTCCATGAGGGCCGGGCGCGCCGCCGAAAGTAACCGACTCGGGACCTGGGCTTCGCCAGCAATCGGGGGTGCCAGCTCGGGTTGGGGCATAGACAAAGCCCCCAAAACGTTCAGGCGCCCTGTACCGCTTACCAGCATTCCCTCCCCTGATGCCTCCGCGGAGTACTGCAGGAGACCGCGTACCGCTAGGGGTGACAGATGGGCCTGACGATCGAGAACCACGCTCACCGCACCTGACACGACAGCGGCCGCCATGCTGGTGCCGGACAGCTGCAGCCGGTTACCTTCCTTCAGCGACACAACCAGCTCGGGATGCTCCCGCACCAGCGTCGATCCGGGCGCGGCAAGGCCAAGAATCTTGTTCCCCGGCGCCACCAGATCAGGCTTCACCAGGTGGTCGTACATCGTCGGGCCCTTACAGCTGTAGCTCGCCACCTCGTCGTCGCTCCGGAACGCCGTGCCCTTCGTGTTGAGCGCACCGACAGTGATCGCAAACGGAGAGTTGCCCGGCGCGGTGATGCAGCCATAGACGGGCCGCCCGTCCTCGGCCTTACCGAAGTTCCCCGCCGATGCGACCACCGTGATGCCGGCGAGGTAGGCGCTCTCGACCGCCTGGCTCAGGGGGTCGTCTCGCCAGCTTTGCGTGACCGGACCGCCGAGCGACATGTTGATGACTCTGATGTTGAAGCGCGTGCGATTGGCGATCGCCCAGTAGATGGCCTCGATCACATCGCCGGCAAAGCCCCGGCCCTTCGCGTCCAGGACCTTCAGGCTGATGATGTTCGCGCCCGGCGCTACGCCCTCGGTCTCGTCGAAGCGGTTGCGGCCAGCGGCAGCGATGATCCCCGCCACGTGCGTGCCGTGGCCGTTCTTGTCAAGTCCAGTACCACGATCGTCCGTGAAGTCGAGCGTTGCGATAATGCGACCAAGGAATTCCGGCAGGTTCGCCACACCGGAGTCGATGACGGCGACTCCGATGCCCTTGCCGGTGAGTGGCCCGATGCCGTCGGCCCAGCCGCCTTCGTGGACAAGGTCCGCGCCGATCGACTGATTGGTCACGGCCATGTCGGCCATGACCTCGTAATTGCTCGAAAGCTGGTCGACCGCGGGATCGTCGGCAAGTGCCGCCAACGCTCCCGCGGGGACCTCGACTACCGCTCCCGTGGCCAGACACTTCTTGACCTGCAACCCGTGAAGCACCGCCAGGTCCTGGACCTGCGCACACGTTCCGGTGACGATGACGCTCGCCTCCCGAACGTCGCCTGTGCGCAGACGCTCCTCGAGATCGCTGGAAAGCCGTGCATGCCGCCCTTGGGCCGACGCCGCATCGGCCGATAAGAGGAAAGCCGCGGCACACAGCACTGAGGTGAATCGAAGGTTCCGGGTCGTGAAGCTCGCCATAGCGTGGCCTTCTGTTCGGAAGTTAAAGTCGAACGGCTGGGCTGAGTCCGAGAGACGCGCCCGACGCAGAGGTCGAAAACGCCTGCGGCCTGAACCCCATTTCGAAGAGGGACTGCACGAGAACCCGCTGCGAAACGCCAAGCGTGCGGATAGTCCGTAGCCGGCCGTCGCGAATGCGGTTGTAGATAGTGCGACGTGAGACGCCAAGAAGCGCTGCTGCCTGATCGATGGTGACGCTGCGACCGAGTCTGGGCTCGAAGCTCGACGAGTCTGTGGTCAGGGGGGATTCAAACATTTGGGAACTCCTACGGGAATTCCCCTATCGCAGGCGGGGTGCCAACCTTAACAAGTGATCGGGTGAATCCTTTAAGCTACTGATATGCACGGGTTTCTACTGGGAGAGCTCAGCGCGGCTGTAGCCAAAGATTCGTGCAACTGGGCAGGTCGTTGACTGACAGTATGGTCGGAGTTGAGCTGAGGGCCGATATGTCGAGGCTTGCACGAAATTTTTTGATCGGCCAACAAATTGGCCGGGGTGGCCAGGATTGACGTCCTCTCGTTCTCGCCTGCCGGGCATTCTTGTCATGGGCGTGGTCTTCGTAGGCGCGCTCGTCTGGTGGCGAGGCTCCGATCCCCCGCCATCGCCGTCGCCGGCGACGCCTGCGAACGAGCCGCGGGAGCGTGGCGGGCAGGTGATCGCGTCGTTGAGGGCGGAGCCACGAACCTTCAACCGTCTCGCCTCGAGCGACCAGACCACTGAAAGCCTTGCGATGTTGATGCAGGGTCGGCTCGTTCGCGTCAACAGGTCAACATTCGAGCTGGAGCCGTGGCTCGCCGAGCGATGGGAATCGAATGACGACGGGCGCACTCATACGTTGCACCTTCGCCAGGGCGTCGCCTGGTCTGACGGAGCGCCATTTACCTCCGAAGACGTCCTTTTCTCTCTGCGCGCCGCCTACGACCCGAACGTCAAGAGCCCCGTGGCCAGCAGCCTCATGATCGGCGGGCAGCCAATCGCTGCGACGGCGCCGGACGCTTCAACCGTCGTCCTGACATACCCGTCTCCTTCCGGCCCGGGTCTTCGCCTGCTCGACATGCTGCCGATCCTTCCGAAGCACAAGCTGGAATCGGCTCTGTCTTCTGGCAGGTTTGCGCAGGCGTGGGGGTCGTCAACCGCGCCCGGAGAGATCGTGGGCACGGGCCCGTTCCTCCTTCGCGAGTATCAGCCCGGTCAGCGTCTCGTCTTCGATCGGAATCCCCGGTATTGGCGGAAGGCGGCGAACGGTGATGCGCTTCCCTATATAGATCGCCTGGTTCTGGAACTCGTGCCCGATCAGAATGCGGAGCTCCTGAGACTGCAATCGGGTGCTACCGACCTTACCCACAGCGAGCTTCGCTCGGATGACTACATCCCTGTGCGTCGCGCTGAGGAAGAAGGCAAGCTGACCATGGTGGAACTCGGCGTGTCGCCCGATGCAGATGCGTTCTGGTTCTGTTTGAAGCCGGAGAAGAAAGCACGAGACCCGCGCTTTGCCTTCGTCGGCAAGCGTGAGTTCAGGCAGGCCATCTCTCACGCGGTCGATCGTGAGGCGTTCGCGCAGACCGTGTTTCTCGGCGAAGCGGTTCCGATCTGGGGGCCGATCACGTCCGGCAACCGGCTCTGGTTCTCACCGAATGTGCCACGGTATCCGTTCGACGTGGCGCGCGCCCGTCAGTTGCTCGAGAGCATCGGTCTCCAGGACCGCACCGGCAACGGTGTCGTCGAAGACAAGGCCGGAACCGAGGCGCGCTTCACGGTGATCACGCAGCAAGGCATCGGTTACTACGAGCGCGGCACGACGGTTCTTCGCGAACAGGCCGCCGCTGTCGGGATCGCGCTCGACATCGTTCCGCTCGAGTTCTCTGCGATGGTCACGCGACTGCTTGCATGCGATTACGACGCGATCTACATGCGTCCGCTCACGACCGATCTCGATCCGGCGGGCAACCTCGATTACTGGCTCAGTTCCGGATCCGCGCATCTCTGGAACATGCGGCAGAAGGCGCCGGCGACGGATTGGGAGCAGCGCATCGACACGCTGATGCACGAGCAATCGGCTGCTCTCGGTCTCCAGCGCCGGCGCGAGATCTTCAGCGAGGTGCAGAACGTCCTCGCAGAAAACGTCCCCGTCCTCTACTTCGCATCGCCGCGGCTCTACTACGCGCACAGCCGGCGACTGCGTGGCGTGGTGCCATCGATCCTGCGTCCGCCCCTCTTGTGGAACGCTGACTCGTTCAGCATCTCGAGCCCTCGTTGATGGCGCGCCTTCTCGCCCGTCGACTGCTGTTCGCAGGCATTCTCATCGCACTGACGTCTTCCTCAGCGTTGTTCCTCGCCCGGCTTGCGCCAGGCGACATGACCTCGCAACTCGGGCCGTTCGCTTCACCGGTTGACATCGAGAACACGCGGGCTCGTTTCGATCTGGATCGAAGCCCGATTTCACAGTGGGGGCTGTGGGTGAGTCGGGCAATGCGCTTGGACTTTGGAGAGTCGTTCCTCTACAACCGGCCGGTCGCGCCGCTCGTCGTTCGAGCGGCGGGAAACACCGCGCTGCTCGGAGTGGTGTCGCTCCTGTTGGCGACGCTCGTAGGTCTCGCGCTCGGCGTCTTTACCGGCGCTCGATCGGGAACACTGCCAATGCTCGTGCGCAGTGTGTCCCTGGTGTGTGTGTCGCTCCCTCCGCTCGTCACGTCTCTCGCGTTGGTTTTTCTCGCCGCACGAACAGGGTGGCTGCCGGCCGGAGGCATGGTGTCCTCGACGGCCAGCGATCAGACGTGGTCCGTGTGGATGCTCGATGTGCTGCGGCATTTGCCGCTGCCTGTAGTCGCCCTCGCGCTGCCGATGGCCGCAACGTTCGAGCGCCTTCAGTCGCAGTCGATGGCGGACGCCGTCCATCAACCATTTGTGCTGGCCGCGATCGCGCGCGGCGTGCCGGCGACGCGAGCGCTCCTGCGTCACGCGTGGCCGTCCTCGCTTCGCCCGATTTGCGGAGTCTACGGGCTTGCAATAGGCGTCCTGCTCTCCGGCTCGTTCATCGTTGAATTCGTCACCGCGTGGCCAGGCCTTGGACGCCTCACGTTCGAGGCGCTGCGCGCACGTGATGTATATCTCGTTGCGGCGTGTGCCGCGAGCGGTGCTGCGTTCCTCGCGCTCGGGACGATGACGGGAGATCTGCTTCTGGCAGCCGCGGATCCGAGAGTGAGACAGGAGTCGGTGGGATGAAGCGCGCGGCGTGGTCGCTGCTCGTGCTGATCGCGCTCGCCGCGCTGGCTGCGCCGTGGCTCGCGCCCAACCCGCCGAATCGACGATTCGACGATCTGCTCTACGCTCCGCCGACGCCTGTCCACATCTTCGGCGATGGACTGCACGCTCCGTTCATCAACCCATGGCGTCTCGTCAGTCGCCTCGAGCGTCGCTTCGAGGCGGATGCGTCAACGCATCTCGCGCTGCGATGGTTCACCGCCGGTACGCTTGTGACCGCAGATCCTGACGCGGACGCGCCGCTGCTGTTCCTCGGTGCAGACGGGTACGGTCGCGACATCTTCTCGCGATTGCTCCATGGCGCGCGGGCGACGCTTGCCGTGTCGCTCGTGTCGGCACTATTGACGACGATCCTTGGAGCCTGCATCGGTGGCCTGGCTGCGTACGTCGGTGGATGGCTCGACGGCGTGCTGTCCCGCGTGTCGGAGTTCGTCCTCGTACTCCCGGCGATTTACGTCGCGCTTGTTCTGCGTGCGGTGCTCCCCCTGGTGTTGCCACCATCGACGGTCTTCGCGCTGTTGATCGGCATCTTCACGCTCCTCGGATGGCCGATCGTCGCGCGCGGTGTGCGCGCGATCGTGCTCGTCGAGCGAGAGCGCGAGTACGCCATCGCGGCGCGTGCCGCAGGTGCCAGCGACGGCCGCATCCTGCTCCGCCACCTGCTGCCGGCATCGGCCGGGTTCCTGCAAACGCAGGCATCGTTGCTGGTGCCGGCGTTCATGCTCGCAGAGGCCACGTTGTCCTACGTTGGTCTCGGATTTCCGAACACGATTCCCACGTGGGGAACAATGCTTCAGGATGCGTCGAACGTGGCGCTGCTCGGTGACGCACCCTGGTCGTTGGCGCCAGCGGCCGCGATTTTCGTCGTCGTCCTCGGCGTCAACCTGCTCGCACAAAGCCACGGACGCGCGCCTGTACAATTGGAGCCATGAAGCGCTTCACCGGCATCTTCACGCCGATCGTCACACCCTTCAAATCCGACGATACACTCGACGAAACGGGACTCCGTCGCAACGTCGCGCGATGGATGGAGACGTCACTCACCGGACTCGTTGTGTTGGGCTCAAACGGTGAGGCCGCGCAACTCGACGACGCCGAAGCCGATCGCATCGTCGACATCGTTCGCGGTGACGTCCCGTCCAATCGGCCGCTGATCGCCGGCACTGGCCGCGAGTCCACGCGTGCGACGATCGAGGCGACGAGGCGAGCCGCATCTGCCGGCGTCGATGCGGTGCTCGTGCGAACGCCGTCGTTCTTCAAGTCGCAGATGACCACAGACCTGTTTGTTCACCACTACACCGACGTCGCGGAGGCGTCACCCGTTCCCGTGATGCTCTACAACGTGACGATGTTCACGGGAGTGAACCTGCAGCCCGACGCTGTCGAGCGATTGGCAGCACATCCGAACATCGTCGGGATCAAGGAATCCGGGAGTGACATCGCACAAATCGCAGAGTTCGTCTCGCGCACGCCGGATGACTTCACTGTGCTTGCAGGATCGGCGACGACGTTCGTTCACGCATTGTGCGCGGGATGCGATGGCGCGATTCTCGCGCTGGCCGCGTTAGCGCCGGATGCATGCGCTGAGCTTGCGGCGCTCGTGCGTGAAGGCCGATTGGATGAGGCGCGAACTCTGCAGCAACGCCTGTTGCCGCTCGCGAAGTCCGTCGGCGGCACATATGGTGTGCCCGGATTGAAAGCTGCGTTACACTTACTGGGTTTTGCAAGCGGACCGCCGCGGCCGCCACTTCGTTCCGCGGCTCCTTCAACCATCGATTCCATTCGTGGTCAACTCGAGGCGCTCGGTGTATTCCCACTCGTGCCTGCTGGCCGGTCTGCCGTGTCACGCTGACTTCTCTCTGTATGCCACTACCGTCAACTGAACGCATTCTGCTCGGCCCAGGGCCGAGCCTAATACCGCCGCGCGTGATGCGCGCGATGGCCGCACCAGTCCTCAGCCATCTCGATCCCGATTTCGTTCCGATGCTCGAGGAGGTACGTGCCTCGTTGCAGCGCGTGTTCCGCGCCGACAGCAAGGCGTTCACGATCGCGACTTCAGGTACTGGTACCTCCGCGATGGAAGCGGCCGTCGCAAACGCCGTCGCTGACGGCTCTCGCGGCATCGTCATCGTGACCGGCTATTTCGGCGATCGCCTCGCGCAGATCTTCCAGCGATACGGATCGAAAGTTCGCCGAATCGACGTCGAGTGGGGACGCGCCGTCGATCCGCAGCGACTCCGCGAAGAACTCAAGCGGGAGGGTGCTGACGTCATCGGCATGGTGCACGCTGAGACGTCAACCGGTGTTCGCAATCCAATCAAAGAGCTTGCGGCAGTTGCGCGCGAGCATGGTGCGCTCACCATCGTCGACATGGTGACGTCGCTCGGCGGACACGAAGTCGATCTCGCCGGCTGGGGCGTTGACATCGCGTACTCATGCACGCAGAAATGCATTGGCGCTCCATCCGGGATGGCGCCGATCGCTGTATCGGGCTCCGCGCGCGAACGGCTGATCCCGTGTCGAAGCTTCTATCTCGATCTCAAGCTTCTCGAGGATTACTGGGTCGGGCGCAAGTATCACCACACCATGTCGAGTACGCTGATGTACGCGCTGCGCGAGGCGCTGCTCATGGTCGAGGAAGAAGGCCTTGCCGAACGGCAGTCGCGTCACGAGCGCAATCACCTCGCTCTCGCGGCCGGCATCGAGGCAATGGGTCTTTCACTCCTTCCACCAGAGGCGGAACGTCTCTGGACGCTCAACGCCGTGCAGATGCCGGCTGGCGTCGATGAGGCCGCCGTTCGTCGCACGATGCTGACGACCTACAACATCGAAGTCGGCGCAGGCCTCGGTCCGCTGGCTGGAAAGATCTGGCGCGTGGGCCTGATGGGTGCCAGTTCGACGCCGCAAACACTGTTGCAGTTCCTCGCTGCGTGCGAAGGCGCGCTGGCGACGCACGGACATCGCGTGCCCGAAGGTGCTGGCGTAGCTGCCGCTTCGGCGTCGCTGCGGTCCGCGCTCGTAACGGCGTAGGTTGCTGGTCGCGGGACTTGGCCCGCGGGTGAGTTCAGCTGGAGGACAACGCGTGGCCTCCAGCTCGCAGCTTTTAGGACGTCCGAACTTTGCCATGACGATTTACTGTCGTCGGTCGGCCGGCGAACGCTCCGTCGTGTGCGCGGAAATCAAGAGCGTAGTGGAGAGCTAGTTGGCCGCGATCCGCTTCTCCAGGCGTCCGCTGCGATTCCTGACTGGAGTCGCGGGAGTCGGGTTCGGTATCGTCTCGTACGTCTACCTGATGCTTCCCGACGTGCGGCCTCTTGCGACGGTCAACCCGACGTCCACTGCGTTCATGCGCTTGCGTGAGCGCGAAGCAGACGCCGAAGGACTGAAGTCGAAGTACGTGTACCGCTGGGTTCCGTATTCGCGGATCTCGCCCACTCTGAAACGCGCCGTGCTCGTGGCCGAAGACAGTGCGTTCTGGGAGCACGAAGGGATCGACGTCGAAGAGATTCGCCGCGCCATTCACGACGGTTTCGCAAAAGGGCAGGCGCCCCGCGGCGCCAGCACCATCACGCAGCAGCTCGCGAAGAATCTCTACCTCTCGCCTTCATACGATCCGCTGCGGAAGATCAAGGAGCTGATCATCGCGCGCCGTCTCGAGGTGGCGTTGTCCAAGGCACGCATCTTCGAGATCTATCTGAACGTGATCGAGTGGGGCGACCGCGTGTGGGGCGCTGAAGCCGCCGCACGAGCCTACTTCGGCGTCCCGGCAGCCTCGCTTTCACGACAACAGTCGGCTCTTCTTGCCGGCGCGATCGTCAATCCCAGGCTGCTCACGCCAGCGCGGCCGACACGCCGCCTTTTGCGACGCCAACGCATCATCCTCGCCCGCATGGGCGGCGGGGACCAGCCCGCGCCTCACGTGGCGAGCAGTCCCGATCTGGAGTCCGACGCGGAGGCTGAGCCGGCGCCCCCGACGCGATTTCCACGGTCAGTTGACGAGGAAGAGGCCGAAC
>Ga0247825_10001127_pt1 | contig 17416 bp, 11 predicted proteins | sample 13C_Vanillin_Day_FD_194413 | JGI IMG/M metagenome (GOLD analysis project Ga0247825, IMG submission 194413) | Soil microbial communities from agricultural site in Penn Yan, New York, United States - 13C_Vanillin_Day48 | ecosystem: Environmental > Terrestrial > Soil > Agricultural land | place... | reverse complement strand
GGCACCGCGCTCGCGCCGGTCAGCCCAGCCAGCCACAAGTAGCCCAGCGCGTTGAGCCTATGAGTGACCGTGATGACGACGGCACCGTGGTTCCGGGCGAGCGCGGTGCCGTCGTAGAAAATGGAGTTGCCGGACCCAGTCCGTTGTCCGCCTCCGTGGAACCACACCATCACCGGCCGATCGCCGCGACCCGATTCAGGCGTCCAGACATTGAGCCGCAGACAGTCTTCGTCCATCGGTCCGCTGCCGGTCAGCGCGTCGCCGATCTCGGGAATCATCGGACGTGACGGCTGCCATGCGCGTGGGCCGTACTCGAACGCATCGACAACGCCCGTCCAGCTCAATGGCTTCACGGGCGGTTGAAATCGATTCGCACCTGCGGTGGACGCGCCGTAGCGGATGCCCTTGAATGTGAAGACGCCGTTCAGCGCGAGACCGCGAAGACGGCCCGTGGTCGTCTCGACGAGGGGACCCGGTGTGGCTGTTTGCGCCTCGGCTCGTTGCGCGGCCAGCGTCGAGCGGCACGCGAGCGACCAGCCAGCCAGCTGAAGGAAGTCGCGACGATTCACGTCACGCAACGCCAGCGGCGTTGAAACCGAGCGCTTTCTGGAAAACGCGTCCGGCGGTGTCGGTCAGCCGGAAGTTGCGTCCTTGATACTTGTACGTCAGCCGTGCGTGATCGATTCCCATGCACCGCAGGATCGTTGCGTTCAGATCGTGGACGTGTATCGGATCCGCGGTGATATTGTAGCCGTAGTCGTCGGTCTCGCCGAGCGTGACGCCCGGCTTCACGCCACCACCCGCCATCCAGATCGTGAACGCACGCGGATGGTGATCGCGCCCGTAGTCGTCGGCCGTCAGCTTGCCCTGTGAGTACACCGTCCGCCCGAATTCGCCGGCCCAGATGACCAGCGTGTCGTCGAGCAGACCTCGCTCCTTCAAATCCTGAATCAGGCCCGCACTCGGCTGATCGACCTGCTGGCACGTCGTCCTGATCGCCTTCGGCAATCCGGAGTGATGATCCCAGGCGCGGTGATAGAGCTGAATGAAACGCACGCCTCGTTCGGCCAGGCGCCGCGCCAGCAGACAATTCGCCGCGTAGGTCCCGGGCTTTCTGGAGTCGGGGCCATAGAGCTCGAACGTGTGCTCGGGTTCCTTGGAGAGATCGGTGAGCTCGGGCACCGAGCTCTGCATGCGGAACGCCATCTCGTACTGCGCGATCCGCGTCGCGATCTCGGGATTCTGAGTGGCGTCGTACTCGACCTGATTCAGCCGTTCCAGATCCTGGATGAACCGCGCGCGCTGCGAGGTCTCGAAGCCCTCCGGGTTCGAGACGTAGAGCACCGGGTCGCCCACCGATCGCAGCTTGACTCCCTGGTACTTGCTTGGAAGAAACCCGGTGCCCCATTGCCGCTCGGCCAACGACTGGCCGTTCCCGGTAATCATCACGACAAAGGCAGGCAGGTCCTGGTTGCTCGTGCCGAGCCCGTAGGAGACCCAGGCTCCCAGGCTCGGCCGGCCTGCGAGCTGAAACCCCGTCTGCGCGAACGTGACGGCCGGATCGTGGTTGATCTGCTCGGTATGGATCGACCGGATGAAACACAGGTCGTCGGCAATCTTCGCCGTGTAAGGGAGCAACTCGCTGAGCCACGCGCCCGATTGGCCGTGTTGCGCGAACTTGAAAATCGACTGCGCGACCGGGAAGCTCGTTTGTCCCGCGGTCATCGCGGTCAGGCGCTGGCCGTTGCGGATCGACTCGGGGAGATCGGTGCCCTGCACCTTGGCGAGCTGCGGCTTGTAGTCGAACAGATCGAGTTGCGACGGCGCCCCGCTCTGGAACAGGTAGATCACCCGCTTGGCCTTCGGCGCGAAATGCGGAAGACCTTCGATCCCGGGACTCGGGATCCGGGATCCGGGACTCGAAGACAAGACGGACCCCGCGCCCTGGGCGAACAAGTCGCGCTGCAGCAGTTCCGCGAGCGCCGCCATGCCGATGCCAAGACCCGCCTGACCGAGAAAGCGCCGCCGGTCCATAGCTACTCCTTCATCACCACTTCGTTCAGGTTGAGGATGAGGCTGGTCACGCTGGTGTACGCGGCGAGCTCGCTGACGTTCAACTTCGCGTCGCGCTGGTATTCGCCGTGGCTTACGTACTTCAGTGCCGCGTCAGGCTTCGACTTGAACAACTCGAGGTTGTCGACGAACGCATCCTCGAGCACCGCCGCTTCTGACTTCTTGGGCGTGCGTGCCGTCGCCATTCGGAATGCGTAGGCGATTCGCTCTGAGGGCGACGTGCCGCCTTCCTTCATCACGCGCTCCGCGAACACTCGGGCCGCCTCGACGAACGTCACATCGTTCATGAGGTCGAGCGCTTGAAGCGGCGTGTTGGTGAGCACCGGTCTGACCATGTGGCTCTCACGCGCCGAGGCGTCGAAGTTCGCCATCGAGGGCGGAGGAATCGAGCGCCTCCAGAAGGTATACAGACTACGGCGATACAGGTTGTCGCCGTGATCCTGAACGTAGGCGCCGCCACCGCCGATTTCATTCCAGAGTCCCTCGGGCTGGTAAGGCTTCACCGAGGCCCCGCCGATCTTGTTCACCAGGAGACCTGCCACGGCGAGCGCCTGATCGCGCACGACGTCCGCCGAGAGCCGCGCGCTCGGGCCGCGCGCGAGCAGACGGTTGTCGGGATCCTTCGAGCGCAGTTCGGAGCTGGCGTGCGAAGACTGCCGGTAGGTGGCGCTCGTGACGATCGTCTTCTGGAGCGCTTTCACGTCCCAGTCGGCTCGTACGAACTCGGTTGCCAGCCAATCCAGTAGCTCCGGATGCGATGGCACCTCGCCTTGCGATCCGAAGTCCTCGGCGGTCTTCACGATTCCGGTGCTGAAGTACATCTGCCAGAAGCGGTTGACCGTGACGCGCGCCATCAACGGGTTCGACGGATCCACCAACCACCGCGCCAGTCCAAGCCGATTCGGCGGAAACGCGGTCGGCGAGGAGGTGAGCGCCGCAGGCAGCTTCGGCGTCACTACTTCACCCGGCCTGTCGTACATCCCTCGGATCAGCAGGTGCGTTTCGCGCGGCGTCGGCATTTCTTCCATCACCATCACGGTGGGAAGACTCTGATAGAAGGTGTCTCGTTTGGTCTGTGCGTCGGCCAGATGGTTCCGCGCTTCTGCGAGATTCGCTGGCAGCGCGTGCTCGAGGAAGTAGTCGCGAATCTTGTCCGCCTGGGCAGCGCTGCGCTTGTCCTCAGGCATCGCCGCGATGTCCGTGACCGTCGTGAGATCGGCGAGCATGCCGGCTTCAGCCGGTGACAACGCCCGGTTGTAGATCCGCACATCGTCGAGACTGCCGCGGAAGCGGTTGTCCGGCCCGCCGCCGGCGCCAATGCGGAGCGGCTCGCGCTTCACCGCGCCCTGGCTGTTGACGTCATCGAGCATGATCTCGAGCGCCTGATCCTCGCCGTCGACGTAAATCTTCACGCCACTCGCCCAGCGCGACCCTGTATAGGTCAGCGCCACGTGATGCCACTCGTTCAGCGAGATCGTCTTCTGCGTCCGCAGCCGGATGCCCTCATCGACCCACTTGGTCACGTAGTCGTATTCGATCCTGCCCTCTCTAAGATTGAAGCCGTGTCCGTTGGGTTCGACGATGTCTTCGTCCCTCGTCACGATCGCGCCGTTCGGAGCCGTGGGATAGATCCACGCGGCCATCGTGTACCCGTCGTCGTAGGTCACGCTCGGATCGTTCGCGCCGATCGCGCCCCGGCCAGCACCATAGCTGTCGAAGCCGGCGACGTCGCCGCCGAACTGAATGAAGTTCTTGCCGTCGAAACTCGCCGCCTGCCCGATTCGGCCCGGCGTCAGGGTTGGCGCTGGAGCGTTCACGTCGCCACGTTGTGCGGAGGCCGGTCGCGTGTTCCTCGACTCCTGCAGCACCGCAACCTGAGCCGAGAGATCGCTGTCGAATGTGTAGTGGGTCACCAGTCCGCGCGTCGGCGACCATCCCACCGGCGTCAACTTGTCGAGCGATCGCTCCCACTCTCGCTGCGCTCGCGCCACCTCCGGTTGAAGCGTTGCGTAAGCCGCGGTCGCGGCCGACAACTCCTCGTCGAGCCGCTTCAACTGCGCGTCCTGCGCCGGAAGCGGCGCCGCCATGTACGGCGGCGAGTTACCCACACGCCGGAATTTGCCGTGCTCAGCCACGTTGTTGAAATACGCGAAGAGTTGATAGAACTCCTTCTGCGTGAACGGATCGAACTTGTGGTTGTGGCATCGCGCGCACGCGACCGTCAGCCCCATGAACACCGTGGAGGTCGTGTCCACGCGATCGACGACGTATTCGACGGCGTACTCTTCGGGAACGATGCCGCCTTCCGAGTTGCCGCGGTGATTACGATTGAACCCGGTGGCGATCTTCTGGTCCAGCGTGGCGTTGGGCAACAAGTCGCCAGCCAGTTGCTCGATCGTGAACTGGTCGTAGGGCATGTTGCGATTGAAGGCGTCGATCACCCAATCGCGCCACCGCCACATGAACCGCTCGCCGTCGGTCTGATAGCCGTTGCTGTCGGCATAGCGCGCGGCATCGAGCCAGGGAAACGCCATGCGCTCGCCATACTGCGGCGAGCGCAGCAACCGATCGACGACCTTCTCGTATGCGTTCGACGACGTGTCCTTCAGAAACGCGTCGAGCTCCGCTGGCGTCGGCGGCAGACCGATCAAGTCGAGTGACGCTCGCCGAAGGAGCGTGGCCTTGTCGGCTTCGGGAGAAGGCTTCAACGTTTCACGCTCGAGCCGCTGCAGCACGAACGCATCGATGGGATTCCGCACCCACTTCGGGTCCTTCAGATCCTTCGGCACGTCAGGCCGCTTCGGCGCGATGAACGACCAATGCTTCTGCCACGTCGCGCCCTGTTCGATCCATCTCGTGAGCAACGCAACCTGCCGGTCGCTGAGTGGTTCGCCAGCTGCGGCGCCGTTCTGACTCCGCGGCATGCGGACGGCGGGATTCGTCGCGGTGATGCGCGCGATCATCTGGCTTGCTGCCGGCTCGCCAGGAACGATCGCGAAACGCCCGTCCTTCAGCGCATGCCTGGCGCCCTCCTCCGAATCGAACCGCAGCGTCGCCATCTGTGTTCCGGGCCCATGGCACTGGAAGCACTTGTCCGAGAGGATCGGCCGTATGTCTCGATTGAACTCAATGGTGGACGGGAGTGGCTGAGCCGCAGCCACAGGTGGCGTCCCCTGCGGCGCCGACTGTACGGCCTGCGTCAGGATTGCACCGAGCAAGAGACTGGACGCACCCAACCACGCTGATGTCCGCGCGGTCCGCATCGTGCCGGAGAGTCTGTTCATACAGTCCTGGCCTCGTGATTTTGCGTGCGCCTATCCTACGTCCATCACGCGCCGATGGCTACGCCGGATCGGACGAACCCGCGGCCCTGCAATCCATGCGTCCACACGACGTTCATGCACGGTAAGATCCGCCGGTCATGGCCACTCAACTTCCTAAACGCGATCGTCGTCAGTTCCTCCGTGATTCGGCTTTCGCGACGATTGGGCTTGCGGGAGTCACCGGGCAACAGTCTGGGACGGCCTCGGTCGCCCTGCAGGAGCGGGGCGCACCATCGACGGCCGGCTCGAAGTCGCTCAGTCGTCAGTTCGCCGAGTGGGTGGTGCGGCTGCGCTACGAAGATCTTCCGGCGGATGTCGTCGACCGTGCGAAGGGCCTCGCGCTGCAGAACATCTCGTCCGCGCTCCTCGGGGCACAACTCCCGGCAGGGCGGCAGGCGATCAATTTCATCACCGAGGAAGAAAGCGGCATCACGAACGGAGCCACGATCCTGGTGACTGGCGCCAGGGTGACGAAGAGCGGTGCGGCATTCGCGAACTCGGAACTGATGCTGGCCGGCGGAAAGTGGGACACGTTTCGCATGCTGACGCATCCGGGCACTGCGATTATCCCTGGTGCACTCGCCGCTGCGGAGAGCCAGCAGGCCTCGGGGCGTGACTTCATTACGGCCATTGCGGCCGGCTACGAGGTGATGGAACGGATGGCTGCGGACTGGATTCCGACCGTGATGGCGCGCGGCTTTCACGCGGGGCCGGTGTTCAGCATCTTTGGCGCCGCGATCGCTGCCGCAAAGATCATGCGCTTCGATGAGGATCAGGTTCATGCGGTGATCTCGCTGTGCACCAACCTGGCGGGGAGCAACCTCGAAAGCCGTGCGCTTCGCGAAGGCGCCGCAGTGCGGAGCGCCATGCTCGCCGTCGCTCTGGCGAGGCGGAGCAATGTCGGCGGCGGTGAGGCTGTGCTCGAAGGTCCCGCCGGCTTCTATCACGCGTATGCGGGCAACAACACGGGAGAGCTGACGTACAGCTTCGTGGGCGACGACCACACGAGCTTCGACAAGCTGACCTTCGATCTCGGGAAGTCGTGGATGTTCCTCGAGACCCTGTATCGGATCTATTCGATCGCCGGCTACAACATCGCGCACGTCGATGTCACCGCCCGGTTGTGCGAGGAACACAACATCCGCTATGAGGATGTCGATCGCGTCGAGGCGGTCGTGAACTGGTTGGAGACGCAGTATCCCAGTCCGGCATTTCCAACGCGGCGCGAGGACACCGGCGAGGCACGCCCCGGCAGCACGCGCTATTACAGCGCGTACGGCGTGGTGAAGCGCGGGTTTCCAATGCTTGCGGGCACACCCGATCCACCGGAAGTTCTCGAGCTGATGACGCGCGTCACAATCATTCCGTCACATCAGATGACACTCTTTGGTCCCCGAATCACCATCTTCACCAGGGACGGGAAGAGCTACATGAGGCAAGCCACCGGCCGCGAGTTCATCTGGAATTTCGACGAGGAAGCACGCCGGATTCGCGACATCGTTCCGGGACTGCCGATCCCTGCGTCGCAATTCGAGCGGCTGATTGCTGCCTGCCGTGATCTGGACCGGGAGCCGGCGGCCGCGACGTTGGTTCGGCTCACACTCAAGAACTAACGGGCTGATGAAACACTCGTCAGCGTCAATTCAGAATTCAGAATTCTGAATGCAGACAAATGAGAAAGTCCGAAGAACTTGTGTTTCTGCATTCGGCATTTTGCATTCTGCATTCGTCCCTCTTCAGGAGTACCACCCCAGGCGAAATCCCCATTGGCCCAGGAACGGCCACATGCGTGCGAGGCCCCAATAGAACAGGAAGTACGCTCCGCCAGCCGTCAGCGCACACGCCGACACGAGCGCAGGCTGCGCTGGCTTGCTGAGCACCCAACGCCGAAGCCGTTGTCCGAACACCGCGAGAATCACGAGGAAAGCCACCACCATCACCAGCACCTGTGCGAGGCCTTGCAGCGCCATGACCGCCGCACCGTAACTCGGACGTTGTGCGTGTGCCGTGAAGAGCAGGAACTCACGGAAAACAGGATACGGCCGGCCGATCGCGAAAGCGCCAATCATGAGTCCCATCAATGCAGCCCTGGTGGTCGCCTGAGCGAAGAACGCGCGCGTCACCGGCGAGCAGCGGCTGGTCAGCCCATCGAGCAATCCGAACTCGATCGCACCCCAGACCAGCATCGCCAGGCCGAGCACGCTGAACACGACGCCTGCCTGAGCGAACCGCACAGCTCTCGCATTGATCGCCTCGACGCCATCCGGTCCAAGCCACCCGACGAACGTTCCGTAGACGGCACCGACCAGCATGACGAAGAAGAGCATGATCGCGAGCGACTGCAACGCGGCCGAGCGCCCTGCCCGCGCGTCGCGCGCACAGGTCAGGCCGGGAATCATCGCGAAGGCCACACAGTTACAGGCGGTAAAGGTCGCAGCCAGCCCAGCGACCATCGCGAAAACGAATCCGAACCCGGCACCCAGACTCGCGAATTGCCCGGCCTTGCCCTGGTATCCGCCAATGGCGTATCTCGCGACAATGTCGGAGCCGAATCCATCGACGACGCGGAAGTTCCAGAACCCCGCGATGACAACCCCGAGCGCGGCAGCCGACGCCATGTAGAGCGCGCGCCGTCGCTGCGAATAGCCGGTTACGAGAGACTCCCCAACGCCAGGGATGGCTCCGTCGAACGACGCCTCCGCGACTCCAGCCATATGCCTCCTGCGCCAGATGACGTGCCGGGGCGCGATGCGATCACACACTTGTCGATGGCGCGGAGGCAATAGTGGGTCTGCACTAGCGGCTGCACGTATACTTCAGTGCCAATAACGACAAGGAGGCACGGCATGCGGAAGCTGACCGTTCCGTTCGCGGTCGCGGTTGCGGCCGTGCTGCTCACGCTGGCTGTCACGTCGATGACCTCGAAGGCTGCGGACACCAGCTACGCCGAGGACCGTTCCGCGATCGAGGATCTGCAGGCGCGCTATCTCTTCGCGATGGACTTCGGCGATCCCGACCTCTATGTCACGACCTTCACCGAGGACGGCATCCTCGACGTAGGCTCCGGTGAAATTCGCGGACGCAAGGCGATCCACGAGGTCATCGCGAAGATGCCGAACTCGCGAACCACGGAGAATGGGCTGCGCCCGGCATCGGGGCGCCACAACATCTCGAACATCGTGCTCAAGATCGATGGCAACAGGGCCGTGGGCCGCGCCTACTGGTTCCATTACAGCAACAACAATCCGGAACGGCGCCCGGTGTTCGACGGCTACGGTCATTACGAGGACGAGCTCGTGAAGGTGAATGGCCGGTGGCTCTTCACCAAGCGGAGGATCTACAACGAGGGACGCGCCGAATGGGCGCACAAGGGCAGCAACCCTGCCTGGTAGGACGCGATGAATCAGACTAACCGCTCGAACACCATAATGACGCCGCCCCTGACGAAAGACCGAGTGCGCACGGCTTGGGTCGCGAGATATGCCGTGCTCGTCACACTCTGGTTCACTGCTGTCCTCTCCGCACAGCTCCCCGCGCCCGCCGGCACGACCGAATCCAGGCCGTGGCTCGGGCAGGAACAGCGGATCGAAGAGCACCTGAGAAACGCAGGCATCACGAGCATCAAAGACATCGGTACGGGCGTCACGCGTCCGAGACGTGCTTACCTCACGCCGAACGAGCCAGTCGAAAGCGTGGCCTGGAAGGTCCTGCCGCCTGGCAGACGGGGAGGCTTCTGGGAAAGCTATAAATCGGAGATCGCGGCTTACGAACTGGACCGGCTGCTCGACATGCACATGGTTCCCCCCACTGTGGAGCGTCGCATCGACGACGAAACGGGCGCCGCCGTGATGTGGGTGACGGGAGTGAAGAGCGTCAAAGAGTTGGGCGGCAAAGTTCCGTCGGGCCCCGAGTGGGGAAAGCCGCTCCGGCAGATGCTGATGTTCGACAACTTGATCCGTAACATCGACCGCAACGCGGGGAACATCCTGATCGGCCGCCCCGGCGACCTGATTCTCATCGACCACTCACGTGCCTTCACCACGGATAAGAAGCTGCAGAACAAGGTGGAACGCGTCGATGCCGAGTTGTGGGAGCGCATGCAGACGCTCACGCGCGAGAATCTGGATCGTGCGCTCGGGCGGTGGCTCGATGAAGACGCGATCGCGGCGATCATCGAGCGCCGGGACGCAATGGCCGCCACGATCGACAAGCTGGTTGCGAAAAATGGCCGGTCGCTGGTCCTCATCCCCTAGACGCCGCCGCGTCGCGGACAGCTACGGTAACGCGATCAGGACGCCCACCCTGCCGGCGCGCGGCAGCCCTGTAGTCAGCACAGGTGTGCGGCCAACGTCGTACGTCGCATCGAACAGGTTCTCCACTGCGACGAACGCTGTGACTCCACGGGCGAGCGTTCGGCCGGCGAACACGTCGAGCACCGTGGCTCGACGCAACGTGTAGACATTCTGGTCATCCTCGAACTGCGGGCCGGTGATGCGCAGCTGCGCCGACGTGCTCCAGGCAGACGGCGTGTAGCGAACACCGAGCCCGACGTTGTACTCCGGCACTTGTGGCACACGGTTGCCGTGAAGCGATGTGTCTCCCTGGAAGGTCGAGCTGACGAAGCCGCTAGCGAACGTAACCGACAGCGACGCCGAGAATCGCATGCTCGCCTCCACCTCGAGACCGGAGGCGTGAACGGTGTCGGCATTCGCGCGTTGCTTGATGATCAACTGCGGCGTGCTCGATAACGTGATCGAGGTAATCGCTTCGTCCAGCACATTCCAGAAGCCGGTGATACGCGCCGAGACGCGGCCACGTGTCACCATCATGCCGATATCACCGCCCGTCAACCGCTCTGGCTCGAGGGCTTCATTCGGCCGTGTCTGGGTGTTACCGACGCTGATATTTCGATAGAGCTCGTTCAGCGTCGGCGCGCGAAATCCGTGATACGCAGCGCCGCGAACGATGACGCCGCTCTCGCCGATGCGATACGAGGCAGATGCCCGTGGATTGAACGACCCTGAAGACTTCGCAAAGTCCGTTTGCGCGGAATCGGAGTGCCAGATGTCACCGTGTGCGCCGAGTGCGATCGTCAGGCTATCGCTCGGGCGCCAGGTGTCCTGCACGAACGCGGAGCCGAGCCGCTGCGTGCCGCCGACCGCGACGGTCGGAAGCGGTTGGCCCTGCGCGAACGGCGTGTCGATCGACGTGCCTTCGACATAGCGTCCCTCGGTACCCACGAGCAGCGAGTGCGCTCCCCAGGCACGGAACCACTGGCCGCCGAGGCCGCCGGACGTCGATGGAACGGATTGATCGCGGATGAGCGTTTCCGCCGTTCGAGTGGCATTGACCGTCGTGAACGTTTGCCGGTACTGCTGTGTGCCGCCAAAGCCGCGCGCGCTGAGCAGTCCACCGGCCACACCGCCAGCCACCTCGCCCGAGCCTTGCCGCCATGCCGTGCTGTTGATCGACTGCGGTGTGCCGTTGGTACGATCTTCATCGAAGACGTTCGCCCCGACGTCGGCGCGCCACCCATTGGCCGCTTGATATCCCGTAGACGCATAGCCTGAGAGATGCGTCGATCCCAGCAGGCTATCGACCGGCCCGCGTGGCGCGATCCCGGGATCCTGCTCGGTCGCGACGGGGATGTAGCCGTCGATGTTGAACCACTCGCCGCTGCCGCTGTACCTCCAGCCGCGCGTACGACCACCGGCAAAGAGCGACACGCGTCCGGTGCCGAGGCCACCGCCCTCGACGAGCGCAGTTCCCGTGGGGCGCCGCGGACGATGCGTGAGAAGCTGCACGACCCCGCCAACCGCGTCCGCGCCATAGACGTCGCTACCGCTGCCGCGCTGAACCTCGATTCGATCGAGCGCGACCTGCGGAATCTTGTCCCAGTAGATCCAGCCACCGAAGGCATCGTTGAGCGGCACACCGTCGACGAGCACCAGCGAGCGGCTCTGTGCGGTGCCGCCGATGCCGCGCAGTGCCACGCCTTGTGCGGTCGGATTGGCTGTCCGAGACGATGTCCGGCGAAAAAGGGTGAACCCGGGCACCATCTTCAGCGCATCGTCCAGGGTAACCGCGGCACTCGTCAGCAGCTCAGACGATGAAATCACCGTCATCGTCACAGTTGGATCGGCCCTTGGCGTGTCGCCGCGAGAGGAAGTCACACTCACCGCTTCGAAGAAGGGCGCGGGCTGCAGTGTGATCTGGATGCTCTCACCCGCCGCAGGCGCCGACTCTGTCGTCTGCGCGAAACCAGGAGCCGACACAACGATGCGGAGGACGCCTTGCGCATCGATCGTGAACTCAAATCGACCGTCATTCCCGGTCCGGTACTCCGCGATCGTGGCGCCAGCCGCTTCGAGGCGCACGCTGGCGTTCGGCACTGCGGAGCCTGACTGATCGAAGACCGTTCCGGTGATTGGTGCTGCCGGCTGGGTTGCTGCGGCGAGGCTCAAGAGGATGACGAGAAGGGTGGGCAAGCCGGCTCTACTCTAATCTACGGGCCTTCACGTTGAGGTTCAAAGGGCATCGTGGAGAAATTTCACAGTGTGAGCACAAGCGAGAGCCGTCTCGTCAGCAGTGCAAGCCGTAGGCGCCGCATATGTTCGCTGGCAGCAATCGTGCGACAACGCGACACGTCGGAATCGGAAGCTCGTTCAGGAGGAGTATCTCATGCGACATGTCATCTCGACGATAGCCGCCCTCACGCTCGCGAGCGCTGTCGGCGTATTCGCGCAGGAGCAGCAGGCCCCTGCACAACCACCAGCTGGAGATCAGGCACCCGCGCCGTCGGCCGGAAGTCAGCCCAAATCGACACTTACCGGTTGTGTGGTGCAGGCGAAGACAACCGACGGGGGCACCGCGTACGTCCTGACCAAGGTCGAGGGTGGATCGGCGTCGATGTACTTGCTCGGCGGCTCGGCGCAACCAGACTGGTCCACGAGCGTAAACAAGAAGATTGAAGTCACTGGTCCGGTGCAGGAACCTCCGAGCGCAGACAAGGACAGCGCGGCGAATCCGAACGTCGTCCGTCCCCCCGCGATCGTCGCGGAATCCGTGAAGGTCGTGGCTGAAAGCTGCACGTAGACTGCGGATCCTATTCGACTCCGCGCGGCAGCATCAACGCTTGCGTGGAGTCGCGTACACCTCAACCCCTGCGCACAAGGCGAGTCATCTGGAGCGGTCGGCCCACTTCGCGTGGTCCTTGCGAGTGCAGGCGACCATCCGATCGGTCGCCGCTGGAAACCACCCGCCGTGCTGATCCAGGCTCCTGAGTCGATCCGCGAGGTTCTCGCCGGTGCGGCTGCCGAGATGAATGTTGGCCGTCTCGCGCCCCATCAGCCGGAGTAAGTCCGGCGCCAGCGCGAGCCGCTTGTCGCGTTCGTGCGGCATCTCGATCTTTGCGATGTCGGGCGCGAGTTGGCGAATCAACCAGCGGTCGTGCACCTGGAAGTACGGATCCGGAATCCGGATCGCATGCTGCAGCACCGTGGCCGTCTGCGAGGGCATGTCGTCCTGTTCCCGCAACCAGTACAGCGCGGACGGCACGAGCGCTTTGGCCTCGCGAGCATCGCGCGCGTCCTTCTTCGTCTCTACGGCGGTGAAGCGTCGCCGGCCCAGGCTGCCGAGCCCACCCGGCGAACGCTGCTCCCGGAACGTCAGGTTCGCGTCGGGTCGAAACGAGGCGCGGAACATGTCCTCGAGCCCCCGGGGCAGCTCGCGCGCCTCGACCTTGGGGTTCTTCTCGGGGAGAAGCTTCTTCTTCCAGAATGCCTTCGGATCTTCCTGGGTCCCCTTCGTCAATGTGACCAGCGCAGGGTGACGCTCGGTCACCAGGATTGGCTGACCGGTACGGAGTCCGGCGCGGTACCCGGCGAGCAGCGGCCCGCACACCTGGTTCGCCTCCACGTCGATCCGCACCTCCGCTGCGGCGAGCACGGCGCTGGCAGCGAGCCGCACGAGATCGCTCGTGAAGGGCAGTTCGCACGCTTCGTCGAAGTCGTTGCCCCCCCAGACGTGCCGCCTTTGCGAATCAGCCCAGACGCCGAAGTTCGCCACGTGCAGATCGCCAACCGCCAGCAGCGCGTCCTCGCCGCGATCTGCAAGCTCCGGGCATACCCTGGGCCACCGCTCGACCCATCGGTAGAACGTTGCGCGCAGAAACGGGAACGGCCCATCGCGCATCAGCTCGTGCTTCTTCTTGAGCAGCCTCCCGGAGAGGTCCGTTCGCTTTCGCATCCATGCCTCGAACGCGTCGGTGGAATCGAAGATGCTGCGCATTGGATCCCTTCTCGCTCGTTGCAGCGCCCAGACGTTGGCGCGCCGGTCGAATGCTAGCTCTACACGTCGATTGACGGCCACGCAAAGTGCTGGATCGATGAACGGGTGCCCTGCCAGGGGAACGGTTGGTGGTCGCGAAGGCGCGTCGCCGCTCAGCGGTCCCGTAGTACTTGTGCCGGATCGATCCGTGACGCACGGTAGGCAGGGAGCCAGCCAGCGATCGCGCCGACCACCGTCAGCGTGACTGCCGCACTCACCAGTGTGACCGCATCGCGCGGCTGGAGGTCGTACAAGAGACTCGCGATAAATTGTGATGACCACCAGCTCACGGCCGTGCCGATGATCACGCCGAGCGCGACGAGCACGAATACTCGCACGAGCACGAGCCGTACGACACCAGTCGGCTCGGCCCCAAGCGCCATTCGGATGCCGATTTCGGCGCGTCGTCTGGTGACCGCATACGACGTGACGCCATACAGACCAAGACCCGCGAGCAGCAGGGCCAGCGTGCCGAAGAACCCCGTGACCAGTGCAACCAGGCGCTCCTGCGTGAGCGAGGCATCGACCCGATCCTGCAGCGGTCGAAACGTAAACGTGAGATTGCGTTCGACCCCCGTCAAGGCCGCCGCCACACGAGGTGCCAGTCCCTCGACCTTGCTCGGGACGGGCGACCCCTCGGACGAACGAACGCTAATGGTGACATTAGCCGTCGGCCCTGCAGCCTCGCGTTGCGCCAGCGGTATGTAGACAGTCGGCCGCACACCATCACGCACGGATACGTACACGGCGTCGCTCACGACTCCGACGATCGTCTTTGGTGGAACCGTGTCTTCTAGGAATCTGATCGTCTCTCCTATCGGGCTCCGGCCGGGCAAGAACTTGTGCACATAGGCGTCGTTGACCAGCGCGATCGGGAGTGCCCCCTGCACATCCCGTTCGTCGATATCGCGGCCGGCAACGACCGCCGTGCCGTAAGTGGCGAGCCATCCCGGCGTGATCTGATTGAGCATCGTCATCCGCGAGTTCCAGAACGGCACCGGACCCGGTTCGGGCTGGGCGGGCGGTGCACCAGGCAGGTCGATAAAGCCAAGCAGGTTGCTACCGCCGACGGGCGTGGCCATCGACCCACCGGCACGCGCCACGCCCGGCACCGCGGCAACCGCCGCGACGAGTTGATGAAAAAAGGGAATGCGATTGGCCGGATCGATGGGTGCGCGCGACACGTCCACGTTGACAATGAGTATGCGGTCGCTGTCGAACCCAAGGGGCAGCGTCGCAAGCCGTTCGAACGTCCCCACCAGAAGGCCCGCCGCCGCGATGAGCACCATCGACAACGCCACCTGGACGACCACGAGGCTGCCTGACAGACCTGTACGCCCGTCACCCAACGCGCCGCGGCCCTGATCCTTGAGTGCGTCGATCGGTGCGACGCCCCTCGCCCTGAAGGCCGGCGCGATCCCGAACAACACGGCCGTCGCACCAGTGACCGCCACCGTGAATGCCAGCACGCGCCAGTCGAGCGAGAGGTCCAGCGTCACACGCGTGACTGAGGTCGACAACTGCGACACCAGCATGGGACTCGCCCACCTCGCAAACACGAGTCCGGCCAGCGCGCCGATGCCGGCGAGCACGAGCGCTTCAACCAGCAGCAGCCGCACGAGACGCCAGCGCGTCGCGCCCAGCGCCAGCCGCACACTCAATTCGTGCCGGCGCGCGGTCGCCCGCGCGAGGAGCAGGTTGGCGATGTTGCCGCAGGCGATCAGGAGGACCAGCCCGACGATGACCAGCGTCGCGAGGAGGGGCCGCTCGTATCGCCGACGCAGTTGCGATGTGCCCATGGACGCGGGCACGAGCGTGAATGGGTTCTTGAGAAACACTTGATCGGCGAGTTGACGCAACGCGGGGTCCTGGGCTTCCGGCGGCAGGGTTGCGGGCACGATGGCCTCGCGGATCTGTGGCTGCACCGAGCGCAGAAGGCTGGTTGCCGCCTCCGCCGACTGTCCGGGCTTCAAGCGGGCCATGATGTAAAGCCAAACAGATCCTCGGTCGATGTCCGAGTCCTTGCCGCGGATCAATTGGTTCGCGTTGAGCGGAAGAGCGACGTCGAACGTCCGTCCGACTTCCGCACCGAAGAACTCGGGAGGTGTCACCCCGATAATCGTGAACGGGATGCGTTCGATGACGATCGACGTGCCAATGACGTTGGCGTCCCCGCCGAAACGCCGCTGCCACATCCCATAGCTGATGACCGCCACAGGACCATCCGGTCCGCCACCACGCACATCGTCGGCGGATGTGAACGTGCGGCCGAGGAGCGCTGGCACGCCAAGCGTCGTGAAGAAATCGCCGCTGACATAGGCGCTATCGACCGGCTGCACCTGTCCGCCGGCCGTTGAGAGATTCAGCCGGTCTTGCGTGCCGGTTGCCGACCACGCGACGGCGCCATCGAACATCTGCGGTGCGCGCCGACGGATCTCCTCCCACAGGCCGTAGGTCCATGCGTCGGTATTTCGTCGGCCCGCTGACGCATCAGTCGTCATGATGACGAGACGCTCTGGTTCACGGACCGGCAGCGTGCGAAGTAGCAGGCTGTTGACGAGGGAAAAGATCGCGGTGTTTGCACCGATGCCGAGGGCCAGCGACAGAATCGCGATGCCCGTGACGACCGGCGCGGCACGGAGCACTCGAATGGCGACACGCAGATCCTGCACCGGGCCTCCTGACCTTTCTTTCCTGCGTTTAGACGCCCCGTCGACCGAGCTGGCCGTGACTGCGGCGGCATCGTCGTGGGTGAGAGCCGGCTGCCGCGTTATAGACTGCCGCCAGGAGAATCTCCCGAGACCGATGCGCACGTCGTTTGACGCGAGCGCGCCGTGACCGGCAATTACTATCCTGATGTCGACTGACAGCGAAACCTGGGCGATTGATGCGCGCGGTCTCACCAAGACGTTTGGAACGGTGGCGGCCGTGCGCGGCGTCACGTTGCAAGTGCCCAGCGGAACGATCTTCGCCTTCCTCGGTCCAAACGGATCCGGCAAGTCGACCACGGTCAAGCTGCTCACTGGCCTGCTTGCGCCCACTGCAGGAGAGGCGCGGGTGACGGGCTGCGTCGTATCGGTAGAAGATCTCGAGTTGCGCCGCGAGATCGGCATCCTGCCTGAAGACGATGCGCTCTTTCCTGACCTGACGATTTGGGAGCACCTCGAATTGTGCGGCCGGCTCTATGGCTTAGGCCGTCAGGAAACCGTAGCGCGAGCGATTCAACTGCTGCGACACCTCGATCTGGAACAAGGCCGAACGACGCTCGTCGAGAAAGCCTCGTTTGGCATGCGGAAGAAGTGTGCGTTGGCGATGGCCCTGTTACACAACCCGCGCGTGCTTTTTCTCGATGAGCCATTCGAAGGCATCGATCCCGGTTCGTCCCGCAACATCAAGGATCTGTTGCTCGCCCTCGCAGAACGAGGCATGACGGTTTTTCTGACCTCGCACATCCTCGAAATCGTCGAACGGCTCGCCGAGCGATTTGCGCTCATCGTCAAGGGCAAAGTCGTCTGCTGCCGGACCGTTTCGGATCTCGCGCGTGATGGAACGACGCTCGAACAGCTGTACCTCGGTTACGCTGGCCGGCCCGACGTGGGGAACCTGGATTGGCTAGGGCATCGCTGATCTTTCGGTACCAGTGGCGCGCATTCTGGCGCCGCGTCCTCCGCACGGGGCGCGTCAAGTTCTAC
>Ga0247825_10001126_pt1 | contig 17427 bp, 18 predicted proteins | sample 13C_Vanillin_Day_FD_194413 | JGI IMG/M metagenome (GOLD analysis project Ga0247825, IMG submission 194413) | Soil microbial communities from agricultural site in Penn Yan, New York, United States - 13C_Vanillin_Day48 | ecosystem: Environmental > Terrestrial > Soil > Agricultural land | place... | reverse complement strand
GTAATTGTCCTCGACCGGCATGGTGGGAGAAATCGTCATCGTCGGGTTGATCCGTATCTCGCCCTGCAGGCGGGGTTGCTGTGAACCGCTGGACTCAACTCACCCTGACACACAGGGTGGTGGCGGCGATCGGCGCGACCCTGCCGGCGCCTCGTGGCAGAGGTGCCGAACGCACTATTCGACGAACCGGGTACCTCCTGCACGTAGTGCCTGGGGGCATGACGGTGACCGGAGAAGGCATCGTGGCCTTGGGTGAAGACGTTGCTGCACTCGGTCTACGACCAACCCGACGCGGATTCTGTTCATGCCCAATATGATCGAATCATCGGTGCACTGTCGGAGAAGTTGCCGAGGGTCGCCGACCACCTCGACGCGGCACGGCCGGACCTGTTGGCGTTCAACGCATTTCCCAAGCAGATTTGGAAACAGATCTGGAGCAACAATCCGCAGGAGCGCCTCAATAGGGAAATCCGCAGGAGAACCGATGTGGTCGGAATCTTCCCGGATCGTACCACCCTGATCCGGCTCGTCGGTGCGGTCCTGGCCGAACAACACGACGAGTGGATCGAAGGACGGCGCTATCTCGGCCTGGACGTTCTGGCCCGCTCCCGCAACGACAAGCCCACCGACAGCACCGGGTCCACCGAGGAGGTGACACCGGCCTTGACTGCCTGACTTACCAACGAGGAGTCACGCGACGAACTCGTACACCACCCCATGGACTTGACCGAAATGGCTGGCCAGCCATCCGCGGTTTCACCTGCATTTCACCCCCACCTCGGGTAGCTGGCTCAACCTTGTCGAGCGCTGGTTCGCCGCGTTGACCAACCGTAAACTCCGCCGCTCATCCCACCGCAGCATCATAGCCCTCGAAGACGGCGTGAACGCCTGGATCGCCGCGTGGAACGACGACCCGAAACCCTTCGTGTGGACCAAGACCGCGGACGAGATCCTCGCCAGCGTCGCCCGCTACTGCACCAGAATAAATAAAACAATTAACGACTCAGGACACTAGCAAACATTCAAAGCTGGCATGCATCTACCGCACCGTTGCCTGACTTGATGAGTGGCGAACTTGAACGGAATTTCGGGCGCTCAGAAGTCGGCGCCGTGAATTATGCTTTCCGCACCTTTCATGATCAACACACGGAGATAACGAGTTTTCCGGTTGTGCGGCCAGCTTCTCCCACAGCGTGGGCTCGAGCGGCTTCGGCCAGGGTGAAGACTGCCGATATGTGGGCGCGAAGTCGTCCCCGCGCGGCGAGGTCGGCGATAGCTTGCATTCCAGCCTGGTCATGTTCGACGATCAATCCGACGGCACGTACCTGCGCGGTCTCCGCAACTGCCGCGGTGTCCGGGTCGCTACGCTGCAAGGACACGAGGGAGCCCCCTGGGCGGAGGACGCGGACCGAACGGGTAGAGGTCGCGCCGCCCAGCGAATCCAGCACCACATCGTATGGTTCATCGATGTCGGTGAAGTCCTCCGAACGGTAGTCGACGCAGGCATCTGCACCAATCTCACTTAGGAAGGAATGCTTCGGGGCGCTTGCTGTTCCTGTCACATGAGCGCCAAGCTCTTTGGCGATCTGTACAGCGAGATGACCGACGCCACCGGCGGCGGCGTGAATTAGGACCCGTTGGCCTCGGCGCAGGCGCGCAGTGTCCACCAGCGCCTGCCATGCAGTCAGAGCAGCCAACGGCAGCGCGGCCGCCTGAATATGGCTTACTCCTGCAGGTTTGATGACAAAGGCACGGGTAGGACCGGCAACGTACTCGGCATGGGAGCCGACACCGTGCGGATACGGCAGCATCCCGAATACGTCGTCGCCCGGTTGAAAGAGGGTCACACCGGGGCCAGTGCTGACAACGGTGCCAGATACGTCCCAACCCAAAGTAAATGGTGGGGCTGGCAGAAAGATGCGCGAAGCACGGTGCTTGAAGTCGGTAGGGTTGAGCCCGGCGGCATGCACCCCGATTAGAATCTCCCCAGGTCCTACAACTGGCCGAGGAACCTCGGCCAGTTGTAGGACCTCCGGACCGCCCAAAGACGTTTGACGCAAGGCAAACATGACCTCGCCGGCAGCATTCCGTGAATCGGTTGCCGTCGTCGTCGCATTCATCTGTTGTTGCCCGCCTGCCAGTGTGCTGTTCTCCCTCGCCGCTTCGTTCCGTCCGGTTGAACGTATATGCCCACGGGTCCCGAGAAGTGCGACCCCAGAAGGAGCGCACCGCTATCGGCGGCGCGTCCAAGAATTCGGCGGCGAGTGTTTTCGGACATGACTGAATTCCAGCAGAAATTATCTCCCACCTGGGGAAAAGCAAGTTGGATAGGGTGGTGAATAAGGTCCCCGGTGATAATCGCTTCCCGACCTTCGGACGAAATGAAGACCGAGCAGTGTCCGGGAGTGTGCCCAGGCGTGGGTTCGAGGCATACACCCTCACAAATCACGTGGCTCGGGTCCACGAACCTCGCCAGCCCTGCAATGACAATCGGAGTGACCGAATCTGCCAAGACCGCCTGCGCGTCGCCGTACTCGGAGTTTGCAGCATGCTCGTACTCTGCCTCTGTGATCAGATACTGTGCGTTTGCGAACGTCGGCACCCATATACCGTTTGCAAGCACGGTGTTCCATCCGCAGTGATCCGCATGGAGATGAGTGCAGACTACGTAGTCGATGGTGTCTGGATGGAATCCGGCTGACTCCAGCCGTTCCAGAAGAGGATTCTTCAACATTGTGTACGACGTATGTTTTCGCTGTTTGTCGTTGCCGAAGCACGGATCAACAACAATTCGTAGATTTCCAGCCTCGATCACGAAGATCTGAAAATTTAGCTTGATGCTTCCGTCCTCGTCCGCGAAGTCCGGAAAGAGCCACTCGATTTGTCGGACGTCACTGCGATCTGTCTGAATGAATCTGGCTGGATCAACGATCTGCGGTGCCATCTCCAGCACACTTGTGATTCTCGTCGTGCCCACACTCCAACTCTGGACTAGGGGACTTACATCCAGATCTTCGGACATTCGCTTTGCTCCATTCTCCACTAGCCCTTTATCGCGGCTGACGTCGTCCTGTGTCGGTACTGACACCTTAGTGGTGTTTTCCGGTTGGCTCCACACCTATTACCGTTATGGCCGATATGTAGAACAGTTATGGCAGGCCCGCAACGGCTCGTATCGATCGACAGATCCGTTATATCTCCAATGTCGAAATTTGGGGTAGTCGCCGTGACCTTTTCGGATTACTTTTCTTATGTCGCGGTGCCGAAGGCGATGCACCGGGGCAGGGGCCGAGCTAATTTGGGTATGCCTGGGGTTAAGCCCACGAATCGGCGCTGTAGACGGACCAATCTGGAAAACGACGGAGGCATTTATGGATCTCGCTAGCGCGGGCCGCGCATCGGACCTGCTTAGCTCGCTGTTTCTCGGCACTGCTACTGATCGGCCGGTGATCGGGATCCCAGAACAGTACCGGCCCACTTCGTTCGCCGACGTCCAGCTAATTTTGGACGGCCTCATAGAGAGGTTAGGCCAGCCTGTTCAGGGGTGGAAGCTTTACTTCCCGTTCAAAGCAGGTCAACCCAACTTGATCGCACCGATATTCAACGTCTTGCCGTCGGGTGGACGTATCACAGCGGAAATGTCTCGACTTCGGATTTGGGAGCCCGAGATTGTGTTCCGCGCGAAGTCGGATTTACCACCCCGTGAAGAGCCCTACTCATACGAAGAGGTTGCTCAGGCCACTGAGGCTGCGCCGGCCATCGAATTTCTCGCAACCCGGTACGATGTGGATGACCTCGACGAAATCGCTGGTAGAACGTTCGAAAGATACTCCGACAACACCCTGAGCGGTGGGTTTGTTGTCGGTGATCCATACTCGGATTGGCGGACCGTGGATTTCAACAAGATGCGCATCGTCTCGCAAATGGACGGTGGCATCGTTGGCGACATCCGTGGCGGTCATCCCGTTGTCGATCCGTTCATTCTGGTGTTCGTCGGAGTGAACACAGCGCGGGAGCGCCACGGAATTCGTGCAGGCCAGGTCCTGGCCACGCTGTCACCGTCTGTGCTTCTATACGCAAAGCCGAATGCCAAAGTCGAGGCGACGTTCGAAGGACTGGGCTACGTGTCGGCCGCATACGATTACTGAATACTGAATAGGGAACTGGAATTTCCATGGATTTGAGCGGAAAAATTTCCATTGTCACAGGCGGTGGTACCGGCATCGGCCGCGCCACCTCGATGAAATTAGCCGAACGTGGCTCGGACGTCGCTATCAACTACCGCGTTAGCCGCGACGAGGCCGAGGAGACTGCACAGGTGTGCCGCGAATTGGGGGTTCAGGCGGTGGCCTTGGCAGCAGACGTCGGAGTCGACGAGGACTGCCGTCGACTCGTCGCAACAGCGGGGGAACAACTCGGCGGCACCGTCGACATCTTGGTGAACAATGCGGCGGCGACGAAGTTCGTGCCGCACGTAGATCTGGACGGCCTGTCCGATGAGGACTTCGTAGATATATATCGTACGAACGTCATTGGGGCATATCAGATGACCCGGGCAGTTGAGCCTGGCATGCGTCGCACCGGTGGTGCGATCGTGAACGTTGCCTCTATCGCGGGTGTGTTCGGGGGAGGCTCCTCGGCCGCCTACGGCGCGTCCAAGGCCGCGCTGATCAACCTGACTCGGACTATGGCGCGCGCGCTGGCACCGCAGCTCAGAGTCAATGTGGTATGTCCGGGGTTCGTCGCTACGCGGTGGTACGAAGACCGCCTGTCACCGGATGACTACTCGGAGACTGTAGAGAGGGTGGCGTCGGATACTCCGCTGGAACGTGCATCCTCGGCCGCAGATATCGCGGGCGGAATTGTTTTTCTCTGTGGGGCGGAGGCGGCAGCGATCACCGGCGAGACACTGATCATCGATGCCGGAGCGCACCTCAATTTGGCAATGTCTCGTCGATCGGTCGGGAAGGCTTAGCCTGGTGGAGGCCCGCTTCGATCAGGACGACTCCGGGCCATTCCCCCGAGGCTGCTCGCTCCCGAATCTCCGCTGTTAGGAGTGCCTCGAAGGCTGTCATCGCGGCGGTGACCGGGCGGGTACGCAGTGTTCCAATCGTCCAAGTGATGGAATGGTCTACGATCGGAACAGTTTCCATCTCGTACCGGCGAGAACCGGTGGCACAACCAGCCATCACGACGTATCCGAGACCCAGGTCCGCTAGTTCGAGCATCATCGACGAACTCGTATTGACCAGGACGTTTTGTGACCTACCGAAACGAGCGAGCCTCTGATCTGTTCGCTTTGACGCAACGACCGCGTTGTGTTGCCGGATTGTGGGACGCTCCGCTAGATCGGCAAGGGAGATCTCATCGAGTTCGGCGAGGCCTGACCCCTTCTGGCCGAAAAGGTATACGCGATCGTGCACTATTGGCCGAGCGGCGACTTCTTGGTCGTTTTCGTTTGTTGTCAGCACAGCGAAGTCGATATATTGCGCCTTGAGCATGCTCTCGAGAGTTTCGCTCGAGTCGGCGATGACCGTGAGCTGCACATCGGGGAATCTAGCGTTGAACCGCTTGACAACCGGTGCAGTGAGGGTCTCCGACCAGGCATACGGTAGCCCGATTGCCAGTGACCCACGCGGTTCGGACTGCTGGGCCACCAGATCATCGGACAATCTGTCAACATCGGCGAGAATGGCTTTACCCCTGATCTGAAGTAGCTGACCGGCCTCTGTCAGTCGCACACCGCGGCCATGTCTCATCAACAATTTGACGCCCAGCTCACGTTCCAGTTGTGCCACATGGCGAGTGAGAGCGGGCTGCGTGATGTGCAATTCGGCGGCAGCTTGAGTGATGACGCCACGTTCGGCAATGATCAAGAAATACTGCAGGCTCAGGAAATTCATGTTAACTCTCGATCGGCGTGCGCAGTGGGCAATTCGCCCAACGCCAGCAGGATCCCGAAGTGGTCACAAAGCGGTGGACACGGTGACGTGCGGTGATAATCACTGCCGCTGACAATACGCCGTGGGCAGAAGCATCCGGGTCGATGAAGCTATCGAATCCGACGATGCAGTGCTACGGCCACCTACCGTCGAGGGCTACGACGGCCACCTACCGTCGAGGGCCACGACGGCCTCGCCGGTAATGGTCGTGCGGTTGTTCTGCACGAGTGCAGTGACCCGCAGACGTGCCCGGCGGCCCCCGTTCACTTCGAAACATTCGATCACGGCCGCGCTGCAAGTGATCAGGTCGTGTAAGTGTGTGATCGAGACGAAGCGGGCCTCGAAGGAGATCAGGCGTTCGACCCCACACCACTCGCTGACGACGCGCGCCAGCACACCGAAGGTCAGCATCCCGTGCGCAAACACGTCCTCGTGGCCAGCTGCCTGCGCGAAATCGATGTCGATGTGAACCGGGTCATGATCTCCAGAGACACCCGCGTAGAGCGCGAGCATGGACCGCGTGATCGGCCCGAATCGTATCTCGGGTAGCAGCGGTCCTGCTATAAGCTTGTCGGTCGACCGATCCTCGGACATCTCAGGACACCAGCCTATGCACCAGTGTTCGCCTGGCGCGGACCAATACCCCTCGCTCCGGGTGGGAAATGGTTGATCCGAGTACGACGAATTCCAAGAGGCCGCCCTTCTTGTCGTAGAAATCGAGCACCTCTCCCGAGACCGTGACCTCGTCGCCCGCGTACATCAGGCCCAGGTAGCTGTAGTGCTGCTCGCCGTGAAGCAGGAAGCGGTAGTCGCATCCGACCAGGTCTGTCAGATTCGGAACGCCACGATCGTACCGTTCGTCCTTTGCCAGCATTTCTATCGTCGACGGGAAGGAAGGCGACGCGACGACGTCGGGATAGTGCATTGCCCGCGCTGCTGCCGGATCGAGGAATATTGGATCACGCTCCGCCAATAGCCGCGCGAACGATGTGAGGCGTCCACGCTCGAGCTGTACCACCACGGGTTCGACGCACATTCCCTTTGTTTCGCGTCTGAAGATTCCGCCGTCTGCGGAACTGGTCGATTTCTGCGTCACTAGTGCTTGGCTCCCACGTATCGATGTTTTCTTATTGTCCTCAGGGTTCGGTATTTCGCCCTTGGCTACGACGTTGTGCCACTGCACTTGATCATCGAAGGCGGCATCGATAAATGCAATGGGATTGGTGTGCAGGTTTGACATGGCTCCTATTAGCGGTTGGCATTGGTCTGTACTTCTGGTTCGGAGCTACGATTCGTCAATCGACGAACACTGGAGCTGACAGATATGACAGAATTCGATCAGGAAATGCTTGTATACGACCTTCTCGAGTTCATAAAGGTCGACCGACCTCGTGCGAACATTCTTCGTATTACGCTCAATCGTCCTGAAAAGCGGAATGCGATGAGCTACGAACTCCGGCGAGAGTTGTTCGCAGTTCTCGAACATGCGGATGCCGACGATTCCGTGCGTGTGATTGTTCTGCGTGGCGCGGGCAAATGCTTCTCGTCCGGCTACGATCTCACTCAGGGTTCTGCAGGCGGCGGCGGGAACAAGCCTGCGACTACCCCGCCGTATTACACGGCTTCCGGTATCGGCTATTGGGCGCGACACGTGGTCGACGGATGCTTCCGAATGTGGGATATGGCGAAGCCACTCATCGCGGAAGTCCACGGCTACTGCCTGGCTGGCGGCACTGAACTCGCGGCATCCTGTGATCTCGTTTACGTTGCGGATGATGCGGAGATCGGATATCCCCCGGTTCGACTCATGAGTCCGCCGGACAATCAGTTCTTTCCGTGGATGATCGGGATGCGGCCGGCGATGGAGATGATGTTGACGGGTGACTCGATCTCCGGAGTGGAGGCGGCCGAGCTGGGTTTCGCGAACCGCTCGTATCCTATCGAAAATCTTGAAGACGCTGTCCTGGACGTTGCTGAGAGGGTTGCGAAGGTCCCAACGCCTCTGCAGCAGATGAACAAGCGTGCCCTTCATCGTCAGATGGAGGCAATGGGTATCCGCAACGGAGTCCGTGCTGGGACAGATGTTCAGGCACAAGCGTGGTTTACACCGGAGGTCATCGACTACGTCAGTGAGCTCAGGCGCGGCATCACAGGTGCGCTCGATCAGCGGGACGGAAGATTCGGCGACTATCGCACCGCTGGTCGTGCATGATCGGGAACAACGGCGGCGGGTATGTGCAACGTGAGCAGTGATGTGGAAGCGGTCCAGCGGCTACCTCTCGTGGATATCGACGCGGTGACAGGAGGTGTCGGCGAGATCCTACGTAGCCGTCCTACTCGGCTGAATATCGTGGCGACGATGGCGCATGCGACATCGTGCGTCGTCCAGCAGTTGGCTCTGGGACGGGCCGTCATGAAGGAGCAGACGCTGTCTCCGAGGTACCGGGAAATGTTGATCCTGCTTGCGGCGCGGCTGAACCGATGTGATTATGTCTGGATCCAACATCGTGCAGTGGCCGAGCAATGTGGTGTGTCGGCCCCGATGGTCGGTCGGATCGAGGCACTCGACTTGTCTCATGGTGTCTTCGATCGGGCAGACCGGGCTCTGCTGGCTTTTGGACGGCAGGTAATTTCCGTCGGGGAAGTAGAAGACGAAGTTTTCGAGCGTGTCTCGCGCTATCTGACTGCCGAAGAATTGGTCGAAGCTATTGTCGCAATTGGCTATTACATGACTATGAACCGGATAGCCACGGTGGCGAGGACACCGTTGGAGCCAGGAACCGACGACAATCGCCGGGCTAGACCGGGGCAATGAGAATTGATCCAATCTCTGCACCTAGAAGAAGGAGAACCTCAGTGGCGACCCCAAGCGAGAATTTTCAGTTGCTGACCGACTATTACGCAGCGCATGGAGATGGCGGACCGGAAAGCGTCGCGCGTATGGTCAGCTTCTACGCCGAGGACAAGCCTGCCTACATTGCAGGAAACTCGGCTGTTTCGGGCACAGTGAACAACGCGGACGAGGCTGCGCAATACCTACGGCGTCTGCATGAACTCAACGGTGGCAGAGTCGAACTCGTCGGGACCCCCACCATCCTGCTGGCCGGAGACACGATGGTAGCGGCATTGATACATCAACGGCACCATCAAGCCGGCAAACCCGACCTTGTAGTTCCGCGGTTGTGCGTCTATGAGATCGCGGACGGAAAGCTCAGCCGCGCATTCATGTGGCAGCTGGAATCGCAAGTATTCGACGAGTACTACCCGCGCTAATAGGTTCTGTGACGGCGCGTCGGTTTCAGTCGCCTATGCGCCATTACGTCTGCGCGACCGACAGACGTAGGCCACGGCACCCGCAGGAGTGCCGTGGCCTTTATGCAACTCATCCAGCCGTCATCCCGCCATCGATGACAATCTCGGTGCCAGTGATGTGACGTGCGGAATCAGAAGCCAGGAAGTACACAGTGTCGGCTACCTCGGCTGGGGTGCAGGCGACACCAATGGGAACTCGGTCTCTAGCACGTACTTCTGGATCGACGTCCGCGAGGATGGCTCGCCACGCGGGTGTGTCGACGACGCCGGGGTGTACGGAGTTTACTCGAACGCCGTTGTAGAGCCCGGCGCATTCGAGTGCCACTGACTTGGTCATCATTCGGATCGCACCCTTGGATCCTGAGTACGCGGTCATTCCTGCGATTCCCCTGAGTCCGGCGAGGGACGAGATGTTGATGACCGCACCGCCGCCTGATCCTGAGATACGTGGAATCCCATGTTTCATACCCAGAAATGTCCCCTCCGCGTTGATCGCCATGATGTCCCTGAACCGTTCGAGGGACATCGAGAAGGTGTCGCCGGTAGCGGCCTTTCCGGCGCAGTTGACCAGGGTGGTCAATCGTTCGATTGCTTCATCACATCGGGAGAATGCGGCTTCCCATTGCGGCTCGGACCGGACATCCAGGCCGATCGCCTCGGCGCGACCGCCAGCGTTCTCTATCAAGTGAACTGTGCCCGCAGCCGCGTTTTCGTCGAAGTCGGAAACCCAGACGAATGCGTCACCTGCAGCCAGCGAAAGGCTGATCGCTCGACCGATCCCGCTGCCAGCTCCGGTCACGAGTGCGGCCCTGCCTGTGAACTCCACCGATTGACTCCTTGGTTGTGTGTCGTGGACGACATCAGAGTCAACTACGGTCCTCGACCTGCACAAGTGCCGAATCCGGCATGGGCGCAATGTAGATCAGGCATTGGTTTGTGACTCGACCGATAGCTAGGGTACTGAGTGAGGCGCATCATATCAACTGGATTGAATCCACTGACCTGGCCTTCGCGGAATGCTGTTGACGGCAACGCGGCCGATGGGTTGATGCAACCTCGCCCATACCTGTGATCCAATTTTTCGCCCAGTCGGCGATTTGTTCCCGAAGGAGTTCGTAAATGGACAGGACTACGACCGTGGGTGACACCGCGGGTGCAGCAGGGATCGGTCGACGGCAGCAGAACCGGCGAGTCCTGTTCGCGGCTGGCGTGGGAACAACGATCGAATGGTTCGACTTCTTCCTGTACGCCCAGGTCGCCGCGTTGGTCTTCGGCCCGGTATTCTTCTCGTCGCTCGGCGAGCAGCAAGCGGTGCTGGTCTCGCTTGCAACTATCGGCATCAGCTTCCTCTTTCGTCCGATCGGCGCGATGATCGCGGGACATTTCGGCGACCGAATTGGTCGTCGACGGATGCTGATGTACACCCTGTTCCTGATGGGTGGTTCGACCGCTCTGATCGGACTGCTACCGACCCCCCATACCATCGGTATTGCTGCGCCAATTCTGCTGTTGGTGCTGCGAATCGGGCAAGGGTTGTCAGCAGGCGGAGAGTGGGGAGGAGCTGCACTGATGGCAGTGGAATCGGCACCGGCGAATCAGCGCGGACGATTCGGGTCAGCGGTGCAGCTGGGCGCTCCAGTCGGGCTTCTCGTTGCCACGGGTTTTCTCTCCCTTATGACGGCGATCGTGCCGAACGACGAAGCCTTCGATGAGTGGGGGTGGCGCGTCCCGTTCTTGTGCAGCGCAGTACTCGTATTCGTCGGGTACTGGATCCGACGCCGAGTCGAAGAAACTCCCGCCTTCGTCGAGATGTCTCGCCAAGGTGAGACGCGACGTGCGCCGCTTGTTGTCCTGTTCCGTGAGCGGGCCGGCCTAGTGATAGTCGCTGCGCTTGTTCTGGCGGCAAATAGCGCGGCGTCCTACGTCGTGGTCGGTGGATTCATGCAAAGTTATGTCACCGGATCTCAAACTGCAGGTCAGATGTCCAAGAGCGCAGTGTTCAATATAGTTACCGTGTCTGGCATCTTGTGGCTGTTCGTCCTGGTGGGAGCTGCGCTCGCGTCCGACCGTATTGGACGCCGAAGCATATACGTGTGCGGCTGGGTAGCGATCATTGCCACGATTTTCCCGCTCCTGCACGCGATGGACAGCGGTAGTGTCCCCATGCTATTTCTGGCCGTGACTGTGTTCATGTTCGCCACGATGCTGACATCGGGGCCTCTTGCTGCGTATACAGCGGAACTCTTCCCGGCGAGGATTCGGTATTCCGGAGTTGCCCTCACGTATGCACTCGCATCGATCTTGGGTGGTGCGTTCGCGCCTACTATCGCAACGGCGCTGTTCAACGGCATGGGTTCACTGCATTCGGTCGGTTGGTATGTCGTTGGCATGGCGACGGTGAGTCTCGTGTGCACGCTGCTACTGCGGGACAGGTCAGGTGTCGACCTGAGTCCGAACTCCACGGCATACGACAGTTCCTCCTTTCATCTGCCGTTCCGTTGGTAGCTGAGGTGACGTCGAAGTTTGTGTCTCACTATGCGAGAGTGAACATGATTTTCGCTCGGTCTTGAAAGCACTAGTGCCAAATTGAGGAGTTGTGCATGAATCTGATTCCGATGGGCGATATCCCAGGGTGGTATTCGAAACGACTAGGCGCCGACACGCTATGTGTTAGGCACGGAGCCGACTCGCTGTCGTGGGGTGAGATGAACACTCGGGCTAACCGTCGAGCGTGGGCGCTGAAGAAATTGGGGGTGCAGCAAGACGACATCGTCGCTCTCGTCCTGCCGAACGAGAATGCAGTGTTCGAATTCGCTTTCGCAATTTGGAAGCTCGGTGCGACACCCGCTGTCGTTTCGTCGAGGTTGCCGATGTCTGAGCTGAGGGCAGTACTTCAGCTCGCCAACCCGCGAGTTGTGGTCGCTCGTGATCCAAAGGTCCGCCGAGCGACCGGGGCGGTCTCCGTTGACTACGGGTTGGATGACGAAACCGTTGACCGACTGCCCTCGCTCGTCGGAAGCCGCTGGAAAGTTATCGCATCTGGTGGTTCTTCTGGACTGCCGAAGTTGATCGTCGACCTCGCTCCAGGCGAGATCGACACTGACGCTACGCTGCTGGAATTGCCCCAGGGGGCGGCGGTATTGAACGCGGGACCACTGTTTCACAATGCGCCGTTCAGGTTCATGTGTGGTGCTCTGTTTCGTGGGAATAGTGTCGTCAGCATGACCCGCTTCGATGCGGAAGAGTCGCTACGATTGATCCAGGATCATCGTCTGAGTTGGGCGAACTTTGTGCCTACAATGATGAATCGAATCTGGAGCCTGCCCGAAGAGGTTCGCACTAGTTACGACCTTGGATCACTGCGCGCGGTTTGGCATACAGCAGCGCCCATCCCCACGTGGCTCAAAGAAGCATGGATCGATTGGCTGGGTCCAGGGCGGGTATGGGAGATCTACGGCGGAACCGAGCGTCACGGCAACACCGTCATCAGTGGCGACGACTGGCTCACTCACCGGGGTTCGGTAGGTCGCCCGATCAATTCGTCTGTGCGCATCGTCGATCCGAGCGGCGCACCACTATCCTCGGGCCAGGTGGGAGAAGTTGAGTTTCTCCCGAATACCGGGCCCGGATCGACGTATCGGTACATAGGCGCCGATCCGCGGCCATTGCGCGACGGTTTCGAAGGCACAGGCGACTACGGCTGGCTTGACGAAGATGGATTTCTCTATATTGCCGACCGTCGTGCTGACCTGATCATTCGCGGCGGGATGAACATCTACCCCGCCGAAGTCGAGAATGCATTGTCGGAACACCCAGACGTCGACTTGGCGGTCGTGATCGGGCTGCCTGACCACGACCTGGGAGCGGTAGTCCATGCCATTGTCCGATTAACAGCGCTAGGCGCTGACCGGACCACCGGGGACACGTTGCGGGAGTTCCTGTCGGAAAAGATTTCCCGGCACAAGCTTCCGACGAGTTATGAGTTCACCGATGCTCCGCTGCGTGACGAAGCAGGAAAAGTCAGACGCAGCCAGCTGCGAGCTGAGCGTATAGCCCTGACCACCGAGGTGTGACTGTCCATGCCGCGTCTCCGTAACTAGTAGGACGTATGACCGAACTCCACCCCTCGCTGTTCGACAGATCGAACATCCCGGCCGACACGCGCGTCGTTGCGGCTATTGCCAAGTCGAGAATTCCTGACAACCCAGGCTGGACTGCAGAGCACGCACGTGCGCTACGAGATGCGAAGAGGGCTGGAACGGACGGTTTTCCGGCGATCATCCGATCGCCGCGTGCCAGCACATACTCGATACCAGGCCCCGCGGGCGAAATAATGCTCCGCGTCATCTCGTCCAGCTCTCCCCGCGGTGTCTATATCCACATTCACGGCGGCGGCTGGTACATGGGCGGCGCGGATCTCCAGGACTACAAGCTTGAAGCGCTCGCCGACGATGCTGGCGTGACATGTGTCAGCGTGGAGTACCGCCTCGCACCTGAAAATAGGTTTCCCGCAGCCGTCGAAGACTGCGTTGCAGCGGTGGTGTGGTTAGCCGAGAATGCAGAGACCATTTGGGGCACTCGACGACTCGTTCTCGGCGGCGATTCTGCAGGCGCTCATTTGGCTGCGTTGACACTCCTCGGAATACGGAGCCTGACTGACATCCCCGTCGATGCGGCGCATTTCATATTCGGATTCTTCGATCTGTCTCTCACGCCCGGAGCCCGGCAGTTCGGCAGCGAGCGTAGCCGACCTCGCACTGCGGATCTACGCGGCTATGTCGACGCCTTCGTCGGACCTGATCGAGAACTCGACGACCCGGACATCTCTCCGCTTTATGCAGACCTCTCCAACCTCTGCCCAGCTCTGTTCGTCGTCGGCACCGACGATGCGCTCCTGGAGGATTCACTGTTCATGCATATGCGGTGGATGGCAGCGGGGAATCCCAGTGCACTGCAAGTCTATCCGGGGGCACCGCACAACTTCGTGGCCATGCCGTGTCGGGCAGCCGTCGACGCCCATGAGCAAACTGTGAGGTTTCTTCGACAACATCTCGATGACTGACCTCGTGCAGACATCAAAGCTACCGTCTGATGCGGAGCCTCAAGGGGTGGACTACGGCGGCAAGTTCGCATATATGCCCTTCGAAAATCGAAGGGTAACCGGCAATGCCTGGTCGATTGCCATGGTCGGCGCCCCCGGCGTCGGTGCGAGTCGTCGCGTCATGAGCCCGATCATGGCGCACTCGATGAACGCCTCCGAGTATGCGGCCAGGCGCTCATAGTCGTGGTCGAGGCGGCGACAGCGCACCATCCACGACAGCGTCCGTTCGATCTTCCGGCGGTACGGTAGGACAGCAAACCCGTTCTGCCCTTCGGGGTTCCGAACGATATGCACTGCGATTCGGCAGTGCGTTTCGACCCAGGCGACCAGCTTCCGGGCGTAGCCGCCGTCGGCCCGCACCAACGACCATCGAGGGCATCGCCGTCTTCGCCCGCGCCAGCACCCGGCGTCCGCCGTCACGGTCCTGCACGCTCTCGCCGTCACCAACACGACCACGAGTAGGCCGAGCGTGTCGGTCACCAGGTGCCTTTTGCGCCCATTGACTCGTTCGCGCCGTCCCAACCGAGCGTATTCGTCCCGACGGTGTCGGCACCCTTCACCGCCTGGGCGTCGACCATCCCCGCCGAGGCCATCGGATCCCGACCACCGCGATCGCGCGCCCGCGCCCGCAGTGCGTCGTGGATCCGGTCGGTCACCCCAGTTCTGAGCGCGGGGCTCGATGCTGGCCGGACCACGTGGCTTCTCGAGATTGTCCGGGACTGCCTCCAGCCCGGTGAACTCAATGACGAGATGGCTGCGGAGTTGACCCGACTGGCACGATCGGACTGGCTCACGGTGCGTGCCATCGCGGGACGAATCCTCGACGTACACGGGCGTCCGGTTCCGGACACGCCGGCATCGACGGTCCAGTTCGCACGCCAGCAAGCTGCTGAAGGACTGCGAGTGAGCGACCGCGAACACGAAGATCAGGCCGAAGGACTCGTCGGCCTGTTCATCGATGAGCGCCTCGCAGACGCAAACAAGCCACCGGGCCTTCGCGAAGCAATCATCGACCGGGTTGCCGCACACATCGACGACTTGGCCAAGCGTGCTGGTGCGCAAGTCGACCACCTCCGGTCGCCGAACAGTCGGCGCATCCCCGACGCGTACTTCGCGGACGAAGAAGTAATCGAGAACGAATTCCAGATCAGTGCCGCCGGCATCCGGACTGCCAGAGCGCTCGGAGGAGCCCTCACCGAACCCCGACGGTTCGAATACTCACTCGCACAACGGCTCGGACCGACCGGGCTGTGGGCGCTGCGCAGTGAGGCCTCTCGAGTTCCACGGCCACCAACGCGGGCCGGTGCGCTCGGATGGTCGCTGGCGCCCATCCCGTGGGTGGACAACGAAGGCGAATGGCCTCCAGCCGGCGCTGTCGCGCTGGCCGACGTTCGCCAACTCACCAGAACAGACAGCCAGGTCGTGCGCGTGCATGAGGCTCCGTACGAAGAGTGGGATCAGGTCGCGCTTGTCGAATGTCAAGCGACGTTTGCATCTACCTACCCCGCCGTCCCGGCCAGGGAGGTGTTAATCGCAGCCGGACTCGAGGTGTGCGATGGGCCTCCACCGGAGGACAGCATGCCGCTGTCGAGTAGTCCTCCAAATCCTTGGATACAGAGGTACAACCATCTGGCTGCAGGTCTGGACGCCGACCGTGCCGCCCGAATCCTTCGAACCGCGCACGGGCCGCTCGCCGCGCTCATCGAATATGAAGGACAACCCGGCGCCCCAGCCCGAGGCCGCGGCGCCGGACTGCAACCGTTCGCGCTCGTACCCAGGATCGAGGTCGTCGCACTTCTAGGTATCCGGCCCGAAGCCCCAGCACTGCGTTCCGTGATGATCGACGACCACGGGCCGGCGCTCGTGTGCCGGCAATGGCGGGGATTTCTCATCCACGACGGCAGTGACGGGCAGATGGAGCCAGCCATCCATGGGGCCGATCTGCTGCTCCGCCCGGACCTGTCGCAGCAGCCGCCGGACACGACCGAATCACCCTCGGAGTCACCGCCAGGCACTACGAAGACCACCAGCCCGGCGACGAAGACTAGTCCGTCCTACCGGCAACATACTGCCCCGGCGATACGATCCCGTTCACCTCGGCGCAGTCGCAGGGCTACACGAGTGCGTCAGTGCGGGCGAGGACCTCCGCGTATGCCGTGAGGTAGCCGAATGAGCATCCGCTGAAGAGTTCGGTTGCGGCGGGCTTGGATCGGTCGCGGCCGACACCGGGGATGACAGGGTTGAACCGGTGGCCATCGGAGGTGCGACGTGCCTCATCGAGTAGGACACCCTCGATCCGCCGAAGGTCGGTCCGTTCGCCGCCTGGCCTCGGTTCGTTGGAGACCACGCACGATCTCCAGGGGGGCCGGGCGAAAGCCCAACCAAAGGGGCGGTAGTCGCACCGAATCTGAGTGAGGCGTCGCGACCAGTCGGTGGTGTGCCCGGCCTTGATCCAGCCGGAGTCGAACTCAATGACATAGAGATAGCCGATACCGAGCTCGGGCGGGTACCACTCGTCCCAGCAGTTGTACTTGTCAGAGAACTGCCAATCGATATCACCGTGGTGCATCGTTCCTCAATAGCAGACACCTCCGACATAAAGCCGCCAGCCGTTTTGCGCTTCCATGCCTGCATAGGAAGTTGGTGTGGGTGCTACCGGCACGCCGTGCGCGCTGACATCTGATGCGAAGCTCATCACGATCTTCTCGGGCTCGGCGAGCGACCCGCGATCGTTCCGGAACACGCTCTCGTACTTGAAGCGAGCGGGATTCCAGTGGCCTCCACGGCGCTGATCTGACAAGGGCCGGGGGTGCTGATATCACCCCGGCCCGAGTTGCATTGTCCCAAACCTGACACCACTGACAAACACAGAAGGGATCCGGACCAATGACAGAGTCGTACAACGTTGTCGCCGAGCTGGACGCGACGTTCGGCGAGGAGAACGCCGACGCCCTGCTCGGCCCGATCGCCGAGTACAGCGGCGCGGCCGGACGCTCGGAACTCGGCCACGCCGAGGTCGTGTTCACCGTCCCCGCCGAATCGGTGCGCCAGGCCACCTCGACGGCGCTGGCG
>Ga0247825_10001125_pt1 | contig 17437 bp, 14 predicted proteins | sample 13C_Vanillin_Day_FD_194413 | JGI IMG/M metagenome (GOLD analysis project Ga0247825, IMG submission 194413) | Soil microbial communities from agricultural site in Penn Yan, New York, United States - 13C_Vanillin_Day48 | ecosystem: Environmental > Terrestrial > Soil > Agricultural land | place... | reverse complement strand
AGCACCTTCTCGCGGCCGAGGCTGCGAGCGGGCGCGCGGTCTGGCTGTTCAGCAGTTCCGAGGCCATTGCCAATCTGTGCCGCTGCATGCCTGACACGCGGTGGAATGCTGCGCGGGCGATTGCCACGCACGATCGCATCGCCGATGCGGCGCGCGCCGCAGGTTTCGGCAGCGTGCGAGTCTCCAGCCCCTCGCCGTTGGCATTGGTCGCGTCGATAGAATCCCTCGCATGAGCGACGCTTCCGTCTTGAATGAGCCCCTGCAGGAACCCGTGGTGCGCGCTCCAGGGCCGACCACGCTGCAGACGAGCCATGCGGTGACCGTGGCGCTGATCTCGAAAATCGTGTTTGCGCTCGTGGCCGTCGTTGCCTTGGTCGCGCTGGTGATCTCACTGGCGCTCTGGCAAAAGGTCAGCGGCATGCAGGAACAGCTCGCGCGCCAGAGCGCCGACGCACTCGCCCAATCCCTCGAGGCCCGCACGCTGGCGCGGCAAGCGCATGAAGTCGTGCGCGACACGGCGGCGCGGCTGGCCCTCGCCGAGACGCGCGTGGGCGAGGTGGCGTTGCAACGCTCCCAACTCGAAGAACTGATGCAGAGCCTTTCGCGATCGCGCGACGAGAACCTAGTGGTCGACATCGATGCGGCCGTGCGGCTCGCGTTGCAGCAGGCGCAGGTCACGGGCAACGTCCAGCCCTTGCTGGCGGCGCTCAAGGCGGGCGACCTGCGCATTTCGCGCGCCGCACAGCCGCGTCTTGCGCCGCTGCAACGCGCGATGCAGCACGATGCCGACCGGCTTCGCAGCAGCGCGAGCGGCGACAACGGCGAAGCACTCCAAAAGCTCGACGAACTGATTCGCAGCGTGGACGACTTGCCCGTGCTCAATGCTGTGGGCATGCGGGGCACGGCGGGTAGCGCGCTGCAGGTCGAACCCGTGGCGGCGGATGCGCCGTGGTGGCAGCGCTTCCTGTCGATGGTGCGCAACGAGGCACGTTCGCTGCTGCGGGTCGGACGCATCGAACGCCCCGAGGCGGTGCTGTTGACGCCCGACCAGACCTTCTTCCTGCGCGAGAACCTCAAGCTCAAGTTGCTCAACGCGCGCCTGGCACTGTTGTCGAGGCAAGTCGACACGGCCCGCGGCGAACTCGCGACGGTCTCGGCGTCGATCAACCGCTATTTCGATCCGGCCTCGCGTCGCGTCCAGGCCGCCGCGACGTTGGTGCAGCAGCTCCAGGCGCAGGTGAAGACCAGCGAGCCGCCGCGCGTCGACGAAACCTTGGCGGCCTTGGCAACGGCCGCGGCCGGTCGCTAGTCGGGTCATGCGCGCAGCCCTCTGGTTTCTCGCACTCTTCGGCATCGCGGCTGCGGTCGCGCTGTTCGCGGGCAATAACCAGGGCACGATCACCGTCTTCTGGCCGCCATGGCGGGTCGACCTGTCGCTGAACCTGGTTCTGCTGCTCCTGGTGGCGGCCTTTGTGCTGTTGCATGTGGCGCTGCGCGGTCTCTCGGCGCTGTTCTCGTTGCCGAAGCAGGCGCGTCAGTGGCGCCTGCAGCAAAAGGAGCGCGCGCTGCACGCCGCGTTGCTCGACGCGGCGGTGCAACTTCTGGCCGGACGCTTTTCGCGCGCGCGCAAGGCCTCGCTGGCCGCGCTGTCGCAGGAAAGAGCGCTAGCGGCGCTGGACGCAGCGCTTCCGCAGGCGTTGCAGGTGCGTGTCATGGCGCACCTGCTCGCAGCAGAGAGCGCGCAATCGCTGCAGGACCGCCCCGCGCGCGATGCCCATCTGCAGCAGGCCCTCAACGAGAGTGCGGAGCGCGGCGCCCTGTCGACGCCCGAAACACGCGAAGGCGTGCAATTGCGCGCCGCCCGCTGGGCGCTCGACGATCGCGATGCACCTGCCGCCCTGACGCGGCTCGAGGAACTGCCGCAGGGCGCGCAACGGCGGACGTTGGCATTGCGTTTGCGACTGAAGGCGGCGCGTCAGGACGGCCGGACGCTCGAAGCGCTCGAGACCGCGCGCCTGCTGGCCAAGCACCGCGCCTTCTCGGATGCTGCGGCGCAGAGCATCGTGCGCGGACTGGCGACCGAACTGCTGTCGGGCGCACGCGATCCTGCCCAACTGCTTCGGGCTTGGAACGAGTTCGAAGGCTGGGAGCGCGAGATGCCCGAGGTCGCCATCCACGCGGCCCAGCGCATGGTGGCGCTGCGCGGCGATCTCACGCTGGCGCGCGCCTGGCTGCTGCCGATCTGGGAACGCATGATCGAGCAGCCTCAGAGCCTGGGCGAATCTCTGCAGGTCAGGCTGGTGAGAGCCCTTGAAGCGGGTCTCGATTCGGTCGATGCCGAATGGTTGGCCCGCATCGAATCGGCTCAACGAAACAACCCGCGCGACGCGAATCTGCAGTACCTTGCCGGCATGGCCTGCATGCGGCGCCAACTCTGGGGCAAGGCGCAACAGTTGCTCACACAGGCCGGGCTTGGCTTGCATGACGTGAACCTACATCGACGGGCCTGGCTGGCACTGGCGCAGTTGGCCGAAGCGCGCGACGATGCGGATCAGGCCTCGGCGGCCTGGAAGCGCGCGGCTCAAACAGAAAATCCCTGAGAAATCCCCGACGCACGGGGTGAGTGTGCTATTTAAATGGTAGCGTTGCGATTAGCCTGAAAGTTTCAATGCGGGCAATGCGCCTACAGCCTGCATTGCCTTTTTGGGTCATAAATCCCGATCGCCTCTGCCTTACGAGGTACGCCAAGAAAGGGTTTGAGCAGCCCGATTTCCTGATGTACAGTCGTAACTGTTTGCAAAAGTATTCATTTCTGGGTCACGATGCGGAGTTAGTTTTGAAAAGTCTTCCACTACATGCCGCTTTGCTGGTCGCCGTCGGCGTCCTGGTCCAGGGTTGCGCGCCGCTGGCACCGGGTTTCAGTTCGGCTAGCAACGATGCTTCGAAGTCCGTCTCGCCTGCGGGTTTCTCGACGTCCACCATCGATCCGCCGCCTCCGGGCGCTCTCATCGAGATCACGCCCGATTTGATTCAGGCGCAACGCGCAGCCACCCTCGAGACCAAGCTCGGCCCCGACGTGATGGCCCTGCTCGGCGACGCCGGGCCCTACCGCATCGGAATCGGCGATGTCGTGGGCATCGTGGTGTTCGATCACCCGGAAATGGTGTTCAGCACCGTCCCGGCGACCACGGTGGCCGATCCGGCCAGCGTTTCGCCGGCGCCAGGCTACATCGTGTCGAACACGGGGCAATTGAGCTTCCCCTACGTGGGCAAGCTGAACGTGGTCGGCATGACCATCCAGCAACTGGAAGAAGCCGTCGTGCAGCGGCTGTCGCGCGTCTTCAAGAATCCGCAGCTCAGCGTGCGCGTCGAGGCGTTCCGGAGCAAGCGTGCCTACATGGAAGGCGAAGTGCGCACGCCCGGCCTGCAGGTGTTCACGGACATTCCAATGACGCTTTCCGAGGCGCTCAATCGTGCGGGCGGCCTGGCTCCGAGCGGAGACCGCACCTCGGTGAACCTCACGCGAGACGGAAAGACGACGCGCATCGACCTGATCGCCATGGCTGACGCCGGCGTCGATCCCAGCCGCATTCCGCTCAAGAACGGCGACATGATCTACGTGCGCAACCGCGACGAGGGCAAGGTCACGGTGATGGGTGAGGTGACGCAGCAGATGGGCGTCATGTTGCGCAGCGGCCGGCTGAGCCTGAACGACGCACTGACCGAAGTCGGTGGCCTCAACCTGACCACCGCCAACCCGATTCAGATCTACGTGATCCGCAACGAGGCGAAGGGCCAGTCGATCTTCCACCTCGACGCGCGCACGCCGACGGCCATCGCGATGGCGGATGGTTTCGCGCTGAAGCCCAAGGACGTGGTGTACGTCGATCCCGTCCCGCTGGTTCAGTGGAACCGCATGATAAACCTGATCCTCCCAACCGCCACGACCGCGATCACCTACCGCCAGCTGGGTTCGCCGGTCACCGGACAGTAGAAGATCCATCGTGACCATCCGGAACGTCCTCGTCGTGTGCCTCGGAAACATCTGCCGCAGCCCGATGGCGGAAGGCCTTCTTGCCTCGGCCTTGCCGGACGCAGAAATCAGTTCCGCGGGGCTGGAGGCGCTGGTCGGGAGCAAGGCAGATCCGATCGCCTGCGAATTGATGGACGGGCGCGGCATCAGCCTCGCAAGCCATCGTGCGCGCCAGATCAGCCTCGACCTGTGCCAGCGAGCCGACCTGATCCTGGTGATGGATCATGAGCAGCGGCGCACTGTCGAGGAGCGCTACCTCTTTGCTGCCGGCAAGGTCTTTCGTCTGTGCGAGTTCAGCGACAAGGACGTGCCTGACCCCTACCGCGCAGGTCGTACGGCTTTCAGCCAGTCTCTTTCGCTCATAGAAGACGGGGCCCAGGAATGGGTCAAACGCATATCAAGAGTATCCAGTCGATGACCCCCACCCTCACACCACCCAAAGCCAGTCCCAGTTCGTTCGGCACGACGGACGAGGAGGATCTCAACCTCGGGCACTACCTCGAGGTGCTGACGGCGAACAAGTGGTTGATTGCCGCCGTCACCCTCGTCGTGTTTGCGATCGGCGTCGCCTACGCATTGCTGCAGCGGCCGATCTACGAGGGGAACCTCGTCGTCCAGGTCGAGGATACGGACGCCGGCGGCAAGGGCATCCTGAGCGAAGCAGGCGGCTTGGTCGACGTCAAGACACCCGCGAGCGCGGAGATCGAGATTCTTCGTTCCCGCATGATCGCCGGCCAGGCGGTGGAGGCGACCAAGCTGTACATCACGGCCAGCCCGCGCTACGTCCCGTACATCGGCGGCTGGATGGCGCGGCGCGCGACCGGCCTGTCGGACCCGGGCTTCCTGTGGCTCGACGGCTACGTGTCGGGCATGGAGCAGATCGCGGTGTCCGAATTCAACGTGCCCGTCCAGATGGAGGGTTCGCTCTTCATCGTGACCGCCAAGGAGGCCGGGAAGTACGCGCTCTCTTCCCCAGGACTGCCCGAGCCGCTGACCGGGACGGTTGGCACCCTCCTGAAGGCGAATGTCGGCAAGGGAAGTATCGAACTGCTGGTGACCGAACTCGCCGGCAAGCCGGGCGCGCAGTTCAATCTCGTGCGCTCCGCCAAGCTGCCGACCACCATCGCCCTGCAGTCCGCCCTCAGCCTGGCCGAGCGCGGCAAGGCGTCCGGCATCATCAGCGTGTCGCTGCAGGACGGCGATCCCTACAAGCTCACACGCTTGCTGAACGCGGTCGGTGAGCAATACGTCAAGCAGAACATCGAGCGCAAGGCGGCGGAGGCGCAGAAGACCCTGGCGTTCCTCGACGTCCAGCTTCCGCAGTTCAAGCGGCAGCTGGAGGCCTCCGAGGACGCCTACAACCGCTTCCGTATGGAGAAGGGCACCGTGACCATCGGGGAGGAAGCCACGCTGGTCCTGGGCCAGGCGGTCGATCGCCAGACGAAGCTGCTCGAAGCCGAGCAACGCCGGCGCGAACTGGAAAGCCGGTTCACCGTGAATCACCCCACCATCCAGACCCTGGACGCGCAGATCGCGGCGCTGAAGGTGGACATGGGCGGCATACAGGCGCGGATCAAGAACCTGCCCGCGCTGCAGCAGGAGGCTGTGCGCATGGAGCGCGACGTGAAGGTGAACACGGAGCTCTACCAGTCGCTGCTCAACAACGCGCTGCAACTGCGGCTGGTGAAGGAAGGCAAGGTCGGCAATGTCCGCGTGCTGGATGACGCCATCGTGCCGACCTATCCCGTCAAGCCGAACCGGAAGGTCATCATCGGTGCCGCATTGGGGCTGGGGTTGTTCCTGGGTGTCGCCGCCGCGTTCCTGCGCAACGCCTTCATCGAGCGGCGTCTCCGCGATCCGCACGAAGTCGAGGCCGAGAGCGGACTGCCGGTCTTCTCCACGATCCCGTTGAGCGCGGCGCAGGACGCGATCTCCAAGCGACGGCTCAGTGGTGCCACCGGCGTCAGACTGCTGGCCATCGAGCATCCGGACGATCCCGCGGTGGAAAGCCTGCGAAGCCTGCGCACCGCGATGCAGTTCGCGATGCTGGAGTCCCCGAACAACCGTGTCCTGATCACCGGCCCCACGCCGGGCGTCGGCAAGAGCTTCGTGACGGCGAACTTCGCCGCGCTGATGGCGGCGGCCGGACGGAAGACGCTGCTGATCGATGCCGACCTCCGGCGCGGCCACACGCACCAGTACTTCGGACTGCAGCGCCATGGCGGCCTGTCCGAACTGATTGCGGGCAGCTTGACGGTGCAGCAGACCGTGCACCGGCAGGTGGTGCCGAACCTGGATTTCCTGGCCACCGGCCAGTTGCCTCCGAACCCTGCCGAACTGCTGGTGTCCGATTCGTTCAAGTCGGCGCTGGAAAAGTTGTCCGGGCAATACGACCTCGTCGTCATCGACACCCCGCCGGTGCTGGTCGCTGCCGACACGAGCACGGTCGCGGCGCATGCGGGTACGGTGCTGCTGGTGGCGCGCGCGGATATGTCGACCATGGGCGAACTGAAGGAGAGCACGCGACGCCTCGTGATGAGCGGCAAGACGGCCACGGGCGTACTGCTCAATGCAATGAACGTCGGGCGTCGTGGGTACGCGGCGTACAAGTACGGCCGGTATCGCTATACCAACTACAACTACGAGAGCATCCTGCCCGAAGAGCAGTAGCTGGTTGCTCGCCCCCAGGCTTGCTCACTTCGTGTAGCCGCCCACCCCCTGCCGGGGGCAACACCGGCGGCCCGGCGGAGCCGGTTCCGCGGTGTTCCACGAAATGGATCAGGAAGGGGCCTGGCTGCGCCGGGCTTGGGGTTCCATCCGGGTGATGCACGCTTCCAGGTCGCGCTCGAATTGCGCTAGCACCGCGTTGCGGTCGAAGCGTTCTTCGGCGTAGCTACGGGCTCGGGCTCCGAGATCACGGCGGAGGTCGGGCTGGGATGCGAGAGTCATGACGGCGTCGGCGAAGGCCTTGACGTCGTCGGGGGGGACGGCGATGCCGCATTGGGCGGAGACCTTGCCGAGTTCGGTTTCGGGGCGGGCGCCGGCGACGACCGGGCGGCCGCTGCTCAGCATGCCGGTGAGCTTGGAGGGCATCACGAGGTCGGCGGCGTCGGCGCGCTGGGGCAAGAGATGAATGTCTGCAAGGCCTAGCAGGTCGCCCAGGCGGTCGACGGGTTGCAGGTCCATGAAGCGCACGTTCGAAAGCCCCTCGCAGCGCTTCATCAGGTCGGCGCGGCCGGCGCCGTTGCCGCAGAAGACGAACTCGAGCTTCGGCTGGTCGCGGAGCATGAGAGCGGACTCGGCCAGCAGTTCCAGGCCCTGCTTGGCGCCCATGTTGCCGGAATAGAGGGCGACCACGGCGTCTGAAGCGATGCCGAGCTCGGCGCGATAGGGGCTGTCGGTGCGCAGCGGCTGGATGGCGGACACGTCCGCCCAGTTGGGCAGCGAGACCAGTCTGGCGTCTTCGGTGCCCTTGGTGCCGGCGCGTTCCATCATGCGCAGCGAGATGGTCGAGATGCGGTCGAAGCGGCGCATCAGGCCGCGCTCGATGGCCGCAACGAGCGAACGCAGGCGCGCACCCTTGAGGAGGCCGAGTTCGAAGGCGGCGTCCACTTCATAGTCCTGGATGTGCAGCCATGCCTTGGCCGAGCGCAGGCGCGCGAACGCGAGCGCGGCGGGCGAGCAGAACAAGGGCGGCTCGGTCACCCACACGACGTCGGGCTTCCAATGCCACTGCGCGAGCAGCGCGGGGATGCTGGTCAGCGCGAAGCTGGCCAGATGGAGGAGGCGGCGGGCGCCCGTCACCTTGCGCGGCACCCACAGCGGCGTGCGGATCACGGTGGCGCCGTGCCATGTCTCGGTGGCGTAGCGCGAAGCGCTGTAGCCGGGCCAGACGGCCCAGTCGGGGTAGTACGGCGGGGCGGTGACGACGCGCACCTCATGCCCCTGTGCGGCCAGCCAGGCAACCATTTCGCCCGTGTACTTGCCGATGCCGGTGAGCTCCGGCGCGAAGTTGATTCCGTAGACGAGCAGCTTCATGGGGCTTCAGACAGTGTTGTGGCGCTGGCTCGGCGCGCCTTGCGGACCTTGAAGTGGGCCGAAGCGCGAGGCCCCGGGAGAATGGTCGCCAATGATCTGGACGAGTGTCTCGGCGACCTGCCCGACCTGGAAGCGATATTGAAAGCAGCGCAGCGCCGCGATGCGCATGGCAGCCACTTCCGAACGCGGCAGCGCCAGCCAGCGTTGCAGAGTGTCGACGGTCGCCTCGAGCGTGTCGTCGCCGACCAGGCCCGCGCCGTCTTCGGCGATCTCGCGCCAGATGTTCACCTTGTCGCTGATCAGGACCGGCTTGCCGCAGGCAAGCGCTTCCACCACGGCGATGCCGAAGTTTTCCTGGTGCGAGGGCAGGCAGAAGGCGTCAGCGGCGTAGAAGGCGCCCCATTTCATGTCGCCGGCCAGCATTCCCGTCCATGTGATGTGCGACGCGATGCCGAGTTGCTCGGCGCGGTTCTTGAGCTGCTGCACGAGAGCCTCCTCGCCGGGGCCGGCCATCACGAGCCGCAGGTCCGTGCTGTCACGTTGCACGCGGGCAAATGCTTCGACGAGCAGGTCGCCCCCCTTCTTTTCGTGGATGCGGCCAAGATAGAGCAGCAGGCGCTTGTCCTTCAGCTCCGGGAATGCCGAAAGAAAGGTGGTCGACAGTTCCCGCGCATTCAATGGCGGCGATGATGTGCCGTAGGAGCCCACGACTTCGCGCGCTCGATACAGCCAGAAGGATTGGCGCGCCAGCACGCGTTCTTCCTCGCAGGTGAAGATCACCGCGGCCGCATCGCGGAGCACCCGGTATTCGCCCCAGGGCCAGTACAGCCACTTCTTCAGGTGCTTGAGCGGATAGCGCCGCTTGAACCAGGGGTCCAGCATGCCGTGCGTGTAGACGAAGTAGGGCGTCACGGATTGGCTCAACGCCCGCCAGGCGGCGAAACCGGGGTACTGCCAGAGGCCGTTGACGATCACGGCGTCATAGCCGGACGCGTGCTCGCGCAGCCAGTCGACGACGTTGCGGTTGTAGTGATAGCTGGTGGACGATGGCCCCAGCGCATGGACCGGCGCCGGACAGTCGCGCACAAACTGCGCCGAGGGATCGTCCAGCGACAGCAGTTCGCTGCCGTGCCCGAGCTCGACGAGTGCCTCGTGGATTCTCAGGACGCCCTCGATGGGACCGCCTCCGCGGGGGTCGATCGACGTGATCAGGTGAAGGAGCCTCACGTCGACGCGCTTCGAGGGGGGAAGAATTCCATCTTCGGGTACCTGAAGACGAGCAAGCCGAAAGCAAGCAGAAGGCCCAGCAGCCCATGGGCGGAGATCTGGCCCACTGCCGACCAGGTGAGGACGGCCAGGGACACGGTCATCCAGAGCAGGATCGGGTACACGGAGCGTTGCCTGTAGGCGAGGCGCACGCTCTTGCCGACGCCGATGGACAGGACCACGATCTTGAGCGCCGTGAACCCGTACCCGATGAGGCCGCCTTCCAGCAGGATCCGGCTCGCCTCGACTTCGGCCAGCGCAAAGTAGGTGGAGTCGCCCGTGCGCACATAGGTGGCCAGGTTGGAGCCCAGGCCGAGCCCGTACCCGAGCCAGGTGATCTTTGAGTAGGTGTAGGGCTCGCCGATGAAGATGTGGAGCAGTCGCTCCCAGAAATCCTCGACCTCCGAGGCCTGCTCGAACCGTTGTCCCGTGACTTCGATGGCGCCGCTGAACGCATAGAGGAGAAGCGCTACCAGGATCATGCCGAAGAAGATGGCAATGGCCGCCCTGACCTTCCCCTTGCCCTTCGCCAGCCAGAGTCTTCCCGCAAAGTAGGTTGCCACCATCAGGCCCGAGTAGATGACGGCAGCGCGCGAGCCGCTGACCACGCTAGCGACGATCAAGCACCCGAAGGCCGCCGTCACGAACAGGAATTGCTGCCGGGTCCTCTTCCTCGCGCCGACGAGCGCGAGGACCAGAGGCGCCAGGAGCGCGATGAAGGTGGTGTAGCCGAGCGTGAAACTGAACGTCCCCGTCGTGCGGACCACGCCGGCCACGGCGATGAAAACCCCTTCCTCGTCGGTACTTTCCGTCTGCGCATTGATGCGCGCGCCCGGCGGCGAAAAGTGCTGCAGCACCGAGAGCGGTGCCATCACGAGAAGGGTGCCGACCGCCACCAGAATGGCAGCGCGGTAGTCGGCTTCGGTCATCGCCGCAGCCGCCGCAGCGCCGAACCAGATGTAGAGCAGCCAGAAGCGCAGGCCGATCAGCAGCACTGTCGGTGAGCTCTCTCCACCGACGAGTTGCAGCAGGCCCCATCCCACCACCACGCACGACCAAGCCAGCAGCGCCGTAGTGACGCGCTTCTGCCGCCGCAGCGCTCCCGTGTTCCACGCGTAGAAGATCACGTAGATCGCAATCAGATCGCGCACCAGGATCAGCGGCAAGGTCGCCGACGAAAGTACCCACTTGCGGACCGCCCCCTCCAGCACCACGATCAGGAAGACCGCGATGAACGCATAGCCGGCACGACTTAGCGAGGTGCGCTGGCTCAACGTGCGCGGAAACTGCGCCGCGGTGGTGCTCATTGCACGAACTCCTCCAGGAGCTGGCCCGCGCGGGAGCGGTAGTTGGCCCATGAGAAGGCCTGCCCCGATAGCATCGCGGCCGGACGCGCCGCCTGCAGCAGTTGGGGGTTCTGGATGAGATGGCGCACCGTGGCGCAGAGTGCGTCAACGTTGGGTTCGACGATCCAGCCGCTTCCCGGGTTGGCCTCGACCAGTGCCTTGGAGCCGGTATTCGTCGACACGATGGCCGGCGTGCCGCAGGCCATGGCTTCGGCGACGACCATGCCGAAGGACTCTGAACGGGAGGGCAGCAGCAGGCAGTCCGCCTGGGCCAGTACCGCGTACAGATCCTTCTGCGGCGCATGGGGCGTGTGGCGTGCATTGGGTGTCGCCGCGATCGCGTCCCCGAGGCTCGGCTCGCTGATGCCGCCCATGAATTCCAGGTCGTAAGAGAGGCCTTCCGCATGCAGCCGCTGGAACGCGTCGCAGATCAGGTCGCCCGACTTGCGACGGCTCATCGTGCCCGCGTAAACGAATCGCGGGCTGCCCTGGTGCGGCTGCCAGGTCGGGACTTGGGCAGGCAGTTCAGCGCCCAGCAGCAGGGGGTGCAGCTTGTCGCGCGCGACGCCGTTCCTCACGTAGCTTTCCGCCGCCAGCGGCGAGCAGGTGATGATCAGGTCGGCCATCTGGACCTCCTCGTCCTTGCGCCGGTTGATCTCGGGCGTGTAGGGCGTGCTGGGGTCGGCGTACAGCTCAATCAATGTCCGGTGGTGGAACGCGGCGGCATCCAGCACGCACCGCGCGCCGATCGCCTTAGCGGCCTTGAAGGTGTGATATGCCGCGTTTTCATAGGCGACCACGACCTTCGGCTTGAACTTCAGGATGTGTCGGGCGGCCCATGCATCGAACCAATGGAATATGCGATGCGTCGTGTCGGAGCTTGTTCGGCTGTGGCTCATCGAACCCGCCACGCGCAACGCAACCTGAAAGCGCGCCGGATGACGGCGCAGAGCCGCCGGAATGTCGACGTGGCGAACCTTTTGCCGGTATTTTCCCGGCAGCCACCATGGCGGCGGCTCGCCTTGCGCGGCCACGGGCACGCCAGACCAGAAGGACTGCAGCAGCGACCTCTCATGGAGCGCCAGCGCGAGTTGGTGCGAGTGCTGCAGCCCGGGATGGGTGACGAGGATGGATTTCATGGTCATGGTCGTGGTCCTGAGCCCGTCTCGCCCTGTAGCGGCGGCGTCGCCGGCGCGCGGATTTCCTTGTCGTGACCGGTCCACGCCTCATAGGCGGGAAGCAGCGAAACGGGGTCGTAGCAAAGATCTGGCGGACGGGCGTTCAGCCGGATCGTCGCGGGATTGCCCGTGGCGACTGCGAGCGGGGGGACATCCTTCGCGACCACCGCGCCCGCGCCGACGACGGCGCCATAGCCGATCCTGACGCCAGGCAGGATCGTCGCGCCGACGGCGATCCATGCGTAGTCTTCGATGTGGATCGGCTTCTTGAAAAGTCGCCAGCCCGGGTCGCCGATATGGTGGCTGGCGGTCAGGATGGTGACCCGGTCATTGATGACCACGCGCGAGCCGATGGTGACGGTGTCGAGCACGACGATCTCCGCCGAGCCTGAGATGAAGGTGTGCTCGCCGACGCGCAGGTTCGAGGCCGGTCCCTTGAGATCGAAGCGGTCGAGGATGGACAGCGCGCCCACCTCGACCCCGCGCGCGCGAAAGTGGCGGCGATTCATCAGGATCTTGAGCAAGCCTTGGAAGTTCAAGGCCCGCTTCGCCCACACCACGAGCCAGCGCCGCGACCCTGGTTCGGGTCGCTCGCGCGAGGTCCAGAGAAAGCGGATGTCGTTCACCTGCGAGCCTCGGCGATCAGCGTGCGAAGCGCGGTGACGTGGGCATTCACGCAGTGTGGCTCATACCATTGGCGCGCGGCGAGTCCGACGGAGCGTGAATCGATGTCGGACGCTTCCAACGCATCGAAACCGGCCGCGTAGTGGACGTTGGCCGTCAGGCCGTCGTGCACCCCGTAGTCCTGCCAGAGCAGGATGGGGCAGATGCCATGGGCGCTGTACGCGGCGAAGACGCCGCTCTTGGAGACGTAGTCCGTCGGATACGACAGGGCGCCGAAGGCCGCGCTGGAAAGTGCGCGGCTGACATCCTCCGCCGACAGCTTGCCATGCGTGACGACACCTTCCTGCGCGAGGCGCTGTGCCAGCACGCCGGCGGGCATGGCAGGGCCGATGTCGTGAATCTCGAGACCTTTTCGCTTGGCGCAGCGGAAGATCTCGCCGTCGCCCCATTGGTAGACATGGGTCCGCACTCCGGAGCTGCCGAAGACGACCAGCCGGGGTTCCCTGTCCGTGTCGACCGCAGGAGGCTCTCCCACGTTGGAAAACACCGGAAGCACGCGATGCGGCGCAGCCTGGAATTGATTCAGCAACCAGCGGCTGGACTCTTCCCGGTTGGTGAGCCAGAAATCGGAGAGCACGAGCAGTTGCTTGGTGATCCGCTTCTGATAGCCGTTGAGCCAGAACGCCGAACCCATCGGCGAACCCGCCGGCGCAAAGAGTTCGTGAAACACGATGCCGAAGGCCTTGAACTGGGTGCGCAGGCTGCGGACCTTCCGGACCAGCCACACCGGCACGCCGCGCTTCTGGAATCCGTAGCCGCTGAAATGCAGCAGCAGGAAATCGCCGGACAGGGTCGAGGTGTCCGTCGTGGGCGTCAGCTCCAGCAGCGGCGTGTGGAGCGGGCCTCCAACGGTCGTCGCGTAGTCCCGCACACCGCCGGTGCCCGGCGGGATGAGGGAAATGGAGGCTGCGTGCATGCTTGACATCACGACGGGGAGGGACGAGCCCTCAAGCGACAAGTTCTTCGCTGCAGAAATCTTCGTACGCGAGCGCAATTCCGGCGTGCAGGGAAACCCTCGGCTTCCAGCCGAGTTCGCGGATGCAGGCAATATCGAGCAGCTTGCGCGGCGCGCCGTCTGGCTTGCTGGTGTCGAAGTGAATCGCGCCACGGTAGCCCACCACCTCGCTCACCGTCTGCGCGAGTTCGGCGATAGACAGGTCTTCGCCGCTACCGACGTTGATATGGCTGGCCATGACATCCGTATGGGCCGCGTAAGTGTTCCGCGGAAGATCCATGACGTGCACGCAGGCCCTGGCCATGTCGTCGACATAGAGGAACTCCCGCTTCGGGGACCCCGTGCCCCAGATGACGACGGAGGGTGCCTCGCTGAGCTTCGCCTCGTGGAAGCGACGGATCATCGCCGGCAGCACGTGGCTGTTCTCGGGGTGGTAGTTGTCGCCCGGCCCATAGAGGTTGGTCGGCATCACGCTGCGGAAGTCGCAGCCGTACTGCCGGTTGTAGCTTTCGCAAAGCTTGATGCCGGCGATCTTCGCGACGGCATAAGGCTCGTTGGTGGGTTCAAGCTTGCCGGTCAGCAGCGCATCTTCCGCCATGGGTTGCGGTGCCAGCCGCGGATAGATGCAACTCGAACCCAGGAAGAGCAGCTTGCTCACGCCCCTACGCCAGGATTCGTGGATCAGGTTCGCCTCGACCATCAGGTTCGAGTAGATGAACTCGGCCGGATAGCTGTTGTTGGCGTGAATACCGCCCACCTTCGCGGCAGCGACATAGACCTCCTGGGGCCGTTCCTCGGCAAAGAAGGCGCGCACCTGGGCTTGGTCGGTCAGGTCGAGCTCCGAATGGGTCCTGGACACGATGTGGGTGTAGCCCTTCTCGGCCAGGCACCGCACGATCGCACTCCCTACCATGCCGCGGTGCCCCGCCACGAAAATTCGCTTTTGAAACTCGTTCATTGAACTACCGTCTTGGCTTGAGGTTGATGGGAGAGGCCGATCAGGCGAGCTTTCTTTCGCTCGCGGAAGGGGCGTCGTCGAGACGCACGATGTCGTCTTCGCCGAGGTAGCCACCCGTCTGGACCTCGATCACTTCCAGGGTGGTCTTGCCGGCATTCTCCAGCCGGTAGACCGCGCCCACGGGGATGTAGATCGATTCGTTTTCCTTGACGAGCTGCGCCTTGTCGTCGCAGGTCACCATGGCCGTGCCCTTGACGACGACCCAGTGTTCCGCGCGGTGGTGGTGCATGCGCAGCGCCAGTCGCGCGCCGGGCTTGACCGTCAGGCGCTTGACGGCGAATCGCTCGCCGTCGTCGATGCTGTCGTAGGCGCCCCACGGCCTTGGAATGCGGCGATGCCGCGTCGCCTGGCTGTGGCCGTGCGTGGTCAGCAGGGCGACCACGTCCTTGACCTGCTCTGCGTATTCGTTGTGCACGACCAGAAGCGCATCGGGGGTGTCGACCACCAGCAGATCCTTGGTCCCCAAGGCCACGACAGGGCGGCCGGGCGCGTGGATGAAGGTGTTGGTGGCGCTCATCGCGAAACCGTGGCCGCTGATGCGGTTGCCGTTGGCATCCGTGTCGTGCAAGTCGGCGACGGCATTCCAGCTGCCCACGTCGCTCCATCGGCCCTGGAAGGGAATGACCGCGACGCGGGCGCATTTTTCGAGCACCGCGTAATCGATGCTCTGGCTGCGGCAGCGCCCGAAGGCAGCGCTGTCCATGCGCATGAAATCGCCGTCAGCGTCGATCGTCGCGGTCGCCAGCTTGCAGGCGTCCAGGATGTCGCTCGCGTGCTCCTCAAGCGCCGCGATCAGCACCTTGGCCTGCACGAGAAGAATGCCCGCATTCCAGAGGTTTCCGCCTTCCAGCACCAACTGTTCGGCACGGGCTGAATCGGGCTTCTCGATGAAGGCAGCGACCGCGCGGCCAGCGTCATCGCCCAATGCGGCGTCGAGTTTGTCGCCCTGGCGGATATAGCCGTAGGCTGTGCTCGGGAGCGTGGGCTCGACGCCGAAGGTCACGAGATAGCCCGCCAGCGCGGCAGGGATGCCTTTGAGGATCGTGGCGACGAAGCGCTCCGAATCCGGAATGTGGTGGTCGGCTGGCGCGAAGAGCAGCAGGCGTTCGGGGTCGGTCAGCAGCGCGGTCGCGGCCATCGCCGCAGCCGTGTTCCGTGCCACCGGCTCCAGCAGCTGCTTGCCGCTCACCTGGGCTGCGTCGATGCCTTCCTGGACGAGAAAGCGATGCTCTTCCGCCGCGACGCAGGTCACCTCGGTGTTGAGCTGCCGCAGCCGCTCGAGCGTGAGCAGGAGAAGGCTTTTGTTGCCGACCAATGGAACGAACTGCTTGGGCAGGGTCTTGCGTGACAGCGGCCACAGTCTCGTACCGCTGCCTCCACAGAGGACGACCGGCTGAATCTGCGTCATCGCGAGCCCTCCCCTGTGGTGACGGCGCGGACCGTCCTTACAAGGATCTTGAAGTCGAGCCATAGGGACCAGTTGCTGACGTATTCCACATCCAGTTCGACGCGGCGGGCGTAGGACAAGCGATTGCGTCCGCTGACCTGCCACAGGCCTGTGATGCCGGGTCGCATTGCGCAATAGTGCTCCCAACCCTTCCCGTAGAGACTGCGCTGGCGCTCCATGCAGGGGCGGGGGCCCACGATGCTCATGTCGCCCTTGAGCACATTCCAGAATTGGGGGAGCTCGTCGAGGCTCAGCTTGCGGATGATCTGGCCGATCGGCGTAATCCGCGGGTCCTTTTCCAACTTCTGAAAGGTGTCCCATTCGGTGCGCGCCATGTCGTTGCGGCTCAGGAACTCGTCCAGCACATCCTCGGAATTGCGGACCATCGAGCGAAACTTGTAGAAGCGAAACCGTTGTCCGCGTTCTCCGAGGCGGTTTTGCCAGAAGTGCACGGGTCGTCCCATGCTGACTGCAACGCCCAGCGAGACCAGCAAATAGAGAGGGCCGAAAACAGCGAAGAAGACCAGCGAGCCCACGATGTCGAAGGTCCGCTTCGTAACGCGTTCGGCGAGGTTGAGCTTGCGCGGTTGAGCGTAAACAGGAGGCGAAGGAGGGCCACCACCATCCGGGGGGACGCGTCGGACCACGTTGCCATGTGCGGTCGAGTCTGAACGAAACATTTAAAAATCCCCCGTAACGGGTGCTGCCTCAATCAATGAGCGCGGCAGTGTAACGCTTTACTACTATTAGCAAGAATTTGAACATATGCTGCGTCGGCTGTGATGTCAACAAAAGCGGTACATCTTCCGCCAAACGGCCTAGGTCTTCCCCTCTGTAGGAAACTAACGGGCCGGCATTGATGCACCGCAACATACTCGCTCAAACTGTAGTCCTTTTGTATGACAATATGTTAACGTGAAACGTCCTGGGGGTGTTGTTTGCATACGCCGTTTGGCGATTTGTCACGAAGTACGGATGTTTCTGGCGGTCGACGCAGCATCTTCTCGCCGAGATGGTGAGCCGAAGTAGGCGGTTGGTGCGCGAACTTGAAGGAAGGGGTCCCGCGGGCGCTGGCGGAGACCTTTCGGTTTTCTAGGATGGGTGCGGCAATCCGGGCGCCGCGCGGGCCTCGCGCGAGCCCGCTCGTCAGATCAAACAAGAAAGGGGAGGCGAGGCGCCTCCCCTTGCGCCTTAGTGACGGGCGCTTGGGTCCTGTCCAGGCTGCTGCTCGAAAGGCAGGACCATCGAGCCGAGGTCACGGCGGGTCTCGACGAGCACCAAAGGGCCTTCGTCGATCACGATCGCCGGCGGGCGTTCGCGCGGCACGTGCACCGGCTTGGGTTCGGCCGCGATCGCAGCGCGAACCTGTGCGACGCGTTCGGCGTCCGAATTGACCCAATGCAGGCCGGAGCCTTCCGCTACCTGGGCGAGTTCGTCCAGCGGTAGTTCGAAGTGCTGAACCTTCGGAAGTG
>Ga0247825_10001124_pt1 | contig 17438 bp, 12 predicted proteins | sample 13C_Vanillin_Day_FD_194413 | JGI IMG/M metagenome (GOLD analysis project Ga0247825, IMG submission 194413) | Soil microbial communities from agricultural site in Penn Yan, New York, United States - 13C_Vanillin_Day48 | ecosystem: Environmental > Terrestrial > Soil > Agricultural land | place... | reverse complement strand
CTCCTCGATGACGGCGAGCTCGCCGCTCTCGGTCGCGCCGCGGCGGCCGACGAGGCATTCGCGCACGAGGGCGTCGGTGGCGAGTGCGGACGCACGGATTGCGTAGGTCGTGAGCACCAGCGCCGCTGGTCCTGAGGCGAGCAGGGCCGCGCAGTCGCGCAACAGCGGAGCCAGGTGCTGGAACACGTCCCACACCTCTCCCGCCGGCCCGCGTCCGAACTTCGGCGGGTCGACCAGGATCACGTGGTAGGTCTTGCCGCGGCGCACCTCGCGCGCCACGAACTTGCGGGCATCCTCCAGGATCCAGCGGATCGGCGTCTCGTCGAGCTTGGAGACGGCCTGGTTCTGCTTGGCCCATGCGATCGCGCGCTTGGAGGCATCCACGTGGGTCACCTCGGCGCCGGCCGCCGCGGCGATCAGCGACGCCGCGCCCGTGTAGGCGAACAGGTTGAGGACGCGCACGTTGGCGTTGCGCCGGTTCTCGAGCCGCTGGCTCATCCATTCCCAGTGCGGCAGCTGCTCGGGGAAGGCGCCGAGGTGGCGGAAGCTCGTCAGCCGGCACAGCACCGTGGCGCCGAGCGCGCGCAGCGGCCAGGTCTCCGGCATCGGCGCGTTCTTGCGCCAGCGCCCGACCTCGCCGTCCTCATCCTCGCTGCCGCCCTTGAACGCCGCATCGGCCCTCAGCCACACACCGGCCTCGAGCGCCGGCCGCCACATGGCCTGCGGCTCCGGCCGGTCCACCGTGAACTGCCCGAAGCGTTCGAGCTTGCGCCCGTTGCCGCTGTCGACGAGCGCGTAGTCGGCAAAGCCCGGGGTGGCGAGCACGCGCAAGGTCGGCATCGCGCCCGCGCCGTGCTGCACGCCTCGTTGATCTCGTGGGTCGAGCACCATGCTCACGGACTACCTGCCGCCGCCTCAGCACAGCACTATACGCGCTCTCCCCCCTCGGGCGAACGACGCTTGTTCGCCTCGGCCTGGCGGAGCGCGGCTCTTTGCATCGGCGCCCGTGTGGGCAGAAGCTGCTGCGGCTGGCGACGCAGCAAGATCGCGGCAGAGAGGGAGAGGCCCATGCTCGGCATTGTGCGGCGACCTCGACGCCGTTCGGCCCGCCGCGGGGGAAAGTAGTCGGGCGGGTCTGTCCCGGCTGGGAATGCCTGCGACCGGCGCGCCTCACGGCTTGTCGTTGTCATCGAACTGCAAGCGGCGAACATCGCGTGCGCTGTGGAGGACGCGAATAATGATGGTCTCAGAAGCAGTGACGCGGAAGTAGACGTTGTAGCGTCCGTGGACTGCAAGACGCAGGCCCGGGCGCACGTCGTTTCGCGGTGCACCGCTGTGGCCTGTGTGCGCGATGCGTTCCAAATGAAGGTTCAGCTTGGCAATGAACCGCCGCGCGGTTCGCGGATCGGCAACGCGGACAAGATAGTCGTAGATTTCATCGAGATCGCGCCGAGCACGATCCGAGAGGTTCAGGTGTTTTCCCGCGATCGAGTGCCTCCCCGAGCAACAATGTCTGCGGTCAGCTCATCGGCACCGCTATAGCTATGAACACGGCCGGCGGCGATGTCGGCATCGCCCTCGTCGATCAGCCTGCGCAATTCCTCGAGCTCGGTTTCCTGCGCCTCGAGCAGCGCTACGCCGGCACGTACGACCTCCTCGCCGGTGGCGAAGTTACCTCTGGCCAGCTGCCGGTCGACGATGGCGTCGACCTCCGGGCCCGGTGTGTACGTCTTGCTCATGGGCGCCAATATACTGCTTCGCCGGATGCGTCTGCAAAGGCAATTCGCCAGCCGCAACCTCTGCGCCAACAGGCGCCTACTCGATGTCCTCGACCTTGGCCGGGCCGCCGCCCAGCACTTTGTGGGCGAGCGCGGTCTCGATGAAGGCGTCGAGGTCGCCGTCGAGCACGCCCTTGGGGTCGGAGCTCTGCGTGCCGGTGCGCAGGTCCTTCACCAGCTGATAGGGCTGCATGACGTAGGAGCGGATCTGGTGGCCCCAGCCGATCTCGGTCTTGGAGGCCGCCGCCGCATTGGCCTTCTCCTCGCGCTTCTTCAGCTCCAAGTCGTAGAGGCGCGATTTGAGCATGGCCCAGGCGATGGCGCGGTTCTTGATCTGCGAGCGCTCCTGCTGGCTCGCCACCACGATGTTGGTGGGCAGATGGGTGATGCGCACGGCCGAGTCGGTCGTATTCACGTGCTGGCCGCCGGCGCCCGAGGCGCGATAGGTGTCGATGCGGCAGTCGCTCTCCTTGATGTCGATCTCGATGTTCTCGTCGACCACGGGGTAGACCCAGACGCTGGCGAACGAGGTGTGCCGCCGCGCGTTGGAGTCGTAGGGGGAGATGCGCACCAGGCGGTGCACGCCCGATTCCGTTTTGAGCCAGCCGTAGGCGTTCTCGCCCTTGACGAGGAGGGTTGCGGACTTGATGCCCGCCTCCTCGCCCGCGCTCTGCTCCACCAGCGAGACCTTGTAGCCGTGATCCTCGGCCCAGCGGATGTACATGCGGCTGAGCATCTCGGCCCAGTCCTGGCTCTCGGTGCCGCCGGCGCCGGCGTGCACCTCGAGGTAGGTGTCGTTGCCGTCGGCCTCGCCGGAGAGCAGCGCCTCGACCTCCTGGCGGCGGGCTTCCTCGGCAAGCTTCTTGAGGCTCGCCTCGCCTTCCTGCACGGAGGCCGCGTCGTCTTCCGATTCGCCGAGCTCGATCAGCGTGAGGGCATCGTCGAGCTCGCGCTCGAGCTTCTTGTAGCCGGCCATCGCGCGCTCGAGCGCCTGGCGCTGGCGCATCACCTTCTGTGCGGCCTGCGGGTTGCTCCAGAGGTTGGGGTCCTCGGCGCGCTTGTTGAGCTCGGCAAGGCGGGCTCCGGCGCTATCCCAGTCAAAGATGCCTCCGCAGCAGGGCGAGCGACTGGCGGATGGCCTCGGCGAGCTTCTCGGCTTCGGCGCTCATAGACAGGCTCCAGTTAGGCGCGAATCGGTCGCGGCGTCATGATCTGCCGCTTGATATAGGGGTGGCCGCCCAGCGTGTAAACGCGGGTCAATACACGCTGCGGCCGGCGCTCAGGCCGCGCGGCGCGTCGCTCTGCTCGCCGGTGAAGAAGCCGCCGCGCTCGTCCGTGAAGCCGATGATGGAGTAGGCATCGTCGGGCTCCTCGTACGGCTTGAAGGCCTCGGTCACCACATCGCTCTCGCCGCCCTGGGTGCGCAGGCCGGTGCGCAGGCTGACACGGACGAGCTTGATGCCGGGCGGGATGCGGAAGGGGACGGCCTTCTTGTCCGCCAGCGCCATCTTCATGAAGTTGGCGAAGATCGGGGCGGAGACGTGGCCGCCGGTCATGCCCTTGCCGAGGTGCTTGGGCGTGTCGTAGCCGACGAACACGCCGACCACGAGATCGGGCGTATAGCCCACGAACCAGGCGTCCTTCTCGTCGTTGCTGGTGCCGGTCTTGCCGGCGATAGGCACGTTGGGAATGATCTTCTTGATGACGGTCGCCGTGCCGCGCTGCACCACGCCCTCCATCATGGAGGTGATCTGGTAGGCGGTGTGGGGATCGACGATCTGGCGGCGGTCGTCTCCGAGCGCCGGCTCGGACTGCCCCTGCCATTTCTCGGCCTTGCAGTCCTTGCATTCGCGCTTGTCGTGGCGCCACACCGCGTGCCCCCAGCGGTCCTGGATGCGGTCGATCAGGGTCGGCTGCACCTGCTTGCCGCCGTTGGCCAGAGCCGCGTAGGCGGCGCACAACTTGACGAGCGTGGTCTCGCCGGAGCCCAGCGACATGGCGAGCACGGGCAGCAGGTCGTCGTAGACGCCGAACCGCTTCGAGTACTCCACGATCAGCGGCATGCCCATGTCCTGCGCCAGGCGCACGGTCATCTGGTTGCGCGACTTCTCGAGGCCGAGCCGCAGTGTCGATGGGCCAAGTGCGGATGCACCGTCGTAGTTCTTCGGGTTCCACACCTCCTTGCCGGGGCCCTGATCGATCTCGATCGGCGCGTCGAGCACGATCGTGGTCGGCTTGTAGCCGTTGTCGAGCGCGGCCGCGTAGACGAGCGGCTTGAAGGAGGAGCCGGGCTGGCGCCTGGCCTGCAAAGCGCGGTCGAACTGGCTGGTGGCGAAGGAGAAGCCGCCCACCACGGCGTGCACGCGGCCCGTGTGCGGGTCCATGGCGACGAGGCTGCCGCCGACCTCCGGGACCTGCATCAGCGACCACGCGCCCGTCGGCTTGGTCGGGTCCTTGGGGGCGACCCAGATCACGTCGCCGGCGCTCAGCACGTCGGTGACGGCCTTGGGAACGAGCCGGGCCGTGCGCGCCCATTTGACCTCGTCGAAGGGGATCTCCACCGCCTCGCGCTCTGCCGGGAGGCTGCCGTCTGTCTGGCGGGCGGGTCGCAGGCCCACGACGGCCTTGGTGCGTTGTGCCTCGAGCACGACGCCGAGGCGCCAGGGCGCCAGGTCGCCCGGGGTCTCGATGCCGGTGAGTCCCGCGCCCCAATCGCCGCCGATGTCGAGCTTCTGCAAGGGCCCGCGCCATCCCTTCTCGCGGTCGAAGGTGACCAAGCCGTCGATCAGCGCCCGGCGCGCCATGCGCTGCAGGTTGGGATCGAGCGTGGTGCGAACGGACAGGCCGCCGTTGATGCGGCCGTCGCCGGCGGCGGCGCGCTCGGCGCGGCCATAGAGCCCGTCCTCGCCGAAGAAGGAAACGAGGGTTCGGCGTACGTCCTCGGCAAAGTAGTCGGCCGCGTAGATCTGCGTGCCGATCGGGCGGATGTTGACCTTGAGCGGCTTGGCTTTGGCGGCCTTGGCCTGCTCCGCGGCGATGTAGCCCACGTCGGCCATCTGGTCGATGATCCAGTCGCGCCGGATCGTCGCCTCCTTGGTCTTGCGGAACGGGTGATAGTTGTTGGGAGCCTTGGGCAGCGCCGCGAGATAGGCAGCCTCCTCGATGGAGAGCTCGCTCAGCTCCTTGTTGAAGTAGTTGAGGCCGGCTGCGGCGACGCCGTAGGAGCCCATGCCGAGGTAGATCTCGTTCAAGTAGAGCTCGAGGATCTTGTCCTTGGAGTAGGCGCGCTCGATGCGGATGGCGAGGATCGCCTCCTTCAACTTGCGGTCGAGCTTCTGCTCGCTCGACAGCAGGAAGTTCTTCGCGACCTGCTGAGTGATGGTCGATGCGCCCTCGGGACGCTTCTTGCCGTAGTTCTGCAGGTTGTTCACGATGGCGCGGACGATGCCAGTGAAGTCGAGGCCGCCATGCTCGTAGAACCGCTTGTCCTCGGCCGACAGGAAGGCTGCGATCACCTGCTTGGGGATCACGTTGATCGGCACGAAGATGCGGCGCTCGCGCGCATACTCGGCCATCAGGCTGCCGTCATGGGCGTGAATGCGCGTCATGACGGGCGGCTCGTAGTTGGCGAGGCTCTCGTAGCCCGGCAGATCGCGCGAGGCCTGCCATATCAGAAAGCCGGCGACGCCTGAGGCTGCCACGAACATCACCACGGCGGACGCAAAACCGAAGCCGAGCAGGCCCAGCAGCCAGCTGCGCCGCCGTCGCCTCTTCTTCTTGGGAGCGAGCAGCGGAGGAAGGATCGGCGTTGGTCTCATCGCGTCGAGTTCGCTTCTGTCGCGCTCATGGTCTGGCGCCGGCCGGTCGCAGCACGCGTGGGAGTATGGAACGACGCCACCTTAGCACGGAATGTGGCAGCAAGAGGCCCCACTTGTCGCCGCAAAAAGCCAAGGTTACCCAGAATTTCCTGACACATACGCGATCGGGGCGCCATCAGGGCGTGCGGGCGATACGCCTGGCGAAATACTCGTCCACAGCCTGTGCAATCGAGTGGGCCACCTGGCGCTGCCAGTCCGGCGAGGCCAGCAGCCGGGCATCCTGGGCATTGCTCATGTAGCCGAGTTCCACCAGCACGGACGGTGATTGCGTCTGCTTGAGAACCTTGAACGCAGCCGAGCGGGAGGGGTCGCGCGAGAGCGCAATTGTCCGCTTCATGTGTGTCAGCAACCTGCGGCGGAATTCCGCCGAGAAATTCGAGGTCTCGCGCCGCATCAGGTCGATGAGGATGCTCTTGACCTGGTCGGTCTCCTCCTCGCCGCCCGATTCCGCGCCCGCCAGGATGTCGGAGGCGTTCTCCTTATCGGCGAGCAGCTGGGCCTGCCGGCTCGAGGCCAGCTCCGAGAGCGTGTAGACGGTGGCGCCACGCACGCTCCGCGCGTGCTCTTGCGCGCCGATGCTGTCGGCATGGATGGAGATGAAGAGGCTTGCTGCGGCCCGGCGCGAAACCGCCAGGCGCCGGTCGAGGGAGACAAAGACGTCCGAACCGCGCGTCATGTGCACGTCATAGCGGTCCTTGACCGCCAGGATCGTGCGCAGATGCCGCGCAACCGAAAGCACGACGTCCTTCTCCAGGACCTCGCCGCTTGCGGCTCCCGGATCGACCCCGCCATGCCCGGCATCGATGACGATGACCGGGCGTGCGTGGGGCCTTCTGTCCCGGCGGGGAAGGTCGTCCGAATCCGGCCGGCGCGTCTCCTTCGGCGTCTTCGCGGGGGCCGGAAGCCTGGTCAGAAAGCTCGCCCGGTCGGTCGGCGCGAGGTCGATCTCGAGCCGCGCCGCGGTTGCGCCGGGCCGGGTGGTGATGGCTGCCCGCTCGATGCGGATGGGGCCTTTCGTGTCGATGACGATGCGCGACTTGCCGGGGGCGAACAGGCCGTAGCGGTAGGCCTGGATCAGGCCGCGGCCCTGCTGGCCGGAGCCCTTCGGCAGGCCGAAGCTCACGTCGGGCATGTCGATGATGAGCCGGTAGGGGTCGGCCAACGCGAAGTACTGGTAGGGTACGGCCGCCGAGAGCACGATCGAGAAGCGCGTGCGCCGGTCGTCCCCGGTGATCTCGGCCGCGCTCGCCGCCACGGCGCGGTCGCTGACGGCCGACCAGGGCGTTCCGACGGGCTCGGGCGCGGGCCTGTCGGCATCGCTGTCCTGAGTGCCCTTGCCGACCTCGCTCTGTCTGGCGGGCTCGGCGCGTACGGTCTTCTCGATCTCGGTTTGGGCTCGCACGACCGAAGGGAGCAGCAATCCGGCACCACAGGCGAGCGCGAGCGCAGCAGCCTGGCACGTTCGGGCCTGCCAAGCTGCCGGTCGGCGCCTTTTCCGGCTGGTGCCGGCCGTTGCCATCACAACCCTCATTGCGCGCCCCAGAGGCGCCTCTGCAGACCACTTTAACCTTTTGTTTGCCGAATCGATGTCCAGATCAAGTGGCGAGAGAGTTCGTAGGACAGCAAACAAAACTTTCTTGCCACAGAAAGGACGAAGGCCTAGAAGATTCTATCGCTTACCGCCGCATCCGTCTTCCGGCGGCGCCCGCCGAAGCGTGGGAATTGGGCCCGGAGCCATTGCTCGCCGCCCAACTCGCAGGCAACAAGGTAAGGGCTCGTTCGGCACCGATGCGATGGTTCGCTTGAAATGAACGAAGTGCGGTCTGCTACTCTGCAGCGACTCTTGCCGCAGGGTTCCGTGGAATTGCGTTTCGCTCGACTGGGCTGCCGGCTGGGGCAGGATTCAACCCGACAGGCTATTGCCTGCGGCCACTAGGACAACGGCTTTCAAGACGGCCCGCGGACGCCGCCAACAGGTCCGCAAAGTTTGCCCGACCAGGGCATCACTCCGGGGTCACGGGCATTGCGATGCTCGCCGGCCCCACCCAACACGTGGATCATGACGGCAACGGCTTCAGTCTGCATGGCTAGATGCGACCAACCCGGGACTGCGATGCGGTCCTGCAGCCTCACGGCGTCGGTGGCCGTATCGTTGGCACCGCCCATGGCAGGCAGATCGAGCTCGAGCCGTCAGGGTCCAGCAATCCCAACCACGATCGGCGCAGCAACGAGGAGCGCGTGCCACGCAGGGCGCGCTCATAGCCGGCGTCACGCCGGCCGCCTCGGCGCCAAGGACCCAATGACATGGACAAGAACAACAGAATGCTCATCGACGCCACCCATCCCGAGGAAACCCGGGTGGTGGTGCTCCGCAACGGCCGGGTAGAGGAGTTCGACTACGAATCGGCAGCGCGCAAGCTCCTGCGCGGCAACATCTACCTCGCCAAGGTGACGCGCGTGGAGCCGTCGCTGCAGGCGGCCTTCGTCGACTACGGCGGCAACCGCCACGGCTTCCTGGCCTTCAGCGAAATCCATCCCGACTACTATCAGATTCCCGTCGCCGACCGGCAGGCGTTGCTGGCCGAGGAGGCGGAGGCGGAAGCCGAGGCCGAGGCCGAGGCCGATGCCCGCGCCGAGGCGCGCGAGGCCCGCAGCCGTGCGCGTGGTGAGCGGCAAGCAAGTCACGAGGACCCCCGGCCCGGCGACGATGCGGACGATCGCGACAGCCGCTACGAGCAGGCCCAGGACGAGGACACCCGGGACGAGCGGCCGGCTGCTGCCGAGGCGACGCACGGCGACGATGTCCTGCGCGGTGAGCCGGCGCCTCGATATGAGAGCGAGGGCGAGCGGCCGCGGCATGAAGCGCACGAGCCGCGTGAGCCGCACGCTTCCGCCTACGCGGCGGAAAGCTCCGGGTTCGCCGGCAATGGCGAGGCCCAGTCGGAAACGGCCAGCAACGGCGGCCACGTCGAGGAGATCGTCACCGACACCGCCGAGGCCCCCGAGACCGTGAGCACGGTCGAGCAGGTGGGCTCGGAGGACGCGCTGGAGGAGGTGCCGGAGCGGCCGCGCCGGCGCATGCGCTCCTACAAGATCCAGGAGGTGATCAAGCGCCGCCAGATCATCCTCGTGCAGGTCGTCAAGGAGGAGCGCGGCAGCAAGGGTGCAGCGCTCACGACCTATCTGTCGCTCGCCGGCCGCTACACCGTGCTGATGCCCAACACCGGCCGCGGCGGCGGCATCTCCCGCAAGATCACGCAGCCGCAGGACAGGAAGCGCCTCAAGGCCATCGCCCACGAGCTCGAGGTGCCCGAGGGCATGGGGCTCATCGTCCGCACGGCCGGGGCCGCGCGCACCAAGCAGGAGATCAAGCGCGACTTCGAGTACCTGCTGCGCCTGTGGGAGAACGTGCGCGATCTCACGTTGCAGTCGACCGCGCCGTGCCTCGTCTACGAGGAAGGCAACCTCATCAAGCGCTCGATCCGCGACCTCTATGCCAAGGACATCGACGAGATCCTTGTCGCCGGCGAGGCTGCCCACAAGGAAGCCTCCGACTTCATGCGCATGCTGTCGCCCAGCCAGGCCAAGAGCGTCATCAAGTACGAGGCGCCCGAGCCGCTGTTTGCCCGCTTTCCCATCGAGCGGCAGCTCAACGCCATGTTCAGCCCGTACGTGACGCTGCGCTCGGGCGGCTACCTCGTCATCAACCAGACCGAGGCGCTGGTCTCCGTCGACGTCAACTCCGGCAAGGCGACGCGCGAGTTCTCGATCGAGGAGACGGCCCTCAACACCAACCTCGAAGCCTCCGAGGAGATCGCCCGGCAGCTCAAGCTGCGCGACCTCGCCGGTCTGATCGTCATCGACTTCATCGACATGGAGGAGCGGCGCAACAACCGCAAGGTCGAGAACCGCCTCAAGGATGCACTGCGCCACGACCGCGCGCGCATCCAGGTCGGCCGCATCAGCCATTTCGGCCTGCTCGAGATGTCGCGCCAGCGGCTGCGCACGGGCGTGCTCGAGGGCTCCACCTCGCAGTGTCCGCATTGCCAGGGCACCGGCATCATCCGCTCCACCGAGTCGGTGGCGCTCGCCGTGCTGCGCGCGCTCGAGGACCAGCTGCTGCGCGATGCTCGCGGCGCGCTGGCGGCGGTGACGACGGCGGAGGTGGCGCTCTACATCCTCAACAACAAGCGCACGTTCGTGACCGACATGGAGCGTCGCTATGAGGTCACGATCAACGTCCAGGCCTCCGAGCGCATGCAGGGGGCCAACTTCGCGATCGAGCGGTCGGCGGCTGCACAGCCTGTGGCGCCGAAGTCCGCCGAGCGGCCGGTCGTGAACATGGAGTGGGGCTTCGAGGGTCAGGAGGAGGACGAGGGGGCAGGAGAGCCAGCCGGCGCCTCCGGCGAACGCGAACGCGAACGCGAGGGCGAGGCGGGTCGCCCGCGGCGTCGACGTCGGCGCGGCCGGCGCGAGGATCGCGGCGACGAGCGCCCGCGCCACCGTGAGGGCGAGCGGGCGGAGTTTGCGCGCAACGGCGAGGCTGACGAGATCGAGCGCGAGGAGGCGGGTGGCGCCGAACCCTCCTACGCGCGCGGCGACCATGTCGAGGCCAGCGACGAGGTGGCCGGCAGCGGCGATCAGCCGGTGGTCGGCAATGGTGAGGAGGGCACGGCGGAGGCACGCGAGGACAGGCGGCCAAGGCGCCGCCGCGGACGCCGGGGCGGTCGCCGTGGACGCGACCGCGATGAGGGTCCGCGCGAGCGCTACGAGGAGGCGCACGCGGGTGAAGCGGGCGACAGCAATGGCTCTGAAGCGCCGCTGCAGGAGGCCCATGCATCCCCGATGGGAGAGGCGGGGGAGAGGACGGAGACCGCCGGCGACGTGCGGGCAGACGAGCCGGTGCGGGAAGAGGCTGCGCCACGCCGTGAGCGCCATCACGCCGAGGCGACGCCCGAGCCGGCCTGGCACGCGCCGGCCGCGGAGCATGCCGGCAATGGCGGACCGCGCGAGCGTGTCGCCGAGCCTGCTGCTGCCGAGCCGGTGCGGCAACGCGAGCCCGAGCCTGTGCATGCCGAGCCCGTGCGGGCCGAGCCCGCGCACGTCGAGCCCGTACATGCCGAGCCGGCGCCCGAGGAGCCCTCGCGCCCGGCCCGCCGCGGTTGGTGGCAGCTACGGAAGTAGCCGCCGCGACTGCAGGTTTGGCGCACCGCGATATCAACAGTCGGGGCGACGGCGCTCTTGGAACAGGCGCGTGGGTGGTGCTAGGGTGTCGCCTCCGATCGGGAGGAATGACCTTGCGCACGAACCTGCTGAGCGCGTCGCTGGCTGCTGCCGCGATCGCACTATTTGCCGTGGCTGCCGAGGCGCAGCAGAAGGCACCCGAGAAGGCTCCCGCTCCTGCGGCGAAGGCCGAGAAGAAGGCCCCGGTGGCGAAGGCAAAGAGCGCCTGCAACGCCATCACGGAGGAGGCTGCCTGCAAGGCCGACGCCACCTGCTCGTGGATCGCGGCCCTCATGGACAAGGCGACCGGCAAGCAGAAGCGCAAGGCCTACTGCAAGACCAAGCCGAAGCCCCCGGCGAAGAAGAAAGCGGCCGAGCCCGCCAAAGAGCCTGCCAAGAAGTAGGGCCGGCGATCCGCTGGCGCCTGCTTGCGGCTCAACGCGCGCCGAGCGCGGCCCGCCAAACCCCCAGCATGGTGTGCATGGGGCTGAGCACGACGGTTGCCGTCACCTCGGCGATCTCGGCCACCGGCATCATGTCCGGGACGATGACTTGGGTCGACGCATGTCCGCCCGCGGAGCGGTAGCTCGCGTAGGGCGCGGTCTCCTGCGCAGCGGGTTTCGCCGTCGGCGCTGCCGCGGCGGGAGCTGTCGCGCGGGGCTCGAGCCAGGTGTTCCACATCGGCAGTGACGTCTTCCCCCACATCCCCCAGTCCGGGACTTGCGTCCACATGCTGAAGCTCGGACCGAGCCAGGTGCGGGTAAGGGGCACGAACGCCATGCCGGCTGCGTTGCCCGAGGTCTGCCAGGGCCAGACCGGCCAGGCATAGGACTGCGGCGCTGTCATCCAGTTGGCCATGGAGGGCCACAGCGTGGGTACCCTCGCGGCTGCCGGCGGGCTGCCCGTGGCGTTGGCTGCCATCATCTCGGCCCACAGCGACAGTGTGCGCCAGGTGGAGGCCGCGAACGAGTTGGTCGTGGCGGTCAGATAGCTGCGCAGCATCGCTGCCGTCGCGTCGACGAGTTGGGATTGCGTCTTGTAGTCGAGCATCGGGCGCTCCCCGTGGGTTGCATGGCTCCACGCGCCACCGCTGAGGCAATGCTACGCCTCCTCTCGCAACGCAACAAGGACCTTGATGCACTGCAACACGAAGACTGTCGAACGCCGTTAATATATCGATGCCGCCGCCTCAGGCGGCCGTGCGCGGCGAGGGGCCGTTGGGCGCGGGCGCCGGCCGCGCGGGGGATATGATATCGGGCTCGATCGGGCCGCGGCTGGCATAGCGGCCGGCAACCAGCCAGTAGACCATGCCGGCGACGAAGCCGGTGAGAAGGAAGGCTGAGACCGCGTAGCTGTTGATGATGCTCGCCTCGCCGATGGACTCGGTCCAGGACTGCGCCGTGAAGCCGATGCCGGCGATGACGATGGCGACGAGCACGTAGTAGAGCCAGCCGCCGACGCGCTGCCACTCGCCGAATACCGCGCCGATCAGCGCGAACGGAGCGGCGAACACGGCGCTGTGGGTGGCGGCCGCGAGCGTCAGCAGGCCGACCTCGCTCAGGCGGTCGCTCGGCATGCCGGTCACCTCGAGCGGCGTGAAGACGAACAGCACCATCGTCAGCCCGGCGGCGAGACAGGCAAGCACGAAGCCAAAAAACACGCGGATGAAGCTCAGGATCATCGGTCTCCCTCCCGCGGTCCGTCGATGGCGAATCGAATGTACAGGGGCGGAGCCTTCGCCCTCAATGGGGAATTTCGAAGGCCGAGACAGTATCGAGACTCGGACGCCCGGCTCAGGCGTTGCGGCCAGCCAGCAGCCAGTAGACGAAGCCGCCCGCGAACCCTGCGGTGGCGAGCACCTGCCACACGACGGGCGAGAGCTCAAGCACGGTCATGGGCTGGTTGACGCGCGTCAGCATCGGCACGATCGCCAAGGCGATGCCGCCGCCGATCACGTAGTAGAGCGCGCTCCTGATGCGGGCGACCTCGCCGACGATCACCAGCAGCAGGGCCGGCACCAGCGTGTAGATCGAGGCCAGCCGCATGGCGAGGGCGGCGAGATCGACGATGGCATTGATCGGGATGCTCTCGGGGCCGCGTGCCGACAGCGCCTGCACGGCCCGCTCCTGACCGAGCGAGACGATCACGACCAGCGTCGCCACTGTCGCCAGCACGAAGGCGATCGGCAGCACGATCACGCGCCAAACAGCCCGCAGCATCGCTTCCCCCCGTTTCTCCCTCTCCCCGTGCTCCTTCAGCATGGGGAGAGGGTCGGGGTGAGGGGCGGCCACAAACGCCTGAGCAAGCGTCCGCCCCTCACCCTAACCCTCTCCCCGCTCGCCCTCGGGCTCTCCAAACACTTGCTCTGCCCGGATGCTAACCCGAGGGCAAGCGGGGAGAGGGAACATTGCGCTCGCGCGCGCCGAGCTTCAAGCTCTCCGACTTGAGCTGCCCGCAGGCTGCCATGATGTCGCGCCCGCGCGGCGTGCGCACGGGGCTCGCGTAGCCCGCCCGGTTCACGACCTCGGCGAAGCGCTCGATCTGCTCCCAGTCCGAGCATTCGTGCGCCGTGCCGGGCCAGGGATTGAACGGGATCAGGTTGATCTTGGCGGGGATGCCGGCGAGCAGACGCACGAGCGCCTTGGCGTCCTCGAGGCTGTCATTGACGCCCTTCAGCATCACGTACTCGAAGGTGATGCGGCGCGCGTTGGAGAGGCCGGGATAGGCGCGGCAGGCAGCCATCAGCTCGGCAATCGGATACTTGCGGTTGATCGGCACCAGCTTGTCGCGCAGTTCGTCGCGCACGGCGTGCAGCGAGATGGCGAGCATGGTGCCGGCCTCCTCGCCCCAGCGGGGGATCTCGGGGACGACGCCGCTGGTCGAGAGCGTGATGCGCCGCTTCGACATGGCGAGGCCGTCGCCGTCGGAGGCAATCGCCATCGCATCGCGCACATGAGCGAAATTGTAGAGCGGCTCGCCCATGCCCATCAGCACGACGTTGGTAATCTTGCGGTCGCTATCGGGAATGAGGCCGCCGTCCTGGGGCCCGCTCGCGCCCTGCCAGTCGCCGATGCGGTCGCGCGCCAGCAGGATCTGGCCGACGATCTCCTCGGGCAGAAGGTTGCGCACGAGCCGCTGCGTGCCGGTGTGGCAGAACGAGCAGGTGAGCGTGCAGCCGACCTGGCTCGAGATGCACAGCGTGCCGCGGTCGGCCTCGGGGATGTAGACGGTCTCGATCTCGGGGGGGCGCTTCTCGTGACCGCGGATGGGCAGGCGCAGCAGCCACTTGCGGGTGCCGTCGACGGACACCTGTTCGGCCGCGATCTCGGGCCGGGCCAGCGAATAGGTGCGCGCCAGGGTCGCCCGCAGGTCCTTGGAGACGTCCGACATGTCCTCGAAGGACGTGACGCCGCGAACGTAGATCCAGCTCCACAGCTGGCCGACACGCATCCGGAGCTGCTTTTCCGGCACGCCGATGGCGGCCAGCGCCGCGCGCAGGCCCTCGCGGCCGAGGCCCGCAAGCGAGGGCTTGGACGCGGCGGTCTGTTGCAGTGCGGGCGCGGCTAGGAGGGCGTCCATGACCTTTCGGCCTCGATAGGGCTGGGCACTATGTAGTTCTCCGCGGTCGTGCTGTCATCCCGCCCCCGGTTCCGCGCGGGGATGCCGTCCTGTAGATTGTGGCCCGATGAACCCGAGTCCCCATAGAGACCCACCCGTGCCCTTCTGGCGGCGGCTGCCGTCCGAGGCGGCCGGCGCGTGCGGCGACCTCGGCACCTTTCTCCCGCATGTGATCGGCGCCATCACCGTGGCGGGCCTTGCGCCCGCCGGAGTGTTGGCCGGCTTCGGCGCCTTCTTCGTGGCCAGCGGCCTTTTCTACGGACTGCCGATGGCGGTGCAGCCGATGAAGGCGGTGTCGGCTGTGCTGGTGACGGGGCAGGCCGGCCCGGGCGAGGTTGCGGCGGCGGGCATGGCGATCGGGGTGATCCTGCTGGTGCTGGCAGCGACCGGCTCGATCAGCTGGCTGGCGCGGGTCATTCCGCAATCGGTGTCGGCCGGGCTGCAGCTGGGTCTCGGCCTGTCGATGGGACTGCTGGGCCTCGAGCTGATCTGGCGCACGCCGTGGATCGGGGTGCCGGCCCTGGCGCTGCTGGGGGGGTTGATGCTGGTGCGGCGCTTTCCTGCCGCGCCAGCGATGCTCATCGCGGCTGTTGCTGTCGGCTATGCGAGCGGTTTGGTGCAGCCGCCCCACGATGTGGCATTTGCCTGGAGCGGTCTGTCGTTCGTTGCCATGCCGACGTGGGCCGAGATCTGGCGCGGCTTCGAGCTGCTCGTGCTGCCGCAGCTGCCGCTGACCCTCACCAACGCGGTGATCGTGACGGCGCTGGTGGCGCGCGATCTCTTCCCCGCGGCCGCCGCGCGCGCGAGCGAGCGCAACCTCGCGCTGTCGACGGGCCTCGCCAACCTGGCGCTAGCGCCGTTCGGCGCCATGCCGATGTGCCACGGGGCCGGCGGCGTGCAGGCGCAGCATCGGTTCGGGGCACGCACGGGCCTGGCGCCCGTGCTGCTGGGCCTGGTGCTGCTGGTGCTGGGGCTTGGCCTTGCCGGCACCGCCAGCCAGTTGCTCGGGCTGATCCCAATCGCGGCCGTCGGCGCGCTGCTGCTCGTTGCCGGCGGCGATCTCGCGCTGTCGCGCCGTCTCTTCGACGCGCAGCCCTCCTGCTGGCCGGTGATCGCGGTGGCGGGGGGCGTGACGCTGGCGTTCAATCCGGCGTTCGGACTCGCTGTGGGCTGCGCCGGCGAGGTCGCGCGCAAGGCGATCGTCAACGCCATCAACGGCAGGTCGCGCACCACGGGCTGATGCCGGCGCCGCAAGGCCCGCCGTGCAGCGACTTTGTGCTGCAACCGCTTTTCACCTTCTCGACACTTTTCGCCCGTACGTTTGCCCCTCTTCGCTTCATGCCTGTGCCGTTGTGCCGGTAGTTCCACGGGGGGCCCATCGTTGCATCCGGTCCGCAGACCCGCGAGCAGAGTCTCCAGAGAGCCAGGGCCCAGCTGATCCTAGAGCCGAGCGCATTCGAGGGATGATGAGGTTTGGGGGAAAGCACGGGCCGGCGCGGGCGGCTGCAGTCACGACGATCGCCTTGTCCCTGATCGGGCCGTGCGCAGGGGCGGCGCTGGCGCAGACGCGCTCTGCCTCCGCTCCGCCCAAGGGCGTGCCGATGCCGCACGAGGTCACCTCGCGCATGCTCCCGCTCAGGGCCGCGCGCAGCGAGCTCGTCGAGTTCAACATCGCTCCGCCGTTCCCCTATTCAGGCAAGGCGCCGAGCGGCAAGCCCTTCCTCGACGTCACCGACGAGGAGGGCCGCCGCGGCCATCGCACGTCGCGCGGCGGCGTGCTGTGGGAGGACGTGAGCTTCTCCGACCGGCGCGCGCTCATGTTCATTCCCAAGGGCTTCGATGCCCGCCGGCCCGGCCTGATCGTAGTGTTTCTCCACGGCCACCGCGCGACCATCGACCGCGACGTGCGCGACCGCCAGCGCGTCGCCGACCAGATCGCGCTCTCCAACGTCAACGCCGTGCTGGTGGCGCCGCAGTTCGCCGTCAACGCCAGCGATTCCAGCGCCGGGCGGTTCTGGGAGTCCTACGGCTTTGCGAGTTTCCTGGGCGAGGCCGGTGCGCATCTCGCCCGCCTGCACGGCGACTGGCGCACGCGCAAAACCTTCGCCACCCTGCCGGTGGTCGTCGTCGCCTACAGCGGCGGCTATGTCCCCGCGGCCTGGGCATTGCACAAAGGCGGCACCAGCTCGAGGGTGATCGGCGTGCTCATGCTCGATGCGCTCTACGGCGAGGCCTACAAGTACGCCGACTGGATCGAGCGGCACCCCAACGCCTTCTTCGTCAGCTCCTACACGTCGTCCTCCGCACGCGGCAACGAGGCTTTGCGCACGCTCCTTGCCGAACGCGAGATTGCCGCCTCGGGCTCGCTTCCCGCTCGGCTCAACGGGGGCGTCGTGTTCCTGCCGACGGGGTCCGGCGTCACTCACGAGAGCTTCGTGACACAGGCGTGGGCGGAGAACCCCATCAAGGATGTGCTCGAGCGCATCGCCGGCTACGCGCGCACGCAGCCCAAGCGCACCGAGAGCTCGTCCCGCGATCCTCTGGGCGATCTGATCCGCGCGTCGCCTTAGACTAGAACCGATAGCCGTAGCGGACGCCGAGAGTGTCGAGTCCCTGGTTCTTGTCGGCGGTCGAGGCGTTGGAGATGTGCTCGTAGAACAGCGAGACGCTGCGGTGCGCATCGAAGCGGTAGCCGATCTCGATGCTGTCGTGGAACAGCACCCGGCGGCCGAGCTGTTTGGCCTCGGGATCGCTGCTGAAGGTCTCGCCGTTGTGGACCGCAACCGCCAGGCCCAGTGCGAAGAACATGCTGCTGGACGGCCAATCCCACTGCCAGCGCGCGCCGGCGTAGGCCTTGCTGGTGTTGCCTTCGAAGTTGATGGTGGTGCCGATCATGGGCCGGATGGCCCCGCGCCAGAGTACTACGTGTGGGCTGAACTGT
>Ga0247825_10001123_pt1 | contig 17441 bp, 20 predicted proteins | sample 13C_Vanillin_Day_FD_194413 | JGI IMG/M metagenome (GOLD analysis project Ga0247825, IMG submission 194413) | Soil microbial communities from agricultural site in Penn Yan, New York, United States - 13C_Vanillin_Day48 | ecosystem: Environmental > Terrestrial > Soil > Agricultural land | place... | reverse complement strand
GAGGCTGCGCGAACAATCACGCTAGAATCCCGACCAGGGGGATTCGAATAACAAGATGATCGATTTCCTGGTGTCGCTTCCGCTGTGGGGGCTGGCGGTCGTCCTCAACGTCTGGCTGATGGGCTTCGCGCTCGCGAGCCTGTGGGCGCTCCGGCGCTTCGTCCTGCCCCGCCTGCACGTCAACACCGATGCCGCGCTCTTCCTGGGCGCGGCAGCACTGCAGTCGGCGATGGTGCTCTACGGCCTGGTCGCCGCGCTGACCGCGGTCAGCGTGTGGCAGAAGTACGGTCAGGTGTCGGATGTCGTGTCCGGCGAGGCGATTGCCATCGCGAGCCTCTGGCGCGACCTGGGCGGCTATCCGCAGCGCGAGCGCGATTCCATGCGCGAGGTCCTTCGCGGTTACACCAGCCAGATCATCCACGAAGCGTGGCCGGCGCAGCGCGAGGGACGCATACCGACGCAAGGCGTGGAGTGGATGGACCGTCTGCAGGGGCAGCTCTTCGCATTCGAGCCGCGCTCGGAATCGCAGAAGCTTATCCATGCCGAGACTCTGAGCGCCTACAACCGCATGGTTCAGGTCCGGCGCCAGCGGCTGGACGCCGTGAACAGCGGGCTCCCGCTCGTCATGTGGTTTGCTCTGCTGCCCGGGGCGATGGGCTGCCTGCTTCTTTCCGCCTTCTTTCGCCTTGAGGATGGACGCGTCCAGGCCGTTCTCGTGGCGGGCCTCGCGGGCTTCATGGCGATGGTGCTGTTCGTCATCATCTCGCTCGACCGGCCGTTCCAGGGTGCGATGGCGATCTCCGCGGATTCGTACCAGCTCGTCTACGAGCAGCTCATGAAGCGCTGACCTAGGCCCGCATGTAGTCGAGCGCCACGCGCCCGATTTCCAAGGGGCCGTAGCGCCGGCGCATGCTGCAGTCGTTGCACAGGCGCGGGTCGGGGCCGGTGCGCTCGCGCGCGGACAGGGCTTCGCGGAGGCTCATGTCCGCGACATGCCCGAGCGCATGGCTGTGGCGGATGTCGTCGAAGCAGTACTGGTAGGAGCCGTCGGCAGCGATCGCCAGATCGGAGTTGCGCGGGATGCAGCGGTACCGGTTGGCGCGCCATTGCTCGAAGATATCGCGCGCCGAAGGGATGAAGTGAAGCTCCTGCGAGATGAGCCCGTGGGTGCGGATGATGCGGCGCAGTTCGGCCGGCGCCGCGGGCGCGGCGGAGGCGTCGGTCGCGCCCGCGCGGTTGTACAGCGTCGGTGACATCGTGAGCGCGGTCACACCGTGGCTCTTCAGCCAATCGATGGTGCGGGGAAGGCTCGGCATGCAGGCCGCGAGCGGCGTCAGGCTGATCGCGAGCACCGTGCGGCGCAGGCGCTCGCGCGCGAGCAGGATGTTGGCCGTTACGCGCGCGTGGTCGAGGTTGACGTGCACCCGCGAATAGACCTCCGGATCGATGCTCGAGTAGGAGACGATCAGCAGGCGCACGAAGCCGTCGAGGCGCTCGAGGCGTTCTTCGTCGAGGAGCTGGCCGTTGGTCACCAAGTCGACGGGCACCGGCGCGCTGCGCAGGACCGCCAGGCACTCGAGGAACTGCGGATGCGTGGTCGGCTCGCCGAAGCCCGCCACCACGACGCGTGATACGTCCCCGGCGTCGAGCCGCGCGACTACCGAGCGCAATGTGCCGATACTCATGATGCTCGGATGCACCATCGCATCGCGGGGGCACATGACGCAGCGCGCGTTGCACTTGCCGGTGAGCTCCAGGTTGACCGTGACGCGATAGCGGTACAGGGTCAGGCTTGCTCCTGATGAGGAAAAAGGCGGGGAACGAACGCCGCGCAGTTCGGCGTGACCTCTTCGACGCCGACCATCACCACGCGCGGCGCGTGCGGAAACAGCGCGCGCGCAGGACCCTGGTCGTGGATGCTGGCGCGGCCGTTGACGCGCAGGCGGGCGCCGTCGGCGAAGTCGACGAAGAGCAGGCCCACGCGCGGGTTCTCGAGGATGTTGCCCAGGCTCATGAACAGATCGTTGCCGCTGAAATCGGGAAACGCGAGCGTGCGCGCATCCAGCACGCGCAGGATCCCGGGGCCGCCGCCCTTGAATGAACAATCGCACCGGCCCTTCGCGTTGCTCGTGGCGAGGAAGAAAAATGGCCCCCCCTCGATCCGGGCGTGATACTCGGTAGGGATGTGATCGAGGAGGAGCCGCGAAAGACGTGTGCCATCGAGCCGCTCTTTGCGGCCCCAGCGGCGCTGGGCCTCGTTTTCGCCTGGTCCGAAGTTGTGCTCCATGGTCAGCGTGCGCTAGCAATCTAGCGGCGCGTTCTTAAGGGGGCATTAAGACAGCCGGATAATTTCGCGCTCGATCGCGCGTCTTCGCACTGACACAAAAGCCTTGGCGCCACAGCGGCTTGTCAGGCGTACTGACCTGCTTTTGCGTGGATCCCTGTAGGAGGATTCCTACAAGCCGGCTTTCTCAAAAGTGGAAATTCTTTGAGGTAGGTCAATCTGCGACAAGCGGCGCTTTTCACAATGTCGCCCATGACAACAACGACGGTGAGGATCGCGAAAGCGCCGAGGGAGCCGGGGGTCGCGGTACTCGGGCACCTCAGCCTTCGGGGAAAGGGCGTGGTCGCGGCGGCGGCGCTGTTCGCTTATCTCATCGTCGCAAGCCTGGTCGTCGAAACCCAGCGCCTGCGCATCGCCGACGCGCTCGAAGAGCTCGAGCGCGTGCACGGCGAGGAAGACCGCCTGGCGCGCGTCAACGTGTCGCTCGCCCAGGCGATCGTCACCACCAACGAGCGCTATTACCGCACCGGAGCCGCGCGCGACTTCAGCGATGTGGCGGTGGCGGCCGATACGGTGTACGACGGCATGGCCGGGCTCGCGCCGCGCTTTCCGCACCTCGCGCCGATCGCGGCCGGCCTCGCGACCCGCACCGCGGACCTCTGGGTCGCGCGCGAGCGCGAAGCGCTGCTTGACCTGCGCGCGGCGCTGCACGAAGCCGTCGCGGCGATGGATCGCGCGACGGCTCAGGTGCGCGCCCGGCGCCAGGAGCTGAACGCTCTCTACCGCGCGCGTTTCGACCAGGTGTCGATGGTCTCGTTCGGCCTGTCGATTGCCGGGATGCTGGTGTTCGGCGCGCTGATGCTGCTCTTCCTGACGAGGCTCGGCTGGGATCTGAAGCGCCTGCAGGAGCGCGCGCTGGCGGTGGTGAAGGGCTACCGCGGCGCCCCGCTGCCGGTGACGCGCGAAGACGAGATCGGTGCGCTCGAGCGCTCGGTCAACCGCATGCAGCAGGAGCTCGTCGCCCGCGAGACCGAGGTCGAGCTCGCCCGCAGCCAGCAGTTCCACCGCGAGAAGATGGCCGCGGTCGGGGCGCTCGCGTCGCAGGTGGCGCACGAGATCAACAATCCCATCGCGATCATCGCGGGCATCGCCGAGGCGATCGGCGAGGGCCGCATCGCCGAGCATGCGCGCCGCGTGGCCGGGATCACGCGCCAGATCGCGCAGATGTCCTCGCCGCAGCCGGCGGAACGGCAGCTCCTCGACCTGAACGGCCTGGTGGAGAACGCCTGCGCGTTCGCGAGCTACGACGTGCGCCTGCGCCGCGTGGAGCTCGAGCTCGCTCTCGACCGGCGCCTGCCCGCGGTGAACGCGGTGGGCGATCACCTTACGCAGGTGCTCATGAACCTTCTCATCAACGCCGCCGACGCCATTGCCGAGACCGGCGTAGCCGGCCGCATCCGCGTCGCCACGCAACGCGAGCCTGGCGCGGTCCTGCTGACCGTATCGGACAACGGCGCCGGCATGGACGAGGGCGTGCGCAGCCGCGCCTTCGAAGAATTCTTCACCACCAAGCCCCAGGGCAAAGGCTGCGGCATCGGCCTCGCCCTGAGCCGCCGCCTGCTGCGCGAAGCCGGCGCCGACATCACGCTCGAATCGCATCCAGGGCAGGGCGCGCTCGTCACCGTGCGCCTGCCCGCCTAACGGGAAGATCAGGAGAAATCAGGGAGAAACCATGCAAGTACTCATCATCGACGACGAACCCGCGCTGCGCGAAATCCTCGCCGCAACGCTCACCCGCGCCGGACATGCGGTGGACGAGGCCGGCAGCGCGGCCGAAGCCGCGGGCAGGCTCGCGCGCGGCGACGTGGACCTCGCGCTCTGCGACATCAAGCTCGGCGACGGCAACGGGGTGGACCTGCTGCGCAACAGCCGCGCCGCCGGCATCGACACCGCGTTTCTCATGATCACCGCCTTCGCCTCGGTCGAGACCGCGGTCGAGGCGCTGCGCGCCGGGGCCTTCGACTACCTGGTGAAGCCGGTGCGCAACGAGGAGCTGATGCACCAGGTGACGCAGATCGAGTCGGTGCGCGGGCTGCGCGACGAGAACCGCGCGCTGCGCCGTGTCGTGGGCGATGCCGACGCGCGCATGTACCGCTTCACCTCGCCGGCGATGGCCGACGTCGAGCGCCTCGCCGGCAAGGTCGCGCCGACCGACAGCACGGTGCTCATCACCGGCGAGAGCGGCACGGGCAAGGGCATGATCGCGCGCTGGATTCACGAGCACAGCACGCGCGCGAAGGGCGCCTTCCTGCCGGTCAACTGCAGCGCGATCCCCGAGCAGCTCCTGGAGAGCGAGTTCTTCGGCCATACCAAAGGGGCCTTTACCGGTGCCGACCGCGCCCGCCGCGGGCTTTTCGTCGAGGCCGACCACGGCACGCTCTTCCTGGACGAGATCGGCGAGGTGCCGCTGCACATGCAGACCAAGCTCCTCTCCGTGATCGAGGAGAAGACGGTGCGCGCGATCGGCAGCGACCAGCCGCGGCGCGTCGACACGCGCGTCATCGCCGCCACCAACCGCGACCTGCCCGAGATGGTGAAGCAGGGCAAGTTCCGCGAGGACCTGTATTTCCGCCTGGCCATGTTCCACCTGCACCTGCCGCCGCTGCGCGAGCGGCGCGCCGACCTGCCGGGCTTCATCCGCCACACCCTATCGGCCATCAAGAGGAGCGGCGGCCGCCGCGGCATCGAGCTCGATGCGGCCGCCGAAGCGGCGCTCGTCGCCGCCGACTGGCCCGGCAACGTGCGCGAGCTCGAGAACGTGCTGAACCGCGCCTGCATCCTCGCCGACGGCGAGCGCATCACGCCTGCCGACCTTCCCGCCGACATCACGCGCATCGCTCCTGCCGCGGCCGCCGTGGAGGCGCCCGCCGGCACGGGCCCGCTGCGCGAGCAGCTGCGCGCGCTCGAGGCGCGGCTCATCGCGCGGGCGCTGCAGCAGGCGAACGACGACCGGCGCCTCGCCGCCGAGCGCCTCGGCATCGGGCTCTCGAGCCTCTATCGCAAGCTCGAGGAATTCGAGCGCATGGGCCTGGGGGTCGCATGAAAGGCAGTCCTATTTCGATGTTGGCTCTGATTGGCTTTCTGGTTTCCTTCCCTGTGTGGGCGGGACCGCAGGAAGACTACGGCGCGGGGCGCAAGGCCTATCTCGCCGGCGACGTGGCGAGCGCCATGCCGGCGCTCAAGCGCGCCGCCGACGCCGGGCACGCGCCGGCGCAGAGCCTCTACGGCTACATCCTCGACAAGGCCGAATACGACGAGGAAGCGGCGCAGTACTTCCGGCGCGCTGCCGACCAGGGCGACGCCGACGGGCAATACGGCCTCGCGATGCTGTATGCCAGGGGCGAAGGCGTGGGCCGTGACCCCGCCGCGGCGCGCGACTGGCTCGAGCGCGCAGGCAACCAGGGCCACCAGTTCGCCGTCGTTGCGCTGTCGCAAGCCTTTCTGGGCAGCAGCCTCGGCTTCAAGGCCGACCCGGCCGACGCCGCGGGCGTGGGCTGGGTGCGCAAGGCGGCCGACTACGACTCGATTCCGGCGCTCGCCTATCTCGCGAAGGGCTACCGCAGCGGCGCTTTCGGCGCGGCCGATCCGGCGCAGGCCGAGCGCATGGAAGCGCGCATCGTCGAGCTCTCGCCGGACAACAACCGCAGGAAAGGCAAGAAGAAATGAAGCGCCCGACCTGCGCCGCGCTGCTTTTTCTCTTCGCGCAGGCGGCCTCCAGCGCCGACGTGATGAAGGGCGGACAGATCTATCGCGTCTATTGCTCGAGCTGTCATGGCGCCGGCGGCATGAGCACGCTCGCCAATGCTCCGAACTTCGCCCGCGGCGAGCGCCTGATGCAGCCCGACCAGATGCTGCTCGGCTCCATCCGGCGGGGGCGCGGCGCGATGCCCGGCTTCTTCGGCGTGCTGACCGACCGCGACACGCTCGACGTGATCGCCTACCTGAGGACCATGCGGTGAAAGCGCTATTCCTGCTCCTCGCCGTTTTTCCGGGGCTTGCGCTCGCGCAGGCGACCCCCCGCATCATCGAAACCTTCCAGGTCGGACCCACCGTGTACGTGCGCGCGCTCGCCGTGGAGCCGGCGCGCGGCGCGCTCTGGGTCGGCACCTCCGCCGGCTTGAACGAAGTCGACCTCGAGAGCGGAAAGCTGCGCTCGACCTTCACCCGCCGCGACGGCCTCGCGAGCGAGCAGGTATTCGCGCTCGCGATCGACGCGCAGGGCTACAAGTGGATCGGCACGGGGGCCGGCGGCGCCTCGCGATATAAGGAAGACGGCAAGTCTGGTTCGGAAAACAACCGGTCCGGCTCGTTCAAGACCTACTTTCCCATGCATGGCCTCGCCGACTACCGCGTGTTCTCGTTCGCGCAGGACGCGCGCGGCGCGATGTGGATGGGCACGCTCGCGGGCGCGAGCCGCCTCGACCGCGCGAGCGGCAAGTTCACCACCTACGCAAGACAGCTCGTGAACGAGTGGGTCTACGGCCTCGCCGTGGACCCGAAAGGGCGGGTGTGGTTCGCCACCGAGGGCGGCGTGTCGATGTTCGACGGCAAGGCCTGGCGCGCCTGGACCCAGGCCGACGGCCTGGGCGCGCCGCGCGCCGAGCGCGGCAACTACATCCTCGCGGTGCACGCCGGGAAAGACGGCGCGATCTGGGCCGGCACCTGGGGCGGCGGCGCGGCGCGCTTCGACGGCGAGCGCTGGACGAGCCTCACCACCAAGGACGGGCTCGCCGGCAACATCGTCTACAGTATCGCGCAAGAGGCCGACGGCACGCTCTGGTTCGGCACCGATGCGGGCCTGTCGTGGTACGACGGAAAGAAGTTGAGCAGCCTCGGGCCGAAGGAGGGCCTGCCGGGGCCGAACGTGTTTGCGCTCGCCGCCGCGCCCAAGGGCGAGGTCTGGGCGGGAGCGCGCGGCGCCGTGGTGCGCCTCGCGCGCCGCTAGGGAGACGGAAATGAAAGTGAATGCGGGTATTTCGGTTGCGCTTCTTTCCGGCCTGGTACTGCTCGGCGGTCCACTAATTTCAAAAGCACAACATCCGACGCCGCACGCGCAGCCGCGCGAGGGCACGGTGACGGTGGATCCGGCCAAGCCGTTCACGCATTTCCGCGTCGGCAACCGCAACGTGAAGTCGATCTACACCGAGGGCGACGTGGTCTGGGTCGGCACCTCCGGCGGCGTGGTGCGCTACGACACCAAGACCGCGGCGTACAAGCTCTACGACAACAAGAACGGCCTGCTCTCCAACGGCATCTTCTGGGTCGGCCGCATCCGCGGGCGGCTTGCCGCGGGCACCTACGGCGGCGGCCTGTCGCTGCTCGACGAGGCGACCGGCGCGTGGGAGACCTTCAACGTCCCGGACGGCCTGGGCGACGCCTTCGTCTACGAGGTGATGGAGACGCGCAACGGCGATCTGTGGATCGCCACCTGGTCGGGCGCGAACCGCATTCGCGGCGGCGAGCTGCGCGACCGCAGCAAGTGGGACCTCTACACAGTGGAGAACACCAAGGGCGGGCTGCCGAACGACTGGGTCTACGGTCTCGCCGAGGGGAAGAACGGCGAGATCTGGCTCGCCACCGAAGGCGGCCTCGCGCGCTTCCACAAGGACAAATGGGACAACTGGAACCACGCCAAGGGCCAGGGCGCTCCGTACGAGAAGGTGAAGAACGCGATCGCCTACAACTCCGATCCGTCGCAGGTCTCCACGCACCACGCCCGCCAGAAGGAGGAGATGGGGCTGCAGAGCATCAGCGTGGCCTACAACCCGAACTACATCGTCGCCATGGAAGTCGACGCCAAGGGCATCGTGTGGGTCGGCACCTGGGGCGGCGGGCTCGGGCGCTTCGACGGCAAAAAGTGGCGCAACTACACCACTCAGGAGGGCCTGCCCGGCAACCATGTCTTCATGCTGCACATCGACCGGCGCGGCGAGCTCTGGGTCGGCACGAACAACGGCCTGGGCCGCATGATCGGCGGGCGCTTCGAGAAGCCGATGACCACCGCCGACGGCCTCTTCGCGAATACCGTGTTCTCGATGGCCAACGCCGACGACGGCAGCCTCTGGATCGGCAGCTACGGCGGCGTGACGCACCTGAAGAAACCCCGCCGCTGAGCGGGGCGCTTTCTGCAACAATAGCCGCATGCTCGAGGCAGCGGAGCTTGAATGCGAGCGCGGCACGCGAAGGCTGTTTCGCGCCCTCTCGTTCGCCGTGACGGCGGGCGAGCTGCTGCGCGTCGCCGGCGCCAACGGCAGCGGCAAGACGAGCCTGCTGCGCATCCTGTGCGGCCTCGCCTCGCCGAGCGCGGGCGTGGTGCGCTGGAAGGGCCAGCCGATCGGCGCCCTCAGGGAGGAGTACGCGCGCGAGCTGGTCTACATCGGGCACGCGCCCGCGGTGAAGGACGAGCTCACGCCGGGCGAGAACCTCGCCATCACCTGCCGCCTCGCCGGCCGGCCCGCGAGCGGCGAGGCGCTGCGCAGCGCGCTCGAGCGGCTGCGCGTGCCCGAGCTGCCCGTGCGCAAGCTCTCGCAGGGCCAGCGCCGGCGCGCCGCGCTCGCGCGCCTGCTCGTCTCCGATGCGCCTCTGTGGCTGCTCGACGAGCCGTATTCGGCGCTCGATACCGAAGGCGTGGCGGCGCTGAACCAGCGTATCGGGGAGCATACGGTCACGGGCGGCGCGGTGATCTACACCACGCACCAGGAAGCCGGCATCCGCAGCTCGCGCGTCGTCGACCTGAGCGCCTGCGCCTGAGATGCTGGCGGTCGCCCGCTGCATCGTCCACCGCGACCTGCTGCTCGCGCTGCGCCGGCGGAGCGACGTCGCCACGGCGCTGCTCTTTTTCGTCATCGTGGCGAGCCTCTTTCCGCTGGGCGTCGGCGCCGAGCCGCACCTGCTGCGGCCCATCGCCCCGGGCGTGATCTGGGTGGCGGCGCTGCTCTCGTCCATGCTTTCGCTCGCGCGCCTCTTCGCCGCCGACCATGCCGACGGGACGCTGGAGCAGATGCTGCTCGGCGCCGCGCCGCTCGGCGTCGTGGTGGTGGCGAAGGGCCTCGCCCACTGGCTGATCGCGGGCCTGCCGCTCGTCGCCATCGCGCCGCTCATAGGCCTGCAATACGACCTGGGCGGGCCAGGGCTCTACGGCGTGCTCGCTTTATCATTGCTCCTGGGCACGCCGGTACTCAGCCTGATCGGGGCGATCGGCGCGGCGCTGACGCTGGGCCTGCGCGGCGGAGGCGTCCTGCTTGCGCTCCTGGTGCTCCCGCTCTACGTGCCGGTGCTGATCTTCGGCGCCGGCAGCGTCGAGATGGCGGCCTCCGGGCTCTCGCCCGCGGGACACTTGCTGCTGCTCGGCGCGCTGCTGGTGGCCGCGATCGCGTTCTCGCCCTGGGCCGTTGCGGCGGCGCTGCGCATTGCGATGGACTAATTGAATGAATACGACGGCACGCTGGTTCTGGTTTTCTTCGCCGCAGACCTTCTTCCCGCTCGCCGGAACGATCGCGCGCTGGTGCGCGCTCGGCGCCGTGCCGCTCGCGGCTGCCGGCCTGTACGTGGGTTTGCTGGTGGCGCCGACCGATGCCCAGCAGGGCGAGGTCTACCGCATCATCTTCATCCACGTCCCGGCGGCCTGGATGTCGATGCTCATCTATCTCGTGATGGCGGGCTGGGCCGCGGTGGGCCTCGCGTTCAACACGCGCCTCTCGTTCATGATGGCGCAGGCGCTCGCGCCCACGGGCGCGCTCTTCACGTTCATCGCGCTGTGGACCGGCGCGCTCTGGGGCAGGCCGACGTGGGGCGCCTACTGGGTCTGGGACGCGCGGCTCACGTCCGAGCTGATCCTGCTCTTCCTGTACCTCGGATTCATGGCGCTGCACGCCTCCATCGACGATGTGCGGCGCGCCGACCGCGCCTCCGCCCTCCTCGCGATCGTCGGCGCGGTGAACGTTCCGATCATCTACTACTCGGTGAAGTGGTGGAACACCCTGCACCAGGGCGCCTCGGTAAGCCTGACCAAGGCGCCCAGCATGGCCACGACCATGCTGACGGGCATGCTCCTCATGGCGCTCGCCTTCTGGCTCTACTCGATCGCCGCGGCGCTGGTGCGCGTGCGCTGCATCATCCGGGAGCGCGAATGAGCCACGGCTTCTACATCTGGGTTTCCTACGGCGTGACCTTCGGGGTGCTCGCGCTGGAAGTGTTCTTTCTCGCCCGCCGCGCGAAGAAGGGCGAGCGCGCGACAATGTCGAGCGCGTCAAAGTAGGCGCTGTCGTGCGGGTCGACCGCGCCCGAGAGCCATTCGGCCAGCGCCTGCGGCGCTATACCGAGCGCCGCAGCGAGCCGGGCTTCGCCGCCAAGGATTTGCGCGGCCCGCAGGAGGGTGCGGATCCTGGGCGTCGACATGACGCCATGCTGTCGCAAAGCGAGCTTTCAAAGTTGAGGCAGGTCAAATATGCCGCGCGTGCGCCAGTTAGGCTGGGGCCTCGCTCTTTTGGATAGAATGACCCAATGAAACCAAGACATAAGCGTATGGCCGCGATTGCACTGGGCGTCGTGGCGCTCGGCATCGCGACCGCCCTGGTACTGAGCGCGTTCCAGAAGAACCTGGTGTTCTTCTTCACGCCTTCGCAGGTCGTGGCCAACGAAGCGCCTTCGGGCCGGACCTTCCGGATCGGCGGCATGGTGGTCGAAGGCAGCCTGAAGCGCGAAGGCGTCGAAGTGCGCTTCTCCGTGACCGACACGGCGAAGGCCATTCCAGTGGTGTACCGGGGCGCGCTGCCGGATCTCTTCCGCGAAGGCAAGGGCGTCGTGGCGCAGGGCGAGCTCGGCGGCGACGGTGTGTTTCGCGCGCGCGAAGTGCTCGCCAAGCACGACGAGAACTACATGCCGCCCGAGGCCGCCGAAGCGGTCAAGAAGGCTCACGAGACCGCCGCCAAAACGGCGAAGACCCTGCAGTGATTCCCGAGCTCGGACAGCTTGCCGCCGCCCTGGCGCTCGCCGTTGCCCTGATCCAGGCGAGCGTTCCGCTCATCGGCGCGGCCCGCGGCAACTCCGCCTGGATGGCGCTCGCCCGCCCGGCGGCGCAGGCGCAGGCGGTGCTCGTCGCGGCCGCCTTCGGTTGCCTCGTCTACAGCTTCGCGACCAACGACTTCTCGGTGCAGTACGTGGCGCTTCATTCCAACAGCGCGCTGCCGCTTCAGTACCGCATCGCGGGCGCCTGGGGCGGCCACGAAGGATCGCTCCTGCTGTGGTGCCTGATGCTGGGCGTCTGGATGACGGCAGTGGGCCTCTTCAGCGGCCACCTGCCCGAGGAAATGACCGCGCGCGTGCTCGGCGTCATGGGCATCATCAGCGCCGGCTTCCTCGCGTTCCTCCTCTTCACCTCGAACCCGTTCGACCGCCTGTTCCCGTCGCCGGCCGACGGGCGCGACCTGAACCCGCTCTTGCAGGACCCGGGCATGGTGATCCATCCGCCCATGCTCTACATGGGATACGTCGGTTTCTCGGTCGCGTTCGCCTTCGCCGTCGCGGCGCTGCTCTCGGGCCGGCTCGACGCGGCCTGGGCGCGCTGGTCGCGGCCGTGGACGACCGTGGCGTGGTGCTTCCTCACGCTCGGCATCGCGCTGGGCAGCGCGTGGGCCTACTACGAGCTCGGCTGGGGCGGATGGTGGTTCTGGGACCCGGTGGAGAACGCCTCCTTCATGCCCTGGCTCGTGGGCACCGCGCTTATTCATTCGCTTGCCGTCACCGAGAAGCGCGGGGCGATGCGCAGCTGGACGGTGCTCCTCGCGATCGTGGCCTTCGGCCTGTCGCTGCTCGGCACGTTCCTGGTGCGCTCCGGCGTGCTCACCTCGGTGCATGCGTTCGCGGTGGACCCGAAGCGCGGCATCTTCATCCTCGGGCTCTTCGCTGTCCTCATCGGCGGCGCGCTCGCGCTGTACGCCTGGCGCACCGCGCGCATCGGCCTGGGCGGCGACTTTGCGCCGGTGTCGCGTGAATCGATGCTGCTCGCGAACAACCTGGTGCTGACCGTAGCAATGAGCGCGGTATTCCTCGGAACGATGTTTCCCCTCGCTGCCGACGCGCTCGGCATCGGAAAATACTCGGTAGGACCGCCGTATTTCGAAATCGTGTTCCCGGTCATCATGGCGCCGGCGCTCTTTCTCATGGGCGTCGGTCCGCTCGCGCGCTGGAAGCGCACGAGCCTGCCCGAGCTCGCGGTGCTGCTGCGCTGGGCGCTCGGCGTGAGCCTCGCCGTCGGCCTCATCCTGCCCTTCGCCTTCGGCGAGTGGCATGCCCTGGTCGGCTTCGGCCTTGCGCTCGCCGCCTGGATCGCCGTTAGTGGTCTCTTGTCTTTGAAAAAACGCCCCCGGAATTCCAGAGCCTACTGGGGGATGCTGACTGCCCATCTGGGGGTCGCGGTATTCGTGGTGGGCGTCACGCTGGTGAAGGGCTACGAGAGCGACAGGGATCTGAAGATGCGCGCGGGCGACACGGTCGAGCTGGCGGGCTACAGCTTCCGCCTCGAAAGCGTCTCGTCGGTGCGCGGCCCGAACTACACCGCGGCGCAGGCGAAGATCGAGGTGAGCAGGAACGCAAAAGCCGTAACGACGATGTACCCCGAGCGGCGCATGTATACCGTGGCCGAGCAGGTCATGACCGAGGCGGCGATCGACCCGGGGCTCACGCGCGACCTCTACGTCTCGCTCGGCGATCCGCTGGACGATCGCGGCACCTGGCTCGTCAAGGTGCAGCACAAGCCCTTCATCGACTGGATCTGGGGCGGCTGCCTCATCATGGCGCTCGGCGGGGCGTTCGCGGCGAGCGATCGGCGCTACCGGTATTCCGTCAAGGAACGAAGGACGGCCGAGGTCGCCGCTTGAGGCTCTGGCTCGTCATCGCGGGCTTTCTCGTGCTCGTCGGCCTGCTCGCGGCCGGCCTGCAGCTCAATCCCCGCGAGGTGCCTTCGCCGCTCATCGGCAAGCCCGCGCCGGCGTTCGACCTGCCGCTGCTGCAGCAGCCGGACAAGAGCTTCTCGCAGAAGGACATGCTGGGCACGGTGTGGGTGATGAACGTGTGGGCCTCGTGGTGCCCGCCGTGCCTGGTGGAGCATCCGGTGGTGAGCGAGCTCGCCGCCTCGGGCATTGCGCCGGTGGTCGGCCTCAACTACAAGGATGCGCGCGAGGACGCCCTTCCCTGGCTCAAGCGCAACGGCGATCCCTTCAAGGTCACCGTGTACGACGCCGCCGGGCGCATCGCCATCGACTACGGCGTCTATGGTGTGCCCGAGACTTACGTCATCGATCGCAAGGGCATCATCCGCTACAAGCACATCGGCCCGCTCACGCCGCAGGTCGCCGAGAAGAAGCTGCGCCCGCTGATTCAGGAGCTCTCCAAGGGTGGTTAGGCTTTTTCTGATGGTGGTGTTGATGGCGATGGGCCTCGGCTGCCCCTCGCTCGCGCAGGAGGATCCGAACCTCGAGAGGCGCGTGACCCATCTCGCGCACGAGCTGCGCTGCCTCGTGTGCCAGAACCAGACGCTCGCCGACTCCAGCGCGCCGCTCGCGGTCGACCTGCGAAACCAGATCCGCGAGCAGCTCAAGGCGGGCAAGAGCGAGCGCGAGATCACGGACTTCATGGTGCAGCGCTACGGCGACTTCGTGCTGTATCGGCCGCCGTTCAAGGCGAGCACCGTGGCGCTGTGGACGGGTCCGTTCCTGCTGCTCGCGCTGGGCGCCTGGCTTTTTTATCGCAGACTTGGAAAAACCACGGCGCAGCCGCCGCTTTCGACGGCCGAGCGCAGCCGCGCGGCGAAGCTCCTCGAATGACGCTGTTCTGGCTGGTCGGCGCGCTCGCCGCAGCCGCGGTCCTCGCCTGGATACTGCGTCCGCTGCTATCGCGAAAGCACGCCGCGGCGCCGTCACGCGATGCCGCCAACGTAGCGATCTACCGCGACCAGCTGCGCGAGCTCGACGCCGACCTTGCCGCCGGCACGCTTGCGCGCGAGGACTACGAGCGCGCCCGCGCCGAGATCGAGGCCCGCGCGCTCGCCGATGTTGGCCAGGCCGAAGGCGAGCCGGCGCGCCGCCTGGATGCGCTGCGCGGCCGGCGCGGCGTCGCCTGGGCGCTCGGCGCGGCCGTGCCGCTCGCCACGCTGGGACTCTATTTCCTGGTCGGCAATCCGTCGGCCATCGTCCGGGAGGCCGAGCAGCATCCCTCGGCCGCGCAGGTCGAGGCCATGGTGGAGCGCCTGGCGGCACGCCTGCGCGAGAACCCGGACGACGTGAACGGCTGGAAGCTGCTCGGACGCTCCTATGGCGTCATGGGCCGCTACGCGGAGGCCGCCGACGCCTACGCCAAGGCCGCCGTGCGCGCGCCTCGCGATGCGCAGCTGCTCGCCGATTTTGCCGACGTGCTGGCGATGGCGCGCGGCCAGAGCCTGCAGGGCGAGCCCGAGCAGCTCGCGCTGCGCGCGCTCGAGATCGAGCCCGCCAATCTCAAGGCGCTTGCGCTCGTCGGTTCCGCGGCGTTCGAGCGCAAGGACTACGCCGGCGCGGCGGCGTGGTGGGAGCGGATGCTGGCGCACGTCGAGCCGGGTTCGGAAGACGCGCGCAGCATTCAGCAAAACGTAGCCGAAGCCCGCTCTCTTGCCAAAGACAAGCCAACTCAAAAGCCGACAGCTTCCGCGGGGGTTCGAGGAACGGTGTCCCTGGCGCCGAAGCTGAAAGAGAAAGCCGCCCCCGAGGATACGGTGTTCGTCTTCGCGCGCGCGGCCGAGGGCCCGCCGATGCCGCTCGCGGTGGCGCGGGTACGCGTGCGCGACCTGCCTTACCGGTTCGTCCTCGACGACTCGATGGCGATGAGCCCGGCGATGAAGCTGTCCGCGTTTCCGAAGGTGGTCGTTGCGGCTCGCGTATCGAAGAGCGGCACCGCGACCGCGCAGCCCGGCGACTTGCAGGGCGCGAGCGCGCCGGTGTCGAACGACGACAGCGCGGTCACCGTGGTGATCGACAGCACGGTGCGCTAGACGGCTAGAAGCGCGTCTCCAACTTTGTTACCCTCCGCCTGCAGGCAACAGGCAGGAGAACCAGATGGCCGATCCCAACGAACGCCGCAAGACCCCCCGCAAAGCAGCTCCAGCGACGCCAAGGCCCGACAGCCGGCCCGCATCCATGCCCGCCGCCAGCGGCTTGCGCGCCCAGAGCTCCAGCGAAGACACCCGCCGCCAGATCGCGGAAGCGGCCTACTTCCGCGCCAAGGAGCGCGGGTTCGAGCCGGGCCACGAGCTCGAGGACTGGATCGAGGCCGAGTCCGAGGTAATGGGCCGCATCAACGGCTCCGGCCCCTAGCCGCGCTCGGTACGAGTCGACTCAGTACTCGTCAAATATCCGCTGAAGCTCGGCATGCTCGCGCGTGCGCGTGAGCGCCAGCATGAGCAGGATGCGCGCCTTCTGCGGCGTGAGGTTGTCGCCCCAGACGTAGTGGCGCTTGGCGTCGGCGCCGCCGCCGCGCGTGTCGCGCACGCGGCCCATGCCGCCGCGGTTGGTGATCACCACCGGTATTCCCTTGGCTGCGACCGCGTCCAGCGCCTTCTCCATCGCCGGGCTCGGCGAGCCGGTGGGGAAGGCCGCCACCACCAGGCCCTCGGCCTTGCCGCGCTCGACCGCGGCCTCGATCAGCACGCCGTCCGCGTCGGCATACGTGTAGACGATGTCGACGCGCGGCAGCCTCTGCAGGGCCGCCACATCGAAGGGGGTCGCCGCGGTGTGCTTGCGCACGCTCTGGCGATAGAAGGTCACCTGGTCGTCGTCCACGAAGCCGAGCACGCCCAGGTCCTTGCCGCTGTAGGTCTCGAGCCGGTAGCTGATTTCCTTGGTCACTTCGCGCGCCGCGATGATGGTGTCGTTCGCGACCACGAGCGCGCCCTGGCCGCGCGCCGCGTCGCTTGCCGCGACGCGCACCGCCTGCAGGAAGTTCTTCGGGCTGTCGGAGGAGAGCGTGGTGAACTGGCGCTGCGCCGCCGTGAGCACCACGGGCTTGTCGCTCTTCACCGTAAGGCCGAGGAAATAGGCCGTCTCCTCCACGGTATTCGAGCCGTGGGTGACGACCACCGCCTTCACGTCTTCCTCCTTCGCCAGGATTTCGTTGATCCGCTTGGAGAGCGCGAGCCAGTTCGCCACCGTAATTGCGCTGCTGCCCACGCGCATCAATTCCTCCACGTCCAGGCGGGCGACCCTTTTCAGCTGCGGGATCGCCTCCACCACCTCGCCGGCATGCAGCCTGCCGGAAGGCGTATTGGCGATCGTGCCGCCGGTCGCGACGACCTTGACGCGCGGCAGCTTGTCCTGGGACCAGGCGAGAGTTGAAGACACGGACAAGATCAGTGCGATGGGCAGGGCATGCACGGCAAACCTCCTTTCAGGGCAGACCGACGCGCGTCCAATCGACGAAGGGCGAGCCCCACACCTCGATGCGTCTCACGCCGGGTAGCGGCTCGTCGTCGCGGTAAAGATGCGTGTCGCCGTGGATGAGCACGACGCGGCGCGGAGAGCGGGTTCCAAGCTCCTCGAGCCGCTTCCTTAGCGGGCCGAAGCCGTCGCGCGGCACGGCCAGGAAGGGATTGGCTTGCATCAGCACGACCAGGCCCTTCGCATTCGCCGCGAGCGCTGCCGCCTCGTCCAGCCACGCGAACACGGCCATCATCCTCGGCCCGGCTTCCGCTTGCCGGATGTTGTTGTCGTGCCCTGGGACATTGAGCGTGACGAACACCCAGCCGCCGGCTTCCCAGCGAAGGTGCTCGCAGTATTCACCGGCCTGGCGGCTCAAGCGGGGGATGGTTTCGTACTGGCAGAAGAGAGTGCGCCAGGCGCGCAGGCGTTCGAGAGGCCGGCGGCAGTTCGACCATTCGTTGTCGCCCGGGATGAGGACGAACGGATGGCGGATGCGCGCGAGCTGCGTTTTCCTCGCCGCGAGCCAGGCGTCGCCGCATGCCTGCGCCCGCGTCGAGCTGCCTATGTCGCCGACGTGCACGACGAACGCGAGCTTCTCCGAGTTCATCCGGTCGATCACGCCGTCGAGCCGCTCCACCTCGCCATCGTTGTAG
>Ga0247825_10001122_pt1 | contig 17445 bp, 16 predicted proteins | sample 13C_Vanillin_Day_FD_194413 | JGI IMG/M metagenome (GOLD analysis project Ga0247825, IMG submission 194413) | Soil microbial communities from agricultural site in Penn Yan, New York, United States - 13C_Vanillin_Day48 | ecosystem: Environmental > Terrestrial > Soil > Agricultural land | place... | reverse complement strand
GTACCACGCCGTGAGTCTACGCGCCTCGGTGGACACCCAAAACCGACAATTAGTCGACACTTCAAAACCGACAATTAACTGAAGACGGCCGAGACGTTTGACGCCGGCGAGGGACGTGTAGTCCCTCGCGGCCATGAGCAACGTCTTGGAGCCACACAAACAGCAAGAGATTCTCGCGCTTGGTCGGTTGGGGTGGACGCTGACGCGCATCGGCCGCGCGACGGGCGTGCATCGCGTCACCGTCGGCGAGTACCTGCGGGCGGCGGGGCTTCCCATCCGCGGACGCGGTCGACCAGGCGAAGGGCAGCCAGCAAAACCGACAATTTCCGGAGAGGTGTCCACCGACTCGGTGGCAAATCCGGCCACCACGAGCGAGGTGTCCACCGACTCGCCGCCGTCCGACGCGCCCGCTCGTGCACCGAGCGCGAGTGCGTGCGCGCCCTATCGCGCCCTCATTGTGGCGGCGCTCGAGCGCGGCCGAAACGCGATGGCGATCTGGCAGGACCTCGTCGATGACCACGGCTTCACCGCCCGGTACGCCAGCGTGCGGCGCTTCGTCGCGACCCTGCGGGACGCCACAGCGCCTGAGGCGCGGGTCGTGATTGCGACGGTGCCGGGTCAGGAAGGTCAAGTCGACTACGGCGATGGCCCGATGGTGCGGTGGCCAGACACCGGCAAGTACCGGCGCACGCGATTGTTTCTTTTCACGCTGGCGCATTCGCGCAAAGCGGTCCGCCTGCTCACGTGGAAGTCGAGCGCCGCGATCTGGTGTGGGCTGCACGAGCGCGCCTTCCGACGCCTGGGTGGCGTGCCGGCGACCATCGTGCTCGACAATCTCAAAGAAGGCGTGCTCACGCCGGACCTCTACGATCCCGCGCTCAATCCGCTCTACCGCGACGTGCTCGCGCACTACGGGACGGTCGCGGTGCCATGTCGCGTCGGGGATCCCGATCGCAAGGGCAAAGTCGAATCGGGCATCGGCCACACGCAACGGACGCCGCTTCAGGGCCTCCGCTTCGAGAGGATCGAGGCCGCGCAGGCGTATCTCGATCGCTGGGAGGAGCATTGGGCCGACACGCGCATCCATGGCACGACGAAGCGCCAGGTCGCCGTCATGTTTGCCGAAGAGCAGCCCACGCTACGGCCGCTGCCGGTGGAGCCGTTTCGGTACTACTACTTTGGCGATCGCACGGTGCACCTCGACGGCTGTGTCGAGGTGGAAGCGGCGTTCTACGGCGCGCCACCGGGCTGGATCGGGCGACGCGTCCACGTGCAGTGGAATGACCTGCATATCCGGTTGCTGGATCCCAAGACGCGCCTCTTGCTCCGTGAGCATCTGCGGGCGCCGCGCGGTCACCACCGGATCGACGATCGCGATCGGCCGACGCGGACGCCGCCCACGACGCTCGCCTTGCTGGGCCGCGCCGCCACCGCCGGCGCGGCGATCGGCGCCGTCTGTCAACACATCCATGCCCAGGGGACTGCACACAGCGTGCGCCAACTCCTCGGCGTGCTCGCCTTGGCGAAGAAACACGGCGTCGCCGTCGTCGAGGAGGCTGCCCGCGCGGCCCTCGAGGTCGGCGTGCCGACGTATCGCTTCTTGCGGAAGTACGTCGAGCGGCGGCCGCCGCTGCCGCTGACGCTCCGGCAAGTCGATCCCCTCATCCGACAACTCACGCTCTATCGCGACCTCATCGATCAGAAAACAGGAGGCTCTGAATGACGCTCGTCGAATTAGACCGTGCGCTCCGCCAACTCCGTCTCTCCGGCATGGCGGACGTGCTCGAAACACGGTTGCGCCACGCCCAGGCCGAACGGCTCCCGCCGCTCGACCTCATGGCAACACTCGTCTCCGACGAGCTCCGACGCCGCGAAGACCGGCTCTTGATGCGGCGCCACAAACTCGCCGCCTTCCGCGACTCCGATCGCTCGCTCGAGAATTTTGATTTCGACTTCAACAAAAAGATGAATCGCGCGCTCATCTTTGATCTCGCGACCGCGCGCTTCATTCAGCAGCGGGAGGACGCTCTCTTCCTCGGCCCACCCGGCACCGGCAAGAGTCATCTCGCGCAGGCGATTGGGCGCGCCGCGATTCAGCAGGGCTATCGCGTGACCTACCGCGAGGCCCACACCCTGCTCGAAGAGATCGCGGAGGCCGCGGTCGATGGCACCCGGAAGACGCTCTTGACGGAGCTGGCGACCGTCCCGCTCCTGATCATTGACGACCTCGGCATGCGCAAACTCCCACACTCGGCCGCCGAGGATCTGCTCGAGCTGATCATGCGGCGCTATGAACGCGCGTCAACGATGCTGACGTCCAATCGACCAGTCGATGACTGGGGCAAGCTGCTCGGCGACACCGCCGCGGTCACCGCCCTGCTCGATCGGCTCCTCCATCACGCGCACATCCTGAAGTGCGGACCAAAAAGCTGGCGGACGAAAGTCCACACGGACTTGCGGACGGAGGACACCTCGAAGTAGAACTCACCAGTCTCGGCCGCAGCAAATTGTCGGTTTTGCCCTGTCCAGAAATTGTCGGTTTTCAACTGTCCACCGAGGACGCGAATGCGTCGCTCGAGTTTTCGGACATTACGCGATTGGAATCTGACGTGCGCAGGCATTACAGGGCACGGACGTCGATGTGTCTGTCGGCACCGACTCCCAAACCAATCGTTGCGGTCTTGCGTCGCGACAGGCAATGCATCCTGTCGTGCCGACCAATTGAGCGGCCAAACGGGCGACCCGGCGCCGAACTTCTGACAACGAACCACGCATCATGGCGCTCCGATTAGTACGCCGATGGCGTTCGAGCCGCGGCGACCCGACTGCTCTGACTATTCCGGAAAGAGATCCACGCGCACGCGCGTGTCGCTACAGAGTCGAGCACATGCGCCTTTGTGATTTGCCAGGGCGGCGAGAACAGCGTCTGGGTCGAGGCAGACCTCCCCGTGAAAGCTGCGTATCAATGCGCGGGATTTCGTGACGTGTGGTTTGCAGGCTCTCTAGTGTGCGGAAATTAGCCGACGCGCGGACACAATGCCCGTATTGCGACAGCCAGGCAGTAAGCGACCTAGCGCATATCCTACGCCTTCGCGCCGCCGATGTGTTCCAGTGCCGCACATGCCTCGAGATGTGGCACGTTCCGAAGGATCGGAATGGGCCGCCGAGTCGGGATTTGCTGCGACTCAAGAAACTCGAGGGAGATGGATCCTCTCGAATGCACCGATGAGTCAGTGGAATACAACGACGCGCCTGCAGCCCGTGCAATTTGAGTGGGAGAAGAAGCCGCAGCCTCGCGCGGTGCGTCTGGTCAGTAAGTCGGCGCAGGTCGGTGATCTCGTGCGTGTGACTGTCGCAGGCGTCGAGGTTGAAGGCCAGATTGAGGCTATCGAGTCCTCTACCCTCCATGTGCGGATCGGCCGTCGCCTGTTCTAGAGCGGCGGAAGTAGTCAGGTACACAGGCGCGAACTGTCCCTGAGGATTTCTCTGCGTCAGCGACCGCTGTTGGTGTATCGCGGTCCACTGCGGTCCTTGCGTGCTCATTCTCTGCCTCGCTGTGTGGCCGTCTTTGGTCGCAACCGTGAGGACGGAATTATCCGCGCCCAACACTGATATTCGCCACGCGACGAAGGCCGATCTCGCGATCCACGGTCCATTTCTGACGGCACCGGAGTTGCTCACATCGTTATGTAATTGCAGAGCGATGAGAGTGTCATCGATCCGCGGAACCGAAGGAAATAGAGGGTCAGTGGGCGGCTAAGACTCGCCGCGCAATCAACGCGATGCGGCGGCTGCTCGAAAGCGGTTCGCGTGTGGTTGATGAAAGGCACATTATGTTCTCCGCGCGAACCACGTGTCCTGAGTGCGAGAGTCCCACGGCCGTCGACCTCGCCGATCTGCTGCACTCTCCCTACGTCGATTTCTTCCGCTGCCGCGGGTGCCGTTCCTGGTGGATGGTTCCTAAGGGGAAAGACGGGCCAGCCACACGCGTCATCTTCGGTGAGCCCGACTGGGCAGAGAACGCGGTTAGGCGGGCTGAGTCGTCAGCCCGAGACCATTCAGCCGCACGATCGACGCACTCATGAACCTGAGATTGGGGGCCTCCCCATTGAGTCACCGGCAAACGTTTCGCTCAACCGTTCGTCTGTGAAGCGGACGAGCGAAGCGCGTTGAAACGTCAGATTTAGGTGTATGGAGAGCAGCTTGGTATAGGAGCGACCGCGATGCAGTCTGCACGAACACATTGCCCAGATTGTAACGACGTCGACGTCGTGAACCTTGCGGGCATTGTCTACTCGCCCCGAGTCGATTTCTTTCGTTGTGGAACATGCTTCTGCTCGTGGATGGTCCCGAAGAATGCCGATGGGCCAGCGACCCGAGTGGCAGTGGGTAAGCTGCAGCAGGCTGTAAGGTCGTTCAATGACAGGCTAGGACTACCGCTCCTGCGCGACGATTCCTTCGACATGACGATCATTTCGACCCGCTTTTTCGGCGGTGTGATCGGCGCGCTGCGGAATCTCATTACGTAACCGAAAGGCTGATAGAACGGAATGAGCTCGTTGGCCTTGAACTCCAACACGGCGACGATAACACGCCGACATCCGCGGGCTTGTAGTTGCTGCTCCGCTGCACGCATCAGTTCGCGTCCAAGTCCATTTCGTCGGTATACGGCTTCAACCGCAAGCTGCCGAACGTGGCCGACGTCCGGCCGAGGCTCACGGTAGCCGCAGACGCATCCCATGATTGTGGCGGTCTCGTCCTCGACGACCAGCCAAGTATCTCCACGTTGTAGCGAATCTTTGATTTCTTCTTCAGATGTGGCGTCGAAATACTCGCGTTCATCGGCGCACGCACGACTGAGGAAGGATGCAAGGGGCTGCGAATCGCTGACTCCGGCGATGCGAATCGGCATTCGACCGCCCGGATCAGGCGTGCAGAGGCTAAAGGCTATCTTCGCCATGAATACCTCGGGTGCGATTATGCAAATGGCGCGACGTTCAGCCGCAACGAGCGATTCGTGCATTCGGGGCGGTGGTTGCCGGGCGGTATCATCGTTCCGCGCCAGACACTGCTCGCAGTGTTGCCTAACCTATCGCGCTCAATCCAGACTGCGCCAGCCCTGAGCCACGAGGCGCTGCCGCTCTTCTTCCGCCCACGCCAACGCCTTCTCACCTGTAGGCACGACGCGGGAGTAGAGCAATAACTTATCTCGCAGAATGCGAATCTCCGCGCCACGCGGCGAGAAGCCCAGTTCGCATGAGGCGACTTTGGCGTCGTCGCCGCGCATGGTCCAAAGGAGAGCGGGCGAGGGATCGAAGGGCACTGCTCCTGGAGAATCTATCTCAGGTCGCAGACTGGCAGGAACCTCGCAACTGGCACCAGCCTGCGCGACGCGAGTGTGTCGCTCGCCGGGCGTGAGCGGGCGTCGACACGGCACGCCAGAATGCCGCTCATGGGCAGGTCAGGATTGAGCCGTTCACGAACGCGCCGCTGTTCCTTCGTCAGTGCCTGGATAAGAGTCTGTCGACATCGACCGCTGGGGTCGTTCGAATCCGATTCGAGCGGATTGACGCCAAGGACGTGGCGGTCGTGTCTGTGGCAGCCGCTGGTAAGCCCGTCCCCTCTCGCTTGTCCCAACTTGATCTTTGTGGTCCGAGCGAGCACCACAGGAGTCCTGTTCTTGGCCCCTTTTGTGCCCGAACGCTCAACTTCGTGCGTGGTCACTTCAACCGAGGCGATCGCGCGACGCGCGTGCTCGGGTACCCCACAGAAAGTGTCAGGCTGCGAGCCTCCGCACCTTCTGGATCGTAGCTGTCGAGCAGCCCACTCGTTTCGCGGCTTCCCGCACCGACAGGTCTGCACACTCCGCGATACGAGCCCGCAACCCGTCGTCCACGGGGCGTCCGAGACGCTTTCCCTGTGCCCTGGCCCGATCGAGCCCGAGAAGTGTCCGTTCGCGCAGCCGTTCACGCTCGAACTCGGCCACGCTCGCGAAGATGCCGAACGCCATGCGGCCGGCCGGCGTCGTGGTGTCCAGCCCTTCCCCAAGCGTCACCAGCCCCACGTCCAGGGCGCGCAACTCGTCAAGCAGGTTGATCAGGTGGCGCATGTCACGCCCGAGCCGATCCAGCTTCCAGCACACAACGGCGTCGAACCTCTTACGCTTAACGTCCTTCATCATCGCGTCGAGTTGTGGCCTGCGGTCCTTGCTGCCCGAGATGCCGCGCTCGATGAACTCGGTGGCCTTCCAATCTCGCGCCCTCACATACCGGCGCAACTCCGCAATCTGGTTGTCCGGGTTCTGATCGAGCCGTGACACGCGAACATAAAGAGCAACCTTCATCGACTTCATTCAGTCGTTGCCTCCAGCCCGAATGTATCACAATACGACCGATTATGAATACGGCTGAATGCGCGGACCCGTACGAGATCTTGTTCGACAAACCCGCCCACTCCGGCGCCGAGTCCTGACCCGATTACTGATACAGGGCGGGTTCCACGATCAGAAACGAGTGTGGAGCGTCCGATCTGGCAGGCGTTTGACGGTCCAGGACGAGTCGGGCGAGCAGTTCGGCGATGAGCGGCTGGCCGTTCTGCTGACGGAGCACAAGGACTAGCCGCTCGGAGAGATCTGGTTCGACCGATTTGATTTGATCAGCGAGGCTTCAGTTGAGCAGAAGCGAAATCGGCGACGTCACGGTGTCGTCAATCGTGGTGGCCACGAGGAATCGCCCGTTGGACGAGACGTCGTATTGTTGCCTCGTGTAGGCATTTGTCCCGCCACCTGGAATTGCGGGTCTGAAAGGGGCCAAGGCGCCGGCGTGCGCGTCGCTCATAGAAGATGGCGATCACGCCGATGCCAGTCATCAAGGCCGTCGACGGCTCCGGAACCACCTGCGCATGTGTCACGTCGTCCAAATGAAAATTCGAGATGTTCCCGTTCATCTCGATCGGAGTGATTCTCACTGAGAGGATCCCTGCTTCGGATCGGAAGCCGCGGAAGAGATTAGTCGTGGGCGTGCCAGTAAGGATTGTGTCCACCAACAAAACGCCGTCCGCAGCTTCGACAACAATCTGGAATTCAGCGGGGGGAATGCCTCCAATGCCTATCAGGAAGAGCCCAACGGTATTCGTCGAACCTTGGTCCGGGAACGTAAGGTTTGCCGGTGCGATCACGTTGCGCTGAACCAACGTGTTTGGCGCACTCGTAGTGACGAACAAATCGCTGGCGAACCACACTGCCGACGGATTCGCTGACGTATAGGCGACACCGTTAAGCACGATACCTCCGACGCCGAGATCGGTGTCGGCCGGAAACTCGTCAAACGTTTCCGTACTGAACACGGTTCCTGGCGGCACCGAACTGTAAAAAGCGTTCGGATCGGTCGACACTATGATTGGACCTGCACTCGCGCCGGACCCCGTGACGAGTGCGATTAGCAGCTAAAGATCAAGACTCGGAGGGGAAGCTGGCTTGGCGTTCGCATTGGTCTCCTCACCATATGAACACTGCCTGCAAGCATACACCGTTGGGTTTGCGTTTGGCGTCACGAGGACTGCCGTCACCGCCGCCACCCAGGGCAACGCGCGACGCCAACCCGACGAACGCGAGGTCGTGAGCTCCGCTCTGGGAACCTCTGGCACCGACGCGGTCAACGCCTCGGTGATTTCGACTCGGGCATCGCCAACGTGCTGCAGCCGTTCCTTGCGATCCTTGGCAAGACATCGCCGGACGAGCTGTCTGATCGCACCTGGGGTGTTGGCGGAAGCCGGGTGACATCGGGCTCGCGTTCGAGTACCTGTGCCAGAGTGTCGCTGACGGTCGCGCCGTCGAAAGGCCTCTGTCCAACCAGCATCTCGTAGAGGAGTGCACCGAACGCCCACACGTCCGATCGGCGGGAATCCCTGGCCTGCTCGGGACTCATGTAGCCAGCAGTGCCGAGGATTAGTCCTGTCGGGTCTCGAATTCCGCATTCTCTCGCTGAATCCAAGATTGCGGCAACGTTGCGTGGCGCCTGACGTCTGACCTACGCTGGCTCGCGCATGAAGGACCTCCTGCTCGTCCTGCTTCACGTGGCCGTTATAACCGCGAGGGTGTGTGGCCCCGGTGGCGTGCGCGCGGTGATCGCGGAGAATCTCCTGCTCAAGCAGCAACTGATCGTCCTGCGCCGTGCTCGCCAGCGGGCGCCGAACCTGACGCTGAGGGACCGGCTACTCTTCGGATTCGGGTCGCTCTTCCTCAGTCCGGAACGAATCCGAAGTGTCGCCATCGGCGTACGCCCCTCGACGCTCCTGTCGTTTCATCAGGCGCTGGTGCGTCGCAAGTACCGCCGACTGTTCTCATCGAGCCCCTGCGCGAAGAAGGCTGGACCGAAGGGGCCGAGCGAGGCACTCATCCAGGCCATCGTCGAGCTCAAGTCGCGCAATCCTCGGTTCGGCTGTCCACGGATTGCGCGCATCATCTCGCACACGTTCGGGGTCGAGATCGACAAGAACGTCGTGTACCGCGTGCTGTCGAAACACGATCGCAGAGCCCCGGGCGGAACTGGGCCCTCGTGGTTGTCGTTCATCGGACACACGACCGACAGCCTGTGGAGCGTGGACCTCTTTCGCTGCGAGTCCATCGTGCTCCGAAGCTACTGGGTGCTCGTGGTCATGGACCAGTTCACGCGTCGCCTCGTCGGAGTCGGCGTGCACTGCGGTGCGGTCAAGAGCGCCGACCTCTGCCGCATGTTCAACGCCGCCATTCAGGGTCGGGGCGCATCGCGCCGTCTCAGTACCGATCATGATCCGCTGTTCGAGGCGCACCGTTGGAGGGCAAACCTTCGGATTCTGGAGATTGACGAAATCAAGACCGTGCCTCATGTGCCCCTGTCACACCCCTTCGTGGAGCGCCTGATCGGGACGATGCGGCGAGAATTTCTCGACCAGGTGCTGTTCTGGAATGCTCGTGATCTTGAACAGAAGCTTGCTGACTTCCAGGCCTACTACAACGCGGCACGCAGCCACGCGTCATTGGAGGGCCACACGCCGTTGACCTTCGCCAGCGGACACACGCTGGCCCGAGCCGAGCTGGACAATGTGCGTTGGGTCTCACACTGCCGGGACTTGGTCCAGCTCCCAGTGGCAGCCTGACAACGAATTCGAGCAAGAGTAGCGCGGCCACCTACTATGCCAACGTCAATAGTTTTACCCGGACGTGATATTGGCGACGGACACGCTGCGAGAGATTCCCCGCCTGCCGACAAAATCTCGCGGCGCCGCGGTAGACGCCGAGGACGGACCCCGGTCCCTCCGTTACCGGCTTCAGACCATTAGCCGCGATACAGCACGCGCGGCTGTTAGTCTCTGAGACGGCATAGTGGTTGCACCACTTGCCAAATTGTGGCCACCGCAGCGGTTCGGCTTGATCGTCGGGTCTTTCCATTCGAGCTGACGGTGGCCTTTCTGCGATGTCCTGCGTCCTACCCGGACACGCCAACGGCCGTCATCGCCTCCGAAACGCACATGTCGTGGGTATTTCTCGCCGACGACTACGCGTACAAACTCAAGAAGCCAATCCGTTACGACGGCCTCGATCTCAGTTCACTGGAAATGCGCCGGCAAAGTTGTGAGGAAGAGGTGCGGCTCAATCGGCGGCTGGCACCGCAGGTGTATCTGGGGGTCTCGGCGATCACACAGGCGCCCAACGGTACACTGGCTCTCGATGGGCACGGAGAGGCGATTGACTGGGTGGTCAGGATGCGCCGGCTGCCCGCCGACCGCATGTTGGATGCCCTTATCGTGAGCCGGCGTGCCGCGAACCACGAGCGCGAGATCCATATCGTCGCCAGATACCTGGCGGAGTTCTTTGCCGCAGCTCGCCCTGAAGTGGTGTCGGCTGGCGACTACTGCGCGCGGCTCGAGCGCGGCGTGCGCGAGGACATGGAGGCGCTCGCGGCGCCTCGATACGGACTTTCCCGCGACCGGCTGGAAGCGCTCGTGCGCGGGCAGCTCGAGCTGCTCGGTCGAAGTCCGTTGCTCTTCGAGCAACGGGTGCAGGCTGGCCGCATCGTCGAGGGACATGGCGACCTACGTCCCGAGCATATTTGCGTGCGTCATGAACCCGCGATCATCGACTGTCTGGAGTTCTCGAAGGACCTTCGAGTGCTCGACCCGCTCGATGAGCTCGCATTCCTGGCGCTGGAGTGTGAACGTCTTGGTGGCCTGCCGGTGGGCTCGTGGTTTCTCGATGCGTATCGTGACGTAGCGCGTGATGATCCCCCCGCGGTACTGTTGGACTTCTACAAGGTGTACCGCGCCCTCCGGCGCGCAAAGATAGCCGTACGGCACCTGGACGATCCCACCGCGCCGGATCCCGACTGTTTCGCGGCCAGAGCCCAGCGCTACCTCGAGCTGGTCGAGCCGGTCGCGGTCAACAGCGTGTCCAGAAAGTTCCCGGATTCAAGGGTCTAGCAGATCGCCCAGCGAACTCCCGTCGTGCAGTCGGCGAATTGCCTCGGCGAACAGGGGAGCGCTCTCGAGGACCAGCAGCTTCCCGGCGACCGCCGTCTCGTCCAGTGGGGTTGGGGGAATATGGTCAAGGACGATAATCCTGTCGATCGGTGCGCGCCCTAGGACGTGCGAAGCTTCCGGCACAAATGCTCCATGTGCTGCGACGGCAACTATGGTCAGTGCCCCTGCCTGCCTGCACGCGTCGGCGGCGCGTCCCAGCGTCGTGCCTCCGCTAATCAGATCGTCGACAAGGATGGCTGTTCGCCCCTTCATGTCCCCGACGACGAGGTCTCCGCTCACGACGTTCTCACTGCGACGCTTCTCGATGAAGCCAGCCGGTACGGGACGCCCGAGCCGTTGAGCGAGCACATCGCGATAGCTGTTCGCACGTTTAATCCCTCCAAGGTCCGGCGACACGAGCACAAGCTCGCGGTCCGCGAACTGACTCGCGATGACATCGGCGAAGATCGCGCGGGCACCCAGGTGCTCGGTTCGACAGCGGAACGCATTCTGAAACGCAGCTAGGTTGTGCGCCTCCAGTGTGACGACCCGATCCACGCCCACGGCTTCGAACAGCGCTGCGACATAGCGTGTGGTGACTGGATCTCGATGTTGTGTCTGTCGATCCTTTCGCGAGTACCCCAAGTACGGCACGACCGCGGATATTCGTTGCGCGCCGGCATCTCTGAGTGCGCCCAGGAAGAAGAGCAGCCGGCACAACTTGTCGTTGACGCTCTGGGTTGCTTGACCGTGCAGCGACTGGACTACGTAGACATCTGCTCCTCGGACACTTTCGAGCGGCCGAGCCTTGTGCTGACCCCACTCGAACTCGCGCTCCTCATGAGCCGCTAGTCGAGTGCCCAGATGACTGACTACTCGTTCCGCAAACGGCTGGCCCGAGTACAGCGAAAACACAGCGAGGGGCGCTTGGAACACGGCGCAATCTTACTTCCGGATGACGATGCAGTCGCTCCGCCAATCACCGCGGCCGAATGTCGATCGTTGGCTGGCTCCGTGATTGGCAGTGCGGTTACTTTCTCGGTAGCACGAGAAGGAATCGCGGTTAAACCCTTCAGGATCGGGTGGGGACAGCCATCCCGGCGAAGTAGTCCTACGCCGCTGGAAATCCTCCACTATCCCCGTAGATAGGATGAGGCGGCTCGGTCCGATGGGCGAAAGCGTCGATCTGAACGACCAAGGACCGCCAGTCGATGGCGCAGGGCAAGACACTCAAAGAGGAGGTCCCGACGCACAGACCGCGCGATCCGAAGGGCCACGATCGTGCGAAGGGCAGCACGCACTGGCTGTAGAATCGCCCTCCGCTACGCGAGCGTCACGATTCTTCTCGGATGTGATTTTGGCGAAGCAGAACTCGGCGGGCTGAGGCCCGCCGCCTATGCCAGACGGCTGATGATGGAAACGAGTACAGTCACCGCCGGACTCTAAAGCCGACTGCTACTCAAAGCGGGGGACGTCGCATCTATCACAGTCCTATCACAATCATTGTGTCAACTTAAGCGAACAACCCGGCATAGAGGGCACCAGCCACTCAGAGTAGTGTTTGGTGAGTTTGATGATACCCCTGGTCACAGGACACAAGTCGAATCGATGAGGGCCAATCTCCCGCCACGCTTGGAGGTGGTCTATCGCGGCCAGGCGCAGCTTCACCGACCGCTCGACGAAGGAATCGCAGACATCTGCCGGCGGACCATTGTCCGTCTGGCCACAGAAAAACAAGACGTCAGGATATCCTTCGCGTGACCGAGGAGCGTCAGCCACGAGGGACCCATCGCACCAGGGTCCGGTCGCTAGCGGGCCGCAAGGACACGGCGCACTACGTCCTTATCGATGTCGGCACCAAAGGCGAGTGTGATCTGCTGGGCGATGCGCGGATAACCCCACGTGGGGTTGCGCCGCTTGACCTCGACAATGGCGTCATCAGTTCTTTGGACGGACCCTTGGGGCCAGTGCGTCGGCGCGCTGGTGAAAATAGCGATCGGTACTTACGAGTGCGCAACGACTGATGGAAGCCCAGGATCGTCGACGGTCTGATCACGATCGCCGAGCGGATGACACGGGCAGGGCGCATGAAGAGCGAACATACGCCGGCGAGGATCCGATCCGACGCTCGGAGGTTCGGCGACCGCTGTCGCGAGCGATTGAGAATCAGCAATTGATGTTTGACCAAAAGAGATTCGGCCACGACAGCCCGCAGACCGCCGGGGCCGGTCAGCCGAGCCACCGTCACGATTCCGTGAACCAGCAGGATGATCAGGTCGCGCATCGGGACAGCTTACCGACCCCATTCCTGGGATCACGAGACTTGATATCTCAGTGGATTCCAGGACGGACTAGGAATTCGCCACCCACACCTTCCGGCTGCTCTTCGTCCTCATCATCCTCGCGCACGACCGTCGGAGAGCATCGTCACGCGTACGGCGAGGACTGACATGCGGGTGCCGAGCGTCGAAATGGTCTGCCCTGGCCTCATTTTGACTTTTCGATCGTCACAGCGGGCCGCGCACGCCGGGACCGAACCGCCGCCGACGTGCCCGCCGGCGCAAGATCCACCGTTCACAAGCGACTGCGCCGTCGGCGTCATGGCTGCAGCGTGAGTGCCTCCCCGGCCGCCTACGACTTGCGGAACAGCACCAGGTAGAGCGAGGCCGGCTGGCTGTTCGCGCTCCAACTGGAGATGGTCCGCACGTGTGTCAACGCCACGCCGACTTCGCGTTCAACGACGCCGGGCGGCACGCCATGTCCGAGGCGGTTCGAGGGCACACCGGATGGCACTTCACTGTTCGGGCGGGGTGGGAAGTCAATCACGGCCAGCCGGCCGCCGGGTTTCAACGCCGCGGCGAGGCTTGTGACGATGGAATCCGGCTGCGTCAGGTGATGGTACGCATCTCGGATCAGGATCGCGTCGCAGCAGAGCGCGGGAAGGTTCGAGGTGTTCGTCGCTCCTTCGATCACGATGACGTTCCCGAACCCGTCACGCTGCGCCGCAGCGCGCAGCGCCGCCAGCTGCGTTGCGCCAACGTCGGTTGAGTAGACGCGGCCCGAGGGACCGACGACCGTGGAGAACCGTATCGTCCACGCACCGAACCCCGCGCCCACGTCGGCGATGGTCATACCCGGCTTCAGCTCGAACAACTTCACGAGCTCGGGCACCTCGAGCTCGGCAGCCTTGATCTGCGCCTCGGTTAGACCGGTCTGTTGCGAAGCGCCCGGCGCCGTTAGCAGAAGAACCAACCCCACCGTAACAAGGACGCGTCGCATGAGTGGCTCCTGTGCGAGGGAGTATAACAGTGAGGCCGATGCTCGAATGCCTGGCGCGTCGGCCCCGTCATGTTCGGGTCAGCTCGCACTCGGACAGGCGTTCATCGATGCGGATTCTGCGCGACAGCGGTGCTGTTTGACGCGAGGACCGGGTGCGCCTACCATGCCCCAGGTTGCGAAGAGAGATGGCGACGGCGGCCGCTGGAGGAGTCATGGCGATAGAGATGACGAGGCGAGAGACCCTGAGGCGAGGCCTCGCGGCCGCGGGCGCGCTGGCGCTCGTGCCCGAGTGGGCGCTGCCGACGCTGGCGCAGGGCGAGACCGACGTAAGCTTCACCGACGTCCCCGCGACGTTCAACTTCAGCCCGCCGACAGGAAACAATCGCTTCCTCGACCTCCGTAAGATCGACGGCCTCCTCACACCAGCCGACCAGTTCTTCTTCATCCAGCACTACAACAAGCCCGAAATCGATGCGGCTTTGTACCGACTGAAGTTCACGGGGCTCGTCAGCAAGCCGACGGAGCTCTCGCTCGCCGATCTCCGGTCGATGCGTTCCATCGACGTCGTCAATGGCTACGAGTGCTCGGGAAACAGCGCGCGCTCGGTGCAGGGACTGTCGTCCAACGGACGGTTCACCGGCGTCAGGCTGCGAGACGTGCTGCGACGTATCGGCGTCGATGACAAGGTGCGCGAGGTCGTCTTCTTTGGCGCCGACAAGGGCAACGAGGACGTTGTCTTTCGGACGAACACGTTGAAGGTGCAGCAGCAGTTCGCGCGGAGTATCACACTCGAGAATGCGATGAAGCCCGAACCGCTGCTCGCCTGGGCACTCAATGGCGCACCGCTCGATCGGAATCACGGATTCCCTTTGCGCGTCGTCATGCCCGGCTGGTACGGCGTGGCCAACGTGAAGTGGCTGGCTGAAATCCGCTTGCAGGAGAACCGGTTTCTCGGCAACTACCAGGCACGGTGGTACCGCACGGTGCGCGCTGTCGGCGGCACGGGCGAGTTGACCGACACCGAGACGCAGTTCATCGAGACCGAAGTGACGACGCTCAATCTCAAATCCGTGATCGCCCGCGTGCGCACGAGCGCGGGCGCGCACCAGGTGCTCGGCTTCGTGCTGAACGATGGCACACCGCTTCGCTCCGTCGAGGTGAAGGTCGACGAGGGGCCCTGGCAGCGGGCGACGCTGGACCCGGCGAACACGCAGTACTCCTGGAAGCTGTTCACCTATCGGTGGGAGGGCGCGACCCCAGGGGAGCACACACTCGTGTCGCGGGCAACCGACGTGAGCGGCGTCGTGCAGCCAACGGCCGTAGAGCTGGCGCGAAAGAAGACGTTCCTTGAGGACAATTCACAGTATCCGCGCAAGGTCATGATCGCGTAGAAGCGCGGACGCCGCGAGTCGCTCGATCCAGCGCGCACAGCTCGGCGTCGATTTGCGCCGCTGTGACTGCGTCTCATCACCTTCATCCGCCAAGGCTGGCGCACGCCGTTCCTCATTCCCGTCCGCGGTGGCCTTTCGAAGGCGTCGGACGACAACAAGAATAAATAATGCGGACGTGGTTCCCGGTGAGTAGACTGTGCTCGAACTGGAGGTGAGCGGTGGCCATCTCACGACGTGAAGCGATCTGCATTTCGGGATCGACCGTGGCAGCGATGTCCGTGGGTGGGCTGCTGCCCGCGAGTCTACAGGCGCAGACCCAAGCGCCTCAGGAGCCGTGGCCGGACCAGCTCGTCGAGCGGCCTCTGCGCCAGGGCTTTCCGGCACCGCTTCCACTTCAGCCCGATGGTTCGGCGCCGGAGCATCCGGCGAGCGCCGCGGGACCTATTGCGGATCCGCTCATGTGGCGCACCCCAAACCGCCAGACACCAGAAATCGAATTCGACTATCAGAAGATGAAGATCAAGGTGGATACGCGCGGCCTTGCGAAGCTCACAGGCACGCTGCGTTTCGCGGACCTGGAGCGGCTGCCGCGTGTGACGCAGACCTTTCTGCTCCAGTGCGGCGCTCCTAGCCCCCGCGGCATCGTGAAGTGGACTGGCGTCCGTTTCAGTGCCTTCGCGGACACGCTCGGTCTCATCCCGGAGGCGCACTACTGCCGCTTCGTAGCGTCCGACCGCCACTACGTCGATGAGTCGGTGGCAACGCTGAGACACCCGCAGGTCATCCTCGCATGGATGATGAACGACGCCCCGATTCCGCCCAGGCACGGGGCGCCGCTCCGGCTCATCATCCCGTTTCGCTACGGCAATCGGAGCATCAAGGCGATCACCGAGATTGTGTTTGGCACGCCAAGCCTGCCCATGCCGCCACTACCGGCTTGAGAAGATACCGAAGGGGTGAGCTCGCGAGGAGGGAATCCTCCCACTGCTCACCCCTGTTGCCCGCGGCGCCGTACCAGGTGCCCGCATGAAGGCGACGTTGTCCTTCTTCTCTTGAGGGAGAAGCTTCAGGTCCAGCACCAGATTGAAGAACTCCACGGTGTCATCCAGCGTCAGCAGCCGGTCGTCGTGAAGGTAGGGCGGCGACTGCTAGATCTCAACCGGAGTTTCGGCGAGTGTGGGCACCTGAACGTCGCGGGCAAGCTGTACTTGCTCTTCCTCGACACCGACATCGACGTCGTAAGGTGCGAAAAAGCCGCCGAGGCCAGGCGAATCGATGGGTGCCGGTCGGCGGCGGCGTCTCGACCGAGTAGCCTCTCGCAATGCCCCATGCGCTGCAATTCCTCGTACTGACTGTTGCTGGCTGGGTGAATCGTCATCAAGAAGATCTGATCGACTATCTCCGAGAGGAGAATCGCGTCCTCCGCGAGCAACTTGGTCCGCGACCGCTTCGGCTCACAGACGACCAGCGCCGTCGACTCGCGGTGCGCGGCAAGCAACTTGGCCGGCGCGCATTGATGCAGGTGGCCGGCGTTGTCACGCCGGGCACGATCCTTCGCTGGTACCGGAGGTTGATCGCCCAGAAGTACGACGGCAGTCCTCGAAGACGGCGAGGCCGTCCCGTGACGCTCCGAGAGATCGCTGACCTCGTAGTGCGCATGGCGGGCGAGAATCCGCAGTGGGGCTACACCCGGATCCAAGGTGCGCTTGCCAACCTCGGTCACGAGGTCGCCCGGAACACGGTGAAGCGGATCCTGCAGGACCATGGGATCGACCCGGCCCCCGAGCGGAGTCAGCGCACGCCTTGGAAGATGTTCTTGCTGGCGCATTGGGCCGGCCTCGCCGCTGCCGACTTCTTTACTGTCGAAGTGCTCACGCTGGCCGGTCTCAAGCGGTACGTCGTGTTCTTCGTGATCGAACTGGAGACGCGCCGCGTACAGATCGCCGGCATCCACCCCCAGCCCGGCGGCGCATGGGTGGAGCAAATGGTCCGGACGCTCACGGACCCCGTTGATGGTTTCTTGCGAACCACGCGCTGTCTCATTCACGACCGGGACCCCTGTACACCCGTGTTGTGACCGACATCTTGACGAGCGGCGGGGTGCAACCCATTCGGCTACCGCCGAAGAGTCCCAATCTCAACGCGTACGCCGAACGGTGTGCGCCACGAAGGCGCAGAGAGGAGAAGCGTGATGTAACGCAGTTACCTCACTGCAGCTTTGCTGCACAAGAGATGAGGGTCGGCCCCTCGGACTCGGACTGCAGGGTCAGAGTCCAAACCA
>Ga0247825_10001121_pt1 | contig 17451 bp, 9 predicted proteins | sample 13C_Vanillin_Day_FD_194413 | JGI IMG/M metagenome (GOLD analysis project Ga0247825, IMG submission 194413) | Soil microbial communities from agricultural site in Penn Yan, New York, United States - 13C_Vanillin_Day48 | ecosystem: Environmental > Terrestrial > Soil > Agricultural land | place... | reverse complement strand
CCCCCGCGCAGGACATGCGCCTGCAGGCCCGTGTGGACCAGACCATCACCGCCTTCCGGCTGCGCGGCCACCTGCGCGCCACGCTGGATCCGCTGGGCCGCCCCCGCCCGCCCCTGGAGCACGTGGCGGACATGCCCATGGTGGACGAGAAGCACTTCTCCACCCAGGAGTTGGAGCAGCCCATCGAGAGCGGGAGCGTCTTCACCGAGCCCCGGGTGAAGCTGTCGGAGCTGCTCTCCCGGCTGCGCCGCACCTACTCCGGCTCCATCGGCGTCGAGTTCATGCACATGCTCGACAGCGAGCGTCGGCGCTGGCTCATGCGGCGCATGGAGCACAGCGAGAACCGCCTGGTGTTCTCGAAGGAGGATCAGCGCCACCTGCTCACCAAGCTCTCCTACGCCGAGGGCTTCGAGAACTTCCTCCACACCAAGTACGTAGGCGTGAAGCGCTTCAGCCTGGACGGCGGTGAGAGCCTCATCCCCATGCTGGACGCCGTGCTCGAGGTGGGCGGCAGCATGCAGCTCAAGGAGGTCGTCATCGGCATGGCCCACCGCGGCCGCCTCAACGTGCTGACGAACATCCTCCACAAGAGCCCGGACGAGATCTTCAGCGAGTTCGAGGGCCCGGCGGACCCCAAGGCCTACATGGGCCGCGGCGACGTGAAGTACCACATGGGCTTCTCCTCGGATCACACCACGCGGGGCGGGGCGAAGATCCACCTGTCGCTGGCCTTCAACCCCAGCCACCTGGAGGCGGTGGATCCCGTGGTGGAGGGCCGCGTGCGCGCCAAGCAGGAGCGCAGCGGGGACAAGGAGCGCACGGCGGTGATGCCGCTGCTCATCCACGGGGACGCGGCCTTCATGGGCCAGGGCGTCGTCGCCGAGACGCTCAACCTGTCCCGGCTGGAGGGCTACGAGACGGGCGGCACGCTCCACGTCGTCATCAACAACCAGGTGGGCTTCACCACCGATCCGCACGACTCGCGCTCCTCCATCTACGCCACCGCCGTGGCGCAGATGCTGGACGTGCCCGTCTTCCACGTGAACGGGGATGACCCGGAGGCCTGCGTCCACGTGGCCCGGCTGGCCGCCGAGTTCCGGCAGACGTTCAAGAGCGATGTGGTCATCGACCTCATCTGCTACCGGCGCTACGGGCACAACGAGGGCGACGATCCGTCCTTCACCCAGCCGCACATGTACGAGCTGATCCGCAAGCAGCCCACGGTGCGCACGCTGTACGCCAAGGCGCTGGCCGAGCGCGGCGGCATCTCCGCCGAGGAGTCCGAGGCCATCAAGCAGGCCTGCCTCAAGGAGTTCGATGACGCGCTCACCCGCATCAAGGCGGCGCGCCAGTTCAAGGAGCCCAGCGCGCTGGAGGGCCTGTGGAAGCCCTACAAGGGCGGCTCGTACAAGAACGCGCCCGAGGTGCCCACCGCGGTGGACAAGGGCCGGCTGCGCGAGGGCCTGAAGAAGCTGGCCGAGGTCCCCGCGGGCTTCAACGTCCACCCCGTGGTGGAGCGCACGGTGCTGAAGAAGCGCCAGTCCATGCTGGAGAGCGAGGAGTTGCTCTGGTCCGAGGGCGAGGCTCTGGCCTATGCCACCCTGCTCTCCGAGGGCTACGCGGTGCGCATCTCCGGCCAGGACAGCGAGCGCGGCACCTTCAGCCACCGCCACTCGGTGCTGCATGACGTGAAGACCGGGGAGAAGTTCGAGCCGCTGCAGCAGTTCTCCACCGGCCGCGCCTCCTTCCAGGTCTACAACAGCCCGCTGTCCGAGATGGGCGTGATGGGCTTCGAGTACGGCTACAGCCTGGACATCCCGGACGGGCTGACGATCTGGGAGGCGCAGTTCGGCGACTTCGCCAACGGCGCGCAGATCATCATCGACCAGTTCATCGCGGCCGGTGAGGCCAAGTGGCGCCGGCTGTCGGGCCTCACCCTGCTCTTGCCGCACGGCTACGAGGGCCAGGGCCCTGAGCACTCCAGCGCCCGGCTCGAGCGCTTCCTCAGCCTGTGCGCCGAGGACAACCTGCAGGTGTGCTACCCCACCACGCCCGCGCAGATCTTCCACCTGCTGCGGCGCCAGGTGGTGCGCCCCTATCGCAAACCCCTGGTTATCATGTCGCCCAAGAGCCTGCTGCGCCGCCCGGAGGCGTTCAGCAAGCTGGACGAGCTGGCCACGGGCCACTTCCAGGAGCTCATCCCCGACCGGAAGGAAGTGGAGCCCGCCGGGGTGACGCGCCTGCTGCTGTGCTCGGGCAAGGTGTACTACGACCTGGTGAAGGCCCGGGACGACCAGAAGGCCTGGAACATCTCCATCGTCCGCGTGGAGCAGCTCTACCCGTTCCCCTTCGACATGATGGCGGGGCTGGTGGCCAGCATGCCGAAGCTGGCCGAGCTCTTCTGGGTGCAGGAGGAGCCGCGCAACGCTGGCGGGTGGTATTTCATGTTCCCGCGCCTGCATGACGTGGCATCCTCCCGCGCAGGCGGTCCCCTGAAGATCGGCTACATTGGGCGAGCGGATGCTGCCAGCCCGGCGACCGGCTTCACGAAGACCCACGACTACGAGCAGCACCTGATCGTCGAGGAAGCCATCCTCCGAGGAACCAAGAATGGCCGTTGAACTGAAAGTCCCGCCCCTGGGCGAGTCCATCACCGAAGCCGTCGTTGGTAAGTGGAACAAGCAGAAGGGTGACGCCGTCTCCGCGGACGAGCCCCTCGTCGTGCTGGAGACGGACAAGGTCACCATTGACGTGCCTGCCCCCGCGGGCGGCAAGCTGGCGCAGATCTCCTTCAAGGAGGGCGACAAGGTCCGCGTCGGCGAGGTGCTCGGCCTGATCGACGCCAACGGTGCCACCGCCGCCGCGCCTCCGCCCGCCGCCGCTCCTCAGGCTCCGGCCCCTGCCGCAGCAACAGCCCCGGACGTGCGCATCACGCCCACCGCCGCGAACATGGCCGCGGCCAACAACGTGGATGTGACGCAGCTCCAGGGCTCGGGCGCGCAGGGCCGCATCACCAAGGACGACGTGCGCAGCCAGCTCACCAAGGGCACGCAGGCCCCTGCTCCTTCGGCTCCGTCCGCGCCGTCGGGCCCCCGGCCGAACGCGGCCCGCGAGGAGCGCGTGCGGATGACACCGCTGCGCAAGCGCGTGGCCGAGCGGCTCATCCAGGCCCAGTCCACCGCCGCCATCCTCACCACCTTCAACGAGGTGGACATGGGCGAGGTGATGGCGCTGCGCAAGAAGTACAACGAGAAGTTCCAGGCCAAGCACGGCGTCAAGCTGGGCTTCATGAGCTTCTTCGTCCGCGCCTCCATCGAGGCCCTCAAGGTCTTCCCGCAGATCAACGCGGAGATCGACGGCGAGGACGTCCTCTTCAAGCACTACTACGACATCGGCGTGGCGGTGTCCGGCTCGCGCGGCCTGGTGGTGCCGGTGCTGCGCGACGCGGACAAGCTGTCGCTGGCGGAGCTGGAGAAGCAGATCGCCGACTACGGCACGCGCGCCCGCAACGACAAGCTCACGCTGGCGGAGCTGCAGGGCGGCACCTTCACCATCTCCAACGGCGGCATCTTCGGCTCCATGCTGTCCACGCCCATCCTCAACCCGCCGCAGACGGGCATCCTGGGCATGCACAACATCGTGGACCGGCCCGTGGTGCGCGACGGGCAGATCGTCATCCGCCCCATCATGTACCTGGCGCTCTCCTATGATCACCGGCTGGTGGACGGCCGCGAGGCAGTACAGTTCCTCGTGCGTGTCAAGGAGTGCATTGAGGATCCGGAGCGGCTGTTGTTGGAAGTGTGATGACGTAAACGCCTCAATTCCATAATCGCGTCTGGACTTCGTGCAGTGGCCCCCACTAGAACGAGAGCGCCTTCCGGTAGTCGGGGGGCTGAAGAACCCGGGGGCTCCGGCGCCGCCCGTTACGAAGGACGCAAAATGGCAACTGGTACCGTGAAGTGGTTCAACGATGCGAAGGGCTTTGGCTTCATCACGCAGGACGGAGGTGGCGAGGACGTGTTCTGCCACCACACCGCCATCAACATGGACGGCTTCCGTACCCTGCAGGAGGGGCAGAAGGTGCAGTTCGACGTGACTCGCGGCCCGAAGGGTCTGCAGGCCCAGAACGTGCGCCCGGCTTAAGCGCGCCCTCCAGCCACTCCTCACGGACTGGCGGGTGAAAGAGGCTCGGTCCCCCTCGGCGGGAACCGGGCCTCTCTCATTCTGAGCATCTGGCTCCAGGTGCTTCTGCCGCTCATAATGCCCAGTGATGCGGCTGCTCCAGAAAACCATCGCCAGGCGCTTCGTACTGGAGGCCGAGATCGGCGAGGGGGGGATGGGCACCGTCTACCGTGGACGAGATGAAGAGACAGGCGCGCCGGTCGCCGTGAAGCTGATTGCAGGCAAGGCGGAACAGGACCCCCGCTTCATGCGCGAGGCCCACGTCCTCTCCAATCTCAACCACCCAGCCATCGTCCGCCATATCGCCCACGGCGTGGACGAGGGCCTGCCGTATCTCGTCATGGAGTGGCTCGAGGGAGAGGACCTGGGCGCACGCCTCAAGCGGGAGCGGTTATCGCTCGTCGAGAGCGTCGAGCTTGCCCGGCGCACCGCGGAGGCACTCGCGGTCGTGCACGCGCACGGGCTCATCCACCGCGACATCAAGCCCAGCAACCTCTTCCTGAGCGGCGCAAAGATGGAAGGGGTGAAGGTCATCGATTTCGGCCTGGCACGGGCCTACGGCACCATCCAGCCGATCACCCAGGCCGGGGCGATCCTCGGGACGCCCGGCTACATGTCACCGGAGCAGGCGCGGGGAACCCATGACATCGACGCGCGCACGGACCTGTTCTCCCTGGGCTGTGTCCTGTTCCACTGCCTGACCGGACGAAGGCCGTTCTCCGGCGAGCACCCCATCGCCATCCTGGCCAAGCTGGTGTTCGAGGAGCCCCCCCGCCTCAGTGACCTGGCTCCCGGCATCCCCCTGCCGCTGGAGGCCCTGGTGTCCCGGCTGCTTGCAAAGAACCCCGCCAACCGCCCCGGGGATGCCGCGAGCGTGGCGGCCATGCTCGCCGCACTCGATCAGGACACACTGGCCCACTCGCCTGACTCCACCACGCGCGCGACGATCCTCACCCATGTCGAGCAGCGGCTCGTCTCGGTGCTCCTCGTGCGAGAGGCGGAGGCCTCCGAGGAGCCCACCGAATCCATGCCGCCCACACTCATCCAGGCCGAGGCCACCCGGACGACCAGGCCCGGGAACACCCCTCTGCATGGCGTGCTCGGTGAGAGCGGCGCGCAGTTCGACCAGCTCGTCGACGGCACCCGCATCATCCTGCTGGCTGGCGGAGGAGCCGCCACTGACCAGGCGGTCCGCGCGGCCCGTTGCGCGCTCGCCGTACGCCAGGTGCTTCCCGGAGCACCCATCGCCGTGGCCACTGGGCAGGCCCGGCTCGCTGGGACCCTGCCGGTGGGCGAGGCTATCGATCGGGCCGCGGCGCTCCTCTTGAAGACCGCCACACGCGGCCCTCCCTCCATCATCGCCCTCGACGCGCTCACGGCGGGCCTGCTCGAGAGACGCTTCGAAGTGGCCATGGAGGACGGGGAGCACGTGCTCCGAGGATTGCCCTCCTCAGGCAATGTGCGCACGCTGCTCGGCAAGCCGACCAGCTGTGTAGGCCGCGAGCGTGAGCTGCGCACGCTCGAGGAGCTCCTCGATGCGTGTGCCGAAGAGCCAGCCGCGCACGCCATCCTCGTGACGGCGGACGCAGGCGTGGGGAAGTCCCGCCTGGCCCAGGAGTTCATCCAGCGGATCCGGACACGGGGCGAGCCGGTGGCGCTCTGGAGCGCTGGCGGCGATCCCATGCGAGCCGGCGCCCCCTTCGGACTGCTGGCGCAGCTCATCCGCGGCACCGCGCACCTGGTGGACGGCGAACCCGCCGAGGTGCAACGCCGGAAACTGGAGGCCCGCGTGGCCCGGCACGTCCCCCCTGCGTCTCAGCGCCGGGTGACCGAGTTCCTCGGAGAGCTGGTGGGCACGCCCTTCCCGGACGCAGACAGCGAACAGCTCCGCGCTGCTCGCCGGGATCCCATGCTGCGCGGGGATCAGATGCGCCGCGCGTGGCTGGAGTTCCTCGGGGCCGAGTGCCAGGCGCAGACCGTTGTCCTCCTGCTGGATGATCTCCACTGGGGGGATGGGCCCACCGTGGAGTACGTGGATGCCGCGCTCCGGCTGCTGCGGGAGCAACCGCTGCTGGTCGTGAGTCTGGCACGCCCCTCCGTCCACAGTGCCTTCCCCGGGCTCTGGCGGGAGCGGCGCCTCACCGGGCTGCAGCTGGGGGAGCTGTCCCGGCGCGCCTGCGAGGCCCTCGTCCAGCAGGCCCTCGGCGAGGTCCCCCGCGTGATGGCTCGCAGGCTGTGGGAGCGCTCGGCGGGTAATGCCTTCCTGCTTGAGGAGCTCGTGCGCGCCGTGGCCGCTGGCCACCAGGACGACATCCCGGGCACCGTGCTGGCGATGATCCAATCCCGCCTGGAGAGCCTGGCCCCCGAGGCACGGCTCCTCCTGCGGGCAGGGAGCATCTTTGGCCGGGTGTTCTGGCGCGGAGCCGTGGCGGCGCTGCTGGGCACCTCGGGCCAGGCGCAGCTGGAGGCGCAGCTCTCCGCGTTGGAGCAAGCCGAGTGGATCACTCCTCGGTCCGAGGCGACCTTCCACCACGAACAGGAGTTCGAATTCAGGCACGCGCTCGTGCGTGAGGCGGCCTATAGGATGCTCACCGAGGAGGACCGAGCCCTTGGCCACCGGCTGGCGGGCTCGTGGTTGGAACGCATGGGCGACCGAGATGCGATCGTGTTGGCGGAGCACTTCGACCGAGGCGGAGAACCCGAGCGCGCGGTGGCCTGGTACTGCCGCGCCGCAGAGCAGGCCCTGGCGGCCAGCGATCTCTCTGCGGCCCTCCAGCGCGCCGAGCGAGCCGTGGCGTGCGGCGCCTCGGGGGAGCTCCTCGGTACCTTGAGCCTCGTCCGGGCCGAGGCGCACGCCTGGCGCGGAGAGAATACCGAGGCCGAGAGATGGGCGGTCGAGGCGATGCGCGTGCTGCCACGAGGGAGCACGGGCTGGTACGCCGCGGCGGCACAGATGTCGGTGGCCGCGAGCCGGCTCGTGCACCGCGACCGCCTGAGCGAGCTGGCCGCGGAGCTCGAGGGAGAGACGGCGCGGGAGGTGAGCACGCCGCAGCTCAGCGCGCTCGCCCAGACGGCCCTCCAGCTCATCTTCGTGGGCGAATACGGCCGCGCCAGGTCTCTCGGAGCCAGGGTCGAGCAGCTCTCGGAGCGCTTCCCCGGCGAGCCGATGATCCGCGCCCACCTGCTCCATGGGCGCTCCCGGATGGCGCTGCTGGCGGGCGACGTCGGGGTGTACAAGCGCTGGGCCGAGGAGGCCATCGAGCTCTTCCAGCGCAGCGGTGACTTGCGCAACGCCGCCATGCTGACCGCTTTCCTGGGCTTCACCTTCATCGATTTCGGCGCGTACAAGGAGTCCGTGGAGCTGATCCGTGCCGTCCTGCCCGAGGCTGAGCGGATTGGGCTGGGCCACCTCATCGCCCACTCCAAGACGAACCTGGGGCTCGCCCTCGCCTACCTGGGGCAGCACGAGGAAGCGCGCGCGGTGGAGCTGGAGGTCATCCAGTACTGCGAGACGCACAACAGTCCCCGGCTGGAGGGGGCCGCGTGGATCTGCCTGGCAACCAACTCCCGTCTGGCTGGGGCGTTGAAGCAGGCCGAGGCCGAGGCCCGCCGCGCCGTACAGCTCTGCGAGGTCGTCCACCAGTTCCAAGCCATCGCCCTGGGGCGCCTGGCGGACATCCTGCTCGAGCAGGGCAACCTGCCGCAGGAGGCGCTGACGCACGCATCGTTGGCCATGGAGCGGCTGCGGCAGCAGGGCCTCGTAGAGGATGGGGAGATCCTCATCCATCGCACCTATGCCGAGGCACTCGAAGCCTGCGGCCGGCGCGAGGAGGCCCACGCCGTGCTTCGCTCCGCGTGGGAGCTGCTCATGGAACGCGCCTCCCGCCTCCAAGAGGGCTCCTTCCGCACGAGCTTCCTGGAGCGCGTGCCTGAGAACGCGCGTGTGCAGAGCCTCGCCCGGGCGTGGCTGGGCGAGGAAGCTACGAGGAAGTCCCCGGCCGACTCCCGAGGATGAGCTCGCCCACCGAGCCCTCGATCAGAGAGGACATCCCCGCAGCACGAGCGAACAGCTCCGCGTCGCCTCCGCCAATCGGACATGCGGCCAGCCCCATGGCCTCGGCGACCAGGCAGAGCGTCTGAAGGAGGACACCCGCATCCTTGAGGATGAGTGCGTACGCCATCGCCTCATACTTCCACATCACCCGCTGGAAGCGCGCGGCGAGGATGACCAGGACCTGCACGTCCTGCGTCTCCGCGCTGGAGACGGCCTCAGCCATCAGCCGCGCTACCTCTGGGCCAGGCTCACGCACGAGGTGGAGGCGGTGGTGCTCGGGATCGTAGTGGTGGAGCCCTGGCTCCACACCGTCGCACCGGGCGACAGCGAGGTAGAGCTCCAGTTCGTAGAGGGCACCCCCACCGGGATAGGGCCGGTCGGTCAGCTCGGTCAGCTCGCCAGTGAAGCGCCGCCGCACCCGCGCTGCGCGGTAGAGGAGCTCCCCGAGCTGCAGCGCCTGGAGTGGCGCCTGTGCGTGCGTCCGGCGGGAGCGCCGCTCTTCCAACACCCGCGTGAACGGCACATCGGCACGCTTGAGCGCTTCGATGTCCGGGCGGTAGAGCGCCAGCCCCTCCTCGGGCGAGCGCGGTGTGACGGCCGGAGGGAGGGACATGAGGCGCCCAAATCGGTACGTGGGGCCGTACGGGCCCTGGTGCCGTCCGCGCCGACTGCGGGCGTGGAAAAGAAGATCGTGCGGCTCCCAGTGTGCGAGCGCGGGCAGCTCCACGACAGCACCCTCCGCAGTCACCTCACAGAGGAGCCCGGCATCGAGCAGGAGTCCCAGCAACGGGCCGAGCACCGGCTCGGGGAGAGCGGTGGGTAGCGCCGCCAGCTGTCGAAGGGAGGACGGCGCCGAGAGATCCACGAGGAGCGCGCCCACCCGGCGATCATGGACGACGGCGCGCGCTCTCGCGGCGGGGGACTCGACGACGAGCCGCTCCCCATCGCGCCGGGAGGCCGCGAAACGCGAGAGCAGAAACCGCTCCTCCGGATCCACGGGCCGGGCAGCAAACCGGTCTCCGCTCGTGAGCGGCTCCACCGTCACCAGAGAGGTGTCCCCGAGGCAGAGGGTGTGGCGGATCAGTCCAGCGGCCGAGAGCCGCTCGAGGCATACATAGAGTGCCGCCAGGGCGAACTCTCCCCCGCTGGACAGGACCTCCGTGGCGAGCTCCTCCTCACTGGCCCCCACCCGCGCTAGGCGCTGGAGAGCAGCGAGCACGGTGGGGGCCGGGTATCCCAGCGCGACGCCAGCGGACCCTCGAACAGCCCTCGCGCCATCCGGGGTCTCTTCAAGGGTCGTGCCCTGAGAGAAGGACAAGAGGGTGCGCGGCTGCATCGTCGCTCAGAAGAAGATGGTGAGGGGGTTGAGCTGCTCCTCGCGGAGCGGGGCCTGTAGCCAGCCCAGCGCCACCGGCACATCGTAGAGCCGGCCAGGGGCCAGCCGCCGCCAGAAATGGCGCATCCCAGGCATGATGACCTTCACCACCGGGAGACCGATATCGGGCCGTGTCTGATCGAGCACGAGCGTCTCCAGCCCGTGACGCTCGGCCACGGCCACGCAGCGCCGTACGTCCTCGGCGAGATCGTCCGTCTGGATGCTCGGATAATCCGCGGCGGTGAGCACTGGCGCCTGGGGATCGAAGCCGAGGTGCGGCTGGCTCGCGAGGGTGGCGGTGTCCAGCCATGCGCGCGTCGCCTCATCCATCCCCTCACCTCCGGCCACGCTCCGTGCCATCGCCTCCACGGCGGCCATGAACTGGTTGGCCTCCGCGACGGCCCGGAGAATGCCCAGCCGCGCATCCAGGTGCGCGCCGAACCCGAAGACAAGCTGCTCGGGTCCCTCCAGGCGCCGGCTCACCGCGACGAAGGTAGGGATGCCGAGATCCGCCGTCACGTCCAGCACCCAGAGGTCTCGGCCGTTGGCGCGGTAGGCGGCCTCGAGCTGTGGGAGGTAGCTCTCTCCGAAAGCCTCCAACGCCACCCGGGGCCGCAGCAGCCGGTTGTACCACCACATGCTCACGGCATCCCGCTCGACGACCTCGAGGAAGCCCTGGAGAATGGCCTCCTCGCGTGAATTTCCCGCCGCGCAGCCGTTGGAGTCCGCGAAGCAGAACACCTGGCCGGGCGGGGATGGGTAGCCGTAGTAACAATGCGTCGCGGGCACGTACCGCGGCTCCTGACGGGTGAGCGACCAGACGGGAGCCCAATCGATCTCCACGGACTCGTCGAATGGCGCGGGAACCCGCTGGTAGAAGGCCCAGGGGAGGCGGTTCCAGTCCCGGCGGCGCTCGTACTGCGAGGCGCTGTACCCCAGCAGGATGCCGGGGTGGACGGCGGCTTCGCCCAGGTCCTTCATTCTCGCGCGGCGGCGGGGCTCGTCACCTTGGAAGGCACCAGAATACCGCTCGAGCGCCTCGCAGAGCGCGCTGGCACGCGCTTGCGCATCCGTCTTCGCCTTTCCGCCGCTCTGGTTGCGCAGATTGGCCCGCAGGTGACGCAGGTCGTCGCTGCGCAGCGCCAGATTGGGTCCCGAAGCGTAGATGTGCACCTGCGGGTCATCGCTCCGGGAGAGACGCACCAGCGCGCGGACGGCGCCGCTGAGAGGGCTGACATGCCTCTCATACGCTGCGAGGGTCTGCTCCGGGGACTGCTCCCTGAAGCCACCGTCCGAGGTGAAGTGCTTCGGCCGGGGCTGTAGCACCACGGGCCGCGGCTCGCGAGGAGCTGGATCACCACACGCGTGGCACTGGGGACGCCGGACGAGGACATGCTCCCGCAGCTCCAGCCCCAGCAGGTCCACGGTCAGCACCTTGCCCTCGAGCCGTGGACTCCTGCCCAGGACGAGCCACCTGGCCACCTCGAGAGCGGCGAGGTTCGCGGCAGCGCGCTCGCTCGCGGGCAGCGCTCCACGCGGCACGTCGAGTGGCGGTCGCGCTCCTCGCTGGCTCAGCAGGGTGGTCTCCGCGGTGCGGTTGCCTCGCAGCCGCTGGGCGAGACACTCCCAGCAGCCGGTCTCGCCCGGGCGGAAGAGAGGGCCAAGCCAGGCGTGGGTCCCCACCAGCTTGACGGGCATCCACGGACAGCGGGAGTCCAGCGCCGCGCGGTTGAATGTCTCCAGCTCCCCGCGCAGATAGTCGTCCGTCACCACCAGCGAGAGCGCGGCCGGTTCGCCGATGCGCACCGCCGCCGCCGCGAGCGCCTCACGCAGGGCCCCCGCTTGGGCACCCCCCACTGGGGAGACGGACACGGCCAGTTCCCGCAGCCGCCGCTCCGCCACGCTCGCACCGGCCTCCGTGGCGTCCCAGAAGGCCTCCACCGCCGGGTCCATGAGCAAGGGCGCCTCCGCTACGAGGCCTTTGCGCTCCAGCAGGCCGAGCACGTACAGCACCTCGGCGACCGTGGTCCTGTCCTCCAGCTCGCGGAAGAGGTCCTCCACCGTGCGCCGCCCGTCCAGCATCGGCACCACCGACGCGTAGAGCCGCCCTCGCAGAAGCAAGTGCCGGTCCTCCGCCACCAGCACCACCGTCTCCGGGTCAAGCGGCTCCACCCGGTAGCACGCCTTCAACCTCGGCTTCTTGAGCTCAAGCCTCATTCCCGTCGTCGCCGGTGCTGCTGCTGCTGCACGAGCCGCCCGGGAGGAAGCTGGCAGCGACAGAGAGAGACCATTGATCGATCTGGCTGTCCGTGAGGTCCGACGGCTTCGGCTTCAGGAGCAACTCGAGCGTGGTCTTGCCACTCTCCGTTCGCACGTAGAAGGCCTCCCCCTGCTCCACCCACTTGACCTCGAGGCCTGGCGGCAGCTTCATGCCAGCCTTGATCGCGGCGCTCAGCGGATCCGCCTTGAACAACCGCTCGGTCTCAGGCTTCGTCCAGACCTCGGCGATCAGCTTCGCATACGCCACTCTGTTCTCGCGTGTATCGATATCGGCTGTGTTCACGTGCTGCCTCCCATTCATCTACAAGGAACCGTGCTCCCGGGCCGCGCTGACGGTGAGCGGCATGCGAGCTCGGGCCTCTTGCCCCTGCATCTCGAGCTCTGCCAGGAGCTCCGGGCTCGCAATCAGCAGCGGTACGTACCAACCGTCCACCACCACGCCCAGCTTGCGCTCCACGGCCCAGGCCGCGGGATCCTGCTCCTCCATCCAGGGGCCCGCTCCCAGCGCGGTGAGCGCCTGCGCGCGATCGATGACCTGCACCTCCTCGGTCCCTGGCAGGCCACGCGTGTCCCGGACGATATAATCCTCGCCCATTGGGATGATGCGGAGCGAAGGAGGCTCGCGCACGTCCGACGCCCAGCGTGCAAGCCATCGCTCGAGCTGGCGCGCAATCTCGCCAATGATGGGGAGGCAGCGGTAGGAGCCGCTCTGGTAGTCCGCGACGAAGCGATACGCCACCTTGCTGAAGTCCGTGTGCGTGGGGAGCACCGAGCGGTAGACGGGATGGGGGCGCAGGTTGGACAGACCGTACGACTGGGCACGATCGTAGTAGGGGCTGAAGCGATCAATGCTGATGTGGTTCAGCTCCGACGGGGGCTGCAGGTGATGCAGCAGCGGCATCAGCGCGAGCGTCTCCATGTAGGCCTCTGGCTCGTCACCCGGAAAGCCCCACAGCAGGTTCCACTCCGTCCGCAACCCCACCGCGCGCGTGTAGCGCAAGAGCATCAGGTTCTGCCGCGCGAGGACGCCTTTATCCATGCGCTTGAGCAGGGCTGACGAGAGCGCCTCGATGCCGGGTTGTATGCCATAGAGGTGGGCCTGCTTGAGCGCCCGGACATCCGCCAGGGACAGGTTCGCCTTCTGCTCATAGAAGAGCTGCAGCGGGGTGGGCTCCGCCGCGAGCCGGGCAATCAGCGTCTTGCGGTACGGCCAGGGCATGATGTTGTCGGCCATGGAGAACCGCCGTGTTCCGTACCGGGTGGCCAGGGCCCGGAGATCGCCGAGGACGCGATCCGGAGATTTCTGGCGAGACGTCATCCCCTCGGCATTGAGCCCGCAGAAGGTGCAGTGATGCTTCTGGCCCCACCAGCACCCACGGCTGCTCTCGTAGGGAAGCGTGGTGTCGGCGCGTCCGTCGGCGAACGACAGGATGTGCTCGCGCTGGGCGAAGTAGTCGTCGAAGTCAGGCGTGGGGAGCGCATCGAGGTTCCGGCAGGGTTCGCCCTTGATGATGCGCTCACGGGGCCGCGCTCCGGTCCTCAGCGCCTGGAGGAAGTCCGGGAAGGCGGCGTCCGCCTCACCGGAGAACACGTGATCGACATCGCTCCCGATACTGGCGATGCCCTCCGCCATCTCGCCCGCGCAGTTGGCTCCACCCATCAGCGTCACCCGCTCGGGGCGCAGGCGCTTGAGGCGACCGAGCAGGGCAAGTCCGGCATTGGTCTGCTCGAAGGTCGAGGTGCAGCCGACGACCGGGTAGTCGAGCTGAGCGATCAGCTCCGCGACGCAATCCGCCCAGGGCCCCGCCCGCTCTTCCATCTGGCGCAGCTCATCCATGTCCACGCCGAGATCCGGCAGTGCGTAGGCATTGAAGCCTGACTCCTCGTACGGCACCGCGCTCAGGCGGGACGAGGTCTCGTGGATGTCCGGACCTCCGAAGAGATGTTTTGGCTCGAAGGGCCGGTCCGCCTTCAGCCCCAGGGGAGCCAGGCCATGGGCGGCTCGCGCGAAGAATCTCTCGCCCATCAACGCCATGGTGGGCGTCTCGCACAGCCGGAGGTAGGGCTCTCGGCCCAGCTCCGCGGCGAGGAGGAGGTTCGCGTAGAGGACGGAGACTCGGAACCCCCTCGCCCGCCCACAGGCCTGGAGCTGGTGCGCCCCGAGCGAGGGGCGGAACGCGCTCCCGAAGGGCGGAACGATGATCAGCGCGTCCCCGCCCGGCAACTGCGCCTTCAAGGACTCGATGTTCACGTACAGCCCCTCTCCTCCCCGTGCTCCTACAGATGCTTCTGGAAATAGTCGAGCACCCGCTCGTACTGGCGCTGCGTCACCAGCGGATCCGGCACCATGTGCGTCAGCCCGCTGAGCGGCAGCAGATCATGCGGCTTGCCCGCCAGGAAGAGCGCGTGCGAGAGCTTGAGCGTGTGGAAGAAGTAGACGTTGTCGTCCGCGGTGCCGTGGATGAGCAGCAGCGGAGCGATGGGCTTGCTGGGATCCTGGGCGTAGGTGAGCAGGGAGCTCTTCTCGTAGGCCTCGGGGTGCTCCTGGGGGAGCCCCAGATAGCGCTCGGTGTAGTGCGTGTCGTAGTCGAGCCAGTCCACCACGGGCGCACCGGCCACCGCGGCCTTGAAGACATCCGGACGCTTGAGGGCACCGAGCGCGGCCATATACCCGCCGAAGCTCCAGCCATAGATGCCCACGCGTGACAGATCCACCTCGGGCACCTTCTCCGCCAGGGCCTTGAGGGCGGCGATCTGATCATCCAGGGTGGCGGTGGCGAAGTCGTACTTCACCACGCGCTGCCAGGAGGAAGTGCGCAGCGGGGTGCCGCGCCCGTCGAACTTGACGATGAGGAAGCCCTGATCCGCGAGCCACTGGTTGAGCAGGTTCTCCGCCATGCCGTGGCGCACCACCGTGACGGTGGGGCCTCCATACACGTAGACGATGACGGGCAGCTTCACGCCGGGCTTCGCGTTCTGGGGACGGGTGACGGAGGCATGGAAGCCCTCCTTGCCCACCTGGAAGAACTGGGTCTTCGGGCTGAACGGCGGCGCGACGGCCACGGAGGGCAGCTCTCCCACGCGGGTGCCGTCCGGTCTCAGCACCAGGTAGCTCGGCATGAGCTTATCCGTCTGGGAGACGGTGACGAGCAGCCCTCCCTGCTTGGAGATGGCGGCGGGCATCTCGTAGGCAGGAGCTGGCAGCCCGGAGGAGAGCCTCTCGGGCGCTCCGCCGTCCTTCACGCGCCACAGGTAGCTCTCGGTGGGATTGGGATCTCCGTGGAAGTAGAGGGTGCGGTCCTTGTCGATGAAGCGCGCGAGGCCTCGGAAGCCCGCATCCGGCTTCACCCACGAGCGCGCGAGGCTGCCGTCCGCGTTGCGCAGCTCCACCTCGGGGCCGCCATTGCGCTCGGTGTACCAGAGGAAGCCGCTGCCATCCTCCAGCCACCTCGGGAAGTCCTGCTCCAGCTCGACCCATGCCGCATCCTTCTCCGTGAGCAGCACGCGCGTCTTCCCCGTGGAGGGATCCACCGCGAGGAGCTGCTCCTCCGTCTGCGTGCGGTTCTGCACCAGCACCGTGAGCGGCCCACCCTTCTTCCACATCACCGTGGCCAGGTAGGGGTACGTCTTCGCGTCCCAGTCCACCCAGACCGTCTTGCCACCGGTGACGGGGGTGACGCCCAGCCGCACCACCGCGTTGGCCTTGCCCGGCCTCGGATAGGGGAACGTGTTGCTCCCCTTCTCCGGGTGCATCACGTCCACGATGGTGAACTTCTCGACGCCCGAGGTATCCGACTCGGTATAGGCGATGAACTTCGCGTCTGGGCTCCACCAGTAGCCGGAGTAGCGCCTCATCTCTTCCTGGGCGACGAACTCGGCCAGACCGTGTGTCTTCTCCTCCGTGCCGCCCTGGGTGACGGCCTGCTCCCGGTTGGTGGCCAGATCGATGCGGAACACATCCTGGTCGCGCACATAGGCGATCTGCTTGCCGTCCGGAGAGAAGTGCGGATCGATGACGCCGGGGCCCGTCTTCAGCTCCGTCACTTTTCCGGAGGAGCGCTCCACCAGGTAGAGCTTGCCCGAGAGGCTCACCAGGATGCGCTCGCCGTCCTCGGACAAGTCGTAGGTGGTGAAGCCCCTGGCGCTCACGCGCATGCGCTCGCGGCGGGCCTTCTCCTCCACGGAGAGCTCCTCTTGGGCCCCCTTGAGAAGCGCCTCGGGAGTCAGCAGCTCCTTCGTCGTGCCGGTGGCCACGTCGAAGGCGAAGAGCGTCTGCGTGGCGGAGCTGGGCTGGGCACGCAGGAAGAGGATCGTCTTCTCATCCGGGGTGATGCGCGGCTTGACGGGGCGGCCGCTCATGAAGCGGCGCGTCTCGGAGTACTGGCGGAGGAACGTGTCGGTCTTCCGGTCTGTCATGGGCTTGGCGGGTGGAGGCTTGGCGAAGGCCATCAGGCTCGAGAGGAGGAGCACTGCGGCAGTGAAGTGGCGCATGCGATGGTGGGCCATGGTGGGCCCGCTCCTTTCACAGCAGGGGCGCGCAGCCTACACCCTCCCGCAGCTTCTCTCGCTAGTCCTCCTCCTCCACGCAGACCTCTTCCACGTCCTGCACGGAGTAGCTCGTTCCCGCCGAGTCGAGCGAGCTCTGGTATTGGATGGGGTTGCCCTGGGCGTCGAACGTCCACCGCGCGTGGCCAACGCCGCACTGGACGGAGCCGTCGGGCCAGGTGCCCGCACGCGTGTTGTAGGTGACCGTCACGGTGCGCGCGGCGTCATCGTAGGCGAACCGCGTTCCTGTGTCGGCCGTGCAGATGCCGGAGGGCTCTGTCGAGAGGGGACGCGCGCCTTGATCCCACGAGTCGAAGCCGTGGCTGATGGGCCGCTTCTGGGAATCGTAGATGAAGTCCGTCTCCCCGTTCGGGTCCGCATGGAGGTACGGCGCCACGATGGTCCCTGAATCGAAGCCCTCATGGCGGACGGTGACGGAGATGGCCAGCACCCGTCCTGTCGGCGTGGCCTCGGCGACGAAGTCCGCGAGGCTGGCATAGCGGGCGGTGACGGTGTGGACGGCCGGAGCCCCAAACTGATCCAGATACTGGGCCTTGCACTCCCTCTTGAGCAGATCCCTGTCGAGCTCGCAGTCGACACGGATGGGCGTCTGGATGTTGGGGTAGGCCTGGGTAATACCCGGACCCGAGGCCAGGTACTCGGTGGCATGGCTCCGGCAACGCCTCGTGAAGTCAGTGCCACAGCCGACGGTCAGGACCGCCCCGATGCGCCAGAACAAGCCCATGTCGCCTCCTCAGAATTCAATGTTGCCATCAGCAACTTCCCGCGCCGGTGCGGCGATACTCTGTCATCAAGCCCTGGCCAGGGTGGCGAGAAAACAGGAATTCAAGCAGGACCAAAAAATCCTGTGAACCATCTGTCGTCTCCAGGAGTACATCCATGAGCAAGGTCAGCCGCCGCCACCACTCCCCTCCCCCCGCCGCGCCTCCCAAGCCCAAGACGGTGCAGCTGCCGCCACGCGTCCAGAACGCCCCCAGGAACGTTGCTCAGACGT